>Ga0209002_10002568_pt1 | contig 14600 bp, 12 predicted proteins | sample Rifsed16ft2_FD_184010 | JGI IMG/M metagenome (GOLD analysis project Ga0209002, IMG submission 184010) | Soil microbial communities from Rifle, Colorado, USA - sediment 16ft 2 (version 2) | ecosystem: Environmental > Terrestrial > Deep subsurface > Rock core/Sediment | place: Rifle, Colorado...
CTTCTTGCACTCTTCTTCGCACTCCTTGCACACATCCATCGCGGCCTTGGCCAATTTCGGCAGATGTTTGGACTCGGCAGCGGCCAGTTGCTGCAAGGCGGCGCAGACCGCCGACACTTGGCTGGATGACTGTGCGCAAGCGGCCATCGACTTGTCGCCCTGCCCCAGCAGAACGAGGCAATGCTGCTGGCAGATGTTCGCCTTGAGCACACAATCCGCCGCCGCAGCGATCAGCCTGTCGTTGCGCGACGACATGGCGTGGTGGTCGTGCGCCGTGGCCATGTGGTCATGGTCGTGTCCCGCGGCAAATGCACGGCCGGCGGTCGCTGCAGCTGCCATGGCGGCAGCACCCAATAGTAGTTCTCTGCGATTCATGCGGTCTCCTTGATGGAAAGTTTGTTGTCAGCGGTTGCGCGGGGCAGTCTAATTCAGCCGCCATCACTTGGAAAGCGTCATGAAGGAAAGCTTGCTGACCCCGGCCTTCTGCGCCAGCGCCATCAGCTCCGCCACCCGACCGTAAGGCACGGCGCTGTCAGCCTCGATCTGCAACTGGAATAGCGGGTCTGCCGCGCGGCTGCGCAGCGTCTCGGCCAGCCCCTGATCGCTCACGTGCATGTTGTCCATCTCAACGTTGCCCTGCGCATCCACCACCAGACTGACTTTCTGCGGTTTGTCCTGCTGCTGCACCGAGTCGGTCTTGGGCAGGTTGATCTTGAGCGATTGCGGTGCGAGCAAGGGCGCGGTGATGATGAACACCACCAGCAGCACGAGCATCACGTCCACCAGCGGCGTGACGTTGATCTCACTCATCATGTCGCCGCCAGAATTGTCATTGAAGGCCATATCTATTCCTCATCTACAGCATAAACGGCAAATCGAATCTGTAGGTCGGACTTCAGTCCGACAAGCAATTGTCGGCTTGAAACCCGACCTACAATTTGTAGTCGTGTTTCTGCGCCAACCGCAGGAAGTCGTGGGCGAAATTCTCCAGATCGGTCACATGCACTTTCAGGCGGCGCAAAAAGAAGTTGTAGAACAGCACCGCCGGCAATGCCGTGGCGATGCCGATGGCGGTGGCGATCAGCGCCTCGCCGATGGGGCCGGCCACCACGTCAAGCGAGGCCGAACCGGTCTTGCCGATGTCCTGCAGCGCATGCATGATGCCCCACACCGTGCCGAACAACCCGACGAAGGGCGCGGTGGAGCCGATGGTGGCGAGTTCCGCCAGGCCGCGCTCGTGGTAGCGCTGCAGGTTCTGCAGCTGCTGGCGCAGCATGCGCTCCAGCACGTCGTGCGGCGCACCGGAGTGTTTCAGGTCCTGCTGTGCGGCATTCAGCGTCTTTAGTTCGGCGAACCCGGCCTGCGCCATGCGCGCGATGTCGCCCTGGCTGCCTTGCGCCACTTTCCCGGCTTCGCTCCACTCGCGCACCGACCAGAAACTGTCGTTGAAAGCACGGTCGTCTTTCTTGGCCTGCCATTGCTTCCACAGCTTGAACAAAGCGATGGACCAGGTCGCGATGGAAAGCAGGATCAGCAGCAGCAATGTCGCTGAGACGATGGGCGAATTGACGGAAAACAGATCGTTCATGCTTCGTTATCCTCTAAAGAAAATTTGATCGGAACCAGAAATCGTTGCGTGACCGCTTGACCGAAACGGCGTGCAGGTGTGAAGCGCCAAGTCTTCACTGTTTGCAGCGCAGCATTGTCGAGAATGTCGTGACCGCAACTCTGGTGCAGCTTCACATCCCCTGCTTTGCCTTCGGCCAGCACCTCTACGTCCAGCACCACTTTGCCGTGGTAACCCATTCGCCGCGCCACCATGGGATAAGGCGGACGCGGGTTGTTGAGGTAATCGGCACGGTAATCCGGCTCGGCATCCAGCACCACCGGAGAAGGCGGCGTGGCATCCTGCGGCGCGGGCTGTACTTCTTCCTTCACCGCCGGTGCTTCGGCTGGCAACGGTTCGGGTTCGCGCGGCCTGGGTTTGGGCTGCGGGGTGACATCGGCCTGCTGCATCTGCATGTTGGCAAACGACACCGACAACTCGTTGACCAGCACGGCAGGGGCTTCAGGCTGCAACAAGTATGAGGCGAACACAGCCAAGTGCAGCAACACGACCAAGCCGACGACGGCGAACCGCTCGCTTAACGGCGTTTTTTCCGGTTCATTGGGAAATTGCGAATACATCTCCAGCGTTCCCGCGAAATTCAATACGGCAGACATGCTACCAGCGCCCTTCCAAAGTAGCCATGACGGTGCGGTAACCGCCTTCCACTGCATGCAGTTGCCACGAATTGCCGCCGGACAAGAATTGCATGTCCCGCACCGTATCGGCAGCCAGCAGGTTCTGGCCGCTGAAGCGCAAATTGAATTGCGGATTCAATTTATACAACCAGAACGCATCCAGTGTCGTCTTCGCCCGGGTAACGCCGCGTTGCTCGCCGGGAATGTCGGTCACGCTGCGGCCGGAAAGTTGCAGCGAGACGCCATAGCTGGATTGCAAGCTGGGCAGACTCTCGTCCAGTCCGGCGGACAATACATACTTCGGGGTGTCGCGCGCCATGCGCGTCACACCAAGGCGCGTGTCGTCCACTCGCGCATGGGGCAAGGTCAGATGCGTCTTGACCGTCGCACCTTTCCAACCCAAGTTATCGGTGCGCACCTTGCCGTCCAGCTCAAAGCCCCAATGCAAGGCAGTACCTTCGTTATAGGGGCGATCCACCCAGCGCGCGCCTTCGATTTGCACACGCCGTTCGGTGAAATCCTGCGTCGAACGCACATAAAGGTTGGCGCCCAACACACCCGCCTCAGCATCGAGGTAACGTTCCAGCACCGCTTCGAAGTTGAGGCTGCGTTCCGGCAGCAGATTGGGATTGCCGCGCTTATCCGCCTCCACGGGAGTGTTGGTGCCGACACTGAGGGTCGCTGCATTGCTGATCTCGTCCAGCTTGGGCATCTTCAAACCTGCGCCCAATGAGGAACGCACCACCCACTGCTCCATCGGCTCCCAGCGCACAGCGAGGGAGGGCATCGCGCGTCCGCGTTGCTGCGAGACACCGTTGGAGTTCAAAGCAATGGTTTCGCCGCGCAATCCGTAGGTCAGCGTGGTCTTGGGTTGCAGCATCCAGTCATCCTGCACCCAGGCGATGCTTTGCCGCTCTTGCGCATCATAGGTAGCGAAACTACCGCTGAAATTCTGCTCCTGCGTGCGGCGCAGGTTGATATGTTCCACACCCACCGCCACAAGATGCTCGCCGCCGAGCGGCTTATCGATACGGAATGCGAAGTTGAATTCGTTGTCCCGGTTCTCGGTGTGATCTATCGAATTCGTCACGCCGGTACGCACGGTATCGGCCGTATTCTTGCTTTTATTGACCGACGCACGGCCGGTCAGCTTGGAATCGCCGACGTGCTTTTCCCCCTCGGCACGAACGCGCGTCACGCGCATCAAACTGTTCAGGGCATTCACACGCACTCCGTTGTCCGCCGGCGTGGCGGACCCCGTCAATGTTGTCTCGCTGTTCGTATCCTGCGGACCAAAGAAGAACAGCGGCGCAATGGTCAGGCTATCGCCGCCCTCTTTCCAGGTCATGCGCGGCGTGATGGCGTGATGCCCCAGCTTGGTGACGCCGCGTTCGCTCTCATAGGTATGCGCAGGTGTCGTATCCTGCTTATCGGCGCTACGCGAGACCGGCGAATTGCTCCAGACCAAGCCGATCGGAAGCGTCCAGGAAAAACCACCCTCGCCGCCATTCTTCGTCAAAGCTAGCTGGCTATATGATTCCGACCCGCGCCGCCCAATCCCGGCCCTGATCTCGGCCGAACTTTTTGGCAAGGCTTTCTTCATGATCAGGTTCACCGTAACGGAGGCTGCACCGCCGAACTCCGCCGAAGAACCGCGCACGATCTCGACACGCTCCAGATCGCCGGAAGGCAAACGTCCGATGACACCCACCATCCCGCCGCCACCCGCGGAACGCTCGCCGTCCACCAGAATCTGCACCGAATCGCGCGACATCCCGCGCGCGCGCTGCCCCATGCCGCCGGTTAGCTCCACGCCCGGCAATTTGCCGAGTACTTCGCCGATAGTCATGACGCTCATCTTCTCGATCTCTTTGCGATCCATCACCACCTTCTGCGTGGTGGCCTCGCGGCGCTCCGCCACATCGGTGCCTTTGGCAGTGACAGTAATCTCTTTCAACGACGGCTGATCTTCTGCCGAAGCGGCAGAACTGAAGAAGAGACCTGACATGAGAAGCGCAAGACACTTCCCTGCAGCGATAGCACCACGCGAAGGGAACAATGATGCCCTGAACAGCAATCTTGCAAAACCAACTTTCATTATTTCTCCAAAATCATTGGATTAAGACAAAGATGGAGAAAGTAAATAACGACTTCCATTCGTCCCCCTGAATACTTTTTTCAATTATGGCAAACAACCGCCTCTCACCCCTGCGACATTTCGCCGCAGTACTCACCAACTGGCCAGATTGCTGATCCCGACTGCCACCAGCAACAGCGCGCTGACGCGCTCCATCTTCGGGCGCCAATTCTGCAATTGCTCGCGCAATTGAGTACCCAGATATGCCATACCAATACCGTAGGCTATCGCGGGTATCACTATCGCGCCCAAACCGAAACTCAGGCCCAGCAATAGCCCACCCGCCGCACTTCCGGTCATTGATGCCGAGAACAGCACGAGTCCCAACGGCGCACAGGGACTCAGCGCCATGCCGATACCCATCAGAAACAATCCGCCCGGCATCAGCATCTGCGGGCTGCGTATTTTGTCCATGCGATGCAATGGAGCGCTCTGTGCGTTTGACGAAGCGCAGACCTTGCCCGGCCTGCGCAACAACAACGCCAGCCCCATCATCAGCACCGCACACCCCACCACGATGCGCACGCTGTCGCCGGTGATCGCCCCTTTGGCGTAATGCCCGGCCATCCCGACCATCGCGCCGAAGGTGCTGTATGCAACCAGCCTGCCCAAAGACAAAGGCAAAATGATCTTCCATGACTTCCCGATGCCGCCGTCGCTTGCAAGAAACGCCGGCCCGAGGAAAGGCGCACAACTGACGAGACATGGCCCCATGCCGTAAGCGAAACCGAGGGCCGCCGCCATCGGCGCGCCCACGACCATGTCAACATCGATCACGCGTTCTCCAGACTTTGCTCGGACATGTATTCGCTGCGCGCCAGCATCGCCGCGCCAAATGCAGTGGTGGTCTGCGGATGCTCGGGTATCACCAGCTCGCGCCCCAGCTCATCCTGTATCGCCGCAACCAGCCCCTTGTTCAAAGCCGGGCCGCCGTCAAAATACACGCGATCTTCGATGCCGACGCGCTTGGCCAGACGCACCGTGCGCGAGGCGATAGAGTAATGGATGCCCGCAATGATCTCCGCCTTGCCATGCCCTTTGGCCAGCAGACCGATGATCTCGGATTCGGCGAACACGGTGCAGGTGCTGTTGATGTTGAGAGGCGCCTCGCTGCCCTGAAAGTGATAGTCGCCCAACTCTTCCAGATCCAGATCGAGGTTGCGCGCCGCCACATCGAGGAAACGCCCGGTGCCAGCCGCGCATTTGTCGTTCATCGCAAAATTGACGACGTTGCCGGTGTTGTCGATCTGGATCGCTTTTGAGTCCTGCCCGCCGATATTGATGATGGTGCGCACGCCGCCGAACGCCTTGCCCGCCTCGAAGGCCCCGATGGCGTTGGCGGTGATCTCGCTGATCGAATCGTCCGCTTCCTTGAACAGCTTGCGCCCATAGCCGGTGGCGATCAGATAGCACACATCCTCGCGTTTCAGCCCCAACCTGGTGAGCAAAGTGTTCAGCGCCTCGGTCGAGTTCTTGTGGAACAAGCTGCCGGACGGCGTGACATGCACCCCGGCGATACCGCCATCCTCATCCACTACCGCTACCTTGATGGCGGTTGAACCGACATCGATCCCTGCAAAATATTTCATGACTAACCTTTCACCCTACTAGTCTGCTTGTCTCCCTTCGCCCGCAAGCGGGAAAAGGGCTGGGGATGAGGGTTCAGGCGCTTCAACCAACTTGGTTTCTTCTCAACGCCCCTCACCCTACCCCTCTCCCGCCTGCGGGAGAGGGAATAAGTTCTGCAACTATTGCCCCGAATTCGTAACTCGCCTCACGCGCGCTGCTTCTTTCTGTTCTTCAACGATTCCAAAAACGCTTCGATGCGCGTGGACAACTGGCCCTTGTCATCGTGGCTGTAATCGGTCTCCACGAACAACATGGGGATGCCCGCCTTGTTGAACTCCTCGGCCACGCTGCGATATTCCATCTCGTACACCTGGCATCCGGCGAATGACTGATACACCACGCCATCGGCATTGAAACTGGATACCAGATCAAGCAAGCGGCGCCTGCGGTCGTCGTTGCGGGTGAAGACTGGACACGTGCAGGGTTTTAGGTACTTGTCGGCCAGGCTATCCACCATGTCGTTCACCATCCACTCGTCCACGGCAGTCATGTCGTACAGCATACGGTTGGCCGAGCAAGTCTCGTCCGCCACCACCACACCGCCAGACTCTTCGATCAACAACGGCAACTTGAGGTTGGGGAAGATTGGAGGCGAGCCGGTGAACAGCACGCGCGGCGCTTTGCTTTGCACTGCCTTGAAACCGGACTGATCGCGTTGCGACAGTTCCTCGTTCAGTTTCTCTACCGCTTTAGTCCAGCGGTCGATGTCATCGAAGAAATAGGCATTGGTCACCAGGAACGCATCTTTGCCCAGGATGAGCGATGGCGACTTGAGGCGGAAACTGTGCAATTTGCGGAACGCTGCTTGCGCACGTCCCGTCTTCGCCATGGCCGCTTGCAGGTTCTTGCGCGTGAGTTTTCGTCCCGTCAGTTCGCGCAGACGCGCGGCAAACTGGCGCACCGAGCGCTGCCAATAGACGCGCGAGGCTTCGCTCTCTTTGACATTGGGGAATTCGAGGTCGTACACCGAATAGCCCATGCCCTCCATCATCACACTGGATTTTTTCTTCTGGTCGCATGTGGTCGGGTTAACGATCAGGTCCGGTTTACCCACTTTGGGGATCACGTTGTCCGAATTGAGCATGCCCAGCGTCGCCTTCACCAGCGAGCACGACTTGGCCGGCATGAAATCCGCACCCTTCTGATCGTAATGGTAGGAGCCGTTGCACAGCCGCATCGGCGTCGCACCTAAAGCATAGATCAATTCTTCCGGCGCCTGGATGCAGGTGGTGCCGACCAGCATGCCTTCATGCTTCACTTCTTCACCATGGCAATAGACACGGCGGAACAGGTCGTAGAAATACTGCATGGACTCAGGATTATCCTGAAAGTCATCGACGATGTGATCCAGCATGTCCTGCGATTCGCGTGCCTGGCGCGAACGGCTGTACGGCGTCGGCTGGATCGGGATCACCTTGGAGGTTTCAGTTTCCATCTTGTCTTCCCTTGGTCATGCGTTTGATGAAACCCTCTTCGGTCGATTCGAAAATGGGGATACCGGCAAAGGTTGCTTTCAATGCGCCTTTCTCGGGGCAGGCAGCGACGCATTTCATACACAGGATGCAGTCGTCGGTCATGATCTCTTTTTTGGTCACATCGTCGGCGATGTCCTTGACCTCCTGATCGCAGACGCGGAAGCAGTCGCCGCAGCGCGTACATTTCGTGCCGTCTTTACGCAGGCGCAGCAAGGCAGGCCTGGACAGCAAGTAGTGGAACGCGCCCATCGGACAGTAAAAGCAGAAGAAGCGCTTCTTCACGAATGAACCCACAAAGAACAGCCCCATCACCGTCAAGCCCAAACCGGTCATGATCATGTTGGTCTTGCTGGAAAAATCAATGGAGAGCTGCGAGAAATCGCCGCCGAACAACGGAATGACCGTGCGCCCCGGACAGATCATGCAAAACGGCGATTTCATGTCCTTCTGGAACCAGCCGCCGCCGATGCCCAAGGGGATGATGAACATCAACGCCAGCAGCAGATATTTGATCTGCGCCAGCCATTTGAACTGCCCCCAGGTGTAGCGCGAATAGCGGATGCCCGTCCAACGGCGCAGGCTGGTAATCCAGTCCTGGATGGTGCCGAGCGGACAGACGAAACCGCACCAGCCTTTGTTCAGCGCGATGAACCACAGATAGAAGATGGCGAAACCGGACAACACAGCCAACCCGGCTACGCTGAACAGCTTCTGCCATGACCAGGCCAACTGGTGCTGCAGCGGCATCAGATAGCACATGCCGCCGCGCCCCTCCTTGTTGTAACCGCAGGCGAAGGTCGGCAGATTGTTGCCGAGATCGATGGCCGCAAAACCGCTATACACCAGCAATACGAAGAAGAACAGTTGCAGCCAGAAGCGGAAGCGGTTGAACTGGACGTTGTTCACCGCCGTGCGAATAGCTTCAAGCCTTGTCATCGACGCGCTCCTCTTTATAAGGCTTCAGACGGCGACGACGGTACAGATAGATCGATACTCCGCCGAACACGATAACGAACAAGCCGATGCCCAGCCCCCATGCGTAGGAACGGTAGTCGTGCGGGGACGGGTAGTAGCTTCCAGCCAGGGTGCTGGTGTAATGCGCCGAACCATACGTGACCCCGTCCGACACCACCTTTTCCGGCACATGCAGGTCGGCCGTCATCAGGAACGTCTGCTTGTTGTACTTCTTGAATTCGAGCCACGGTGCGTAGTAATCGCGGATCATGGTGAACGACACGCGACCTTCATCATCGCTCACCTTGCTGTTGCTCCAGCCGTTCTGCGTGGTCATGCTGACCGTTGCACCAGCGACAGGTTTTCCATAAGTAAATACGATGAAGTTCACCGTGTCCCCGGAAACGATGCGCGTGAACAGCCCCTCATTGGGATAATGCTCGCGCATCAGTTCCAGCGGCAGATCCGCATTGATGATGGGCTTGGCGACGGCCTCCTCGTCCACCGCCTTGGCACTGCAGGTACCGTGCAACAACTCGGCCTTGGCGATCTGCACGTGCAGCATGTCGCCATGCGCCATGCGCTGCGTGAGGTAAGCATTGTAAAAACCCATTTCCGGCAATTCGATTTTGGTACTCAACATGCCGTTCTCAACCTTCATTTCAGCAACCGGCAATGCACCTTCCAGACCGAGCAATGTCAGCGCCTCGCTATTGCGCCCGGTTCCCGCATAGAAAGAACTGAGCGGATCACTGCCTCTGCGCAACCAAACGCGTTTGGCTCCGCTGTGCGTGTTATCAACGATCTCACCCGTGGCATCCACTTCCGTACCGCCACCATGATTGTGTTTCTTCGCGCCCGCGGTCGCTGGAGCAACCGCGCTTTGTGTAGAATCGCTTTTCGCTGGTGTTGCATCTTGGTGACGCTCGTGTTGCGCATCATCGGCTTTGACCGGAGCTATCGTTGTAAGCTTGGACGGCGGCACTTCGGACAACCAGAGAACCTCGGCACAGGCAATGCCAACATAGGCTGCTTGAATCAGACCGTATAACACGGCAACAAGACACGCTTTCTTTTTCAACACTGCTTCCTCCTTGCTACATCCTGTAATTCAAAAAAAGCAACGCCGAACCCTGCATTCGGCGTTACCTTTGAATCAACGATAATCAGATATTCCCGGCCAACTCCACCGTCACACCGCGACCCGGCATGCGGTAATACTCGAAATATGTCCGGTTGAAAACGTTGTCTACTATCATGTTCAGCTTCAGGTTATGGGTCATCCGGTAACCCACCTTCAGATCAGCCACCGTGTACTTGCTGTAACCTGTCCACACGTCCTTGACCACATCCGAGTTGTCGTTGTTGCTGAATTGTTCGCCAACATAACGCGCAGAAAACACACCGGACCAATCACCCCGCCTGGCTTCCAGTGCGAGGCTAGCCATGTTCTTTGGCACATTAGTCACGCGCTTGCCGTACATGCCGGTATTGGTCAGATCACTGGTGATCCGTGCATCGGTATATGCGTAGCTACCGCTGACAGACAACCAACTCACGACCGGGTACTCACCCGACAGCTCGATCCCGCGAGCCAAGGCACTTCCGGTGTTTTCCTGCCGTGCCTCATAATCGATGACCTTGTTGATCACCGGGTCGGTGTAGGTCGGTACCTTGGTGACCTTCTGGTAAATCAGGTCGGTGGTTTTCGTGATGAAGTAAGTCGCCTTGACGTTTCCTCCCTGTGCAAAATCAAACTCCGTTCCCAGATCGAAAGCCAGATTTCTTTCCGGCTTCAGGTTCGGGTTGGCATAGATCATTTTGCCGTTCGGGGCAGCGGCACCTGAGAAGGTCGGATTGGCGAACAATAAATAGTTCGTCGGTGCGCGGAAACCGGTGCCGATCGAACTCTTGACGGAGAAACGGTCGCTGAATAGATACACCCCGGTCAGCTTGGGACTAAAAGCAGAGGATGTGCGATCCGGGTACACGAACGTGCCGGGATACGATCCGGTCACCACCACCCCTGTCCCGCCCGCCTTCCATGCGTCGTAGCGACCGCCCAAGTATACGGTCAGCTTTTCTCCCGCCGCTACCTGATCCTGAACGAACAAGGAATTGGTCGTACTCTTGGCATCGATCTGGTCGAGTACTGCAGTCCTGGAATTCATATCCGTCCAGTTCGAAGTCGAATATTTTTTCTGATGCAGAATGCCCACCTCGGTCGCCAAGCCGGCAATAAGAAGCTGATGCCCGGTAACTGGCAAGCTCAACTGAGCTGACGCATTGGTCGTGCTGTTTGGCGATACACTTAATGTCCCCGCACCCGATGTCAGCGTTGCGGATGCACCAGCCGATGCATTCCAGCTGTCGCGATCAATCTTTCCGATATTCAGACTGAGTTTGCTATTGCCCAATACATCCCCGTCGTATCCGGCGAAATATCTCAGCGCAGTATTGCCCATCGGCACCGAACCGTAAAAATTCCTTTCGTTGATGGTTGTACCCAAACCGTTCAGGTTCAAGTTGGTTGTCGTCGTTGAAATCGGAATAGAGCTACCTGTGGCCGCATCCGTTAAATAACTGTGATAGGGCGCATTCAGGCTCTTGTTATCGCTGTAGGCAAAACCGGCATTGATCCTGGAAGTCGGCGACAGATCGAAATACAGCTTGGCGTGAACGTTCTTCGCGATCGATGCGTTCTTACCCTTGTCGCCAACGATATAGGTGGTAGCGCCCGTCGTCGTCGTGGTCGGTATCGCGCCGTTCACCACAATCGCATCACCTGCAGGTGTACCTGTCGGCGTCTTGGTCACATATTCGGCAATATATCCATCGCGATCATTCTGCGACAAGCCGAAGACCATACCAAGACCGCTCTCGAATTTGTTCCGGTAAAGTGCGCTGGCATATTTCCCGCTGGCATCATTGAAGCCTTTTCCTGCTTTGAGTGAGATTTCTTTCCTGGTCGGTGCCTTAGTGGTCACGCTGATGACACCGCCCATCGCGTTGCTTCCATACAAGGAAGAACCGACGCCCGGCACAACTTCGATTCGCTCCACATCTTCCATCGAGACCATAGACCAGTTGACCTGACCGGAATATGCATCGATCATGTTCATGCCATCGACCAGCACCGCGATCTTGGTCAGCGTACCTCCCTGGCCTCGCATGGAACTCAGCATCGTCACACCAGGCCTTGCATTGCCCAGCGCACCACCACGCAGATACAAGCCCGGCACTTTGGCAACCAGAACATCACCCAAACGTTGGTTATTGGTTTTCTCTATCTTGCTTGAGGTGATTACCGAAACGTTGGCAGGTGCTTCTACCGTAGACTGCTCTATCTTGGACGCGCTCACTACCACATCACCCAGCATTTTGTGAGTACTCCCCATAACCGAATCCGATTTGGATGTGTCAGTTTGGGCTGCACTGGGTTGTACTTCGGTAACAGCGGTCGAATCTGGATTGACTGCTGGTGAAACGACCTGCGCCTCTTCAGCATAGCCACCATTGACGAACGACATGGACAGCATGAGCGACATTGCGCTCATGGCAACGATTCTTTTGTTCATATACTCCTCCGTGATTGCTTTTTATAAACTGGGCAGATACTAAAGCCCTCTCGCAATCACGGGAATGTGACATATTGTCGCGCGACAATGTGTCGCACTCATGGTGCGGCAAAATTATGGCAATTCTTGCTGTATTGCTTGCTCATCGCGCCAGTCATGGCACGTTATAAAAGAATAAACATCGAAGCCTGCAGAATGCCGCTATAGAGAACCACAAGATCAAGAATCAAATAACCAGAAAGATACGGCGCAAACCCAGCAGGATCAGCACCGCCGCCGCGCCCCAGCGTATCCAGCGCGTGAGCCACTCGCGGTTGTCGCGCAGGCTTTTGCCCAACAGACTGATCAGCGGCAATAGTATTAGCAGCGGCGTCAGCGCCGCACCCAAACCGAAAACCACGCCGTTCGCCATGCCCAGTTTGATGCTGCCCGCCGCCGCGCACACTGCCAGCAGCGATGCCAGCGGCGCGCAGGGTGTGAGGCTCAGCGAGAAGCCGAGCAACAGCGGTGGCGTGCCGCCTGCTGCGCGCGCCACGCCACAAGGCACGTGAGCCTTCGCGGACCGCAACAGCCACACGCCCGCCGCGATCGAGGCGAATCCGATCACCAGATTACCGGTGCCACCGCGCATCGCCAGCGCCAGCCAGGAGCCGGCTCCAGCAGCCACTGCACCCAGCAAGCAATAGGCAAGGATGCGACCGGAAACGAACAGGGCCGTGTCGCGCAATGCTTGCAACTGCGAGCCGCCGCGCCCGAGCACCCAAGTGCCCATGAAGGGCAAACAGGTCGCGGTGCAGGCAGTCAGCCCGAGCGAGGCGCCGAGCAGCCACACGGTGAACAGCGTGGCCTGCTGCGGCAACAGCGACGGATTCAGCAGCTCAGTCATGCTCGGGCTTGTCGAAACGGATGGCGATCGCGCGCCGCTTTGGCACACCCTCCGGTGTTTCCCGTTTCACGCGCTGCTTGTAATACTCGCGCGAGGAACCGAACAGCTTGATGCCGAAGAACTTGATCTGGATCACATCGTCGTCCGGGCAGAACTCGGCGCAGCGTCCGCACAGGGTGCAATCCTCGTGGAACGCTTTTTTGCCGTGCTCGCTGCCGATCTCGTGGATGTCCATCGGGCAGGCCTTCTCGCACACGCCGCACTTCTCGCATTTGTCGTATTGCTTCTTCACCAGACGCATCGGCGACAGCTTCTGGAACAGCGCATTCCACGACAGCAGCGGGCAGATGCGGCAGAACGGCTGACGCGCCGCCAGCGCCGCGATGATAATGAAACCGAACATCGCGTTGCCCAGGGCGCCCAGGAAGAGGTTGACGCCGGTCGAAGTACGCACGGCGATCTGCTCGGTATCGGCGGTGAGCAAGGTGGTCGCGATACGCGACGGACACACCTGGCAGAACGGGTCGCCCAGTTCGTTGCCGACCACGCCCATGCCGGCCATGGTCGGCAGCGCCAGCACCAGCACCAGCAGCATCAGCCACTTCACCGGGCGCACGCGCCTGACGTTCGCAGGCGTGAAACGGTTGAGCGGCCGGCCCAAACGGCGGCCGATGCGATACAACAGTTCCTGCACCGTACCCAGCGGGCAGACCCAGCCGCAGAACGCCTTGTTGAGGAAGAAGAAGAACATGAAGAACACGCCGACCGACAACAGCGTCGGGATGAACACCTTGAGCGTGATGTCCTGCGCCTTGACCAGCGCCTCGCCCACGCGGTGATGGAACTGGTGCTGGTTGACGATCAGAATGCAATGGTCGCCGGTCATCTTGTCGTAGGCGCAAGACAAGGCCGGCAGGGCCTGCGAGATGCGATCTACGGTATAGCTGCCGAGCAACGCGCCACCATAGACAGTCAGGAACAGCATGGCGATCTGCACGGTGAAGCGGAAGCGCCCCAGGGTCGGGAATAACGTCTTAAACATGGTCGGCCTCCTCGCTCTTCTTTGCGGTCTTGCGCTTGCGCAGCAGCGGTGCCGCACCCAGCATGCCCAGCAGGGTGAAACCGACACCCAGCGCCAGACTGCGCTGGTCGAATGCGTTCTTGCCGTAACTGCTGTTGAATGCGGTCAGGTAGGTCTTGCCGCCATCGGCATGCTCGGTCGCCAGCACGAAATCGGCAGCGGCGCGCCCGTGGTTGTGACCGCCCGCCCCCTTGTTCTCTTCCTCAGCCTTGAAGTCGTCCGGCACATGCAGCGTGACCACGCCCTGCACGTCCGCCACGAACTCGGCCATGCTGCCGTTGGACGTCTCCAGGTAGACCTTCTGGCCGGGCAGTGGCTGGCCGTTGAATCGCACCAGGAACTTCCAGTCCTCACCGGCGCGGTAGCGCGAGTGCTCGCGCGGATAGGGTTGCGGAATGATCTCCAGCTCATGCTTCTGCTGCATGAACATGGCGGTAGGGTTCTTTGCGCCACGCTCGCCGAACGGATGCACGGTGGAAGCGACCCTCACCGTATCGCCCTGTTCTTCGCGCGCGGACAGCCAGTGGAAGCCGCCGTTCGCGGGCTTGTCCAGCATGGCCCCGCCCATCTCCAGCACCAGTTGACGATGCGCCTTGCCGTCTTTCAGGTTGTTGGA
>Ga0209002_10002571_pt1 | contig 14592 bp, 13 predicted proteins | sample Rifsed16ft2_FD_184010 | JGI IMG/M metagenome (GOLD analysis project Ga0209002, IMG submission 184010) | Soil microbial communities from Rifle, Colorado, USA - sediment 16ft 2 (version 2) | ecosystem: Environmental > Terrestrial > Deep subsurface > Rock core/Sediment | place: Rifle, Colorado...
GCTGTGCGGCAGGCGCGGGCTCAAGCTGTACCGGCACCGTGGTTTGACTTAAAAAAACAGGCTGCGTAATGCAGGATCACCTTTAAGCCCCCTCTCTTGTAAAAGGGGGGAAGTTGAGGTGTTACCCATGAAAAAGTTCGATCTTGTGATAATCGGCGGCGGCGTTGCGGGACTGGTCTCGGCGAGCGGGGCCGCTCAGCTCGGCGCGCGAGTTGCGCTCGTGGAAAGGGAATCGCTCGGAGGGGACTGCCTGAGGACCGGGTGCGTCCCCACAAAGCGGCTGGTCCATTCGGCAAAGGTCGCTTCCCTCATGAGAAGGGCCGGTGAGTTCGGCCTTGAAGGAGAGCCGTTAAGAGTCAACTTTCAGAAGGTCATGCAGAGCATGAGGGACGTCAGGGCTGAGATAGGAAAGAACGACGATCCTGAGCGCTTCCGCAAGATGGGCGTGGATGTCATGTTCGGTCAAGGACAGTTTATTGACCCTCATACATTCGAGGTAAACGGAGAGAGGCTATGGGGGCGCAAGTTCATCATAGCCACCGGGTCAAGGCCGGTGATGCTCCCTATCCCGGGGCTGAAAGAGTCCGGAGCCCTCACGAACGAAACGGCCCTCGAACTCGACCGGCTGCCCCGCACGATAGCCATTCTGGGGGCCGGCCCCATAGGGATGGAGTTCGCGCAGGTCTTCAGCCGCCTCGGCTCGAAGGTAACCGTCATAGAGAAGATGGGGCAGATACTGCCCAGGGAAGACAAGGAACTCTCGGACGCGCTCTTCAAGATACTTTCAGCCGAGGGGATAAGGATCGACGTATGCACCGAGGTAAAAGAGGTCAGGCGCAGCGGAGAGGCAAAGACATTGAGCGCGCAGTGCCCGACAGGGGACAAGACCTATGAGGCCGACGAGGTCATGATCGCCATAGGCCGCGCGCCCAATGTTGAGGGCCTCAACCTTGAGGCCGCAGGGGTGGAGTACGACAGGAGAAAAGGCATCAAGGCGGACGATACTTTAAGGACGAGCCAGAAGCATATATACGCCTGCGGGGACGTAGTGGGGCAGTACGCCTTCACCCATGTCGCTGAATATCATGCCGGCATAGCTATAAGCAACAGTCTCTTTCCTGTCATAAAAAGGAAGGTGGACTACCGTGTCGTGCCGTGGACTACGTTTACGGACCCGGAGCTTTCAAGGATAGGGCTTACAGAGGATGAGGCAAAGGAGAAGTACGGCTCAAAAGACGTTCATGTCTACCGCTTCGAATTCAAGGATGTCGACAGGGCCGTCATAGAGGGCGAGGGGCAGGGCCTCATAAAGCTCGTCTGCGACAGCAAGGCCCGCATCCTCGGGGCCCATATCCTCGGGCCTCACGCCGGTGAGCTGATACACGAATATGTGCTCGCCATGCGGGAGAATCTGCCTATAACAAAGATCTCCAGAGCAATACACGTATATCCGACCGGTTCACAGGCCGTAAAGAGGGCCGCCGACCAGTATTACAAGGAAAAACTCTTTACCGGCTGGTTCCCGAAGCTGGCGAAGTGGCTTATACGCAGGGGCTCTTAAAAGGCGTGAAGGGATCTGATGAACCTCAAAACTTTAAAATTCATAGTTCTTATTGCTTTTATCGTCTCAGCTTTTCTGCTGGCCAGGTGGTATGGTTTATCTGAGTATCTCGACCAGGACAGGCTAAGGCTCTGGATAGACGAGTTCGGGGTCTGGGGGCCTCTTGTCTACATGCTCATCTACGCCGTAGCTCCGAGCTTTATGATGCCCGGACTTCCGCTTACGGTCATAGGCGGCATACTCTTCGGCCCTCTATGGGGCACTATATATGTCCTCATCGGCGCGACCATAGGCGCATCGATAGCGTTCCTGATAGCGCGGTATATGGGCAGAAGCTGGGTGGAGGGGGTCGTCAAGGGGGGCAAGCTTAAGGAGCTTGACGAGAAGGTCCAGAAACAGGGCTGGAAGATAGTGGCGTTTACAAGGCTCATCCCGCTCTTCCCTTACAATTTTCTGAACTACGCCTTCGGGCTCACGAATGTACGGTTCAGCCATTACGTGATAGCCACTTTCATATTCATGGCGCCGGGGGCCGCGGCTTACGTAATATTTTCAAGCTCCATACTTGATATCTTCAAAGGCAAAATCTCAAAGGAGTTCGTCATAGGGGCCGTCCTCGTGATACTCGTCTCCCTTCTGCCGGTACTTTATAAAAAATTCAAGGCAAAAGGCAGGGCATGAAATTGAAGAAAATATTCAAAGGCGACATTAAGAGGGAGTGATTGTGGCGCGAAAGCTTGAGATTCAGGAAAACATATTGGCAGGACAGCGCGCCCTTGTGACGGGGGCGAGTTCAGGGATCGGAAGGGCGATAGCGCTCTCCCTGGCCGAGGCAGGCGCAAGGGTTGCCGTGAACTACCTCCATGGCGATGACAAGGCGGCGGAAGTTGTAGAGGAGATAAGGAAAAAGGGCGGGGAGGCGATGACCGTAAGGGCTGACGTCGGCAGGGAAGACGAAGTCAAATCGATGTTCAGGCGTATGTACGACGCATACGGCAGTATCGACATACTGGTCAATAACGCCGGCCTGCAAAAGAATGCCCCGGTGCACAAAATGAGCCTTGAGGACTGGGACCTGGTGCTTTCGGTAAACCTGACCGGCCAGTTTCTGTGCTCCCGCGAAGCAACGAACGAGTTCATCCGCCGCGGCGTAGCGCCGGAGCTCTCCTGCGCCGCAGGGAAGATCATCTGCATCTCTTCGGTTCACGACCTGATCCCGTGGGCGGGTCACGCCAACTACGCCGCTTCAAAGGGCGGGGTGATGATGCTCATGAGAAGCATGGCTCAGGAGCTTGCGCCTTTCAGGATACGCGTCAACAGCATCTCGCCCGGGGGCGATAAAGACCTCTATCAATACAGCCGCATGGAGCACGCCTGAGGCGGAAAAAGAGCTCCTGAAGCTGATCCCGTATAAGAGAGTCGGAGAGCCCATTGATGTGGCAAAGGCGGCTGTATGGGTTGCTTCCGACCATTCCGATTACGTCACTGGAGCGACGCTCTATATAGACGGCGGCATGACCCTTTACCCCGGCTTCAGCGAGGGGGGATAGTATGAAAATAAAGCTATGGCCGCCCTGGCCGATTTCAGACAGCATTCTACGGATTGCCGCCTCGTTATTCTTCCTGCCCATGATTGTATCACCGCCAAAACCGATAGGGCTCTCATGCCATCTATGCCTGGAATATAATTCTTATTTTGCGAAAAATGGTTCATCGAGTAAGATTATATAGATTCAATTGGTTTGTTCAACTGTATATTGATACAGGGGCGCGGGGACAGTCCGGGGACATACTCTTAGTACTATCTCACGCAATGTAAGTAGTTGATTTGTCTATCGGGAGTGTTGCTAAGCGGGCGTATCCCGACACGGGTTCGAGTCCTGTCGGTCACGCCATAGCGGGAAAATAAAGAAGGGGCAGTACGTGTCTGGGGCTACTCCAGGTCTATAAAAAAGGGGCCACCTGATAAAGGTAAGCCCCTGATTTATTTAGAAAACAATTGGTGGAGGCGGCGGGAATCGAACCCGCGTCCGGAAACGCTTGTACCGGTTCTTCTACATGCTTATCCTGTAGGGCAAGTCTCGCTCCCCGGTCCCCTTCAGGATTATTACCGGAAAGCCAGCCCGTTTAGATCTCGCCCCCAGGTCCTTCGGACCGAGCCCCAGAGGCCATCCTGCTAATTGTCGTCCCTTAAGCCCCGCAGGAGAAAGCAAAAGGAGACGCTGGCCGGGATTTAAGCGGCCAGTGCGTAATTGTAGTCGTTGCCGACTGTTTTTGCCTACCCTTTTTTACGAGAGGATAGAAGCTCGGCATGCTTCACCCGGCTGAAGACCGTCCCGTCGAAGCCAGTCGCCCCCATTTGTCAAAGAACAAAACCTTTACAATACTATTGTAACACGCACATCCGGATTTCGAAAGCCCTATGTTTTCCTGCGGCTGCTCATGGCTTTCTCCATCTCCCTTTTGACCTCGCGCTTCTTGATGTCATCGCGCTTGTCATAGAAGGTCTTTCCTTTTGCCAATCCAAGCTCTACCTTGGCCTTGCCGTCCTTGAAATACAGTTTCGTTGGGATGATAGTATAGCCCTTTTCCCTGGTCTTGCCCAGAAGCCGCACTATCTCTTTCTTGTGCAGGAGGAGCTTCCTTGTCCTCTCAGGGTCGGCGTGGTCGAAGCCATCGGCCTTTGTGTACTGGCTTATGTGCGTGTTTACGAGAAAGATCTCCTCGTCCTTTATGCGCGCGTAGCTGTCCTTGAGGTTGGCCTTGCCCGCTCTCAGTGACTTCACCTCGGAGCCGGTGAGCATTATGCCTGCCTCGATGGTCTCCTCGATGAAATAATCGTGAAAGGCCTTCCTGTTCTGAGAGATAATTTCTATTGCCACCGCTCGACCCTCAGTACCTGGGGCCTCATGGACCTGCCCCGCTCGGAAAGTATGCTGAAGACCTTGAGACCGATAAAGGCGGCTGCAAGGAAAACTACCCCCGTGACCCCTGCCACAAGATCAGGGTTGTACCCCGGCATCAGGCCGGAGAAGAGAGCCTGCCCCAGCACGACCCCGGCTATGAAGCTCAATATTGGAAACAGGTAAAGGAGCATCCCGGCCTTCAAGATTGAACCGGCGGCTACGGCGAAGACGACCTTGTCGCCCGCCTTTACGCCCACCGGATCATCGGCCTCTATGAGCATCTCTGTCTCAGAGCCTGTCTGGCCGCAGGACTTCCTGGATGAGCAGCTGTCGCAAGCGCCAGTCCTCTCGGCCCTGATAATGGCCCTCTGCCCGTCTTTTCTTATGACTATGCCATGCTCTTCCATACTTAATCATCGTAACAAATAAGGGGTGGTTTAGCAAGGAGGCTCCAGAAAAGAAAAGGCCCTGTCCCTCGCGGGACAGGGCCTTTTTAGATGGATTTAGTTCAGGCGGCCCTGGAAGCAGCAGCCCTGGCAGGCGCTGCACCTCTTGCGGCCGAGCGGCCTTCGATCCTGAATGATTCGACGGTGCACTTTAGTTTGCGGCAAGCGCGGCTATCTCTTCGCTCGCCCTTGCGATCTGCTCGGCGCTGGTCGAGGTATCGGTGATGACCTCGGCTATTGATGTGACATCCCCGCTAATCTGGTCTGTGGCGGCGGACTGCTGCTGCGCGGCGGCAGTGACCTGGTACATCATCGAGGTGACCGCGTCGACCTTTTTCACTATCTCCTGGAGCGACTCTCCTGCCTGCTTCGCAAGGTGGACTCCTTCCTCTACGGCTTTGGCCTCGTGCTCCATCGAAGAGATGGCCTTTCCGGTCTCATCCTGCATCGCGGTTATCATGCCGCCGATTTCCTTTGTCGCGTTCATGGTCTTCTCGGCAAGCTTCCTCACCTCGTCTGCCACGACCGCGAAGCCCCGGCCCTGCTCGCCGGCCCTCGCCGCCTCAATGGCCGCGTTGAGCGCAAGCAGGTTGGTCTGGTCAGCTATGTCGTTGATGACATTGACTATGTTGCCTATATCCTCCGAGCGGCTTCCGAGCTTTGATATTATCTGGCTGGACTCCCTCGCGGTCCTGGCTATGCCGTTCATTGAGACGATCGTCTCCGAGACTATTTTCCCGCCCTTTACCGCCACGGTGTTGGCCTCTTTTGCCGCGTCAGCCGCTCCGGAGACATTTTTTACGACCTCTACTATGGTCGCGTTCATCTCCTGGGCTGCGGTGGACACCTGGTCGGCCCTTGAGCTCTGCGATCTGGAGCCTCCGGCTATCTCGATGGCAGTGGCCGATAGCTCCTCCGAAGACGAGGCGAGCTGCTCCGTGGAGGCGTGCACTTCGGATATTATCGTATGGAACTTCTCCAGCATGCCGTTGAACGAAGCGGCCATCCTGCCGCTTTCGTCCTCTGAGCAGACTTTTACCTTGAGCGTGAGATCGTTGGTGTTCTCGACCTTTGTCATGATATCGCTCAGATAGAGCATCGGCATGACGACCTTGTTCTTGATCACCCACATGGATCCCATGCCGAAGAGTGCTATGCAGACCAGTCCCGTCACCGAGAGGAGCATGGTCCTTTTTGAACTCTTGAGGTCGGCGGCCACGCGGCCGGAGACCATCTCTCCGACTGCCGACGATACGGCGAGTATGGAATCTATGCCCGCGCTGCTGCTCTCTATCCACTCCTTGCCGGATATTCCGTAATCACCGGTAGCGCTCGCGTCCATCACTGAGCGGCGCACGCCTTCGAACTTTCCGAGGAAGATAGATTCCATGTTGGAAATGGCGTCCAGAACAGGTCTGTCTACCCCGTCCATCTCCTTTATCCTGAGTACGGGTTTGAGGTTTATCTCGACTATGGTCCTGAATGTGTTGAGTTTCTCCCTGGTAGCCTCGTCGGCGGGCTTTTTCGCGGAGATCGTCCTGGCCAGGGTCGCGCGCTCCCTTCCGGCGTATTCGCCCATGAGCCAAATTGCCTGCTTTAGCTCCAGGTTCATCCTCAGAGCATGCTGGTTTGCTTCGCCTATCTCGGCCGATGCAAACGCCGCGAGCCTGGCTTCTGACGCCGCTTCTATGAGAGAGGTGGCGAATCTGAACCAGTCCTCGGCGGGATAGTCTTTTTCCGACTCTCTCAGTTCGGAATCGACCCTCTTCCTGGTCTTCTTAAGCTCGGCGAATTTATTCTCCAGCTCTTTTACGCCCTTGCTGAATAGAGAATTTTCCGGGTCAGCCTCCATAAGCTCTTTGGAAAGTGAGAACGCCTTCTCGGATGCAGAGTCCAGTTGTTCCCTTGCCTCCCTTATCTTCTGGACTATCGAGCTTTCAGCCGGGCTGGCCGTTGAGAGGGCCATCGAGGTTATTCCCCTCTCCTTGGCCGCATACCCGGCTGCCTTCAGCATCTCATCCGATAGTTCGTTGGCCTTGCCGGCCTTGCCCGCGCCCTTGTAGTGGCTGTAGGTCTTGAGCGTGGTTGCCACTGAAAAGGCAATAAGCGCGAGAACCAGCAGGCCCAGTACCGCGAGCATGAAATTTTTGATGCTGATACGGTTTAAGAACTGCATTTTGAAACCTCCTGGCGTGCAGGTGATAGTAGTTATAAATGCGGCGTTGATGTTTTTCAAGTAATGGGAACATTCTGTTGTTCGGCTTACATACGAGCTTACTTAAGCTTTTTTTCCGCTGCAGGAAGTATTTGCATGATAAACTCCATGAAAAATTGGCGGAGGGGGATTTGGAAAGGACAGGCGCAAGGGCAGCGGCATTCAAGGTCCTGAACAGGGTCGAGGGCGGCGACGCGTATGCCGATATCGCGCTCGACACGGAGCTGCGCGGCATGGGCGGCCCTGACGCGGCGCTCTCTACGGAGCTCGTCTACGGCGTCCTGAGGTGGAAGCTAAGGCTCGATTTCACGATAGGCCTCTTCTCGTCCATCAAGACGAACAAGCTCGAGCACAGGGTCCTGAACGCCTTGAGGCTCGGCGCTTATCAGCTGCTATTCCTTTCAAAGATACCTCCTTCCGCTGCCATCAATGAATCCGTCGAGCTTGTGAAGCCTGACAGGAAGAAGGCGGGCTTCGTCAACGCTGTATTAAGAAAGATAGATTCCGAAAGGGATAAGATTCGGGTCCCGGAGCAGGACCCGATAAACCACATCTCCATTTCCTGGTCGCATCCTGAATGGATGGTGAAGAGGTGGGCCGAAAGGCACGGAATCGAAGAGACCATAGAGCTCTGCAAGGCCGACCAGGAGGCGCCTCCGAAGACGATCAGGGTAAACACGCTCGCGACGACAAGGGAGAAGCTTATTCAGGACCTTGCCTCAGATGGCTTTGAGGTCGGACCGACGCGTTATTCTCCGTACGGGATAGAGGTGAGGGGAGGCGGGCCGCTCGACGCGAAGGACCACAGGTACTATATACAGGACGAGGCCTCGCAGCTCATCCCGCTTCTGTTGTCGCCCGCGCCCGGAGAGACTGTATTGGACGCGTGCAGCGCGCCCGGCGGCAAGACCACTCACATTGCCCAGATCATGGGGAACAAAGGGGTTATATACGGCGTAGACAAGCACGAGGCAAGGCTCAGGCCAATAAAAGAGACCGCATCGAGGCTGGGCGTAAACATAGTAAAGACGTTTACCGCTGATGCCGCAGGGCCGCTCGGCTTTGTGGAGAAGGGCTCGCTCGATGCCATCCTCTGCGACGCGCCGTGCTCAGGGCTTGGCGTGCTCAGAAGGGCGCCTGATTCCAAATACAGGCGTAGCGTTGAGGATATCACCAGGCTCGCCCTTGTTCAGACCGCGCTCCTGGACAATCTCGCCGGATATCTCAAAAAAGGCGGAAGGCTTGTCTACTCGACCTGCACCTTCGAGCCCGAAGAGACGGATGATATAATCTCCGGCTTTCTTGAAAGGCATGCCGATTTCAAGCTCGAGGACGCGTCATCTGTGCTGCCGGAAGGATGCAGGGAACTCGTGGACGCGAAAGGACTTTTGAGGACCTTCCCGCACAGGCACAGGATGGACGGATTTTTCGGGGCGCGCTTGAGGAAGACTTAGGCAAAGGTGTCGAGCAGGGATTCTGTCATCTCGTCGGCTGTCCGCAAGGCGGCGATGTTCATCGAGAGCATATGCCTTGCAGTCATGAGAGATACTGCCTCGCTGGCTATATCGACATTCGAACCCTCGTATATGACGCCGTTCATGTTGTAGGCCGGGCCGGGGCTTGAGACCTTTGACGCGGTAGCGTAGACGCCTCCGTTTGCCCCTTCCTTGAAAGATACAGAGTCGCGCTTGTCGCCGTCCGTGTTCGCGTTGGCTATGTTGTGGGCCGTTGCGTCAAGGAGTTTGAATGATGAGAGAATGCCTGACGATGAGATGCCGATGGGACGGAGCATAAAGACCTACTGATTTACTTATCGGCAGAGGCTGTTTAAGACTTTAGGGTTTTTTTAGAAAATTTTTTATTTATGAAATCCAGATACTTAGGCTTGGAATATCTCTGAAGCCGTTATCTCTCCCTCCCTCAGTATTACCAGCTTTTCCCCTGTCGCGTCAACGATCGTAGACCCCTTCTTTCCCTTCAACTCTCCGCCGTCTATGAGGATGTCGATCGTTCCGTCAAAATAACCCAGGACCTCGTCTGCCCTGATTGCCGGAGGCCTGCCTGACGGGTTCGCGCTGGTGGATGTTATAGGGGAAGAAAGCGTGGAAGAGAGCCTTCTGGCGTAAGGGCTCCCTGAGAGCCGAACGCCAATCGTGCCTGTGCCAGCGGTCAGGATGGAAGGCAGTTCCGGGCGGGCCTTGAAGATTATTGTCAACGGGCCGGGCCAGAATCTAGTCATTAATCTCCGGGCTTCGGGGTTTATCTCGGCGGCAATAGACGAGAGCATCCCTTCCTCTCCGATTATGAGAGGCATCGGGGACGCGGGCGGCCTGCCCTTTAGCTCGTAGAGGGCTTCTATTGCTTTTCCATTGAAGGGGTCGGCGCAGAGGCCGTAGAATGTCTCGGTGGGATAGGCGATAATGCGACCTGCCCTGAATGGGTTCAGGGCAGGCGAGTAATCATTTTCCGCGGAAAGTATATGGGGCCTTTCGTCCAAGTGTCATGCCTTGAGCTTTTTGGCCTTCTCCTCTATCTGCCGCGCCATCTCTTTTCTCTGTCTTTTGAGGGCGTCCCTTAAAGAGGCGTCGGCCGTAGCGAGTATCTCGACGGCGAATATGCCAGCGTTCTTTGCGCCTGCCTTGCCTATTGCCATTGAGGCCACGGGCACTCCGCCTGGCATCTGTACGGTCGAAAGAAGGGAATCGAGGCCCTTCAGCGGGCTTGAATCGATCGGCACGCCTATTACGGGCAGAGTCGTCTCGGCAGCTATGAACCCGGCGAGGTGGGCCGCGCTCCCTGCGCCCGCTATTATAACCTTTATGCCGCGGCTCTCAGCGTTTTTTGCGTAATCGGATGTCCTCCGTGGTGTCCTGTGGGCTGATGAAACGGTCATCTCGTAAGGGACCTTGAATTCCCTCAATACCTTTGCGGTCTCTTCCATCACACTCAGGTCAGAGTCGCTTCCCATCAGTATGCCGACAATGGGCTTCTTTGCCATTTTTGCTCTCCTTCGGGGAATCCTATCTTAAAAGTTCCATCTTATTCAGGCCGCTCAAAAGGTCCATATGCGAGGCGTACTCTTCATGTACGTCGCTTCTGCCGCGACTCGACAAGCAGATGGGCTTTTTCAGCAGCCTGTTAGGGCTTTTTTGCCAATATCTCGCCTGTACTGCGCGCCTTCCCAGCTTATCTTCCCGACAGCGCGGTATGCGTTCTCTATCGCGTCCTTTATTGTCGGGCCGAGCGCCGTAACTCCAAGCACCCTTCCGCCTGCCGTGACCACCTTGCCGTCTTTTACGGCAGTACCCGCGTGAAAGACCATCGTGTCATTGAGCTTCGCCGCCTCTTCAAGCCCATGTATCTCGCTGCCCTTGAGGTAATTGCCGGGATAGCCATTTGCAGCCATCACCACGCAGACGGCAGCCTCCTGCTTCCATTTTATTTTGACTTCGTGGAGAGTGCCCTCTGAGGCGGCGACAAGTATGGGGACGATGTCGCTTTCCATCCTCATAAGTATCGGCTGGGTCTCAGGGTCGCCGAAGCGGCAGTTGAACTCGAGCACCCTGGGACCGTTCTTCGTCATCATCAGGCCCGCGTAGAGCACGCCCTTGTAGGGCCTGCCATCGGCCTTCATGGCATTGACGACCGGGACCATCACAGTTTCCATTATCTTTTTTTGCAGGGCGGGCGTTACCACGGGCGCGGGCGAGTAAGCGCCCATGCCGCCGGTGTTCGGCCCCATATCATTGTCGAATATTGCCTTGTGGTCCTGCGCGGGCGCAAGCGGCTCAACTGTCGTGCCGTCGGTTATTGCAAGAAAAGATGCCTCCTCGCCGGTAAGGAACTCTTCTATTATTATCCTCTTGCCGGCTGAGCCAAAGGCCTTCTCGGTCATGATGAGGTCTACTGCCTCTATGGCCTCCTGGGCCGTCTGGCAGATGATGACGCCCTTGCCTGCGGCAAGGCCGTCTGCCTTTACAACGAACGGAGGCTCGTGGGTCTCAATGTACGACTTTGCCGGGCCGGACTCGTCGAAGCGCTTGTAGAAGGCGGTAGGCACCTTGTAGCGTACCATCAATTCTTTAGAGAACGCCTTGCTGCCTTCAAGCTCGGCCGCTGCCCTTGTGGGGCCGAAGACCTTGAGGCCGGCTACGTTGAACGCGTCTGTGATGCCGAGCGTTAGCGGAAGCTCAGGGCCTATTACCGTGAAGTCTATCTTCTCCCTCAGGGCGAATGCTTTGAGACCTTCAATGTCCTCTGCAGGGATAGCGACATTCCCGCCGTGCATGGCTGTGCCGGGGTTGCCGGGCGCTATGAAGAGCCTGTCTACAAGAGGGCTCTGTGATAGTTTCCATGCAAGGGCGTGCTCCCTGCCGCCGCTGCCGACTAAAAGTACCTTCATCTTATGAAAAGACTCCCATGGTTATTCAGGCTGTTCAAAAAGCTCCATATGCGAGGCCCCAGTTAAATCGGGGAGCGAGGAACGAGTCGTACTCTTCATGTACGTCGCTTCTGACTCGCTTTGAGGTCAACGCAGCAGATGGACTCATTTCATGTCTGCTCAATGTCTGAAATGCCTTACGCCCGTGAAGACCATCGCTATGCCATGCTCGTCAGCGGCCTTTATCACCTCTTCGTCCCTTATCGACCCGCCGGGCTGGATGATAGCGGTAACGCCGTGCCGGGCGGCCATGTCGACATTGTCCCTGAAGGGGAAGAAGGCGTCAGATGCCATGCACGAGCCCTTTACCTCAAGGCCTGCGTCAGCGGCCTTCTGAGAGGCTATCCTGGTCGAATCTATCCTCGACATCTGGCCTGCGCCGATGCCGACGGTCCTGCCGTCTTTCGCGAAGATTATGGCGTTGCTCTTTACGTGCTTGCAGACGTTCCACGCAAAGAGGAGGTCTTCGAGTTCTTTGTCATTCGGCCCGCGCTGGGTCGCAGTCTTCAGGTCAGCCGCGCTCTCGAGATCAAGGCCCTGCAGGAGCACTCCGCCGGAGACCCTCTTTATGTCCATGTCAGAGGGCCCGAAGCTCAAGGCCTCCGGCTTAATATCGCCTATCTCAAGGAGGCGGAGGTTCTTCTTGGATGCGAGCGCATGAAGGGCCTCAGGCGCGAATTCAGGGGCAATGACAGCCTCGAGGAATATCTTGCCAAGCTCCTCTGCCATCTCCCTTGTGACCTTTCTGTTGAGGCCCACTATGCCGCCGAATGCGGAGGTCCTGTCGCACTCGTATGCGAGGCCGTAGGCCTTCAATATCCCGCCCTTTGATATGGCCGTGCCGCAGGGGTTGTTGTGCTTCACTATTACGGCCGCAGGCTCGTGGAACTCAGAGACGAGGTTCAGGGCGGCGTTGAGGTCGAGGATGTTGTTATATGAGAGCTCCTTGCCCTGGAGCTGCTTTGCGTCGGCGAGGCCTGCCTTGCCCTTGACCCGCCTCCTGTAGAAGGCGGCCTTCTGGTGCGGGTTCTCGCCGTAACGGAGGTCCTGGACCTTCTCGAACTGGATGGTGTAGGTCTCGGGGAAGGCCTTCATGGGCTCTGCCTCCGGGATATCGGCGACTGCTCCGAGATAGTTCGAGATTGCCGCGTCGTAGCGGGCGGTGAGCTGGAAGACCTTTTTCGCAAGAGAGAACCTGGTCTGCTTCGAGAGGCTGCCCTTCTTATCCTTCATCTCGGATATTATCTTCCCGTAGTCGGCAGGGTCGACTACGACGGCGACATCGTTGTGGTTCTTCGCTGCGGCCCTTATCATGGTAGGCCCGCCTATGTCGATGTTCTCTATGGCGTCTTCCAGCGTGCAGCCCTTTGCAATGGTCTCCTCGAATGCGTAGAGGTTGACTACGACCATGTCGATGGGGAGTATCCCGTTCGTCTCCATCTCCTTCGCATGGGTGGGGTTCTCGCGCATGCCGAGAATGCCGCCGTGTATCTTGGGGTGCAGGGTCTTGAGCCTGCCGTCGAGCATCTCGGGAAAGCCCGTATATGAGGATATGGGTATCACGGGCACGCCCGCGTTCTTTATCATCTCGGCGGTGCCGCCGGTCGATATTATCTCTACTCCCGCGGCTGAAAGCTCCTTCGCGAACTCGACGACGCCGGTCTTGTCGGTAACGCTGATTATCGCCCTGCGCACTTTTTTCATCGAACTGAAGATCCTCCTTGCGAAATTCTGAAATCGTCAGATGCCGAAATCCATATTCCTTATGAACTCGCGTTCGAAATGGGCGCTGCCGGAGAGGGGCACATACTTCGCCTTCCGCGCTATCTCCCCTGCCTCCGCCCGTTCTTTTACGTTCAGGGCCATCTCCGCCCCTTTGAGCGCGGCGTCGCCGACGTATTCGACATTTTCCCAGATGTTATGCAGGAGGCCGATGCCCTTTAAAGACTCCTGTGAGAGCTTGCTCCCGAACGCGCCGGCCACATAGACCTTGTTGAGCTCTTCGGGCCTGAGCCCCGCCTTGTCGAGCAGGATGTTTATCCCCGCCCTTGTCGCGGATTTTGCGGTCTGCAGGGCCCGGACATCGGACTGCGTAAGGCTTACCTCGCCTTTTGCGCCCCTGTAGAAGACAAACGAATTGCCTTCAGGGCCATTCTTTATCCTTGAGGCGAGGTTCGTGCCCATCTCATTGCTGTCCGCTATCCTGCCGGACCTGTTTATGACGCTTGCGCCGATAAGCGCGTGGACAGCCTCTATGAGACCCGACCCGCAGATACCCTTCGGGGCCGCGCTGCCTATTACGGAGAGCCTTACATTGTCGCCGTCAATCATTATACCCTCGATAGCGCCCGGCGCGGCCACCATGCCCTGGGCAACCTCGCCGCCCTCAAACGCCGGGCCTGCGGCAGCAGAGGTCGCGAATATCTGTCCCTGGTGAGCGAGCAGTATTTCGCTGTTGGTGCCTATGTCTATAACGAGCTCTGAACCCCGGCCTTTGCCGAACCCGAGTGAGAGGGCGACCGCTACGGCGTCTCCGCCCACAAAGCCGCCGATGAGCGGAAAGACATATACATCGGCGTCCATGTCAAACCCGACTTCCGTTGCCGGATACGTCCTTGCCTCTTTGAACGCAGGCCTGTAAGGGACCTTTGAGAGCGGATCAGGCGAGATGCCTAAAAATATATGCTCCATAGCCGAATTACCGGCTATTGTTATCTCCCGTATAAGGCCCTTCCGCTCTCCCGCAAGCCCCTCTATCAAGGTCAGGCACGCCTGCCTTGAAGCGTCAGAGAGCTCGGCAAGAGTTGCGGCGTCCTTTACAGCCGCGTCTATCCTGGAGACGACATCGCGGCCCCATTTTGCCTGCGGGTTTGGAACGGCAGATGAGGCAACCGCCTCGCCTGTAGCGAGGTCAACGAGGGAGCCGGCCACGGTCGTTGTGCCGAGGTCGATGGCCGCTCCGAAGCCCCTATTTTCGCCGCTCTTTTTCAATATCGGGTTATAAAAAAACTACGGCAGGCCCC
>Ga0209002_10002572_pt1 | contig 14589 bp, 12 predicted proteins | sample Rifsed16ft2_FD_184010 | JGI IMG/M metagenome (GOLD analysis project Ga0209002, IMG submission 184010) | Soil microbial communities from Rifle, Colorado, USA - sediment 16ft 2 (version 2) | ecosystem: Environmental > Terrestrial > Deep subsurface > Rock core/Sediment | place: Rifle, Colorado...
CTCGACCCGGCCAGGGACGTCCGTCCCCAGGGCCAGCGGGGCATCCGGCCGCAACACGACGTCGACGGCGAGGTCCCCGAGGAAGACCAGGCGCCAGCGGGTTCGGCGACCCGCCCGGCCTGGACGAGGGTCGGCCATCACGCACGACTATGATAGGGCGCGGTCCTCGAGGCGCCGGCGACGGGGAGGTCGAATCGAGACGATGCGCGTGGCCCTGGCAGCCGACCACGGGGGCGCCGCCCTGAAGGACGAACTGGCCGCCCGCCTGGTGGAGGCGGGCCACGAGGTCGTCGACCTGGGCGGTGACGGCCGCGATCCGAGCGACGACTACCCGGACTTCGCCCGCCTGGCCGGCGAGGAGGTCCGAGGGGGGCGGGTCGAGCGGGCCATCGTCGTGTGCGGCAGCGGTGTGGGTGCCGCCATCGCGGCCAACAAGCTGCGCGGCATCCGTGCCGGTCTCGCCCACGACACGTATTCGGCCCGCCAGGGCGTGCAGCACGACGACATGAACGTGCTGTGCCTGGGGGCGCGGGTCGTCGGCCCGGCGCTCGCCCTCGAACTGGCCGCCACCTTCCTGTCTGCGCGCTACCGCGGCGAGGAGCGGCACCGCCGACGGGTCGTCAAGGTCGAGGCGATCGAGGACGCGGAGATGGGCGCTCGCGCATGACATCGCGCACCGAGCTCGGCGGCGGCCGTTCGTGGGCCGACGACGACGCGGCGATCGCGTTCCTGGGTAAGCCGCCGGCCCGCATCGCCGCCCTCCTGGATGACGCCGTACGCGACGCACAACGGTACCGCTGGGTCGAGCGGATCTGGGAACGCGATGGCTCTTTGTGGTCGTCCGACGAGGAGGTCGGGGAGGCCATCGGCGCACGCCTCGGCTGGCTCGGTGCCCCGGAGGCCTTCGACGACACCATCGAGGAGCTCGAAGCGTTCGCCGCGGCCAACCGGGAGGTGTTCCGGGGAGCGGTCCTCGCGGGCATGGGCGGCAGCTCCCTGGCGCCGGCGCTCCTGGCCCACACCTTCGGGCCGGCCGAGGGCGGCATGCCGCTCACGGTGCTCGACTCGACCGACCCGGCCGCAGTGGCGGCGGTCGAACGTGACCACCCGCCTGCAGAGACGCTCTATCTCATCGCCACCAAGTCGGGCACCACGGCCGAGACGCTCGCCTTCCTGGCCTACTTCCTCGAGCGTGTCGAGACCGCCCTCGCGCCCGCCTATGGCGGCCCCGTCGAGCGCGTGGTCGAAGCCGCCCACCCGGGCCCCGAGCGCTGGGTCGCCGATCACTTCGCGGCCATCACCGACCCGGGGGAGAGCCTCGAGCGGATCCCCTACTCCGAGCGATTCCGCGAGGTGTTCCTCAACCCGCCGGACGTGGGCGGCCGCTATGGCGCACTTTCCTATGTCGGGCTTGTCCCGGGGGCACTCCTTGGCCTCGACCTGCGCGCGATCCTGGCATCTGCGGTGGGGATGGCCGGCCGCTGCCGCGCGCCGGAGGCCGACCGAAACCCGGGGCTCGCCCTCGGACTGCTCATGGGCAGCCTGGCGCGCGCGGGGATCGACAAGCTGACCCTCGTCCTGGACCCCGGCATCGCCGCCCTGGGGCCGTGGATCGAGCAGCTCGTAGCCGAGAGCACGGGCAAAGGAGGCACCGGCATCGTACCGGTCGATGGGGAGGCACTGGGCGGGCCCGAGGCTTACGACGCCGACCGACTCTTCGTCGCGATCGGGCTGGAGGACGGGGCCGCCGCCCGCGGCGCGGCGGAGGTCGCCGCCGCGAAGGGATCGGACCGCCGGCTGTCGCGCCTGGCGGAGGCGGGCCACCCCGTGGTCACGATCGGGCTGCCCGATCACGCCGCCATCGGCGGGGAGTTCTTTCGCTGGGAGTTCGCCACCGCGGTGGCGGGCGCGGTCCTCGCGGTCAACCCCTTCGATGAGCCCGACGTCACCGAGTCGAAGCGCAACACCGAGCGCGTGCTGCACGAGCGACCGCCGCGCGAGGAAGGACTGGCCGTCGGCGATCCGTCCCTCCCCGACCGCCTGGCCGCCCATCTGGGGCGCATCCCGGAGCGGGGCTACCTCGCAGTCACCGCCTTCGTGGGGCCGTCGGCTCAGCGTGACGCGGCGTTGGGACGGATCCGCCTCGCCCTCCGCGATGCCACGAAACGGGCCACCACCGTCGGCTACGGGCCGCGCTACCTGCATTCGACCGGCCAGCTCCACAAGGGCGGACCGCGGACCGGCTGGTTCCTCCAGCTCGTAGCCGGCCACCCCGCGGACCTGCCCGTCCCCGGCGAGGGCTACACCTTCGGCACGCTCATCGACGCGCAGGCGGACGGCGACCTCGCGGCCCTCGAGGCCCATGGCCTGCCCGTGCTGCGCATCCACCTCGGCGCCGATCCGGACGAGGGTCTGGCCGCCCTCGGATCGGCGCTCACCCGTGCGCTGGGAAGGGCGCCGTCCGGCAGGGCGCCAGGGCAGGCTCGCTGACCGGGCGAATCGGCCTGATGGGAAGGAGAAGCACGACCGTGGACGTCGGGATCATCGGACTGGGTCGGATGGGCAGCAACATGGCCCGCCGACTGCACCTCGGCGGCCATCGCGTCGTCGCCTTCAACCGGACGCCGGAACGGACGAGGGAGATGGCTGGCGAGGGCATCGATGGCGCGTACTCACTGGAAGAGCTTCGCGACATGCTGCCCCAGCCGCGGGTCGTCATCTCCATGCTCCCCGCCGGTGAGCCGACCGAGACGATGATCGAGGAGCTCGCAGCAGTGCTTTCGGCGGGCGACGCGGTCGTCGACGGGGGGAACGCCAACTTCCACGATTCCAAGCGTCGCCACGCGGCGCTCGCCCAGCGCGGGCTGCACTTCGTCGACTGCGGCGTGTCGGGCGGGATCTGGGGCCTCAAGAACGGCTTCGGGATCATGGTGGGCGGCGATCCCGAGGCGGTCGAGCCGCTGCGCCCCGTCTTCGAGACACTCGCTCCGGCGGGCGGATTCGTCCACTGCGGGGCACCCGGGTCGGGTCACTACGTGAAGATGGTCCACAACGGCATCGAGTACGGGCTCCTGCAGGCGTACGCGGAAGGGTTCGAGATCCTCCACGCGTCGGAGTACAGCATCGACCTGGAGTCGATCGCCAAGGCGTGGGGCCACGGCACCGTCATCCGCTCCTGGCTCCTCGAGCTGATGGGCCTCGCCTTCGAGCGCCACGGCAGCGACCTCGGCGAGATCGAGGGCTGGGTGGCCGACTCGGGCGAGGGCCGCTGGACGGTCGAGGAGGCGATGGCGCTCGACGTGCCCGCGCCGGTCATCACCCTCTCGCTCCTGGCACGCTTCCGCTCGCGCCAACAGGAGAGCTTCGGGGCCAGGGTCGTGGCGGCCCTGCGAGAGCAGTTCGGGGGCCACGCGGTCAAGCTCGCATGACCCGCCAGCTCGTGGCGCGGCTAGCGAGTACGGCCGCCCCGCCAGCCACGAACCGCAGGACGGCCCGGCGGCGCGTCCCCGGCGAAACCCCCAATCCCCTGCGTGCGGGGCTGCGCCTCGAGCAGATCCCGCAACCAGCCTGCATCGTCATCTTCGGGGCCACCGGTGACCTGACCCATCGGCGGGTGATCCCGGCCCTCTACAACCTCAGGCGGGCCGGGTTGCTGCCGGCCGAGACGGCCATCCTCGGGGTCGCTCGCCGCGACTGGGGCGACGACGGCTTCCGCGAACGCATGCGCGCGGCGACCGAGCAGTTCAGCCGCGTCCCGCCGGAAGGCGCCCTGTGGGAGGAGTTCGCGAGGGCGCTCTTCTACGAGCCCTTCGACTTCACCGAGCCGTCGGGCTACGAGCGCCTACGCCTGCGCATCGAGAAGATCGACCGGGAGCGAAACACCCTCCACAACTGCCTGTACTACCTGGCCACCCAGCCGAGCCTGTACACGAACATCGTCGCCGAGCTCGGGCGAGTGGGCCTCGACCAGGAGGCGGGTGGCCCCACAGGCTGGGCGCGCATCGTGGTCGAGAAGCCGTTCGGCCACGATCTCGAATCAGCCGCCGCCCTCAACCGCGAGCTGCTTGCCGTCTTCGAGGAAGGGCAGATCTACCGCATCGATCACTACCTCGGCAAGGAGACGGTGCGCAACCTGCTCGTCTTCCGCTTCGGCAACGGGATCTTCGAGCCGTTATGGAACCGCCGCTACGTCGACCACGTGCAGATCACCGTGGCCGAGGAATTCGGAACGGAAAACCGGGGGGCGTTCTACGAGGAGGCCGGCGCGTCACGCGACATCCTCCAGAACCACCTCCTTCAGCTGCTCAGCCTGGTGGCCATGGAACCGCCCATCGCGTTCGAGGCGGATGCCCTGCGCGACGAGAAGGTGCGCGTTCTCCACGCGGTCGCAGGCCTCCGCGGCGAGCAGATCGACCGCAACGTCGTGCGCGGACAGTACGGGCCCGGGTGGGTCGACGGGCACAGCGTCGTCGGGTACCGGCAGGAGCCGGAGTGCGCCCCTCTCTCGGTGACCGAGACGTTCGTGGCCCTCCGGCTGGAGGTCCAGAACTGGCGCTGGGCCGGGGTGCCCTTCTATTTGCGCACCGGCAAGCGGCTGCCCAAGCGGGCCACGGAGATCGCGGTCCTCTTCAACCGTCCCCCTCTCGCCCTCTTCCGCAGCTCCGCCCAGGAGCCCGAGGCCAACCTGCTCGTCCTGCGCATCCAGCCCGACGAGGGGATCATGCTCCGCTTCGCGTCGAAGGTCCCCGGCCTCGAACTCGATGTGCGCTCCGTGACCATGGACTTCGCGTACGGCACCGCCTTCACCGTGGAAGCGCCCGAGGCGTACGAGACGCTCCTGCTCGACGCCCTCCATGGCGACGCCTCGCTCTTCACCCGGGCCGACGAGGTCGAGGCGGCATGGTCGATCGTGACACCCATCAACGAGCGCTGGCAGCGCACGGACGCACGCTCCCGGCCGGGGTTCCCGAACTACGAGGCCGGTACGTGGGGACCGGCGGAGGCCGACGGCCTCATCGAGCGGGACGGCCGGCGTTGGCGCCGACTATGAAGAGTCCACGATGACGGTCGATCACCTCCACGGGCGCTCCCCGGCGGCGACCCGCCGGCTCGCCGCGCGGGCCGACTCGGTGGCCGGCGTGGATGCCGCGCTCGGTCGTATGTGGGCGGAGCTGGCACGCCAGGGCGTGACCGATCGGGCGGTCGATGGCGCGATGACCACGCTCGCACGGACTCGCGTCCTCACCCTCGTCGTCGTGGCCTCACGGCCGGAGACGGCCGAACGCGCCGGCGACGCGGTCCTCAAGCTGGCCGGCCGCCATCCTTCACGAACGCTCGTGCTCGCCTTCGGCGACCTCGACGGCCCGGAGCGGGTCGACGCACGCGTCCAGGCGCACTGCCACCCCCTCGGCGGTTCGAGCGAGGTGTGCACCGAGCAGATCTTCCTGCGCATCTCGGGTGAGGTCTGTCAGCATCCCGACGCGGTCGCCGCGCCGCTCCTTCTCCATGACCTGCCGGTCGCCCTGTGGTGGACCGACGATCCACCCATCGGCACTCGCCCGTTCGGCGACCTCATGGCGCTGGCCGATCGCCTGGTCGTGGACTCCGGGCTCTTTCGTGACGACGGGAGCGCTCGACTCGTCGCCCTCGCGGCGGCCGCCAGCGAAGGTCTCGAGATCCACGACATCGGCTGGATGCGCCTTGAGCAATGGCGCACGCTCCTCGCCGGCCTCTTCGATGAGCCCGCTCTGCGGCCCTTCCTGGGCGGCGTCCGGCGGGTCCGCGTGACCGTGGCCCGCCCCGGGTCCATCGTGCGTATCAGCCGTGCGGTCCTGTACCTGGCGTGGCTCGCGTCTCGCCTTCGCTGGCGGGTCGAGGAGGCGTTCCGACCGAATGGCGAGGACACATTCAAGGGGCTCATGTCGCACCGAGGACGCCGCATCGAGGTCGAGATCGTCGGCGAGGCGGTCCCGCTGGATGGCCGCCTCCCTGCACCGGGCGGGTTCCTGCGCGTCGAGATGGAGTCCGTTCGAGGGCGGCAGCGCGCAAGCGCGACGGTGGCGCGCGCAGACGACCACGTGCTGGCCGAAGCCGACGTCGACGGGCGGCCGTGCGCCAGGCGCATGGGCATGGCCGAGCGCCACGAGGACGCCTCGTACCTGGCCGGCGCGCTCGAGGCGGCCGGCCGTGACGCCATCTTCCATGCCGCGCTGCCGATGGCGGTACGACTCCTCGCGAGGGCGGATAGTCCAGCGTGAGCAGCCGGACACCGTGGGCGTGGGAGCCGGGGAGCGGCACGGGCGCATTCGGGCGGGGCGAACCGGAGGTCGTCGTCCTCGACGATGCCACCGCCCTCGCAGGAGCGGCCGCCGACCGGATCGGGGCGGGCCTGCGGGCCGCCGTCGCCGCTCGTGGCGCGGCCCACTTCGCCCTCACCGGGGGCTCGAGCCCGATCGCCACGTATCGCGTGCTGGCCGGACGGATGGACATCCCGTGGCCGGCGGTGCACCTGTGGTGGGTCGATGATCGCTTCGTCCCGCCGGACCACCCCGAGTCGAACGTGGCGGTCGTCCACGACACACTCCTGCGGGCTGACTCGGAAACCGTCCATGGCGCCGCCATCCCGGCCGCGAACGTCCACCCTTTCCCCATCGTTGCGGGGCTGCACGCGGGGTCTGACGCGGAGGTAGCCGACGCCTACGCCGAGGAGATCCTCCGTCACGTCCCGTCCCGCGAGGGGCGCCCGGCGTTCGATGTCATGCTCCTCGGGGTGGGGCCTGACGGCCACGTGATGAGCGTCTTCCCGGGCAGCCCGGCCCTCGCCCCGGACGCGCCGCTGGCGCTCGCCGTCCCCGCGCCCAGGGAGATCGGACCGCACCTTCCCCGCGTGACGCTGCGGGCGAGCGCCGCAGACGACGCAGGGATGCTCCTGGTCATCATCCCCGACGGCGCCAAGGCCGCCATCACGTCACGCGCGCTGGGGGGGCCGCGCGACGTGTCGGTGATCCCGGCCCAGGTGGCCCGTCGCGCCGGAGCGACCTGGATGCTCACGAGGGAGGCTGCGGCCGAGCTGCGGGACGGCCTCTAGCCTTTCTTCGGGCCGCCGTCGAGGCCGGGCAGGACGATGACCTTGTCGGCCACGCCGTCGTATCGGTCCGACGTCGTGAGGTAGAGGATCTGGTGGTCGGCCGTGAGCCCGCGGAGCAGCTCGACCGCGCGCGTGGCGCGCTCGTCGTCGTAGGTCACGAAGGGGTCGTCGAAGACCAGCGGCGGACGGCGATCCTGGGTGACCAGGCGGACGAGCTCGATGCGGGCGGCGAGGTAGACCTGGTCGATCGTCCCCTGGCTCAGCGATGAGATGGGCACCCAGTCGCCGCGTTCCGGCGACCACAGGTTGATCTGCAGTTCGTCGGCGACCTGGACCTTCTGGTAGCGCCCGCCGGTCACGTGCTGCACGTCAGCGGCCATCCGTTGCTCGAGGTACGCCGTCGCCTTCTTCATCGTCGCCGCCTCCGCCGCGTCGAGCGCGGCAAGGGTCAGCTCGTACACGCGCTGCCGGCGAAGAAGGGCGGACAGACGGTCGGTCTCCTGGGCGAGCGCCTCAGCCGTGGCGGCCACCTCGAGCGCGTCGACGGCGTTCTGCTCGACGCGCTCGCCCGTGGCGGCCTCCTCGCGGACAGTCGAGTCGCGCTCCAGCTGGTGGGTCCCGAGGCGCGCCTCGATGCGGTCGCGGCTGCCCACGGGATCCTTCCCGATCTCGCCCATCCCGAGCAAAGCCGCCCCCTTCCTTTCCGCCTCGGCGGCCGCGTCGTCGCGTGCCTGGCCCACATCGGTCACGGTCTCGCCACGCATCAGCTCGGCGTAACGCGCCTGGCGCAGCTCGACCTGGCGCACGTGCTCGTCCTCCGCGGCGAGGAGCGTCTCAGCGTCGGCGAGTGTTGCCTGGCCGATCGTTGCCAGGACCGCCTCGCGCTTCGTCTGGGTGTCGCGGAGCCGCTGCTCCGTGTCGCTCCGGCCGCGGAGGCGCCGCTCGATCGCATCGTGACGCAACTCGTTCACGGCCGTCGTTCGGGAAACGGAGCCGCGCCGACGGTACGCGACAAGGAGGGAGAGGGCACCGGCGATCGCCAGCAACGAGCCGAGGAGCGTGACCAGCGGGGCGTTCGCAATGGGGGGGAGGATGTCCAGGACGCGCGCCCAGGCCTGCACTCCGAGGACCACCAGCCCGGCGTACACGATGCCGGTGCCGGCCACGAAGAGGCGCCGCCAGTTCGGTTCGGCGAACGCGACATCGAGGGGCGGCTCCTCGGCAGCGAGGACGGCCGTGCATTCGGCGATCGTGACCTCGAGCGCACGAAGCTCCTCGACCCGCTTGCGCAGCACAGGCAGAGCGACTTGCGAGGGATGGGTCGGCTCGAGGTTCGCGATCTCGGCACGCAGCTCCGCGGCGGCGCGGTACTTCTCGTAGCGTTGCTCGGCCGCGCCACGCTCCGCGCCCAGCTTGACCGCAAGCTCGGCCTGGTTGAGCTGCTCGCGCGTCTCGGCGAAGGCGGCGTCCGCAGCCTCGCGGCGAGCGATGGCGGCCGCGTGGGCCTCGCGGTCCGCTACCAGGCGCGCAAGCGCCTCCTCGCCGCGCTGGAGCGCTTCGGAGAGGCGGGCGTGCTCCTCCTCCGCGCGCTTGATCGGACCGGGGTTCTTGAGTCCCGCGGCCTTGAGCGCCTTGATGGCATCGTCGAGACGCCGGCGCGCCAGCGAGACGCCCCGGTCGGCCCCGCTGATGGACTGCTGGAGGCGGTCGCGCAGGTTGGCCTCATCGCGGTCGAGATCCATCACCTCGTGGTGGCGGACGCTCGCCGTCGAGCGGAAGAACTTCTCGTTGGGGATCCCGGTCAACTCGGCGATCCAGCCGTCGGCCGTGGCCGGGTCGTTGGTGCGCTTGTCCCCGATGGTCAACTCGACCGTGCCCCTGGTGCCGCGGAACGACTTGACGAGTCGCCCGGCCGTCCCATCGCTCTCGAACGTGAGCTCCACCTCGGGCTGCTGATGCTCGCCCGAGCCCCAGCGCTGGGTGTCGCGCATCTCGCCGTCGGCCGAGGTGACGCGCCGGTAGAGGGCGAGCTCGAGGGCGCGCTGGATGGTCGTCTTGCCCGCTTCGTTCGGACCGCGGATGACCGTTAGTCCGGGCGCCGGTTCGACCGTCAGGTCGGCGTGGCGCTTGAAGTTGCGCAGGCGGAGGCGCGTGACCTTCATGACCCCGCCAGCGGGACGTCGTGGCCGGCCAGGAAAAGGCGACCCAGGCGGAGCCCATCGCGCAGTTCAGCCTCCTCGTCGACGCGACCGGCGGAATGCGCGGCCTGGATCCGCGCCCCGAGGTCGCGGATGAACGCGCCGGCGATCGTGTCCTCCGGCGGGAGGGGGCCGCTGGGCAGTTCGGGCAGTGCGAGGTTGCGCACGCGGACGCGCAGGAAGCGCGCCGCCAGGGCGCGCTCGAGCTCGTCCGTGTCCAGGTCGAGATCCTCTCGCCACACGCCACGCAGGCGGACATCGACGACTGCATCGGGGTCAGCCTTCGCCGCGATGGCCTCCTCGAGCGCGGCCTGGCTGGTGACCTCGCCGAGGTCCATCTCGAGGGGCACGAAGCGCGTCCGGCCCACCCGTCGCTGCTCGATCGCGACCCGCTTGTCCGGCCCCTCCGCCTCGAGCGTGACGAGCAGCACGCTGCCGGCCTGGTCCTGATCGAGCGCGACCGGCTCCGGCGCCCCGCTGTAGGCCCAGGGCACCTTCCGCGACCGGCCCTGCTGGAAGGAATGCCAGTGCCCGAGGGCCAGGTAGTCGAGCCCCGACGCGGCGATCTCCTCGGCCGTGAAGACGACCTCGTCGTGATCCGTCCTGCCCGGGATGGCCAGCGCGCCATGGATCACCCCGACGTGCCAGCGACTCGCGTCCCCTGGCGCGACCCGGAACCCCTGGAGCGGGCTGTGCGGGGCGCGCTTGGTTGCGAAGCACATCCCGTGGACGGTCAGCTCGAGCCTCGCGTAGCGCTGCGCCGGGCGGTCCGGGGTGAGGACGACCACAGCATCATCCCGGCCGTGCCCGGCCAACGCGGGGAGGTCGTAGGCGCGGTATATCGAAGCCGCGTCGTAGACGTCGTGGGTGCCCGGCAGAAGGGCCACGGCGATCCCGCTGTCGGCGAGCCTGCGCAGTTGCCCCACCACGGCCTCGACGGAACGCCGCGGCTGGGTATTGGAGTCGAACAGGTCACCGGCCACGATGAACAGGTCGACCTTCTCGGAGAGGGCCAACTCGACCGACGCCTTGAAGGCCGTCATCTGGCGCTCCCGTTGGTCGGCCGCGCTGGGCCCGAGGTCACGGTAGCGAGCACCGAGGTGAACATCGGCCGTGTGGAGTAGCCGGACCATGGGCCTCCGCGCAATCCCTCCTGCTTGGTACTGCGGATTGTCGACGACCCAGCGTCCGCGCGAGCGAGGCGCCCCCTTTCGGACCCCGCTCGCGCACGGCCAGCGTCGAAGAGTATTGTGCCACCTTGCCTGGCGCGGTCGGCGGGAGCCCGTGCTATCCTTGCCCGGCTATCCGGTGCGCCCACGCTGGCGTCACTCGCGAGCACCTGGGTCGCGCGGCGCACGGCCTCCCGCCATCGCCCCGCCCCTCCTCCGGTCCTTGCGTGGCGTGTCGGACGGTGCGCTACTCGAAGGAAACGGGAGGCCAGACGCGTGTCCTACGTCGATCGAACGATCACCTGTCTCGACTGCGGCATCGACTTCATCCACTCGGCCGCGGACCAGGAGTTCTACGCCCAGAAGGGCTTTGCGTCCGAGCCGAAGCGCTGCCCGAGCTGCCGCGCCAGCCGGCGCGCCGCGCGAGAGACGGATGGCTGGGACGTCCGCTCCATCGGCGGCCCGCGCGGCTACGAGCGCGGCGACGACCGGCCGATACGCGAGTACTTCGCGGTCATCTGCTCGCGCTGTGGCAACTCGGCGCAGGTGCCCTTCAAGCCGCGCATGGACCGCCCCGTCTACTGCTCCGACTGCTTCCGCCTGGTGCAGACGGCCTGACGCGGCGTCTGGCTACACCCGCAGGACGTCGCCCGAGCGGTGACGATTGCGCCGCCGGCCCCGCCACACCGTCACCCGAGCGTCACCACGCACCTGCCAGGCGCCATCCCGGCCCACGAGAGCGGCCCGTTCGTCGATCCCCAGGACGACCACGTCTGACGGCGCCTGGAGCATGAAGAAGGCCATCAGCGGTTCGGGCATCCGGTCGTAGCGCGGTGCGATGACGGCCCCTCGAACGAGTCCAAGGGCGCGCTCCCAGCGGACGGGCCATCCGATATGGCGACGGATCTCGAGGCAGCGATCGCCCAGGATCATGGCGCCTGCGCGACAGGCCACGAGCGCAGCCCCGCGCTGGTGCGCGAGGCGGGCCGCCTCCCACGTCCGGCTCCCCCACAGCAAGTCGAGGAGCGCCCCCGGGCGAGCCCCGGAGATCATGATGAGGTCCGCCTCGCCGACCGCCTGAGCCGAGGACGCATCGTCCGCGTCGGTCCGGTCCGCGATGGCGACGGGCTCGACCTCCGCCCCGACGGCCTCGAAGTGGTGGGTCACCACGGTCGCCCAGTCAAGCCAGTCGACCCCTCCGTCGGACGGCCCGCCCGCAGAGAGGAGGACCACCCTCGGGCGTGACTTGCCCGTCCCCTCGAGCAGCTCGCGGTCGAGCGGCTCGACGGCGGGGACGAATCGGTCCGCCCCGAGGAGCGCGACCGGGCCGCTCAGTGCGATCCCCTCACGCGTCGCAGTCTACTGTTGACGGCCATGAACGTCGGACAGGCGACCATTCGGGCGGCGCTCCAGGGAACGCGGGCACTCCTCCTCGACATGGACGGCGTCCTCGTGTCGCGCGGGCAGCCGATCCCCGGTGCGGCCGCCGCCGTCGCCCACCTGGTCGAGACCGGTGTCCCGTTCCGGGTCATCACGAACACGTCGCTCTCGTCACGGGCGGCGCTCGCCCGGCGCCTCGGGAGGGCGGGGATCGCGGTAGCCGCCGAGTGGATCGTGACCGCACTGTCCGCCACGGTCAGCCAGTTGGGGGTGGCCATGCCCGGGGCGGCCGTCTACGTGCTCGGCTCGGCCGACGCCCCGGCCGAGTTCGCGGGAGCGAACCTGCGCCTCCTCTCCCATTCCGAAGTCGACGCCGGGAGGCGCGCCGACGCGGTCGTCGTCGGGGACTCCGAGGACCAGCTGACCTACGAGAACCTCAACCGCGCGTTCCGCCAGGTCCGCGCGGGGGCCGCCTTCGTGGCCATGCACCGCAACCCGTGGTGGCTGACCGCGGCCGGGCCGACGCTCGACTCCGGGGCGCTCGTGGTCGGCCTCGAGTATGCGACCGGCCGGCGGGCCATCGTCGCGGGCAAACCCGCGCCGACCATCTTCCGGGCAGCCTTCGCGGAGCTGGCCCAGGAGCTCAAGAGGCCGGCCGTGCCGACACCTGCCGCGACGAGGCGGCTGCGCCGCAGCGAGGTGGCGATGGTCGGCGACGACCTGCGCACCGATCTCGCCCCGGCGCGACGACTCGGGATGCGCACCGTCCTCGTCCTCACGGGCAAGCACGGCCGTGACGATGTCGCGGGACCAGGCGCGCGGCGGACGTTCGTCCCCGACGCCGTCGCTCCGTCGATCGCCGAGGCGGTCGAGGCCCTGCTCGACCTCCCCGCCGCCGGCCGAACTCCGTCCGGCTGAGCCGGCCCCGCGGAGTAGACTGCGGCCACTCCACCAACCCCTCCATGAAGACCCTGAGGACCGATCGCCATGACCGCACCGACCACCCTGACCGGCCCGACCGCGACGCGCCTGAAGATCACCTACGCCACGCTGCGCAACGACAACGAGGAGCTGCACGCCGCATTCGAGCAGGGGATCGCCCGCGCGCGCGCCTGGCTCGGCGGCGAGCACCGCAACCACGTCGCCGGCCGGCCGCGTGACGGGGATGGCACGTTCGAAGACCGCAGTCCCGTCGATGGCTCGCTCCTCGGGACGTTCGCCCGGGGAACGCGCCGCGACGCGCAGGACGCCATCGCCGCCGCCCGCGAAGCATTCGTGGACTGGGGGCACCGGCCGTGGCAGGAGCGCGTCACGGTGCTCCGCCGCGCGGCCGACCTCATCAGCGAGCGCCAGATGGAACTCGCGGCGCTGATGGTCGTGGAGGTCGGCAAGAACCGCCTCGAGGCCCTCGGCGACGTGGAGGAGACAGCCGACCTCATCCGCTACTACTGCGACCAGATGGAGCTGAACGACGGTTTCGATCGGCCCATGGGGAACCTCGGCGACTCGAGCGTGCACACGCGGTCGGTCCTCAAGCCGTACGGCGTGTGGGCGGTCATCAGCCCCTTTAACTTCCCGCTCGCCCTGTCCGGCGGGCCTGCGTCGGGGGCCCTCGTCGCCGGCAACACGGTGGTCTTCAAGCCCAGCTCCGACGCCCCGTTCTGCGGGCTCAAGCTGTACGAGATCCTGCGCGATGCGGGCCTGCCCGACGGCGTCTTCAACTACGTCGCGGGGCCAGGTGAGACGGTCGGCCAGGAGCTCCAGGAGAACCCCGGCCTCGACGGCCTCATCTTCACGGGGTCGTACGAGGTCGGCTTCGCCATCTACCGCGGGTTTCCCAAGCTCTATCCCAAGCCCGTGATCGTCGAGATGGGCGGCAAGAACCCGTCCATCGTGAGCCGGAAGGCCGACCTGGAGGAGGCGGCCGAAGGGGTCATGCGCTCGGCCTTCGGTTTCGGCGGCCAGAAGTGCTCGGCCAACAGCCGCGTCTACATCGAGCGGGCCGTCTACGACGAGTTCGTGGGACTGCTGCTCGACAAGACGTCCCGCGTCGTCGTCGGCGACCCGCTCCGGAGGGAGACCTGGCTGGGGCCGGTCATCCACGGGCGCGCGATCGAGAAGTACGAGCGCGCCGTGTCCGAGGCTCGGCGCGGCGGCACCGTGCTCATCGGCGGCGAGCGCATCACGGGCGACGGCCTCGATGCCGGGTTCTTCGTCCAGCCGACAGTCGCCGAAGGGTTGCCGACCGACCACCGCCTCTTCCGGGAAGAGCTCTTCGTGCCGTTCACGGTCCTCGCCCACATCGATTCGCTGGACGAGGGCCTGCGCCTGGCGAACGACACGGTCTACGGGCTGACCGCGGGCTTCTACAGCGAGGATCGCGCCGAGGTCGCCCGGTTCCTTGACGAGATCGAGGCCGGTGTCGTGTACGTGAATCGTCGCGCTGGGGCGACCACCGGGGCGTGGCCGGGCATCCAGCCCTTCGGCGGCTGGAAGGGGTCAGGCACGACGGGCAAGGCGGGTGGCGGCCTCTACTACGTGCAGCAGTTCCTGCGCGAGCAGAGCCAGACCATCGTCGACTGAGGGCGCCTTTGGGCGCGGGGGACCTAGATGCCGGGCGTGGCCGGCGGGGCGCCGCCACCCGGCGCGAGGCCGCGCGTGGCCGGCGGGGCGCCGCCACCTGGCGCGAGGCCGCGCGTAGCCGGCGTGAACGCAAATGATTTCAACACCTCCCGTTGCCGGGCGGCGGTCGCGG
>Ga0209002_10002575_pt1 | contig 14580 bp, 13 predicted proteins | sample Rifsed16ft2_FD_184010 | JGI IMG/M metagenome (GOLD analysis project Ga0209002, IMG submission 184010) | Soil microbial communities from Rifle, Colorado, USA - sediment 16ft 2 (version 2) | ecosystem: Environmental > Terrestrial > Deep subsurface > Rock core/Sediment | place: Rifle, Colorado...
GACGAAGCTACAGCGAGGCGAGAGCTACGGCGAGGCGAGCAAACCGCAAACCGCAAATAGCCGGCCGGTTTATGTGGCGGAGAAAGATGTGCGCGCGAACACGCTTGTAGTAGCCGAGGGGAGCGACAACCCAGCGCTTTATCGCAAAGAAGTTGTATTGACCGACGTCAATTTTATTACGCTACAACATACCAACATACTTGAGAATGTTGGTATGTCGGGAGTAAAGGTTTTGGCACGGGTGCGGTATAGGCAGCCGCTAACCGAAGCGGAGCTTCGGCAAATCCAAAATCCAAAATCCAAAATCCCAAAATACAAGTTGGTTTTTGATGAGCCGGTCAAATTCGTCGCCCCGGGGCAGTCGGCGGTGTTTTATCAGGGAGATGTTTTGTTAGGTGGCGGTATCATAGATGAAGTCGTGGACTAAAATGAGGAGGTCAAAATGATTAAACTCACTTATCACGGTCACGCCTGTTTCTTGATTGAATCGAATGGTTATAAGCTCTTGTTCGACCCCTTTATTACGGGCAATCCGGTGGCCAAGATCAAACCGGAGGATATTTCCTGCAATTATATTCTCCTAACTCACGGCCATAACGACCATTTTGGCGACACGGTAGAAATCGCCAAGAGAAATAAAGCCACGGTGATTGCTCCGTTTGAATTAGCCACTTTCTGTGAGCAGAAGGGTTGTAAGGCTCATGGCATGCACATCGGGGGGAGCTACGACTTTGATTTTGGCAAGGTCAAACTGACCATAGCCCACCATGGCTCAGCTTATATCACCGACACTATTCAGTACACCGGCAACCCCTGTGGATATGTCCTTACTTTGGGCAAGAAAAACATCTACCACGCTGGAGATACCGGCCTTTTCCTAGACATGCAGTTAATCGGCAAGAGAAACAAATTAGACCTGGCTCTGCTCCCCATCGGCGGCAACTTCACCATGGACATAGATGACGCAGTCCAGGCGGTCAAGTTCCTCAAGCCCAAACTGGTAATTCCGATGCATTACCAGACCTTTGATTTAATCGATAAAGACCCGGCTGAGTTTGCCAAAAAGCTGAGAGGGTCTGGAATAAAAGTGAAGATTTTGGAGTTCGGGGAAAGCTACAACTTGAACTGAACCGTAAAAAGAATCTTTCCGTTCAAATGAAGGTTCTGAAAATACTGGGTATAGTCGCCGCTGTCATAGTCCTGCTTATTATCGCAGCCACAGTGGTGGCTAAGATTATCTTCACCAAGGAGAAAATCCTCTCCATCCTCATTCCCAAAATAGAGCAGACTATCCATCGGGAGGTGTCAGTTAAAGATGCCTCCTTGTCAATTTTCCCCAGCGTAAGCGTCGACCTTGACAGCTTGGTGATTAAAAATCCAATCGGATACCAGCAGGAGAATTTAATCAGTCTGGAGAAATTCTCGGTCAAGCTGAAGTTATTGCCACTTCTGCGAAAGAGAATAGAATTAGGCAAGCTGGTTTTACTTAAACCTGACATCTATCTAGAAAAAACCGGCCAGAAACAGAGCAATTATCAGGATTTCCTGCAGCCAGATAGAGAGAAAAAGATCATCCCGTTTACCTTCGACCGCTTAGAAATTAGGGAGGCCCGGATAGTTTTTTATAATCGGCCAAAAGAGTCAAGTATGGTCATCGAGGACTTAAATCAAGAAGGGAAACTGGAGCTAATCCAAGACAGAATCTTGGTTACGGAAGGAAAACTCTCCATCGGCAATATCCAGCTCAAGCGCTCCGGAGGGGTTCTATCCTACCCCTTAGAGCTGGAGTATAAAGCCAGCTATGACCTCATCTTTGACTCACTTAGAGTGGATGAGGCCGCAATTAAATTCGCCCAGATTCAAATTCAAGCTAAAGGGAGAATAGAAGACCTCACCCGTCAGCCTGTGCTTTCACTTAAACTGCAGGCCGAGGATTTGGCCCTAAAGGAGCTTTTTGCCCTCCTGCCAGAATCGCAGAAAAAGCTGGCTCAAAATTGGAAGAGTAGTGGCAGAGTGGGGCTGAAGATAAATGGGGTCTGGGATTTCAAGCAGGGGATGCTGCCGAGTCAGCTGGACGGAGAAATTTTCGTAAAAGAGATTGAGCTGACCGTAAAGGAAAACCTCCCCAAAGTTACCATTCCGCTGTTGACCGCTAAGTTGAGTGAAAAAAATGTAACAGTTACCACTTCCCAGGCTAAGATTGGGGATACCCCCTTGCAATTTCGGGCCGTGATTGAAAATCCTCAGGAGTGGAGTCTATCCGGAGAAGTTAACTCTAAACTGGACCTGGCGCTTTTGCCGCAGTTGGTACAGATGCCAGCTGGTACTCAGCTCTCTGGGGATCTGGAGTTAAACACTAGTTTTTATGGCAAGCTGAAAAATCTGCCGGGTTTGAATCTGGCCGGAACCTACAACTTCAACCAGGTTAGCATTAATTCTGCCACTCTAGCCCAGCCCCTCACTGATTTGAATGCCAGATTGAGATTGACCAGCGGTGACCTTTTACTGGAAAATCTCTCAGCCCGCCAAGGGAAATCTAACTTTGCACTTGAGGGGAGCTGCCAAGGACTGGTACCTTACCTATTGTCAAAAAATGAACAGAAGCAAGAACACAGACCCACTCTCAACTTTAGTTTCACGTCTACCCACTTGAACCTGGACGAAATCTTGCCTGCCACAGATACTGTCGCCGGTTCAGCTTCTGATAGTACTCTACCCAACGCATTTTACTTGGGTTTGGCGCAGTTTATGAATTTCGAGGGGAAGCTCAAGCTGGATACTGCCATCTTCAGAGAGGTGGAGCTGACTGACTTCCGGGCCGACTTCAGTCTAATCAACGGCCTAATCAAGCTAACCAATGTCTCCAGCAAAGTCTATTCTGGAGATGCTACCGGGGAAGCCATTTGTGACCTAAGTGACCCGGACAATATTAGATTTGATATGAAAATCAAATCTAAAGGGATGGAGGCCAATAACTTTCTGTCCAGATTCAGCCAGGTCAAGAATCATCTCTACGGCCGGCTCAATTTTGAAGGGGCTTTTGCCGGAGAGGGAAAGTCGCTGCCCCAAATTCAAAATTCATTGGCCGGGGATGGCCAGGTCTCTCTCAGCGATGGCAAGCTGATCAAATGGGATTTTGCCAGCCGGCTGGCTGGTTTTCTGAATTTCAAGCAGCTGGAGGAGGAACCCATCCGGGAGCTGCAGCACAAATTTGTGGTGAAAGGGGCCCGACTTCACTTTGAAGAGTTTTTTGCAGCTTCCAAAAACGCCGATTGGAAATTAGCCGGCTCAATCGGCCTTTTGGACAATACCCTGGATTATTCAATAAACATACTTTTATCCCCGGAGGTCTCCAATCAGGTTACCATTCTGGGGGAGCAGGCAAGTTTCCTGAAAGATGAGAAAGGTAGATTATTGATACCACTCAAAATTGGGGGTAGCGCCAGTTCCCCCCAGTTTAGCATAGATTTCAGCCTGGTCAGCCAGAAGCTGCAGAATCAGCTGAAGCAGAACTTGCAGGAGAAAAAGTCAGAAGTCAAAGAAGGGCTTTTGAAACAGGGCAAGGACGTATTGGAGGAATTGCTCAAGAAAAAGAAAAAAGACGGATGAGATGTCTCCCCAAGATATTCTTGTTTCTGTTCCTGATTAAGCCAGTTGTCCCCACCCTTTCTCAGACCGTTGACTCTCCTGGCTTTGAAGTTCATTCAGGAAATCAAAAATTCTCAGCTGAGATAGACCAGGTTTTAGAAGAAGGATACCGGAAGGCTTGGACTTACTTTGATTTCAATCTGCCAGAAAAAATAACAGTCTATGTCACCGCCAATTCAGAAGAGTTCGACCGGCTGGTCTCCGGAACGCTGCCGGACTGGTCGATAGCCTGCGCCATTCCAGAGAGAAATTTGATTGTTCTGAAATCTCCGGACCGCTATCACTATCGCAAAAACCTGGCCGAAGTTCTAAAGCATGAGTTGGCACATATTTTCTTAGGCAAATATTTTGACGCTGATAAAATTCCCACCTGGATGAACGAAGGTTATGCGGTCTGGTTTTCGGAAAGCTGGGGGTGGGAGGAAAGAATCTTGGTGGCCCGGGCGGTGCTGACTGGCTCTGTTCCTAAGCTTTCTCAGCTGGATTCGCTCGGCCATTTCCGTCAGAGCAAAGCCCAATTAGGCTATGCCTTAAGCTTTTTGGCGCTCTCCTATCTAGAGTCGCAATATGGGCAGAGAAGTTTTAAGGAGATCATAGACCATTATTCAAAAACAGGTGACTGGGACCAGGCCTTCCTCCAAGTGGCCGGCCTGGAGTACGAGATGTTTCAAAAAGAATTCGAACAGATGGTCAGAAAGAGATATAATTGGGCGGCAATTCTTACGGATGGCTTTGTAATCTGGACCGGGCTGGCCTTGCTATTTATCCTCCTTTATCTTATCAAAAGGAGGAGAAACAGAAGAATAATCCAGCGATGGGAGAAAGAGGAGCAGGGTCTGGCGCCAAGAGATTTCGATATTTATTAGAGCTGTGGCTAGTATCAGGCTTTGGGTTTTTACTCAGAAGTTTACCTTACCGCTCGGCAGTTAACCTGGCCGAATTTTTGGGAGTAGTGGCCTTTGACTTACTACGCATTCGTAGGAAGGTTACCCTTTCGAACTTGAATTTAGCCTTCGGAAGGGAAAAATCTAAGGCCGAACTGAAGCAGATTGGCCGCAGAAGCTATCAGTTAATCGCCCGTTCTTTGGTGGAGCATTTGTACCTGCCTAAGTTGACTAAATCCGACATCGCAAACTTGGTCGAGTTTAATTCACTTGCTCCCTTTCGGCAAGCCTTAAGCCAAGGAAGAGGGGGAGTCCTGGCCTCGGCTCATTTTGGAAGCTGGCAACTCTTTGGTGTGGCCACAGCTCAAGTGGGTCTGCCTGTGAATTTTTTGGTCCAAGAGCAGAGAAATGCCAGAGTGGACCAGTTAGCCTATCAGTATGTAAAAGATAAGGGAGTAGGAGTATTGTACCGGAGAATGGCAGCCAGAAAAGTGTTGGACCTGCTGACCCAGAATAAATTCGTAGCCATGCTGCCGGACCAGGATGCCGGCCGAAATGGAGTAATTGTGCAGTTTTTTGGCCATCCGGTTTCGGTCCACAGAGGGGCAGCCTATTTTGCCATCCGCTCTGGAGCGCCGATAGTAACTGGTTTTATTGTCAAAAACCAGTCGCCCAGACTTAAGGCCTATATCCAAGAGCCTTATAGTCCTGACCTAACTGGCGACGAACAGAAAGATGTGCAGACCATTATGCAAAAGATAACCTCCCAGATAGAGGAATTCGTCAGAGAATACCCGGATCACTGGTTCTGGCCGCACCGGCGGTGGAAGTCGACCGTGGGGAGGGGAACAAAATGAGTTTTAGGAAAGTCCTTATCATACAAACCGCCTTCCCCGGAGATTTGATTCTGACCACTCCCTTAATCCGAGCGATAAAGGAAAACTTTCCCGAAGCCTTTGTGAGTATTCTGGTGATACCCCAGACTAAAGAACTGCTGAAGAATAACCCTTATCTGGACCAGGTCATCACCTATGACAAAAAAAGAGAAGGATGGTTAGGGTTCCTGTCAACTCTCAAACGATTGAAGAAAGAGGAATTTGATTTAGCAGTGGTGCCGCATCGGTCTTTGCGGAGCGCCCTTTTAGCCTACATATCCTGCAAGGTAAGAGTTGGATTTGACAAGAGCGTCGGGAAGTTTCTTTTGACAGAGCAGGTCACCTATAAGCAGGATTTACACGAGATCGAGAGAAATCTGTCATTATTGAGCTTTGCCGGCCTAAAGTCAAAGCTTGTCTTGCCGGAACTTTTCCCGGGGTCCGAGGAATTCTCCAAAGTTGAAGGATTCTTGCGCCGGCACAAGGCCGAATTTTCAGATGAACTGGTCTGTATTGCTCCGGGCTCGGTCTGGAGGACCAAAAGGTGGCTGCCGGAAAGATTTGCCCAAGTGGCTGACTGGCTGACTCAAAGGGAGGAGGTGAAGGTAGTCATCAGTGGGTCAAGACAGGATTTTGGCTTGGCCGAAGAGATGGCCGGTCAAATGTCGGCAAAATCAATCAATACCTGTGGAGAATTGTCTCTCTTGGAATCTGCGGCTCTATTCAATAAGTCTAGACTAGTACTCTCCAACGACAGCGCCCCTACCCATCTGGCAGTAGCGATGAGGACACCGGTGGTTACAATTTTCGGCTCGACTGTGCCGGAATTCGGCTTCTACCCTTATGGTGAGGAAAATGAAATCGTCCAAAGGAAACTTTACTGTAGGCCCTGCGGCATACACGGCAGAGGAAGCTGCCCAGAGGGGCACTTCCGCTGCATGAAAGAGATTTCAGCCGAAGAAGTCTTTGAAGTCATCCAAAGAAAACTGCATGCCAAAAGAGTTCAAACCGGTTAAGATTTCCGTAGTGGGGACTATCTGCTGGGATAAGATTGTCCATCCGGAGGGGAAGACTTCTGAAAGTTTCGGGGGGATTGCCTACACTATTCTGACCCTAGCTTCACTTTTGGAGTCAAAGCTGGAGGTTTTTCCGGTCTGCCTAGTAGGGAAAGATCGTTACCAAGAAGTGATAAGATTATTCAAGAAGAATCCTGAAATAAATCTGAACGGGATCAAATCGGTCGAGCAGAAGAATAACACCGTAACTTTGACCTACAAAGCTGCTCAGAGCAGGGACGAAATTCTAGAGGGAGGAGTACCGAGCTTAAGCTTCGAGCAGATTAAACCGTTCCTGGAGGCTGATTACCTACTGGTAAACTTTATCTCCGGCTGGGACATAGGGCTTGATACTCTGGAAAGGATGAAAGAGAATACCAAAGGGAAAATATACTTGGATGTCCACAGCCTGACTCTGGGTAAAGATGAAAAGGGAAAAAGATTCATCAGAAAACCAAAGGATTGGGAAAAATACGCTGCTGGCTGTGATTATCTCCAGCTGAACCAGATCGAGTTAGAGACAATCTTAGGAAGAAAATTATCACTGAGTGAAATAGAGCCGGCCGCTCGCAACCTCTTAGACCTAGGACCGAAAGGAGTAATAATAACTTTAAGCGATAAAGGATGTCATTTAGCATATAAATCTGATGATAGAGGAACAGTTTCTAAACTAGTGAAGGCCAGACCCGTCAGCTCCATGGTCGATACCACCGGTTGTGGGGACGTATTTGGGGCCGGGTTTCTGGCAAATCTGATTGCCTGCGATGACCCGGTCCAGGCTGCGGATTTTGCCAATTACTTGGCTGGTCTGAAAGCATCCTTTACTGGTCTAGAAGGGTTAAGATATTTCACTCCCTTAGACCTTGAATTCACTTAATGTACACTAATCGTCATAACTTGCAGGTTCATCCAGACCTACCGAGAGCCACTCCAGAGCGAATTATTTATGAACTCGCTTGACAATTATATTCCAGCCGGTAGATTGGTAAATTTTAGACTTTAAGGAGGAAACTTGAAGGAGAATATTAAAGAGACTATCGCCTGGCTGAGAAAGAAGGGGGTTGACTACGCTGACATCCGCCAGGTCAAAAGAATTTCTGAGAATATAAGGGTCAAGAACAGGGAAATGGAGGGGGTCTCCAAGAGTGAAGACCTCGGATTTGGAATCCGGGTACTTTACCGAGGGGCCTGGGGTTTTGCCTCCAGCAACAATCCCAGTAAAGGGGAGTACAAAAGAATGGCCGGATTGGCCTTGGATATAGCCCGGGCCAGCGGCCTGACTCAAAGAGAGCCGGTCAGGCTGGCAGAAAACGAAGTCTACAAAGACAAGTTTATCAGCCTCTGTCAGATTGATCCATTTAAGGTGTCGCTGGATGAAAAACTCAATCTTTTGATCAGCGCTTGTGACCTGATGCTAAAAAACCCGGGCATAAGGGTGGCGGACACCAGCCTGAATTTCTTCCGCAGCGAACAGATCTTTGCTAATACAGAAGGGAGTCTGATTGAGCAGATTATCACCGAGTCCGGCGGAGGCGCAGTGGCTACTGCTGCCCGCAACGGAGAAACCCAGTGGCGCTCCTACCCTAACTCCCACTCCGGAGATTACGCTACACGCGGTTATGAATTCATCCAGGAGATGAGACTTTTAGACCAGATGGAGAGAATCAGCCGGGAGGCAGTGGCCTTGCTTTCTGCCCCGGAATGTCCTAATCAAGAGACCACCATTATAGTTTCCGGCAATCAAATGGCTCTGCAGGTTCACGAATCTTGCGGCCACCCCATTGAGCTGGATCGGGTCTTGGGGACTGAAATCTCCTTGGCCGGAGGGAGTTTTATGACTTTAGATAAACTGGGCAAACTTCAATATGGTTCACCCCAGGTCAACATTTACGCGGACGCCACCACCCCGGGTGGCCTGGGAAGTTTTGGGTATGATGACGAGGGGGTAAAAGCCCAAAGAACCGACATAATCAAGCAGGGCCGCTTTGTCGGGTATTTGACTTCCCGGGAGACAGCCACACTTTTCAAACAACCCAGCAACGGAACCATGCGGGCCGATGGCTGGAACCGGATCCCCTTAATCAGGATGACCAATATCAATCTGGAGCCGGGAGAGGTCAGCTTGGAGGAACTTATTGCCGATACCCGGCAAGGCCTTTTCCTGGATACCAACAAGAGCTGGTCCATCGACGACAAGCGCCTAAACTTCCAGTTTGCGGTGGAAGCTGCTTGGGAGATAAGAGATGGAAAATTAGGCCAGATGTACAAGAATCCCATTTATACCGGAATAACCCCGGAATTCTGGAACACCTGTGATGCGGTCTGCAATAAAAACCACTGGCACGTCTGGGGAGTCCCTAACTGCGGCAAAGGTGAGCCGATGCAGACCATGCACGTGGGGCACGGAGTGGCGCCGGCCCGCTTCAGCAAGGTCAAAGTTGGGGGTGCCAAATGATGGGCAAAGAGAAAATCTTCTCGCTTCTGACACCGGTAATCAAAAAATCGCCGGCCGACCAAACCGAAGCGGTCGTCATCAATAGCCAGGCCGGTTTAACCCGCTATGCCAATTCAACCATTCATCAGAATGTCTACGAGGTCAACAGCAAGGTCTATTTCCGGGTAGCTTTGGGAAAGAAATTAGGAGTGGCTGCCACCAATGTTCTCAACAAAGAAAGTTTGAAGAAAACCTTAGAGAATGCGCTTAGCATTGCCAGAAACCAGAGAGAAACCCCGGATTTCACTGGCCTACCTGGCCAGGCCAGCTACAAGAAGTTAAAAACCCATTACAAGAAAACCGCCAATTTCAGTCCCCAGCAGAGGGCTGAAGCGGTCAAAGGGGTTTTCGAGCTGGCCGGTAAACATAAACTGACTGTGGCCGGAGCCTTCTCCACTGGCGAAAGCGAGGTGGCGGTCCTAAACAGCAACCGGGTGGCTTGCTACCAGCCTTTGAGTTCGGCCTATATCAATATCACCGCTATGTCTGACAACAGTTCTGGATATGCGGATGGACTCTCCCGAAGCGTGGATGAACTAGAGATAGAGCGGCTGGCTGAGATTGCCATTCAAAAATGCCTGGACTCCAGAAATCCGCAGGGGTTCCAGCCCGGAGAATATACCGTCATCTTGGAGCCGAAGGCAGTGGCAGAACTATTGGAGTGGATGAACTATATAGGCTTGGGAGCCAAGTCCCTTCAGGATGGGACCAGTTTTTTGGCGGGCAAAATCGGCCAGAGAATAATGGGTGAAAATGTCTCTATCTATGACGACGGCAACGATGAGTACTCCATGGCCTTTCCGTTTGACTTCGAAGGGGTCCCCAAGAAAAAAATATTTATGGTTCGGAACGGAGAAGCCAAAGGGGTGGTATACGATTCCCTGACAGCCACTAAAGATAAAACCAAATCCACTGGCCATGCCTTGACCCCGGATACTCCGGAGCGGGCCCTGGCCTTAAATCTCTTCGTAAAAGCCGGGGACTCCAATCTGAAAAAGATGATTGAGTCGACCGGGCAGGGAATTTTAGTCACCAGATTCCACTACATCAACGGCCTGATAGACACCAATAACGCGGTTTTGACCGGAATGACCAGAGATGGAACGTTTTACATAGAGAAGGGAAGAATCAAACACGGGATCAAGAACTTGCGCTTCACCGAATCGATGCTGAAGGCTTTTTCCAATGTGGAACAGCTTAGCCGTCAGCGAAGAATGGTTGCTTCCTGGTGGAGCGACGTCGGCTGCATTACGGTGCCGGCTATGAAGATTAACAACTTCAGATTTACCGGGAAGACTGAGTTTTAGTCGTCACAACTGTAATTAATAGACCAAGAATTCATCCCGTCTGAGTTGTATTTCGGCTCATGAGAATTCCATTTGTTTCTCGCTTGAATCTTGCTAGGAAAGCTTCCAGAAGGTAAGACTTAAAGGCGAGTCCCGTAGAACTGCAATTTCGCGGAACTTGACATAATTATGGATTCCAATCTTTGTCGCAAGATTAGTCGGCGGATAGAGCTAAACTATTTGCTCTCCTCTTTGCGGGTCTGAAAACCGATTTCCTTATCCTGTTTGCCGTAAACCTTTATTTGTCCGAACTGGCTTTCAAACTTCTTAATGTTGTCCTCCAAGGCGGTCAAGAGCATCTTGGCATGCTGAGGAGTCATTATGATTCTAGAATAGACCTTGGCCTTAGGGACTCCCGGCATCATCCGGCAGAAATCGAAGATGATTTCCTGCGGAGAATGAGTGATAAAGGCTACATTAGAATAAATCCCTTCCCCTTCTTTTTCTCCCAACTCGACGTTTATCTGAGGCTTGGCTTCCATATTCTCTCCTTTTGAGGGATCCCAGTCACCTTGATTGTCATACGTAATTTAATATATTATTTCTTTGAGTAAGCGCAAGCCGGGAATGCCGCCCGTGAAAAAAGTGAGCAAGAAAAACCTGGAAAGAATCGTCTCCCGCTTCGGGCGCCACAGAATCTTAGTCTACGGGGATGTGATGCTGGATGAATACGTCTGGGGAAGCGTCAACCGCATCTCTCCCGAGGCGCCGGTGCCAGTGGTCCAGGTGGAACGCCAGAGCTCCAAACTGGGGGGCGCGGCCAATGTGGCTTTGAACTTGAAGATGTTAGGAGACCAGCCCATCCTAGTAGGGGTTACAGGCAATGACTCTGGCTCACTCAGACTAAAACAACTATTGAACGAAAACCAGATAGAGAGTGGGGGGCTTTTAACAGATAGCACTCGTCCCACTACGGTCAAGACCAGAGTGATTGCCCATAATCAGCAGGTGGTCAGAGCCGACTGGGAGAATGCAAAAGAGATAGAGGATAAGCTGGCAGAGAGGGTTCTGGATAAGATTAAGAAGGAAGTAAAAACCGTCAGTGCCCTGATTATTTCAGATTATGGTAAGGGAACCATAACGTCTCTGCTCCTGGGAGAGCTAATTGAGTTAGCCCGAAAGCATCGTATCTTTGTGGCGGTTGACCCCAAGGAAACCCACTTTATGAGCTATAAGAAGGTATCGCTTATTACCCCTAACCACCACGAAGCCGGTTTTGTCTCCGGAAGGCGCATCACCAGTGAAAAAGTTTTAGAAGAGGTGGGCCGGGGACTTCTAGATGCACTACAGGCTGAATCCCTTTTGATCACCAGGGGAGATAAGGGGATGTCTCTCTTTGAGCAAGGCAAGCAAGTAACTCACATACCCACCGTTGCCAGAAGAGTATATGACGTCACCGGAGCAGGTGATACAGTCATTTCCAGTTTCGTCTCGGCGGTCAGCGCCGGAGCAGATTTGAAGGAGGCGGCCTGGATCTCCAATCACGCAGCCGGGGTCGTAATCCAGGAAATTGGGACCGCCCAGGTGAGTAAAAAAGAGCTGCTGGAAGAAATCAAGGCTAACTGTACCTTTTAATGGGGCAGGTCATCCGACCATCCGATTTGGGCAAGCTCTTAGGAAAACTGCGCCGCCAGAAGAAAAAGATCGTATTTACCAACGGCTGTTTTGACCTACTGCATCTCGGGCACGTCAGATACTTGAAAAAAGCCGGTAAAATGGGGGATATTCTGATAGTGGGTCTTAACAGCGATTCCTCGGTCAGAAAGCTCAAAGGTCAAGGCAGGCCTATTCTGCCCCAGGCAGATCGAGCTGAAATCTTAGCGGCCTTGGAGCCGGTCGACTACGTAGTAATATTCAACCAGGCCACGCCTTTGGATTTGATAAAGAAAATCAAACCAAATATTTTAGTAAAAGGGGGAGACTATCGGGTCGATAATATAGTAGGCGCAGGATTCGTCCGCTCTTACGAAGGGAAAATAGTGGCGGTTCCCCTGGTCAAAGGCAAATCCACAAACCTGGTAATTGCCTCAATCTTAAGGCGTTACCAAAGAAGTCAACATTCTGCTTGACAGTCATTGTCCGACCAGGTATAGTTTAATGCCGTAACAAGACCGCGATGCTCTGTCCGGATAGAGCATTTCTTTTTGAGCGGGTAAATAATGACTAGAAGAATTGAAAGATTAGAAAGGTCGCTGAAGAAAAACAAGCTGGACGTTTTTCTCATAACCACCCCCTCCCATCTCAGATATTTATGCGGTTTTACCGGCAGCAACGGCCTGGCCATTATATGCGGCAGCCGGCGTCTGTTTCTGACGGATTTCAGATACAAAGACCAGGTCAAAGAGGAGATTCGCGCTTTTCAGCCGGTCTTGGCCGACCGGGATCTGTTGACCACTCTAGAGAATCTAAAGGGATTGCCCAAAGTGAAATTCAGGCTGGGGTTCGAGGCCAAAAATCTCACCTGCTCAGCCTATGAGAAAATCAGGCAGCTTCTACCCCGGGCTGAATTAGTACCCACCCAGAATCTGGTAGAAGATTTGGTGGCCCAGAAAGAGCCGGAAGAGATAGAAAAAATTCGCCGGGCCGCTCAGATTGTGGACCAGGTTTTTGACAGAATTTTATCCGAAATCAAGCCCGGGGCAAAGGAATCTGATCTGGCAGCAGAATTAGAATACCAAATGAAAAAGAGCGGAGCCAGCGGCTCTGCCTTTGAGCCGATAGTGGCCTCCGGCTACCGCTCGGCCATGCCCCACGGTCGGGCCAGCCAGAAAAGACTAAAAAAAGGTGAGTTTGTGACCTTGGATTTCGGGGCAGTTTACGATGGGTATGTTTCAGACTTGACCCGCACGGTGGTCTTAGGCCGGGCCAGCCAACGTCAAAGAAAGGTCTACTCAGTGGTCTACCAGGCCCAGCGTAAAGCCATTGATTCAGTGCAGGCTGGCCAACAGGCCAAGGCGGTAGATAGGGTGGCCAGAGAGTTTATAAAGGATAAAGGATTTGGCCCGAACTTTGGCCACGGGCTGGGACACGGAATAGGGGTCCAGGTGCACGAAGCTCCGGTCTTAAATCCGCGCAGCCAGGATTTGCTCAAGGAAAACATGGTGGTCACTATCGAGCCCGGGATTTACATATCTCGCTGGGGTGGAGTCAGAATAGAAGATGACGTCTTAGTGACTGACAACGGCCCGGAAGTGCTGACCTCCTGTCACAGCGAGCTTTTGGAATTATAAAGAGGTTCTGCTTTCGCCGGCAGGCGGAAAGGAGAAGAAATGTTAGAATCCAAGATTAGAAAATTAATTAAGCTCTTAGAAGAGTCAGAGAGCATCTCCGAAATCGAAGTCTCCAGTTGGAGAGGGAAGATCCGCATCAGCAAGAGAATGGCGGAGAATAATCACAGCAATTCTCACAAGAACTCAGGCCAGGAATTATTAATTGCCACTCCGGCACCCCCTCAGCCTGCACCAGTTCAAAGCCAGGTAACTTTGCAACCCCCAATTCAACAACCTATTTCCAGCCCGGTCCAGGAAAAGAAGCTGGTTAGCATCAAATCCCCCATGGTGGGGACTTTCTACCGGGCCCCGGCTCCGGGAGCCAAGCTTTATGTTGAAGTGGGAGAAGAAGTAAGACAGGGACAGGTGGTCTGTATAGTTGAAGCCATGAAACTGATGAATGAAATAGAATCAGATCTAGCTGGCCGGATAATAAAAATCTGCGTGGAGAATGCCCAGGCCGTGGAATTCGGGCAGGAGTTGTTTCTGGTGGAGCCGGCCTGAGATAGTTGATGGCTTTGATAATCCATTCATAAGCAGGTAGCCCCACCTTGCCTTCAAGGTGGGATAAGTAACGTAGACGGGGTTTTCCTACCCCGACTTTCTTCTGTTATAACCTCACCCCCTCCCTTCAGGGTGAACTATGTTGAACCCCTCTCCCGGTGGAGAGGGAGATTTGATTCCTCCCCTAAGAGGGGTTCATCCTGCTCGTTCCGATTTATCCCGAGCTTTGTCGACTCGTTCCGATTCGTCAGAGTGAAGGGATTTGTCAGAGTGAAAAGGGATTCACCCCGAAGGGAGGATTGAGGTGGAGTTTTGATTTTAAGAATATATGAGTCATGAAGAGGAAAAGAAATTTACCCCTCTCCACCTCTCCCCTAAGAGGAGAGAGAGCTTAGTCCCCTCTCCTTTAAGGGGAGGGTTCACCCTGAAGGGCAAGGGAGGGGTTAGTTTTCGTAGCGTCCGAGCTTGTCTGGGACGGCCTTTCCACTTGACTGCCTGTAAAGGT
>Ga0209002_10002576_pt1 | contig 14577 bp, 12 predicted proteins | sample Rifsed16ft2_FD_184010 | JGI IMG/M metagenome (GOLD analysis project Ga0209002, IMG submission 184010) | Soil microbial communities from Rifle, Colorado, USA - sediment 16ft 2 (version 2) | ecosystem: Environmental > Terrestrial > Deep subsurface > Rock core/Sediment | place: Rifle, Colorado...
CTGGCAGATCGCGGAGCTGATCTACAACAGCGATCTGCCGCTGCCGGCTCCGGCCCCCGCGAGACGGCGCTAGGCGACACGGCACGACCATCGAGGGCAGGGTGAGCCGTTCGCTCCCCTGCCCTTTTTTCTTTCCGTCATCCCGGGCTAACATAGAGCGTCGCTGGGTCCGTCCTCCCCGTCACCTTCGAGACCGCCATGGACTGGCTCACACAGCCCGAAGCCTGGATCGCCCTCGTCACGCTCACCGTGCTCGAGATCGTGCTGGGCATCGACAACGTCATCTTCATCTCCATCCTCGCCGGCAAGCTCCCAGCCGCCCAGCAGGCCAAAGCGCGGCGGGTTGGGCTGTCGCTGGCGATGATCACCCGGATCCTGCTGCTCGCCTCCATCGCGTGGATCGCCCGGCTTACGGCGCCGCTGTTCGCGGTCTTCGGCCACGCGGTCTCGGGGCGAGACCTGATCCTGATCGGCGGCGGACTGTTCCTCATGGCCAAAGCCACGTTCGAGATCCATGACCGGTTGGAGGGCGAGGAAGGGCACGGCAGCGCCAAGGTGCCCGCGGCCTTCGCGGCGGTGATCGTCCAGATCGTGCTGCTGGACATCGTGTTCTCGCTGGATTCGGTGATCACGGCCGTGGGCATGGCCCGGCACCTGCCGGTGATGATCGCGGCCGTGATCATCGCGGTCATCATCATGATGTGGTCGGCCGGCCCCATCAGCGACTTCGTGCACCGGCACCCCACGCTCAAGATGCTGGCGCTCAGTTTTCTGCTCCTGATTGGGGTCTCACTGCTGGCGGAGGGGCTGGGCCAGCACATCTCCAAGGGCTACGTCTATTTCGCCATGGGCTTCTCGGTATTCGTCGAGATGCTGAACCTCAAGATGCGGGCCAAGGCGGCGCCGGTGCACCTGAGGGAAGCGTACGTGGACGACACGGCGGCGGCGTGACCAGCCGGGGGCTTGAGTAATGGCTTTTTCAGCCTTATCCAACGGGTACGGTTAACGTAGCCCGGGGCGGCGTGGTATCTTTACGCGGGCCCTCCGGCTACCAACAACGTTCCGTCCGGAGGCTACCCGTGGCCAAACACACGCTCCCCACGACCGGCCGCCGTTTCGGCAAGGCGACCGTCGGGTCACCACCCACTCCGTCCGAGGCAACCGTGGCGCCCAAGCAGACGCTCTCCATCACCGACAACCGCACCGGCAAGACCTACGAGATCCCCGTCAAGGACGGCACGATCCACGCGACCGACCTGCGCCAGATCAAGACCGATCCCGAAGACTTCGGGTTGATGTCCTACGATCCGGCGTTCAACAACACGGCGTCGTGCCGCTCGGCCATCACCTTCATTGACGGCGACAAGGGTATTCTCCGGTATCGCGGTTACCCCATCGAACAGCTGGCCGAGCGGAGCGCGTTCCTGGAAACGGCCTATCTCGTGCTGCACGGGGAGCTGCCGACCAAGGCGCAGCTCGACGATTGGACCAACAACATCACCCACCACCGGTTCGTTCACGAGAATGTGAAGAAGCTGATGGAAGGCTTCCGCTACGATGCTCACCCGATGGGGGCGTTCATCAGCAGCATCGCGGCGTTGTCCACCTTCTACCCGGAGGCTAGTCAGGTCAAGAATGCCGCGGTTCGTCAGCGGCAGGTCTACCGGCTGGTCGCCAAGACGCCGACGGTGGCGGCGTTCGCCTACCGGCACAGCATCGGGATGCCGTTCGCCTATCCCGACGACGAGCTGTCGTACGCCGGCAACTTCCTCAACATGATGTTCAAGGCCACGGAGACGAAGTACCGCCCCAACCCGGCGCTGGAGCGTGCGATCGACGTGCTGTTCATCCTGCACGCCGATCACGAGCAGAACTGCTCGGCCAACGCGATGCGGAGCGTGGGATCGAGCGAGGTGGACCCCTACAGCGCCATGGCGGCCGCCGCTGCCGCGCTGTACGGGCCGCTCCACGGCGGCGCCAACGAGCAGGTGCTGCGGATGCTGCGGGAGATCGGCGGCGTGAAGAACATCCCGGACTACATCAAGCGCGTGAAGGCGAAGGAAGTGAAGTTGATGGGCTTCGGCCACCGGATCTACAAGAACTACGATCCGCGGGCCAAGATCATCAAACAGGTGGCCGACGAGGTCTTCGAGGTCACCGGCAAGAACCCGCTGCTGGAAATCGCGTTGGAGCTGGAGCGCATCGCGCTGCAGGACGACTACTTCATCTCCCATAAGCTGTACCCCAACGTGGACTTCTACTCCGGGATCATCTACGAGGCGATGTCCCTCCCGGTCGCGATGTTCCCGGTGCTGTTCGCCATCGGACGCACGCCCGGCTGGCTGGCCCAGTGGCAGGAGCTGCTGATGGACCCCGAGCAGAAGATCGCGCGGCCGCGGCAGGTGTACGTCGGCAGCGACAAGCGGGATTACGTGCCAATCGAAAAACGGAAATAGAAGGGATAGTAGGGATAGTAGGGATAGTGGGGATCGGGCAGCCATCCCTACTACCCCAGCTATCCCCACTATCCCTACGGTATTCTGACCGGCAGCCGTCTCGTCAGTTCGCGCACTTGGTTTTCCAGCTCGGCCCTGACCTGCTCCAGCTCGGTCCGTTTCGCCGCGACCGCCGCCTCTACTTGGGTCTGCACCTCCGCCACCCGGCGCTCCGCTTCCTGAACCTGCTGCTCCACGAGGGCGTTCACCTCGGCCCGTAAGCGCTGTTCCTGGCGGCTCACTTCGTCCCCGATCTCCCGCCGCAGCGCCTGGGCCACCTCTCGCCCCACATTGGACCGCACGCCGATCGCAGGACCCGTCACTCGGCCGGCCACGCGGACCTCGACTTCGGCCGAGGTCAGCCGCGAGACGGTGCGCCACAGGAGATCCTGAGCCCACGCAGGGCTACCGATAGGCTGATTGGCGGTCGGGCGGTCGGTCGGTCGGTCGGTCGAGTCGCTCCGCACCCAGCGGACGTTGTTGGAGCGCCAGGTCATGCTGCCTTCGATGTTCTCGCCGGTGCGCGCCAGCCGCATCTGGACCGCGCCGCTGCCCAGCGCCAGTGTCGCTCCGGCTGCCGGGAGCGCCACGGTCGGCAGGCCTACACCATCCAGCGCCGCCACGATGGAATCTTTGAGGGGCGCGCTCACGTGGTTGAGGATCGCTACGATGCTTCCCGACCGCGGGCCCGCGGCGGCAGCGACGCGCTGGGCGGCGAAGCGGGTTGGGCGGCCGTAGAGCGCGGGCGCCGTGGTGAGGCCGGTGACCGTCGCCGCGTAGCGTCCGGCGGCAGCCCCCTCACCCCCCACCTCCGCATCCGCGCCGGCGTAAACCAACAGGAAGGCTGGCAGCTCGTGCGCCCGCGGGAACCGCACCGTGGTCCCGGACGCCCGCACCCGGTCAGGGCCCCTCTGGCGCCGAGCGTCCAGCCCCGGCGGCAAGTACTGCTCGGCCAGGTTGAGCCAGTAGAGCATGGGCTTCAACCGTTCGACCGCCATCTCGCCGAACAGCGCGGGGGAGAGATCCGGCGCGTCGAGCGAAGGCAGGTTCACCAGCCCGCGCGCGTAGGCGTAGTCCGCCTGACGCGCCTGGGCCAGTCCATCCACCTGCGAACGCAACGACCCCACGCCTGACCTTACCCGGGTTTCGAACGCCTTGACCCGATCGGTGGCCTGGCCCAGCCTGGTGGCAGATCCCCGCGACGAGTTCACCAAATCCCGCGTCCCCGCCACACCCAGGGTCCGCACGTCCGCCTGCCGGAGGCGCGCAATCAACGCCCGGGCAGAATCGATCTGCGGCTGTGGGTCCAGACCGCCCAACTCGGTGCGCCAGGTGTCACGCAGCGAATCGCCCTGGTGCGCGATCGAGCGTGCCTGCGCCACGGTGCGGAGGGAGTCCAGGTTGATCCGGGAAACGTCCACCACCGTAGTGAGGCCCTGGAGATTGAGCGGTGGGATGCGGATCCGGTTGGCCCAATCGCTGATCGCGCGCCCCACCTGTCCGGTGGTCGGGCTCCGGCGCTGGATGGCGCCCGAGGTACGCCGGGGCGTGCCGAAGCGCACCCCGCGCACGGCCATGGTGTCGATCACCACCTTCTTTTGCAGCAGCGGGAGCACGCGCACCTGGGCGACGATCTGGTCGGATTGCACCAGGTTGGTCATCGGCTGGTCCGGGTTGGTGACCTCGAGGCCCCGCAACACCACCGCCCCTCGGCCCAGCGAGACCTCCGCCGAGGCAACGTCCACCCGGGCGCCCACGATCTCCGTGCCCACGTACTCGACGGCGCGCTCCACCGCGCGGTCCAGGAACACCCACCAGAAGAGGGCGACCAGGACCAGGGTCACGCCCAGCGGGATCACGGCCTTCCACCGAACCACGCGCATGGGTCAGTCCGGCCGGAACATGCGGTACACGTTGTAAAGCTTGGAGGCGGTCACCGCCTGGAACACTCGACTCTGGGCCAGCCGCGGGTAGAGCGTGGCCCGGTAGCGCCCCACGCCCCAACGTGCCAGGAAGTAGACGGGCAGCGCCAGCACCACCCAGGACACCAGGCTCCCCAGCACGATGGTGTCGTTGAAGTTGGTGAGCGGCGCCACCGGCAGGTTGTACAGCCGGGTCCAGAGCGGGGTGAGCGCGGGGGTCTCGAGCAAGAGCCTGCGGCCGATCACATCGAACACCGGATCGAGGACGAACCCGACCGGCACCGCCAGGGCCCATCCCAGCATCGCGCCTGGGAACGACACGTTGAGCACCATGATGGCGCCGAGGATCGCCAGGTTGTGCAGGTTGATCAACGGTGTCAGGCCCAGCACGGCTCCCAGGGCCATGCCCGCCGCGATCTGGCCGGGTGTGCCGTCGGAGTTGAGGGTCTTGACCAACTGCTGGAGCAGCTTGAGAAGGACCAGCATGGGCGAAAACTGATGGTGCGGGCCGGGAGATGTCTAGCTCGGGGAGGACATAGTAGGGATAGTAGGGATAGTAGGGATAGAAGGGATAGAAGCGATAGAGGCGATAGCGGGCATAGAGGTGCCGGCTCGTTTGCGAAGGGCCGCTCAGCACTGTAGTATCCCGCGCTCACAGTCATCCCGGCGCCGGATCAGGCGCCGCCCTCTCTTAGGAGTGCCACCAGGAGGTGCCTCCCCATGAAACGTGTCACGATCCTATTCGCCGTGGTTGGGTTTGCCGCGTGCCAGCAAGCGCCGCCGCCGGAGCAGGCGCAGGCCGGACCGGCCGCGGGAACGCCCGAGTGGAAGATCCAGAACGCCATGAGCGCCGCGCCCACGGCGGTCAACCAGGCTGCCGCGGTGATGGATTTTGGGGCTGACGGCAAGCTGGTCGAGCTGCGGGCTGGGTCCAACGGCTGGACCTGCCTCCCGGACAATCCGGAGACGCCCGGGAACGACCCGATGTGCGTGGACCAGAACTTCATCGCGTGGGTCTCGGCGTGGCTCGCGCACACGCGCCCGCTGATCAAGACCGTGGGCTTCGCGTACATGCTGCAAGGCGGGACCGACGCCAGCAACACGGACCCGTTCAAGATGAAGCCGGATTCCGGTCAAGCGTGGGTGGACACCGGGCCGCATGTGATGATGGTGGTCCCCAATCCGTCGGCCCTGGCGGGATTGTCCACCGATCACCAGGCCGGCGGGCCGTACATCATGTGGCAAAACACGCCCTACGCGCACGTGATGATGCCGGTGAAGTAACGGGTAACAGAAATGCGTAAGGGGTGAGGGGTAAGGGGTCACCCCTCACCCCTTACCCCTCACGCATTTGAAGTCCGATTGTTGCCGCCCGCCGTGGTAGATTCCCGGCCGTGAACCCACTTGACCCAATCCTCAAACCGCAGTCGATCGCCGTGATCGGCGCCTCGCGGCAGCCCAATACCATCGGCTGGATGATCCTCGACAACCTGCTGCGGTTCGGGTTTCACGGCCCGGTCTATCCGGTGAACCCGAAGGCCGCGGCGGTCCACTCCATCCCCGCCCTCCCCTCGGTCCGGGCCATCGGGAAGCCGGTGGACCTGGGCATCATCGCCGTGCCCAAGGAGCACGTGATTCAGGTGGCGCGCGAGTGCGTGGAGGCCGGGGTCAAGGGGCTGGTGGTGATCTCGGCCGGGTTCAAGGAGGTGGGCGGCGAAGGCGTGGAGCGGGAGCGCCAGCTGCTGGAGGTGGTCCGAGGCGCCGGCATCCGGATGGTGGGGCCCAACTGCATGGGCGTCATCAACACCGAGCCGGGCGTGGCGATGAACGCCACGTTCGCGCCCTCGATGCCCCCGGTGGGTCCCGTGGCGTTCATGAGCCAGTCGGGCGCCATGGGCCTCTCGGTGCTGGACTACGCCGAGAGCCTGAACATCGGGATCTCGATGTTCGTCTCCGCGGGCAACAAGGCGGATCTCAGTGGGAACGACTTGATCGCCTATTGGCGCGACGATCCCCACACCAAGGTCGTGTTGCTCTACCTGGAGAACTTCGGCCATCCCGGACGGTTCGTCGAGCTGTCGCGCGACATCACGCCGCACAAGCCGATCTGCGTGGTGAAATCGGGCCGCACCGGCGCGGGGATCCGCGCGGCGGCGTCGCATACCGGCGCATTGGCGGGTACCGAGCTCGCCACCGACGCCATCATCGCGCAGGCCGGCGCCATCCGGGCCCACACCGTGGAAGAGATGTTCGATTACGCGATGGCCTTCGCCAACCAGCCGCTGCCGGAAGGGAACCGCGTCGCGATCGTCACCAACGCCGGCGGGCCCGGCATCATTCTGGCCGATGCCTGCGAGGCAAGCGGTCTGGCGGTCACCGCGCTGAGCCCGCAAACGCAGCAGAAGCTGCGCGCCAAGCTCCCGGAGGAAGCCAGCGTCGGGAACCCGGTGGACCTGATCGCCAGCGCCATGGCGCCGAGCTACGAGTTCGCCCTGAACTGCGTATTCCAGGACCCCAACGTGGACGCCGCGATTGCCGCGTTCGTGCCGCCGCTCGGGGTGCAGGCCAAGGACATCGCCGAGGCCATCGTACGGGTGAACGCCCGGAACCCGGAGAAGACGCTGCTCGCGGTGCTCATGGGACGGCAGGGACTCCCGGCCGGCATGGCGGAACTGCAGAAGGCGAAGGTCCCGGGGTACATCTTTCCGGAGTCGGCGGCCCGCGCGCTGGGAGCGATGTGGCGCCAGCGCCAGCGGCAGGACCGGCCGCCCGGCACGGTGCGGACCTTCAAGACCGATGACGCGGCGGTGGAGCGGATCCTCGACGCCACGCTCGGCGCGGGGCGGTCCAAGCTGAGCGAGCCGGACGCGCTGCGACTGCTCGAGGCCTACGGCATCCCGGTAGCGCCCTGGCGGTTCGTGTCCCACCAGGGCCAGCAGAGCCTGGCCACGGCGGCGGCCGAGGCGGCGGCCAAGCTGGAATTTCCGGTCGCCGTCAAGATCGTGAGCCCCCAGATCGTCCATAAGACGGACATCGGGGGCGTGGTCCTGAACCTCCAATCCCAGGACGCCGTCCGGCGGGCCGTGCGGGAGATGGTGAAAAACCCGGGCGATGCCACCATCGAGGGCGTGCTGCTCCAGCGAATGGCGCCGGCGGGGCGCGAGACCATCGTGGGCCTGACCCGGATGCCGCGGGTGGGCCCACTGGTGATGTTCGGCTTGGGGGGCGTGTACGTCGAGATCTTGCGCGACGTGGTGTTGCGTCTCTGCCCGCTGCGGGACACCGACGCCCATGAGATGATCCACGAGGTCAAGAGCTACCGACTGCTGGAAGGCGTGCGCGGAGAACCGGCTCGCGATCTGAGCGCGCTGGCGGACGCACTGCTGCGCGTCTCGCAGCTGAGCCAGCGACATCCGCGGATCACCGAGCTGGACATCAACCCGTTGCTCGCTTTGGAGCGGGGAGCCGTCGCGGTGGACGCCAGAATACAAGTGGCGGGGGAAACTGCGTGAGGGGTAAGGGGTGAGGGGTACCCCTTACCCCTCACCCCTTACGCAGTACGTTCACCACCTGGATGCACGTCTTTCTTACCGGAGCCACCGGTTTTGTCGGCCGGCATCTCGTCCGTGCCATGCTCGACCGCGGCGACCAGTGCACTGTGGTGTCCCGCTCCGGCCGTAACCCGTGGGGCGATCCGCGAGTCACCATCGTCCAGGCGGACCCGACCCGACCCGGCGAATGGCAGCGAGCCGTGGCCGGCATGGATGCCGTGGTCAATCTCGCGGGCGAGCGAATGGTCCACCCGCTCTATCGCTGGACCGGCAGGCGAAAGGCGCAACTCCTGGCCAGCCGCGTGGAGACCACCCGACAGGTGGTCGGCGCCATTCGCGCCGCCAGCCCCAGACCTGGGGTCCTCGTGAGCGGGTCGGCCATCGGCTTCTATGGCGCCCGGGGTGACGAAATCCTGGACGAAAGTGCGCCCGCGGGCCGCGATTTCTTGGCGGACCTCGCCGTCGCGTGGGAGCGGGCCGCACGGGAGGCCGGGGACGTCACGCGGGTGGTGCTGTTCCGTACCGGCCTGGTCCTGGCGAGCGACGCGCCGGCCATGGCACCGCTGGTTCCGCTGTTCCGCCTGGGATTGGGCGGGAGCTGGGGGAACGGCACCCAGTGGTGGTCCTGGATCCACCTCGCGGACCTGGTGGGACTGGCGCTGCTCGCGATCGACGCTTCGCTCACCGGCCCCGTCAACGTCACCGCACCCAACCCCGTCACGGTGGATGGGTTCGCGGACACGCTCGGCCTCGTGTTCCGGCGGCCCGTCCTGTTCCGCATGCCTGCCGTTGGCTTGCGCCTCGCGCTGGGTGAGGCAGCGGATATGTTGCTCCACCTGCAGCGAGTGGTGCCGGCCCGTGCGCTCGCGGCGGGCTACCGGTTCCGCTTCCCCGCCCTCCGCGAGGCGCTCGAGGATCTCTTCTGACCCGGGTCTCCCGCGCCCGCCCGGTGTTCTGGCTGGCGCTGCTCGTGGCGGGTGTCACGCTGGCCTGGACCACGCGTGCGGGCACGCGCTGGCCCGGCATCTACTACATGACCGGTCCGTCGATGGAGCCCGCGGTCCGGGCGGGCGAGTACTTCCTGGTGTGGAACCCGCCAGGCGACCTGGCGCGCGGCGATCTGGTCGTGTTCCGCTACGAGGATGAGGACGGGCTGTTCCACGTGCTCCGGCGCCTGGCGGGGTTGCCGGGTGACACGATCGCCATGCGCGAGGGCGCAATCGTGGTGAATGGCGCACCGCAACCGTGGCGCTTCCAGATCATCGCCCCGGCCGCTCGCCGATCCCCGCTGGCGCGAACCGAGGATCTGCACACGTGGGGACCGTGGGTGGTGCCGCCCGACTCCGTGGTGCTGCTGTCGGACACGCGGGACATGCTGGGCTGGCCGGACAGCCGGTTCCTGGGATTCATCCCGCGAACCGACATCGTGGGGAAAGCGACCCGGACCGTGAAGGGCCGGGCGTTGCGGGACTGAGGGGGGAAGGGCAAGACGCGTCGGTCGAGCCCTCCTCCCCCTTCCCCGCCCTTCTACTGGCCCTCGAGCACCCGCCAGGCCGAGTTGCGGCGGTCCTCCAGGCCACGCCGCTCACCTACCCGCCGCTCGCCGCTGCTGCGGCGTTCCGTGCCGCGTCGGCGGTCCGGCCTGACCATGCCGCTCAGGAGCCGGCGTACCACGGTGCGTCGGTCACGGATGGTGCGGCGGTCCAGGCCGATGCGGCGTCCGGCGAACTTGCGCCGCTCACGGTTGAACTGCTCGAACCTGAAGTCCTGATAGTCCATTCAGGGACTCCCTCACGAAAACTCGTTCTAGGGCTTACGGGCGTCCAAGAACCTAGCGCGTTGGCCTTTCGCGGCAACCCCCGCGCACCCCGCGCTCCTAACCAAACCTACCCTGGCCGGTGGAGCGGTGACGGGCATCACTGAAGGTCGCCTACGGACGGGCTGGCGCAATTCCGCACCCACACTGCCGCGGAGAACCGAAGCAGAGCTCGATCGCAAACCTGATTCGAGGTCGGTGACCCTGCGGGAAACGGTACTGCAGGAAATCCAAAGGTGTGAAGCGCGGTGTCCCAACCATCACCGGCGCCGGACCGCGCGCCGGATGGGTTGGCACAAGAGGCTGGAAGCCGGCGGTGGGGATTGAACCCACGACCCCCGGTTTACGAAACCGGTGCTCTACCGCTGAGCTACGCCGGCGTGAAGCTACGGCATGGCGGGATGCCCTGGCCCGGATTCGAACCGGGACGCCTTGCGGCACTGCCCCCTCAAGACAGCGTGTCTACCAGTTTCACCACCAGGGCGTGGGAGCTGCCCGCGAACGGGACGAGGCGACGGCAACTTACCCGGCAGAAAAGGGGGGGTCAAGCGCGACGTTCAAAGAGAGTCGTCGGCTTGGCGACTGGCTCGAGCGACTGCGGCTGGGGGAACAGCTCTATTTGTTCAAGTTCCTGAATTCACTGTAAGCAAGCCGTTCCGGCCGACCAGCGAACCCGAGACTGGCCATGCGCCGACGGTGGAGTACATTATCCTCCCGTCGCGACCGGAACTCGAGGCAACCCCTGAACGTCCTGCTGGTTGAAGACGACTCCGACACCAGAGCCGGCATGCGAAAGGTTCTCGTGGAGGCGGGCTTCACCGTGACCGAGGCGGACGACGGCCTCCGCGCGTTGGAGATCGCGTCGCAGCGGCGCTTCGACGCCATCGTGTGCGACCTCAGGCTTCCGTACTTGCCCGGCGGCGGCTTCTATGAGGCGCTGCTGGAGCGCGACCCCGAGCTTGCCAAGCGCGTGATCTTCGTGAGCGCCATCGCCCACGACCCGGCCGTGCGCCAGTTCCTGGAAGCGACCGGGCGGCCGTATCTGCAGAAGCCGTATGAAGTGAAGGAGTTGATCGAGACGGTGAAACGGGTGGCGGCGTAAGAGAAACAAAACGCCGTTATCTCGTTACCGCGCTTTTGCCATCGGTTGCGCCCTGCGCATAGTAGGGATTCTTCCCCGAGGCGTGGTCGGTGATGTCCTGGATCCCCCGGATCACCGGAATCGCCTGGCGCAGCGCCGTCTCGATGCCCTGCCGCAGGGTCACCGTGGCCATGCCGCACCCCTGGCACCCGCCCATCATGCGGACCACCACGGTGGCGTCTTGCACGTCCAACAGCTCGACCTTGCCGCCGTGACGCGCCACCATGGGGTTGATCTCCTCCCGGAACAACCGGTCGACCACCTCGTAGATAGCGTCGTCCGAAACCGCGCGGGGAGTCGTCGAGGTTGCACTCATATTCCACAATTCTAACTGCGTGAGGGGTAAGGGGTGAGGGGGGTGACCGCGGCTACGCACCTGCGTAAGGGGTGAGGGGTAAGGGGTGGCCCCCTCACCCCTTACTCCTCACGCACTCGCCTTACCGCTCCTCCGGCACCGGCGGCGCCGCCACCGTTGTCTCCCGCTTCGGCTTCGACGTGTCGATGGGCGGCAAGTTGTTGTTCCGCAGCAACTGGTTGAGCTGCGCCACGTCCGCCCCGATGACGGCCTCCACCACATCGAGCTGCTTCAGGAGCAGTGTGTCGAGATGGCGGAACACATCGTAGGCCTGCGCCGTGGGCGGCGCGTCCGCGCTCCCCACCACCCCCGCCAACGCCGCCAGCTTGTTGTTCAGCTTGATGGGGTAGTTGAGCGGGTCCTGGTTGCTCCGGTTCCGGACCTGGTAGATGTCCTCTTCCGGCGCGCTCAACTTGGTCTTCACGGTACCGCCGAGGCGTCCGATAGCGAGGTCGCTGGTCTGCTTCAGCCGATCGTCCACCTGCGACTTGATGTTGCGTACCCGGATCACGGCCTCGTTGGCGTCGCTCACCCGGTCGCGGATCTTGATGGCGAAGTCGAACTGCTCCCGGAGCTGCGCCACGGTCACCTTCCCCGCCAGGCGCGGATCGATCGTGACCTCGAAATCCTGCGTCTGGGTCACGTCTCCCACCCGCAGGCGTACTTGATAGCGCCCCGGCGCCGCGACCGGGCCCGCGTTCCCAGCGGCCCAGAAGATCCGGCCTTCGAACTCGGTGTACCCGGGATAGCGCAGGTTCCAGGTGAACCTCTGGGACCCCGCCAAGGCCTTGGGCGGCTGCGGGGGGCCGCCCCCGAAGAACCCGAACTCCCCGGCCGGCGCCGGGCGCTCCGGGTCGGTCTTCTTGCCGGTGAACGTCTGAATCAGGTTACCGCTGCCGTCCAGGAATTCGAGCTTCACCGAGTCGGCGTCGGTCTTGAGGTGGTAGACGACCTGCACCGCGTCGTCCACGCCGCGGACCGGATCGGAGGGGTCGAACAGGTAGGCATTCGCTGCCGCCACCTGGGGGCCCATCTGCCGCAGCGGCCCGATGTCGTACATGATCCAGAAGGCCCGCCCGTGCGTGCTGATGACCAGGTCGTTCTCCGTCACCCGGAGATCGCTCACCTGGGCGTCCGGCAGGTTCTGGGTCAGCCGCTGCCAGTTGGCCCCGTCGTTCCACGAGACGTACACGGTGTGCTCGGAGCCGGCGTACAGAAGCCCTGGCCGCTTGGGGTCCTCGCGGACGGCCCGCACGAAATCGTCGTCCGGAATCCCAGTCACGATCTTGGTCCAGGTAACGCCGTAATCCGTGGTGCGCCACACGTAGGGATGCCGGTCGTTGTCCACCAGGTAGCGGATCCCTGCCACGTAGGCCTTGCCGGCCGTCGTGGGCGACGCCTCGATCGTATTGATCCGGACGAAGGCCGGAGCGTCCTTGGGCGTGATGTTCTGCCAGGTCTTGCCTCCGTCCCGGGTCACGTGCACCAGTCCGTCGTCCGACCCGGCCCAGACGACGTTCCCGTCATGGTAGTCCGGCGCCAGCGCAAACACCTCGGCGTAAGTCTCCACGCCGGTCTGGTCCTTGGTGATGGGCCCGCCCGAGGCACCCATGGTGGTGGGATCGTGCCGAGTGAGGTCCGGGCTGATCCGCTCCCAGCTCTGCCCCTCGTTGGTGGACTTGAAGACGTGCTGGCTGCTCACGTACAGCACCTTGGGGTCGTGATGCGAGAACACGATCGGGAAGGTCCATTGGAACCGCTCGCGGATGTCGGACGACGAGTGGCCCATGGGGTTCTCGGGCCACACGTTGATGACCCGTTCCTGACCGGTGCTGTAGTCGAAGCGGGTGAGCAGGCCGCCGTAGGATCCGGAGTAAAAGACGCTGGGATTGCTGCGGTCGTTCGCGATGTGACCGCTCTCCCCGCCGCCGACCGGGTAGAACAGCGAACCGGAGCCGAAGCCCTGCTCGCCCAGGTGGTTCCATCCCTTGTGGGTCACGCACGCGGTGCTGTTGTCCTGCTGGGCGCCGCACACCAGGTACGGCTGGTGGTGCGATGTGATGACCCGGTAGAACTGCGCCGTGGGGAAGTCTTGCTCGGTCCACGACTCTCCGCCATTGAACGACACGTTGGCGCCGCCGTCGTTGGCGTTGATCATCCGGTTGGGATCGTTCGGCGCAATCCAGAGGTCGTGGTTATCGCCGTGCGGCACCCGGATTCCCTGGTAGGTCTTGCCCGCGTCGCGGGAGCGATAGAACCCGGTGTTGAGCACGTACATGACGTCCGCGTTTCGCGGGTCGGCATAGATCCGGGTGTAGTAGAAGGCCCGCTGCCGGAGCCGCCGTTCGTCGTTGACCCTGGTCCAGGTGGCGCCGGCGTCATCCGAGCGGAACACGCCGCCCGAGTCGTGCTCGATGACGGCATACACCCGCCACGGGGCCGGGGGCGAGATGGCGACGCCCATCTTCCCAAACACGCCGGTCTGCGGCAGGCCCGGCCGGCGGCTGATCTCGGTCCAGGTCTCGCCGAAGTCCGTGCTCTTGAAGAGCCCGCTCCCCGGACCCCCGGAGGACATGCCCCACGACTTACGCCACGCCTCCCACAGCGCCGCGTACATCACGGCCGGGTTGTTGGGGTCCACGGTCAGGTCCACGGCGCCGGTCTGCGGGTCGCGGAACAGCACCTTGCGCCAGGTCTCGCCGCCGTTGGTGGACTTGAACACGCCGCGGTCCGGGCTGGGCGCCGAGTGGACGCCGAGGGCGGCGACCCACACCATGTTGCAGTCGGTGGGGTGGACCCGGACGCGGGCGATGGACTGGGTCTCCTTGAGCCCCGTGTGTTTCCAGGTCTTCCCGGCGTCGATCGACTTGTAGACCCCGTCGCCCTGCATGATGTTGCCGCGGAGCTCGGTCTCTCCCATCCCCACGTAGACCACGTCCGGGTTCGCCTCGCACACGGCCAACGCACCCACGGACGAGCTCTTGATCTGGCCGTCCGTCACCGGACGCCAGTTCTGCCCACCGTCGGTGGTCTTCCACACGCCGCCGCCGGTGGCGCCGAAGTAGTACTCCATGGGCCGCGCCCGGCTGCCCGCCACCGCGATGGACCGTCCCCCGCGGTCGGGGCCGATGTTTCGCCATTGGAGCGCGTCGTACAGTTTGGGATCGTACTGCTGCGCCAGTGCGCCGCGCGTGAGCAGCGCGCACGCGGCGAGGGCAACCAGAGTGTTGGTTCGGGACATCGTCGGGACTCCGAGCAGAGCAAGCGGGTGAGTCGTGGAAACCAGCAGGAACGGCA
>Ga0209002_10002579_pt1 | contig 14567 bp, 13 predicted proteins | sample Rifsed16ft2_FD_184010 | JGI IMG/M metagenome (GOLD analysis project Ga0209002, IMG submission 184010) | Soil microbial communities from Rifle, Colorado, USA - sediment 16ft 2 (version 2) | ecosystem: Environmental > Terrestrial > Deep subsurface > Rock core/Sediment | place: Rifle, Colorado...
TACGTCACCGTCAGCGAGGGCGACCTGAACGCCGTCATCGGCACACAGGGGACCGATCAGGACGGCGACACGGACGAGTCCGACTTCCACAACCGCCTGGGCTCCATCGCCTGGGAGAAGCGCAACGAGGCGGTGCAGGGCCACCCGCTCGTGGGTGGCGCCACCTTCACCGTGAGCCCCGATCCAACGGACAGCGTCGGCGTCCTTACCGTCGCTGACTGCGTTGGCCTTCCTTGCACCGGCGCCGACCAGGACGCCGACCCGGGGCAGCTCCTGGTGCAGAACGTGCTCCTTGGCACCTACACGGTCACGGAGACGGTCGCGCCCAGTGGCTTCAACCTCGACGGCAGTGCGACGCGTCAAGTCACGGTGAGCGAGGCCAACCTCAACGCCAGCATCGGCGCTTCTGGTGCCGATGACCACGCCAATGGCGCCGCCGACTTCCACAACACCCCTATCGTGGTCGAGCCGTCGCCGACGCCGGTGACACCATCGCCGACGCCCACAGCGACTTCCGTGGCGCCCACGGCGACGTCGGTGCCGCCCACGGCGACTTCCGTGCCGCCCACGGCCACGTCGGTGCCGCCCACAGCGACCGCGACGTCAAGCTCGCCGCCCCCAACCGAGGCGCCATCGAGCCCGCCGTCTGCTGCCACGCCGACACCGACCGCGACTCCCGCGGTGACGACCCAGGTGCTGGCCGCGCCGTCCGCGCCCGTCACGCAGGTCATCGCCGCGCCACCGGCGCCGGTCACACAGGTCCTCGCCGCGCCGCCGGTGGTCCTGCCCAAGGCCGGGGGGTTCCCGGTCGGGCTGCTGAGCGCCGAGATGCTCGGCCTGGCCCTCTTCGGCCTCGGTTGGGCCCTGAGGCGGTAAGATTCTGACGATGTCATGACGGGTCTCTCGGCTGGACGAGAGACCCGTTATGCAAGGAAGTGATATGATGAGGGCAATTCCGACCGACCAAGCTGCGGAGCCTTCCATGCCCTTCGGCAACGGGAACTGGGTAGACCTGACCATCGCCGCGGTTCGGCCTCGGCGCGGCCAGCGGGTGCGAAGGGCCACCGGCGTCTTGCTCATGACCATCGGCGCCACGGTGTTCGTGCTGGCTTCCGCCTTTCTGGGTTATGCCAGCTACACGAACTGGCAGCTCTCGCACGTTGTCGCGGTGGTGGTGGCGGCTCCCGTGACGGAGGTGGCCGCGCTGACTCCTACAGAGGTCCAGGCCCGCTCTGCACAGGCAGCCGTGCCCCAGCCGAAACCATTGCTGCCCGCAAACCGGATCGTGATTGGCAGCATCGAGCTCGACGCGAAAGTCGTGGAGCTGGGCACACACGAGGAGAGGGGCCAGTTGGTGTGGGACACGGCGGCGCATGCGGTGGGCTGGTACCGCACCACGGCGCTGCCGGGTCAGGGGGGCAACATCGTGATGTCCGGCCACATCAGCAGCCCCCTGCGCGGCGAGGGCTCCATTTTCCGCCGCCTGCCAGAGGTGCGGATCGGCGACACCGTGCTGCTGGAGACGCCGGACGGCCAATACCGCTACGCGGTGTTCTCCCGCGAGATCGTGCCGCCGACCGCTGTCGGCGTCATGTCGCCCACGCCGTCGGAGACGCTCACGCTGATCACGTGTTACCCCGACCTTGTCTATTCGCATCGGCTGGTCGTCCAGGCCTGGCCGGTCGAAGGCTAGCCAGTCCAACATGAACACAAGGTGAAGCGAGGACTCACATGCAGACGCGTTTGGCAACCATCCTCGAACGGAACGTCGACTGGGTGCTTCAGCAGTGGCTGAATGCTCGCCCTCCGACGAAGGTCGGCGAGGGCGCCACCCTTTTGACGACCGAGACGACCCACGATATCCGGCGACTCCTGGAGGGCATGATCCGCAACCTGCAGGAGCAGGCAGAGGGCCTGCCTAGCGAATTGCAGGAGTACGCCCAGGGGCTCGGCCACCACTATCACGCCCAGGGCGGCGACCTCCAGGGCATCGTCGGCGAGTTCGCGGCCCTCCGGTCTGTCTTATGGCATCTGCTCAGTCGTACGCTTCGGCAGGGCGACGAGCCGGTGACGGTGGTCGCCACGCGGCTCGACGAAGCGCTGGACTCGTTCATGCTCTCCGCGATGGGGGCGTACGCCGAGGCCTATCGCGGAGCAGTGACGCAGGCTGCGGCCGTCGACAGCCTCACCGGCACCTTCACGCGTGGCTACGTCATGGAGCAACTCCGTCTGGAGATGGAGCGTGCCCGGCGCTATCGCCATCCCTTTTCAGTGCTGCTTGTCGATATCGACCGCTTCAAGAGGGTCAACGACACGTTTGGGCACCTGGCAGGCGACGAAGCCCTGCGCAAGTTCTCGGGCGCACTCCGCGAGGTAACACGGAGCGCAGATGTGGTCGGGCGCTATGGTGGTGAGGAGTTCCTCATGCTGTTGACCGAGACGCCGACGAGCGGTGGCATCGCTCTCGCCAACCGCGTGCTCAGGCGCCTGGCGGAGGTCCGCATCCTCGCGTCCGCGGAGGGGGAGTCGTTGACCGCCTCCATCGGCGTCGCCGCCTACCCGGAAGCGGGCACGACAGCGGATGCGCTGATCGGCGCGGCCGACGCGGCCCTTTACGAGGCCAAAGCAAGGGGTGGCAACGCCTACGCTATCCGGGGGGCAGAGGGTGGGTTCGAGGTGACAAGGGGCACCGCTGTCTCGCCGGTCCCTCAGGCAGCGCCGGTCGTTCCATCCGCCTCGCCTCCTCCCGTGAGGGCGAGAGCACCTGAGTTACTGACGCCCGAAGTGGTCTCTCCACCACCGTATATCCCCTCCGCGCTGCCCCCCGCTATGAGCAGGCCATCGGAGCCGCTGACGCCCGAGGTCGTCGCGCCGCCGCCAGCCGCTGCTCTGCCCAGGGAGGCCGGCGCGACGCTGCGTGCGGCATTCCAAGCGGAGGCCGCAGTGGCGCGGCGGCTCGAGGACCAGGCAGCGGCAGAGACCAACGTCGTCGAGGAGCGCGTCCACCGGCTCGAGCAATCGATGGAGCAACTGGGCGGCACGCTCGAGCGGCTGCAGGAGCGCCTCATCATTGTCGGGGGCCTCCAACGCTCCGCCGAGGAGCGCGTTGCCAAGCAGGGCGAACTGGGCACCACGGACAACGGCCGCTTGGTCCAGATGCTGGACGACGAGAAGGAGCGCCTTGCTGGCCGCGTCGATCAGCTGCGCGGCGACCTCGGTGCTCTGGTCGCCGAGATGGAGGAGCTACGCGAGGTCGTTCGCCGGCGCCAGGGTCCCGCCTAGACCAGGGCTCCCGCCTAAGTCGGCAGCGTTCCGCCCACGAAAGACCCCTGGCGCTAAGCGATGGCCGGGGCGGTCGTCAAGTGCTTCCGGAAGATCTGCCGCAGGAACTGGCCCGTGTGGCTATTGGCGACCTGCGCCACTTCCTCCGGCGTGCCGGTGGCGATGACCTCGCCGCCGCGCTCTCCGCCCTCGGGGCCAAGGTCGATGATGTAGTCCGCGCCCTTGATCAGGTCGAGGTGGTGCTCGATGAGGACCACCGTGTTGCCCTGGTCCACGAGGCGCTGCATGACGTCCAGAAGCGCTGCCACGTCACTGAAGGAGAGGCCGGTGGTGGGCTCATCGAGGATGTAGAGGGTCCGTCCCGTGGCGCGCCGCGAGAGCTCGCTTGCCAGCTTCACGCGCTGCGCCTCGCCGCCGGACAGCGTAGTGGCGGGCTGGCCGAGGCGGATGTACCCCAGGCCGACCGCGCACAGCGTGCCCAGCTTGTTCCTGATCGCTGGAAACGCGTCGAAGAAGGCCAGCGCCTCCGCCGCCGTCATGCTCAGCACGTCGGCGATGCTCTTGCCCTTGAAGAGGATCTCCAGCGCCTCGCGGTTGTACCGCTTGCCGCGGCAGACCTCGCACGGCACCGTGACGTCCGGCAGGAACTGCATCTCGATCTGTACGTAGCCGTCGCCTCGGCAGGCCTCGCAGCGGCCGCCTTTCACGTTGAAGGAGAAGCGTCCGGGCAAGTAGCCGCGCAGCCTGGCCTCGGGCAGGGCCGCGAAGATCTCCCGAATCGGCGTGAAGGCGCCGATGTAGGTGGCCGGGTTGCTGCGGGGCGTGCGGCCGATGGGCGACTGGTCGATCTGGATGACCTTGTCGATGTGCTCCAGCCCGTCTATGGCGTCGCATTCCCCCGGCTTCTCGCGAGCGCGGTGCAGGACCTGCGCCGCTTTGCGGTACAGGATATCGTTGACGAGGGTGCTCTTACCGGAGCCCGAGACGCCGGTGATGCAGACCAACAAGCCGAGCGGGATCTGCACCGTGAGGTCCCGTAAGTTGTGCTCCCGGGCGCCGCGTACGGTGATGGCCAGGCCATTGCCGGGCCGACGCCGCGTGGGCATCGGGATGCTGCGTACGCCGCTTAGGTATTGACCGGTGATGGAGTCGGGCGTCTGCATGATCGTCTCGATGGGGCCGTTGGCGACGACATAGCCGCCCTGTTCGCCCGCGCCCGGTCCCATGTCGATGATCCAGTCGGCGGCGCGCATCATGGCTTCATCGTGCTCGACGACCAGCACGGTGTTGCCCAGGTCACGCAGACGCTCGAGCGTGCCGATCAGACGGGCGTTATCCACCGGGTGAAGCCCCACCGACGGCTCGTCACAGACGTACAGCACCCCGGTGAGCCCGCTGCCGATCTGGGTGGCGAGCCGGATGCGGTGCGCCTCACCGCCGCTGAGGCTCCCGGCGCTACGGCCCAGATTGAGATAGTCCAGTCCCACGTCCAGCAGAAAGCCGAGCCGCGAGCGTAGCTCCTTGAAAATCTGGTACCCAATGGTGCGCTCGCGCTCCGTGAGCGGGCTCTCGGCGCGTAGCCCCTCGAGCCGGTCGACCCAGCCGTGCGCCTGGCGCACGGAGAAGAGGCTGACGTCGTGGATGTTGCAGCCGTCCACGGTGACTGCCAGAGCCTCGGGCTTGAGGCGACGTCCCTGACAGGTCGGGCAGGGCCGAGCCGACATGTAGCGCTCGATCTCCTGCCGGACGTAGTCAGACTCCGTTTCACGGTAGCGGCGCTCGAGATTGGGCAGCACGCCCTCGAAGGAGCGGCGGGCCTCGCCGTGCCAACGACGCCCTTCGCTCCGCCGTTCCTCGGCCATGTGCCCATCGGGCCCGAACAGGACAGCCTGCTGCTGCTCTTGCGTCAGGTCCTGGAACGGCGTCTGCAGGGAGAAGGCCTGCTCTCGGGAGAGACCGGCCAGCTCACGGAGGTACCATTCATTGACATGCCCCAGGCCGGTGGCGCCGCTTCTGGCCCAGGGCTTGATCGCGCCCTGGGCCAGGGGGAGCTCCCGGTTCGGGACCACGAGCTCAGGGTCGACTTCGAGGCGCTGGCCGAGCCCCGTGCACGTGGGGCAGGCGCCATGGGGGTTGTTGAACGAAAAGGTGCGCGGCTCGATGGCCCCGACGCTGATGCCGCAGTGCGGGCAGGCGAAGTGCTCGGAGAAGAGCAACTCGGTGTCGTCGGCCAGGAGCACCTGGACGATGCCGCTACCGAGCTTGAGCGCCGTCTCCAGCGAGTCGGCGACGCGGGTCGCCAGGGCCGGGCGGTCGCCGGGTTCCACGGCCAGGCGGTCCACAACCGCCTCGATCGTGTGCTGGCGGTAGCGGTCCAGTGTTATCTGCTCCCCAAGATCGTGCAGCTGTCCATCCACGCGGGCCCGGACGAAGCCGGCCTTGCGCAGGTCGTCGAGGACGCTGGCGTGCTCTCCGCGGCGGTCGTGGACTACGGGCGCCAGGACCATGAAGCGTGTGCCTTCCGGGAAGTCGAGGACCGCGTCCACCATCTGCTGCACGGTCTGCTGCTGGATTGGACGACCGCACTGGGGGCAGTGGGGTCGTCCGACGCGGGCGAAGAGGAGACGGAGGTGGTCGTAGATCTCGGTGACAGTGCCGACGGTGGAGCGCGGGTTGTGACTGACGCCCTTCTGGTCGATGGCGATGGCTGGGCTGAGGCCCTCGATGGTGTCCACGTCCGGCTTCTCCATCTGTCCCAGGAACTGGCGGGCGTAGGCGGAAAGCGACTCCACATAGCGCCGCTGCCCTTCGGCGTAGATGGTATCGAAGGCCAGGCTGCTCTTTCCCGAGCCGGAAACGCCCGTGATGACGACGAGCTTGGAGCGCGGGATGGCGACGTCGATGTTCTTGAGGTTATGCTCGCGCGCGCCACGCACCACGATGGCGTCGGTTGACATGGATGAGTGCCTTTCTCGGAATGATGCCCGCTAATTGTAGCACGCTCGTATCCCCGAGCAGGCAGGCGTCCGCCCGGCAATAGACGGGCATCGGCGGCCAGGCTATCATCCTAGAGGGAGGCAGCGCATGAGTATGCAGACGGCTCTGGACGAGCGGTTCGGGGCGGAGCGGCTGGTCAGGGCGGTGCAGCGCGTGCTCCAGGAGGGGTCGTAGGCCGTGGTCCGCCCATTCATCCAGGCACGACAGTGGCGGCATTTCGACCCGTTGCTCGCGCTGGCCGTGCTCGCGCTCCTCGTCTACGGGCTTGCTCTCATCTACAGCGCCGCCCAGCCGACCAGCCAGCCTGGGACTCCGTGGTTCGACCAGCCCGCCCTGAGGCAAGGGCTGTACGCGCTCCTCGGCCTCGGCATCATGGCGGTGCTGACCTACGTCGACTACCGGATGTTCGGCGCGCTAGCCCCCTATCTCTATGGTCTGGCGTTGCTGCTGCTGGTCGCCGTTCTGCTCGTAGGCGACCGTACCTACGGCGCCCGTCGCTGGCTCGACCTGGTGGTGTTGCCCCTTCAGCCCTCGGAGATCGCCAAGCTCTGCCTCATCATCGCTGTGGCGAAGTTCCTCAGCGACCGCCAGGCGTCGGTGCGGCAGTGGGGCGTGCTCCTCGTCTCGCTTGCGCTGATGGCCGCGCTGGCGGTCCTCGTGTTCCTCCAACCGGACCTCGGCACGGCCGTTATCTTCGGCGCGCTCTGGCTCGGCATCGCCGTGGTCGCGGGTGTCCGCGTCTGGCACCTGGCGCAGCTAGGGCTTCTCGCCGGCGTCCTCGCGCCCCTCCTTGCCGCGCGCTTTTTCTCCGCTTACATGTGGGAACGTTTGGCGGCGCACTTCGACCCGAGCCGCGACCCGCTCGGGAGCGGCTACAACGTACTCCAGGCAGAGATCAGCATCGGCTCCGGGGGAATGCTCGGCAAAGGGTTCCTGGAGGGCACGCAGAGCCAACTGCATTTCCTGCGGGTTCAGAGGATCGACTTCATCTTCAGCGTGTTGGGCGAGGAGTTCGGCTTCATTGGCGCGATGGTGCTCTTTGGACTACTCCTGATTCTGGTCTGGCGCGGCCTGCGCACGGCTTCGCTGAGCCAGGATGTCTTCGGGCGCCTGCTGGCCGCCGGCATCGTGTCCATGGTGCTGGTCCAGTCGTTCGTGAACATCGCCGGCAACGTGCGCCTCTTGCCCATCACCGGCGTGCCTCTCCCGTTCATCAGCTATGGCGGGAGCTCGCTCATTACCTTCCTAGCGGCAATGGGGATCCTGCAGAGCATCCTGCTGCGCCACCGCAAGCTCAACTTCTGACGCCGTTTGCTGTTGGCGGAGGGGCTCCATGCAGACCGGTGGCCGCCGACTTGACGCAGGGCCAGGGTTTGCCCGACTATCCTGCTGGCCGCCGCATGGCTAGGCGCGGCCTCGGGGCGGGCACAGCGTCGTTGCGTTTCGCCGACTACTCCAGCAGGAGGACCAATGGAAGCGAGCTGGTTCGATCCATTTGAGGCGGTGTTGGAGTTCCATCGCGCCTTTGACGTGCTGGTCGGCCGGGCCCCGGCGTCCCCCGACTCGGGCGTTGTCGATCTGCGCCTGAAGCTGATCAAGGAAGAGCTGGCCGAACTCGAGGCGGCAATGGCGGAAGGCAACCTCATCGGTATCGCGGATGGCCTCGCCGATCTGCTCTATGTGGTGTACGGCACCGCGGTGTCCTACGGCATGGACATTCGCCCCATCTTCGATGAGGTTCATCGATCGAACATGGCCAAGGTCGGTGGCGCCAAGCGCGAGGACGGGAAAGTGCTGAAGCCCGACGGTTGGGCCGCGCCAAACCTCGCGCCCATCCTCGAAAAGATGCGGCTCTAGCGCCGACGGGGGATTGACATGCCTGACAAAGCAAGGTATGTTGTGGACGACAACAACATGGATGACGCGAAAGATACCGTCACCGTGCAAGAGGCGGCCACCTATCTGGGTCGCTCCACGGAACAGGTGCGACGTTACCTGCGGGAGGGCGCGCTGGTGGGCTATCGCGTCGGTCAGCAATGGTTCATACCCCGACGGGCACTGGAGGAGAAGATGGAGGAAAGGGTCGAGGGGAGGCGCGAGGAGATGATGGCGTTGATGGAGAGGGTGAACAGGAGGAGGGAGGCCTTGAGGGAGAGGTTGGGGGAGCTCGACATCGAAGCGCTCATCGACGAAGCGAGGGAGCGTCTGCCGTAGATGCGCTGCGTCGTGGACGCAAGCGTAGCGGTGGCCTGGCTCCTTCCCGCGCATTGGAGCGAGGCCGTCCAGCGGTTTTGGGCCGACGCCATCACGAACGACTGGGAGATGATCGTGCCTGCTCAGTTCTATGCGGAATCGGCCTCGGCTGTCCGTCTTCGCGTCGCCCGCCGCCAGATTGATGTCTCAGAAGGAGATGCCATCTTTGATGATCTGATCGCGCTGCCTGTCGTCGAGCGTGCGCCTCGGGGTCTCCTGCAACGTGCCTGGGCGCTCGCGAAACGATATGGCCACGGCCGCATCTACGATGCCCAATACCTCGCTCTGGCCGAGATGGAGCGCTGCGAGCTCTGGACCCTCGATCGCCGGCTCGTGCGCTCCGTCCAGCCGCATCTCCATTGGGTGCACGCGGTCGACGAGGAGTACGCGTGAACGTCCTCATCGTGGGCTCCGGCGCGCGCGAGCACGCTATCGCCTGGAAGCTGCAGGGCAGCGCGCGTCTCGACCGGCTCTTCATCGCCCCCGGCAACGCCGGCACCGCCTTGCTCGGCACAAACTTGCCCATTGAGGCCACAGATCTGCTCGAGCTCAGCCGCGCCATCAGCAACGAACACGTGGACTTTGTCATCGTCGGACCGGAGGCGCCGCTCGCCTTGGGGCTGGTGGACTTGTGCGCCGAGCACGATGTGACCGCATTCGGGCCAACGCAGGGCGCGGCCCGCATCGAGTCGAGCAAAGCGTACGCGAAGGAGGTAATGGCCCGCGCGAGCGTGCCCACGGGCCGGGCACGCGTATTCGTTGACGCGGCCGCTGCAAGAGATTATGTCACCGAACAGCCCTACCCGCTCGTCGTGAAGGCGGACGGCCTCGCGGCCGGCAAGGGCGTGCTGGTGTGTCGCTCGCGCGAAGAGGCCGTCGTCGCCCTGGAGGACCTGATGGTGCGCCGCATCTTCGGGGAAGCCGGCGACCGCGTCCTTGTTGAGGAGTGCCTTGAGGGCCCGGAGGTGAGCCTGCTGTGCTTCGTCGACGGCGATACCATCCTGCCGATGCCGCCGGCCTGCGACTACAAGCGGGTCGGCGACGGCGACACGGGCCCGAACACCGGCGGCATGGGCGCCTACAGCCCGCCGGACTTCTTCGGGCAGAAGGAGGTCGGCGAGATGGTGCGGCGTGTGGTCCGCCCGACGCTGCGTGTGCTGGCCGAGGACGGCCATGCGTTCCGTGGCGTGCTCTACGCCGGCCTGATGGTCACCAAAGACGGCCCGAAGGTGATCGAGTTCAACGCCCGCTTCGGCGATCCCGAGGCGCAGGTGGTGCTCCCTCGACTGGAGAGCGACCTGCTGGAGGTCCTGTGGGCAACGGCACGCGGTCGCCTCCACGAGGTGGAGCTCCGCTGGCGGCCCGAGCCCTGCGTGGGCGTGGTGCTGGCCTCCGGGGGCTATCCTGCCCGCTACGACATTGGGCTCCCGATTCGCGGGCTCGAGACCCTCGACCCCGATGTCGTCTGCTTCCACGCCGGCACGCGCCTCGTGGAGGGGTCTCCCGACCCTCTCACCGACGGCGGTCGCGTGCTCACGCTGGCGGCGCTCGGCGGCTCGATCACCGCCGCACGGGAGCGGGTGTACCGCAACATCCCGCGTGTCCGTTTCCCGGGCGCCTTCTATCGCCACGACATCGCTGCCGGCCTTTAGATCGGCGCCGGGGTCTCAGGCGCCGGCCGGCTCGCGGAGCTCCAGCTCGATGCCGTTCTCGCGCACCACCACGCTCGTGAGCAGCGCCAGCAAGAGCGACCTCTGATGGCTGTACGGAAGGCTTTCCCAGGCCATGAGCTGCTGCTCCCAAGAGCGGCCGACCAGCCTGGCGCCAAGAGGATGGAACCACTCCTGGGCGCGCACGCGCAGCTCCTTAAGCGAAGCGAGGCCCTGGGCAGTGGCTCGGAGGACCTGCAGCCGTTCCCGGTTGCTTACGGGCGGCGTTGGGCGCTTGAGCAACGAAGGCGGCGGGAGCCGATGCTGCAGACGGCGCAGTTCGGCGAAAACCATGGCTTCGAGCTGCACGGCGCGTCGCGTGCGGTACTGGCACAGGCTCAGATTGCGCCTCGATTGGCACTGGTAGTACCGGTAGACCTGCTCTCGCCGCTCGCCGGTGCGGCGTTGCCATCGCTGCTTGCGGCTCACTCCCATCATGGTGTTCCCGCAAAAGCCGCAGCGCGCTAGGTCGGAAAGAAGGAAGACCGAAGGCTGTGGCGCGATGCCCGCCAGGCTGAACCGCCCCAGGCGCTCCTGGACGAGGCGGTACTCCTCCGGTGAGATGATCGCTGCATGGGCGCTGAGCACCCGGAAGCCGAAGCGGTCGTAGGTGCCAAGGTAGGCCCGGTTGCGCAGGATAGTGCGGATAGACACAATGCTCCAGGGCCGCCCGTGGCGTGTCTGGCGGCCCTCGTCGTTGATCTCGGCCGCAATGCGCCGCAGGCCGAGGCGGGAGCGGACATAGAGTCGATACATGAGGCGGACCGTCTGGGCCTCACTCTCCACGACCTCGAAATGTCCGTTCTCACCTATCCGATAGCCGTAGGGTGGCCTTCCAAGACCAAGGCCCTGCACTGCTCGGCGTTCCATTCCCTGTCGCACCTGGGCGCCTCGTCGCTGATGCCACGCCTCCCAGGCGCCGAGCGCTGCCGCCAGAGGGTCCTCATCGGCGAGGGAGCGCACAATGAGTCCATGTGCCTCCACCTCCAGGAGCCGCTCCGCGGCGCGCAGCGGCTGTTGATCCAGGTGTTGCCAGTCGGGAATGAACAGCACGCGGAACCGCTGTGGGGCGCCGAGCTGACCAGCTGGCGGCTCGCTGAGATGACGCAGGAGCGCCTCATAAGCCGCGTGCCTTCGCTCGCCGGGCTGCTGAGCGAAGGTGCGCTCGAGTTCGAAGCCTTCCTCTTGAGCGGCTCGTTCCAGGGCGGCGTGCAGGGGATGTCCCGGCTCCCCTCCGTCGGCCCGCTGGCGCAGGCTGGCGCGCTTCCCGGCGGGCAGACGGAGGAAGGCCAGAGCATCCATCAGTGCATCACATCAGATAAAGCAGCCGGTTACAGTGGTTGCACTGCGAGAGTTGGCGGTCCTGGCGCACCCGCTGGAGGACAGCGGCGGGCAGTTCGACACGGCAGCCCTGGCAGCGGCTCTGCTCGACCCGGGCCACCGCCAGTCCGTTGCGTCCGGCGCGCAGTGTGTCGTAGAGGCGAAGACTGCTGGCTTCAACGCCTTGCGTCACCTGCGCCCGCTGTGCTTCAAGTTGGGCAAGCGTTGCCGTGACGGCTGTGAGTTGCGTCCGCATTTCTTGCGTCATGGCGGCCCACCGAGCCTCGAGCTCGCCGGCCTTGGCCTCTTCATCCCTGAGGTGTGCCCGGGCCTCGTCCACTCGGACCAGCAGCTCCAGGAGTTGCTCGTCCTTATCGGCGCGCTGTGCCTGCAAGGACTGGACCTCCCGTTGGAGGTCCGTGAGCTCGCGAGGGTTCCTGATCTCGCCGCCGTAGAGCCGCTGCTCCTCTCGCGTCAACTTGGCGGCAGCAACGTCGACCTCTCCCTGAAAGTCGCGCTGCTCTCGCTCGAGGACGATCACGGCGCCCCGGGCCTCGTCGCGCCGCGCCACTGACTCGTCCAGTTCGGCCCAGCCCTGCAACCGCTCCTCGAGGCCACGCTGCTCGACGCTGCGGACAGTGATCTCTAGGTCGAGCAACTGCAGCTGGTAGAGGCGGCGGATATCGCTCATGCTTCGTCGGTGCCCTTGCTCACGCTGAGCCCATTCTACTCGGCTCGAGAGCGGCCTCCAAATGGCGGCGGGCTGCGCGATGTGTTCTTGACCAGTTTACCGCCGGTTTGCTTGGCCGGCCGTCGACTCCCAACGACATATGCTAAAATCGCTTGGGTCTCCCTAAACGCACCAACGGAGCGAGAATGGGCACCGCACTGGTAGCTGTCATCATGGGCTCGGCCTCCGACCGCGACACCATGCAGGGTTGCGTGGAAGTCTTGGAGCGCTTGAGTATCCCTCATGAGGTCCACGTCATGTCGGCCCACCGTCAGCCGGAGAAAGTGCGCCAGTTCGGCTTGATGGCACGGGAACAGGGCTTCGAGGTGCTCATCGCCGGCGCTGGAGGCGCCGCCGCCTTGCCGGGCGCGCTCGCGTCGTGGACGACGCTGCCGGTCATCGGCGTGCCTCTGCAGAGCAGTGAGTTGAAAGGAGTGGACGCGCTCTATGCCATCGCCCAGATGCCGCCGGGCATACCTGTGGCGACGGTCGCTATCGGCGCTTGGGGTGCCCGCAACGCCGCCTTCTTAGCCGCTGAGATTCTGGGCCTGAAGTACGAGGCCATCCGTCAGTCCTATGAGACCTACCGCGGCGAGCTGGCGAGCCAATAAACCGTCTTGAGCTTGCGTAAGACATGTAATACGCGTATGCTGATGCTATGGCTCAGTCCACGCTTGCCAAGAAACCTGTAACGATTCGTCTCGCTGCCGAAGTGCGCGAGGAGATCAAAGAGATCATGCGTCGCACCGGCCGGGATTTCTCCAGCATCGCTCATGAGATGCTGGAAGAGGCGCTCAAGATGCGCCGCATTCCTGGCATCTACTTCACAGACACGCCAACCGGGAGGCACGCACACATCGCCGGCACAGGGCTCGGTGTCTGGGAGATTGTGAGGAGTTACCGAGTTCTCAGTGAGAACTGGAATAAGCTAAGAAAAAGGTACGATTGGCTCAGCGAAATGCAATTGCGGGTCGCCTTGGCTTACGCGGAGGCGTACCCGGAAGAGATTGACGATCGGATAGCTGAAGAAGAGCAGTGGACACCGGAGGCAGTCTACGCGAAGTATCCCTTTATGAAACCGCCATCGGCTTAGGATGCGCTTCTATCTCGATGAAGATATCTCGCGAAAGATTGCGGAGATCGGGCGCGCAAGAGGCCTCGACATCATCAGCTCCATTGAGGCAGGGATGAATGGCAAGGGCGACGAAGAGCAGCTCAAGTTCGCTTCCTTTGAAGGGCGTTGCTTCGTAACGTGCAACGGCGGCGACTTTATGAGGCCCAATCTGCGTTTCATTGAGTCAGGTGTCCCTCACCGTGGCATCCTCGTACTCACTCCTCAATTGGTCTCAAAGGCCTTTGGTTCGGTCGTTGCAGCCTTGGTCGAATTCGCCGAGGAACAAGCAGAAGGGCTGAGTCCTTTTACTGTGGCTTTCCTTCGGGTCCGCTAGCCTCACGGAGCATCTGCCATGATCGACCGCTACGCCCGCCCCGCCATGAAGCACGTCTGGTCCGAGGAGAATAAGCTGGAGACCTGGCTCAAAGTGGAGCTTGCGGTTTGCGAGGCCTGGACGGCCAAGGGGCTGATCCCGCCGGAAGACATGGCGAAGCTGCGCGACGCCCGCCACGATATGGCGCGCTACGAGGAGATCTTCGACCGCACCCGCCACGACATGACCGCCTTCACGCGCTCCATCACCGCTGGCCTTGGCCCCGAGGGGCGTTGGATACACCACGGCCTCACCTCGAACGACGTCATCGATACCGCTCAAGGGCTGCAGATCGCCGAGGCGGCAGATCTGCTGGACGCCGACATGTCGGCCCTCCTCGAAGTCCTCCAGGCACGCGCCCTGGAGCACAAAGGGACGATCATGATCGGACGCACCCACGGCATCCACGCCGAGCCGATCACTTTCGGTTTGAAGCTGGCGATGTGGGTGGAGGAGCTGCGACGCGGTCGTGAACGGCTTGCCCGGGCGAAGGCGGAGGCGGCCGTCGGCAAGATCGCCGGTGTCGTCGGCACGTATGCCACCATCCCGCCCGACATCGAGGAGCGGGTGTGCGCCGACCTCGGCCTGGGGCGCGAGCCGGTCTCGAACCAGGTCGTGCAGCGCGACCGTCACGCCCAGTTCGTCGCCACCCTGGCTCTCATCGCCGCCTCACTGGAGAAGTTCGCCACCGAGGTCCGCCACCTCCAGCGAACCGAGGTGCGTGAGGTGCAGGAGCCCTTCGCCGCCGGCCAGACGGGCTCCTCGGCCATGCCCCACAAGCGCAATCCC
>Ga0209002_10002582_pt1 | contig 14562 bp, 22 predicted proteins | sample Rifsed16ft2_FD_184010 | JGI IMG/M metagenome (GOLD analysis project Ga0209002, IMG submission 184010) | Soil microbial communities from Rifle, Colorado, USA - sediment 16ft 2 (version 2) | ecosystem: Environmental > Terrestrial > Deep subsurface > Rock core/Sediment | place: Rifle, Colorado...
GGATAGTTTCTTATTGACATAAATAAATATGAACAATATTTTCTTCTGGTACATAGACAAGAACGGGATCTTTAAAACCTTTCGTTTCTGCCTCCTTCAATGCTATTTCAGGATTATCTCCCACACCTACAATGGTATTGTCATCAAAACTCTTTACTGCAACATAACGTCCGTTGAATTCGTCTGTATTTACTAATATCTTTTCCATAGTTCATCCTAAATAACTAAATAAATTTAGTTTGTCCATGTCTTGTAACAATTAATACAAACCATTCTATAATAATTTCTCTTCCTACACTATTAAATTTAAAATTATTCTATATATCTTCATCCCTGTAGCCTTACAACTCCAAAATTCCATAATTTTAAACAAATTAAACCAATAAAACCATCAACCATGCTTCAACTCCCAAACGCTATGACTCTTTTTAATAACTCCCAAATAATGCGTATTAAAAACCTTCATTTTTTCCAGCCAGCAACATACCAGCCATGAACTATCAGCTATCAGCCATGAACCATTAATGGTCGCTGTCCCTATTTTGTCGACCAGGCAGGCAGGCACGCAGACAGGCGCAGACCCACAACCATGAGCCATTAACCATGAACTATAAACCCCGAACTGATAAATAATCACAGATCAAGGTGTGACCCCAGTCCTCCTTCTTTAGTATGGAGAATCTTTACAGCCTTCATAGTAGGTATTATATACCCAGTAAAATTAAAACTGCAACACTATTTACCAATCACCTTTTTAAACAACCTATCATACCCCTCCACCACAGACTGCCATGAGTATCTCTGTCTCTAACTCAAACCTATCACCCTTCCCTAAAAGCAGCCTGTCCCCTTTTTCCCCCTCCAAAACTGTTAAAAGATGATTATCCTCCCGTATAACAAAGCTCTTAAAACGCCCCTGCCATACATGCCCTGTTGTTCCATAATGCCTATGATAACGACGAACATGGCTCGTCATAGACCATTGCATAAATTTGCTCAAATCTTCTGCCTTTTCAGGCTTCAATACCATATGGAAGTGATTCGGTATTAAACAATACGCAAGTATTTTTACAGGATGCCTTCCTTTTGCTTCTTCCATCAGATTAATAAATGCTTCGTAATCTTGTTCCTTATGAAAAACTTTCTGCCTACCATTACCACGATTAATCACATGATAAATAAATCCATCTACCAATCCCCTTGGAATCCTGGGCATATCTCAGAATCCTCCTTACAATTCAGCCTGTCCCCTTTGTGTCCCACCGTGTTTATGATGAGGATATGTTGATAGGTTTAATTTTTTGTGGTGACCAGTATTGTCATAACGAAAGACAATCATATCGGAGGAATCCATGTATTGATAAACATACATTAAACGATCTACTGTTATTTCTACATCAACAAATTCACGCCAATGTAAAGTGGAACTATCTATAAATTGAAGCTTACCTTGAATAAAACCTTCATGTGTCCCGCGTTTATCATACGTAACATTTGATAATTGGATGACAGAACATGATTCAACAACTTTTTGTATCTGAAAAAAATAGTCATCAATTCGCAAATTGGATATCCCTTATTGTTTCTGCCTTCTCCCTTAAACATTTTAATAATCTGGACTCACCAATCCATTCCACAAAATCCATAGTCTCTTCAAATTCATCATTTTCATAGCGAGAGATAAAATCTTGCGTGAGCATCTGATATTTCTTCTCAAATTCCTGTAGCCTTTCTTCAGTTTGTCTTATGCCAGTTTCCAATAGGCGCAATTCATTTACCAGCGCTGCTTCCACCAATGGCTTTATTTGACGATTTCGTTTGGAAATCAATCTGATGTCAGTCATTCTAAAACTCCTTTAAGCATAGTACGATATATGTAATTTATATTCTTTTCTTCGCCTTCGTGTTTTAATTGCTTAATAATTATACCAAAATTTACTTTATTTCAATATTTCATCATTCAATTGAAAAAAATCGAATTCAAAAAAACCCGCTGTCCGGCGAGGCTCATCTCTCCTTTGAGGACGTTGAGCAACTCCGGCAGTTCATCGAGACTCATGCTCCTGAGGAATCTGCCGAAACTGGTCAAACGTTTGTCATCGGGTAGCAGGTTGCCGTTTCCATCCCGCTCGTTCGTCATCGTGCGGAACTTATACATGGTAAAAGGCTTGCCGTTTAAACCGGGACGAACCTGTCGAAAGAAGATTGGCCTTCCGAAGGCAAAATAAACCAAGATCGACAAAACCGAAAATACCGGTAGAAATATAATCAGAATCAAAAACGCCAAGAACAGGTCAAAGAACCTTTTGCCAAATTTACCATCTCTACTTGACATTATACTTCTTATTGATACTCTGTTTCACGATAAATGACATTGATCTCCCCTTCCTCTGATAGCGGAGGGGTATACCCCAAAAGCTATCCTCTAAACTTCACATCTCCACATCTTCCCATCTTCTCATTTTTCCATATATTAAAAATGTTTAATTTATTCAGCCGTTTGAATATTTGACAGCTTTTCAATTAATTTCTTGGCTGCGGAAATTGCTTGTTCTGTATCTTCACGTGATGGTTCACCATGTGGCAAAAGCCCTTCCTCTGTCGGATACCTGCCTTTATAGATACTATTCAAAAATATTGCATCGTCCATTGTCAAGTTAACATTCCATCCCTGTTTTATTACTTCATTCAGCAATTCAACGATATCGTGTATTCTTTCCGGTTTTCTACCCTTTTCTAAAATGAGTGCCTTAAGCCCCTTCTCAACAGATTGCTGACTATGATAACATGCCCCCCGATATTTCCCATGTTCAAAAAGTATTATGGCTGAATCAAGTTCATCCTTCGCTTCTTTTATCCAGCTACCTGTAGCCTTTCTCATATAAAGCAACCTTCCCTTCTGCAAAATTTCTTCTATAAAAGGACTACCAACAGAAAACAAAAATCTCATTTCTTCTGGTGTATAAACCATAATATCTAAAGGCAACGTTCTATCTGAGAGCAAACGTTCCACCTCTACTAATCTCTCAAACAAGCGTCTATCGGTATCTTTAACAATCAATAAATCTACATCGCTACCATTTTTTCTATTCTCGGTATCATAGGAACCGTAAAGAATTACCTTTTCAGGCTTATAATATTGAACGATTCGACTCACAACATCATTTACTGTTTTTAACATGGTAATACATCCCTGCGTTTCTTAATTATTTGCTTAATTTCATACCATCTCAATTTCTGCTTTCCGTCATAGTATCAATCTCCAAGCTTCTCGCATTCTTACCTCTTGCCTTCTCAGTCTCTTAACTTCCAATCTATACATCTTCCCATCCTCTTATCTTCTCACCTTTCCACTTAGGGAATTCTGACAAACCCAGCCGTCAAAAAATGCTTGTCAAAACAGAATACCTTTTCAATCCGTTGCATCCTCATTATCGCAAAACTTACGGCATCAGTATAACTGAAATCCTGGTCCGTGTACTTCATCAAAATATCTTTTGCATCAGACTCTATCTCTTCATTCGAATAAATCTTTAAAATCCTCGGACTTGCATGTATCTTCTCCAAAAAGCTCATGGCAGCCGTATGCCCCAATGCATGCAAAACAAGCACATAGGATTCCGCCACGACAAGATTGCTTGTGACTAATGTCCTGCATGACTTCAAGAGCGAAGGATATACGGAAACAGCCTGCCGATGACAGTCGTCATCTCTATCAGCAAGGGCGACCCATGCTCCGGTATCGATAAAGATATTTTCCTGTGATATCATTTCTTTACTGTGTCGGTGTATCTAATAAGATACCGGTCGTGCTGTTCAGCCATGTCCCCTTTTCCGGAACCGCCCATCCCCATCAGCTCCATCGCAGGATCTTCTTCCACAGGAATTTCTCTCAACATCTTTTCAATACTCTCTCTGATCATTGCCGCCTTTGAGATGCCGCGTCTTCTGGATAATGCATCCAGAAGAGTATCCTGTCCCACATCAATATATATCTGAATCGGTTTCTTTTTTAATGTTTTCATGCATCTAAATATACATCATATTATCACACTTGTCAATAATAAATAGCATTTTTATATACATCTCATTTATATCACTCTCTATCCTTATATCACCTTCCTAACTTCCCACCTTCTTAGCTTCCCATCCTCCTATCCTCTCGTCCTCCCAACCGATCGCATTCCATCCGCTCACCTGGGCCCAGCCGGTCAGACCGGGGGAAAGAATGTGAACTCCTTTTTGTGTTCAGAATTCAACGAGGTCGTCTTGGTTGAACAACGCGGGCCTGGGACCCACAAAACTCATGTCCCCTTTCAGAATGCTAAAAAGCTGGGGTAATTCATCAAGACTCAAAGACGCCAAGAAAGGCTATTCTTTGCGACTTTGCGTGAGAGACAGTATTTCATTATCCGCATTAATGCAAGATACTGGTTGAATCCAGCCAATCTTCAAGTTCCACATTGAGATTTATATTCTTTTTTTTCAGCAAATCGAAAAAATCCCAGGGAGACTTGTTCAGCATATTACAAACCTCTCCAACAGAAAGCTCGCCATTTGAATATCTCAAAAGCAGCCTTTCCTGGCGGTCTTCATCGAACCCTTTTTTTAAGATATCCCTAAGATATGATGATTTATCAAGCTTCATCTCTTTAACAAAGTTTGACAGATCCTCAAGAAAGTCTTCAGGAACCCTGACTGTGGCTATTTTTAGCATTTCTGATTACCTCCAATTCAAGCAACGCCTCTGCAATAATGTCTGGAGAATATCTCCCTATTATCTTCATCTTTTCAACCCCTGATTTCACTCTTTCAAAATCAATCTTGCCCATGCGGTATAGTTCAATCGCAATTTTTGGAGAAATGATAAAAGGTATTTTAAGGTACCGGCACGCCTTTATCGCCTTCCTGTCATCAGTTGCCACTATAGGGGCAGTCGTTTGACTCGCTAAGACCAAGGCCTCTATTTCGCCCTTATCCATAGAGACAGGGATTCTAAAAGACTTGTGCTTTACTGGTACAACCTTAATCAGTTTCTTTGAAACAAGGTCGGATATAACAGCGGCATCAGCATATTTCTTTAGCAATTCCTTATTCACGACCTCTTTATAAACACCCTCCGGCATAATTACGGGAATTGCTCCTGCAAGAAGCTCCAGCATGCCGCATTTTGCAAGAAGTATTAATGCGCAGCTATCTGCAACTATTATATTCATAAAGGCCTGTCCGTATACATAACTTAATTAATGTATACCATCGTTTGAGGATGTCGTCAAGAAAAAAACCATTTTCATATCTTATGCAGGAAAGGATTGCAACCATTTGATACAGATAACCAGGGAACAATTGGGGTTTAGGCGCCAAGTTTTTACCCCAAAAAAAGCTTTTATGTATCTTTGAACTGTCGATTGTCAATGAACCGACAAGCCTCTCCACAGCAACTAATTAAACCAATTAAACAGTTTCACCTTTTTTAATAATCCCAATATAATGCGTATTGAAAATCTTTAATTTCTCAAATAGTATTGTCATCAAAACTCTTTATTGCGACATAACATCCGTTAAATTCATCTGTATTTACTAATATCTTTTCCATAGCTCATCCTTACTAAATAAATTTAGTTTGTCTCTAAACTTTCAACAATTAGCGCAATGCGTTTTATTTTATAATGATTTCTCTTCAGGTACAATTAAATTTAAAATAAGAAATTCACTATTTAACACTTTGGAGTGTACCGCATTTCCAACCAATCAAACCAATGCAACTAATTCAACCAACTCAACCAATAAAACCCTTATTCTAAACCAATCCAACTCTCCAACTGCTCATCTTCCCATCCTCCCAACTTCTTACCTTCTTAACTTTGCTCCTTAGCGGCTTTGCGTGAGACCCGGTTGTAAACCATTCTGAATATCTGAGGAGTTTGTGTAGTCCCTGTGGACGACTGCATTGAGGAGTGCTTCACGAAGAGCCGGCAAAGCTTCCTCATTATGTTTATGGATTTAATTGCCGGAGAAATTCCCAGAACGCCCTCGGAGCCAATATCTTGACCTGCTCATGGTTTATTAAAACCAGTAAATCTTTATCGCCGGTGATAACGAAGTTTGCTTTTCCACTGACGGCAGTGCCTATTATCTTTATATCATCTTTATCGCGGCAAATGGATTCTACGATTTGTGCAGGCACGACAATTTCGGAATTGTCTTGTAGATAGGAGATGATGTCGTGAATGACGCTCTCAGGCAAGTGAAGTTTTTCTGATAACTTTTCCCTGGTTTCCAACAGGATAAATTCGCTGGTTACAAGGGTGTGACCCGAAAGACAAAGCTCCAATACATCAGAGAACAGGAAAGGGAGGACAGGAAAGGGGACAGGCTACCTTTTCTTGCCTCATGATAAATAAATCCATCTACCAATCCCCTTGGAATCCTGGGCATATTTCAGAATCCTCCTTACAATTCAGCCTGTCCCCTTTTACCCCCCACATACAAAATTGGCAGCTCTATTTAACACCACGCTCACCGTGTTCAGTAGATATCCATTCCATGATTTCTCAAGCCCCGCCCAATAACGCTCAATCCCGTTATAATATTGCTTACACAAGTTTGCTCAATGCCTTCTCAACAGCATATAATGTTTCCCATTTTTTACAGAAACAAAATCTCACCTGAGTCTTCCCCTTATTTGATTTTGAATAAAAAGACGAACCTGGGACAGTTGCAACGCCTGTTTTCTCAATAAGTTTTCGACTAAAAGAAAAATCATCACTCGCACCAAGTTTACCCATCAGATTTTTCACATCAGCAATAATATAATAAGCACCCTTAGGATGAGAGCATTGGAAACCCACCTTTTGGAGTAAGTCAAAAATGAACTTCCTTGCATCCCCATAGTGTGCTAGTAATTTGACGTAATATTCTTCTGGAAATCCTAATGCAACTGCAGCCGCATGTTGAAAAGGGGTGGGAGCACCCACTGTAAGAAAATCATGCACCTTGCGGATGCGTTTGGTAATTTTCTTTTCAGCTATAGCCCACCCTACACGCCAACCTGTTACAGAATATGTTTTTGAAATCGAATTAATCGTTATTGTTCTATTTTCCATTCCTGGTATCGTTGCAATTGAAATATGCTGCATCCCATCATATATAATGTGTTCGTAAATCTCATCTGTAACTGCATAACTATCCCACTTAATACATAACGCAGCTATCTCTTTTAGTTCTTTCCTTGAGAATACTTTTCCTGTTGGATTATTCGGGGTATTAATAATAATCGCTTTCGTCTTTTCATTAAATGCCTGAGCAAGTTCTTCAGAAGAATACGACCAATCAGGAGGATAAAGCGTTACATATCGTGGAGTAGCGCCAGACAAAATGCTATCAGGACCGTAATTTTCATAATACGGTTCAAATACAATTATCTCATCTCCTGGATTAATTATCGCTTTGAGCGTGGCAATCATTGATTCAGTAGCACCACACGTCACGGTAATATCGGTTTCTGGGTTACATTTAATTCCATTATACTTAGCAGCCTTCTTACTTATAGCTTCACGGAGTTCTGGTTCACCAAACGTGACAGGATATTGATTCCATCCTTCGTTAATTGCAGCGATAGCAGCATCTTTTATTTCCTTGGGGCTCTCAAAATCCGGAAATCCTTGAGAAAGGTTATACCCGCCTACGGCATCGCAAATTCTCGTCATTTCCCGAATCACCGATTCTGTAAATGTTTCCGTAATCCTTGATAGTTCTTTCATGCATATTACTCAATAAAGTAACATTTCAAAATTAACACCAAATTACACAAGTTAGATGAAGTTGAGAAGATAAGAAGTTAAGAAAATGTTAGAAACAAAATTTATCCGCATTCTTTTCCATAGAATTCAGCATTAATATTACTTCTTCATACTCATTGTCGATCTCTTTAAATAACGTTTCTTCAATGTATTTACAAGCAAGGCAAAATTCTAACCAACTTTGTGTTTCAGATGCTTCTTGCATAGCATCTGTTAATTTGTTTGTGAATACTCCAATATATTTTCTCTTCCTCCAAGCTTTTTACCCTATTAAATACGATTTGAGCCTATTATGCAGAAACCTTTTACCATTATAGGTTTTAAAGTAGCGCTCCCTCTTCAAGGCATCTTCCTGATTTATGCACGCCTCATAATAAATTAGCTTCAAGGGCCTTCTGTCTTTTGTCGATTCAACCTGGCCCTTGCGATGTTGCTCAAATCGTAGCTTGAGATCCTTTGTGAAGCCAGAATAAAAATTGCAATCGACTTCGCTTTGGAGTACATATGTATAGTACATATTAACCTCAAGCTATTTAACAGGGCAGGAGTTCGAACATACAGACCTCGATGCTCTTCTTATCTGGTCAACCAAAGAATATTTTTCTTCTATTGGAAAAGTCTTTGTAATCTCAAAAATCCTCATTGCTAACCTAAAAGCCTTTTGGTAAACATCCAAATCCCTAAAATGCCTTATATCCTTTTTTCTTTCCATCTCAACCTCTCAACTTCTCATCTTCCTAACCTCTCATCTTCTTATCTTCCCAACTTCCCATCTTCCTAATCTCTCATTTTATCATCTTCCATAAAAACCCCTCACCGTCTTGATAACATATTCCACTTCCTCATCACTAATCTCAACATTCATAGGCAATGAGCATACTTCTCGACAAAGCGCCTCCGTCTCTGGAAATCCACGGTCTACCAACTTAAGGGCTTCATGCTTATAATACGGCTTGCGAAATTGAATGAGGACTTCAACCCCGTTGTTTTTTAAATAATTGGGAAAATCATCCCCTTGTTTTGACCTTACCACGTAATTTTGATAAACGTGGTCAAATCCTGCCTTGTTATAATGGGGCAACATGAGGTCGGGAATGTCAGAAAATGCGACACGGTAACGCTCCGCTAATTGTTTTCTCTTCTTGATCCATGAGGGAAAATGCCGAAGTTTTACGTCTAAAAATGCCGCTTGTAAGTTATCAAGTAAACAGGTAAACCCATGACCATGATACTCTCCTGTTTGCCTATCCTCGCCATTATACCTCATTCGCCTTGCAAAGAGTGCAACATCAGGGTCATTCGTGGTAATAGCACCACCATCACCATATCCACCAAGGATTTTAAAGGGATAAAAACTCCAGCATCCTGTTAATCCCCATGCACCAGCTTTCTTTCCATCTATGCTGCTTCCAAGGCTCTGGCAAGCATCCTCTATTACAACAAGATTGTATTTTTTTGCAATTTCCATTACCCGCGGCATATCTGCCATGTAACCATTTAAGTGGACGGGAATCATCACCATGGTTTTGTTCGTAATGGCATCTTCTATCTTATTGACATCAACATTGAAATCTTTACCAACATCAACCAGTACGGGCGTTGCGCCAACGTTTACCACTGCTGAGCATGTAGCTACAAACGTATGTGAGGGGACAATCACCTCATCACCTTGTTTAATACCTGCAGCCCGGAGAGACATATGGAGTGCATCATACCCGCTATTAAGTCCAACCGCATACTTTGTCCCAACAAACTTTGCCAGATTTTCTTCAAATGACTTAAGATGTCCTCTATCAATCAAATCCCCTTTCGACATGACATCAAAGTAGGCAGCATTAATTTCATCTTTAATCATTTTATAGTTTCTTGTTGGATTTACAAAAGGCACCTTGCTGGTCACAATATTTGTCCTCTCTAATTATTATTTTCTTTTAAAACTTCGTTGACCGCTCGAATAATATCTTCACTATTTCTATAATAAACTTTTTCCAATGCAGGACTGGATGGCGCTGGAACATCAGGGAGTGTCACTCTTTTAATCGGTGACTTTAGGTATTTAAATCCATTTTCTACAACTAAAGCGGATACTTCCGATGCAAGTCCACAGGTCTTCCAGCCACCATCAGCAATAACTAATCTACCTGTCTTCTGAACAGATTTTAATATAAGCTCCTCGTCAAGTGGTTTAATTGTTCGCAAATCAATTAACTCAATATCGATCCCATCCTTTACCAACTCTTGTGTTGCCTTGAATGCCTCTACTGCCATATAAGAAGCAGATGCCAAACTAATAACATTTCCCTCTCGTCTGATAATCCCCTTTCCGATAGGAACTGTATAAATTTCCTCAGGCACATCGTCTTCCACATTATATAACCACCGGTCGTCAATATAGACAACGGGATTATCGTCTTTTATTGCAGAGATCATCAACCCCTTTGCATCATAGGGAGTCGATGGCATCACTACTTTCAACCCGGGAATATGAGCAAACAAGGCATGTAAAACCTGAGAATGTTGCGCCGCCTGTTCTCCCCCTCTGTTAACAATACCCCAAATAACCACGGGTACAGAAGAATTTCCTCCATACATATAATGCCAGTTTGCCGCTTCATTAATTATAGGGTCGAGTGCATACATCATAAAATCAACTCTGGGATGAACAACTATCGGCCTCATTCCCGCAATCGCAGCGCCTATCGCAGCGCCTGTAATTGCATTTTCAGAAACAGGCGTATCAATCACGCGCTCGGCACCAAATTTCTCAAGAAGTCCTCGTGCAGTATTGCCAACATACCAGGGGCTCTTAACTCCTTGCCCAATAAGAAAGACAGATTCATCAGACGCCATCATCTGGTGTATCGCTTCATTTATTGCCAAACTATACTTCAATTTTCTCTTATTCTTTAAAGACATACTTTGTCAATTCCCCTGTTTCCGGATATGGACTATTTCTAGCAAAGACATAAGCATCATAAACCTCAGCTTCTGTTTCTTTCAATATCCTCCGTAGTTCTTCTCTCGTAAAAACTTTATTTTTTAGAAGAACCTTTTCGAACCTGATGATAGGATCCTTTTTCATCCATTTTTCTATTTCTTCCTTTGGCCTAATATCTGTAAGGCTTCCCTGTATATTATCATCTGGCCCTACGTGCCCACGCAATCTATAGGTTAAAAACTCTATAAATACAGGCCCCTCTCCATTTTTACACATCTCAGCGGCATTTTTTGCTGCCTCGTACACCTTCAACACATCATTTCCGTCGACCTTGTGACTTTTAAGACAAAACGGTTCTCCTATTTTATAAATGTGATTTTCTGGACGGCACTCTCTTATCGGCAAATGGGTTGAATAAAAATTGTTTTCACATGCAAAGACAATAGGCAATTTATTAAGCGCTGCAAAGTTTAACGATTCATATAATACTCCTTCACCCGTGGCGCCGTCTCCAAAAAAACTCACCACGATTGATCCACTTTCCCTTATTTTGCATGCGAGCGCTGCACCTACTGCTAATGAAATAGTTCCTGCAACAATCGGTGCCGCCCCCATCATCCCCTTTTCCAGAGCAATGAGATGCATGGAACCGCCTCTACCTCGTGAACACCCCGTTTCTTTCCCATAAATCTCAGCAATAAGTTCAGACATCTCGCCACCTTTGGCAAGATAATGACCGTGTGAACGATGGGTACCAAAGATATAATCATTCTCACTCAAAACTGCACAAACTCCAGTGGCTACAGCCTCCTGTCCAGAGCAAAGATGGCAGGGACATTTAACCTCACCTTTTATAATAGGTTCAACGAGACTTTCTTCACAGAGACGAATTCTGAGCATCGTTCTGTAAAGATTCACTAAAAACTCTTTTGAATATTGAATCATCTTTTAACCAATTTAAATAGTGTTTGAAAAATTATTTTCAAATCAACAAAGAATGACCGCTTCCTCACATATTTTAACTGTAAACGAATTTTTTCTGGCCTAATTTTTTCCATATACGTCTTTTCAGCATCAGTGCTACCTGCTAAAATTGCTCCCTCATCTGAATTCCACATCGATGCCCAATCAGTAATCCCTGGTTTTACATTGAGAATAGCCTTTTCTTCATTGGTATACATATTAACATAATGTTGAACTTCATGCCTCGGCCCTACAAAACTCATTTCCCCTTTAAGGACGTTGATAAGTTGAGGGAGTTCATCAAGTTTATATTTTCTGATAAATTTCCCGATCTTTGTAATTCGAGGGTCATCGTCAGCAGTTGAAGAACCGCCAATCTTTTCTGCATTCACCACCATTGTTCTAAATTTAAAAATCCTGAATAATTTCCCATGCCTACCAACCCTTACACCACGATAAAAGACAGGCCCTCCGTCTTCCCTTTTTATTAAAATAGCCAAAATCAATAAAATGGGTGTGGTCAACATCAATCCAAGTAAAGAAAATACAATATCAAATAGACGTTTCATCCTTTTACCATACGTTTTACAACAAATTTCAAAAACTCTCTGATGGCCAAATCAGGAGCATCCGGAATAAAACTTGGAACAACAATATCTTCTGAACCATTGTGAAAATGCTTTGGAAAGGTAGATATATCTTTCCATATTTGATGTGGCGCATTATCATGACAAAATATTTCATTTGTAACAAAACGTCGATCCCAATGATAAGAATATTTACTTTTTATAGAATAATAAATATCTATAAAACTGCCGTCACATAAATAAAGGCGTAATTTCCATGGTTCATTGCTTTGAGAATAGAAAATTTCACCAGACTCGACAATAACTCTAAACTCAATAATTGCTATGTCAAGAAGACTCTTGTATAGTCTCAATATCTTCATCGATACATGCAATTGTAGACTCTAAATTTTCAAGCAAAATCAAATCCTCCCATGCAGGATGTTCAGATATTTCGCCGGTTTTTATTTTTTTTCAATCTCTTTAACTGTGGTAACATTATATCGAGCAAGCACATCCAATCGGTCTAACATAACCTTTCGCCTTTTCTCACGAAGGAGTGCAAGAAACCCAGATATAGTAAGTTCATCTACAGTAATACCAGTATCTTCAGCAACCTTCTTAATAATCTCTTTGGTATTAGACATGTTTTATTTTCCTCCTAACCACCTAACCTCCCAACTTCTCATCCTCTCAACTTCCCGTCTTCCCACATTCCCATCTTCTTATCTTCTTATCTTCTCAACCTCTCAACTTCTCATTTAGAGGCTACTGCATATATAATCTTAAAATCCTTATTTATTTTATCAACTGGTATCGAAACAGGCGATTCATAAGGAGCCATTCCTTCATAAACCTCAGCAGGCAGCGGAATCAGCTTTCCCATAAAAATCCTTTTTAAATAAGCTCTCGCTTTAAGACTTCCGGGAATAAGGTTAAACTTTACCGCCATTCGTTTTATAAAAGATATAACTTTATTTTTTATACCATTATTATTTACTGGGAAACCTCCATACATCATAACCGCATCGAATTTACCTTTCAAGATCTCATAAAGCTCTGGCACTGAAAAATATTTATATGTATAAGGTGACGGGTGAAAGTCATCCCAATCTTTATTTACGGTACAGATAATCAGATTCCCATTTTCTCTTAAGACCCTTTCAGCCTCTGTTACAAACTTATCAGGGTCCTTCAGGTAATAAATAGCCTCAAAGAGCAAGACTAAATCAAAGCTGTCGTCAGAAAAATCAAGATTATGCGCATCCATTATCTGTATATCTATTTTCCAATTCCTCAACTTCCCATCCTCACAACTTCTCAACTTCTCATCTTCCCATCTTCCCATCTTCTCATTCTCGATATCTTCCCATCTTCTCAACTTCTTATCTTCTCTAACCTCCCGTTCATCTTTCAACTTATAGTTTTCCCTTGCCAAATTTACGTTCTTTTTATCAACGTCTCCGCCAACAACGCTTTTTGCAACCTTTGCAAGATAGCCCAGCCCAATCCCACTTCCACAAGCAACCTCAAGCACATCCTTATCTTTTGCAAACTGTCGTGCAAAATGATAGCGTTGGTAGAGCCTTGCCAGTTGTTCTTGTGTAGCCTTAAGATTGGGGGATTCAGTAATTGAAGAATAGTCAACCTGCTTATTCATTATTTCTCTATTTTTAGCTCCACAATTACCTCACGATTATGCTCGATTATATCCTTAATTCTCTTTAACCTGGAAATCGTGAGGAAATCGGAAGGCTTAATTTTTGTCTCTCGACTATTTCTTTTGTAATACACAAGTTATCTGTCCAGCCAGGAACGGGAAAAGGGACTGTAAAAGAAAATACAAACAAGGAAATCTCTTTGATATAAGCCTCCCTATTGGCGGTATAATAGCCCCTTTAAAAATCCCTTTAATCTTTGTCCTTGAATTAACACAAAATAGCTCTTTAATTCGTCTCATATTTAATCCTTTGTAGCTTTTATCCCATGGTTTAGAATATCTCCAATCAACTAAGATAATATATCCATTTGCCTTTGTTACTCTAATCATCTCATTTGCAATAGATTGAGATAAAACATCATCGATTATTTGAACGAACATTGTTGATTCGGTAACAATATCAAAAGTTTCATTTTCAAATCGCATTCTTGCTGCATCTCCTTGTACAAAAGTAGCGTTTGGGAACAACCGTTTACCTTCCGAAATCCTTTCTTCCTGAATATCTATCCCGGTTAAATTCTCAGGAGGGAAACCCATTCTAATAAAATTAAGTATACTCCCCCCCCCCCCCCA
>Ga0209002_10002583_pt1 | contig 14561 bp, 11 predicted proteins | sample Rifsed16ft2_FD_184010 | JGI IMG/M metagenome (GOLD analysis project Ga0209002, IMG submission 184010) | Soil microbial communities from Rifle, Colorado, USA - sediment 16ft 2 (version 2) | ecosystem: Environmental > Terrestrial > Deep subsurface > Rock core/Sediment | place: Rifle, Colorado...
GTTGAATTTCTTCTCATAGTCCTGAATAACGTCGTCGAGCGCCTTCTTCCGCGCTTCGAGTCCCTGCAGCTCGATGTTCTGTTCTATGATCCTTTGTTTGATTTCAGCAAGAAAAGATCCTCCTCCCTCTCCGGCCCCGCGGGTGCCGGGCATGAGCGAGCCGAGAAACTGCTGTGTGCGGATCGCGAGAGTCTTTCTCAGCGTTTCTGTCTGCTGGCTGATTTCATTCAACTTGTCCGAGTAGAGTTTCTGGTCGACAAGATCGGGATTCTGTGCAATGACAATATCGCGCTGCACTTCGAGCTTGGCAATCTGCTCCTGGAGAAGACGGATGTAGTTGTCGTTGGATTCGTCTATTGCCTTCGCAGAACTCTCTCCCAGTTTCGCGAATTCCGCGTTGTACGATTCCAGAGTCTTCAGTTTTGCGCTTCTTTCCACTTCCACGGCGTCCCGCTGAGCCTCAAGCTGCGACAGCTGTTCCACCACCTTGTTCCCCTCTGCATCGAGAGATACGATACCCGAGGAGCGCATGTAATTCTGCAGGTTGATTTCAGCCGTATCGAGAAGAGCCTTCCGTGATTGAAGTTGTGTCTGCAGAAACTCGCGGATTGCTTTGCTTCGAAGACGGCTTGTGTTCAGATTTCTTGTGGTATAGACTTCGGCATAAGAATTGGCAATCAAGGCGGCCTCCTGGGGACTCTTGCTCCTCGCCGTGATTGTGATGATATCCGACTCACGCACCGGTGCGAAATCGACAACTCCTGAAAGCCGTTGCGCAATTTCATCGACTGTCGCAAGTGTGTCTCTTCTCGTTTCGTTTTCCGGGAGAGCCAGGATGGGGATGAGTTTCGTCTTTCCGGTATCGAGATACACTGTGGATCGGAGCGCTTGGGCAACATCATGCACCGTCGATTGGGATTTCAAAATCTCAAGCTCGTTGGTGATCTTGCTGGCATTTGCCGTCCCCGTGGAGCCAAACATGGGAAGCACCCCATTGCTTCCTTTCATATCTATGAGAATGAGTGAGCTTGCTTCATAGAAGGGCTTCGTGCTCAACGTGTAGAGGGTGACCAGGCCGATCGCCACTGCAACCGTTGCGACAATCACCCATTTCCCGTGAAGAAAAATCGCGATGTATTCCCACAGAGGCGATTCTTCCGTGACGTTTCCACGCTGTCCGTTGCTTTTGCCATTGGATTTCGCATCCTCGAGAGGATTCATATGCATACCTGTCTTAAGCGCTTAATGGTAAACTGAGAAGTCTATGAACCGCTCCCCCGTTTTTTGATTGGGGAGAGTGGAACGAATATTTTGTATATTTTCCGCACAGCAAAGACCCGGTACGTACACCACTCGGCCAAATGTGAAATCCGGAATTCTCATCTCCCTTGTTCTTTCTGTTTCGTGTTCCGCGTTCAGCCAGGACTTTTGTACGGTCCGAGGAACGGTTCGTGACGGTGCAACGCACGAGCCTCTCGTTTTCGCGAATATTTCGGTTGCAGGAACACGGCTGGGAACCGCTACAGATGCCAGGGGGACATTCTCGATAGAACTTCCTCGAGGAAAGACCGTTCTCCGTTGCAGTTATGTCGGATACAAGACGGCGGAAATTCCGATTTCTGTAGACAACGAAATCCGCGTCTTGATCAATCTTGATGCCATGGACATCCTTTTGCAGGATGTCACGGTCTATGCATATCAGGGGGTTGAGCGAGAACATATGAGTGCAAGCCTCCTGTCACTGCAAAGCGAAGAGATCAAAAACAGCACTGCTGTCATTCCCGACGTCCTGCGAAGTACTCACATGCTTCCGGGCGTCTCGGCAAATAATGAATTCAGCGCCAAGTTTAATGTGCGCGGCGGCAACCAGGATGAAAACCTCATTCTTGTGAACGGGACGCAAATGTATGATCCTTATCATGTCAAGGAAGTCCCCAATGCCAGCATCAGCATTATGATGATGGATATGATCAGGAAGATGGATCTCATGACCGGCGGATTTCCCGCCCGCTACGGTGATAAGATGAGCGCGGTCGTCGATATTCAATATCGCGAAGGCGATCGTGACCGATACAAAGGCACAGCAACTGCGAGCCTGACCGATGCCGATATCGTTGCTGAAGGGCCGCTGGGCGAGGACGCTTCATTTATCTTCGGAGTGAGAAAGAGTTATTTTGAATACTTGTTGAAATACATCAACCGGGGTTCTTATCATCACCCATCATTCTATGATGCTCAGGGTGTTGTGGATTATTCATTGAGTTCAGGCCATACCCTCTTCTTCAAGTTCCTTCATGCGGGCGACAGTTACACACAAGATCCGCTCACACACCGGTATGTTGCCAATAGTCCCACGACCGCACAACGATCGGGTGATTCGCTCAATAATCGGGGACAATACTATAGCACTCTCCTTTCCCTTCAGAGTGTCAATATCATGTCATCGTCCGCAATTGTGAAAACGGAACTATCGCTGCACGATCAACGCGAAAACGAACGATTCTGGGACAATGAGTATTCCGACATTCGGGATTCGATCGGGGGACAATCCCTCTTCGACAGCTCCTACACTCTGCATTTGTATGGTAACGATCTCCGTATTTGGGCGATGGCATTGAATTCAATGTTTGACTATCAGGTCTCATCACTCTACGGGATCAAAATCGGTCTGTCGTACGAGCATATCACGTATGCTCAGGATCAACTCTTTCAATACACGTTCGATCGATATACTAACAGTGTTCAATACCCGGATACGACGATCTCGCATGATATTGAAAACATTCTCGATATCGGTTTCAACAATCTCCTGAACACGCAATCGTGGAAATCTGCAGGATACGTTGAGAGTCTTCTCCAGTTGAGCGATCATCTCCTGCTGAACATGGGGGGACGATTCGACTATTTTGATTTGAACAAGGCGCCCACGTGGAGTCCGCGGATTCAACTTGCGTATCAGGTGCGAGAAGGACTCACTCTCCGGGGAGCCTGGGGCTTTTTTTATCAGTCACCGAACTATCGTCAGATCGCTCACCCGGCGGCATCTGACACAAACACACGGTCTCAAAAGGCGATCCATTATGTCTTTGGCGTCGATTATCAGGCCAATGTTGGTCCCGACTATCAGAATTTCCTCAGAGTGAAGGTTGAAGGTTTCTACAAGGACTACGACAATCTCATGAGCGCATATCTGACCAGCAGCGGAATTGTCTATTACTCAAGGAAGAACGACGCTCTTGGCTCAGCCAAAGGAGTGGATGTTTATGTTATGTATTCGGCCTCCGGTTTCTACGGTTGGGTGAGCTATGGTTATTTGTCGTCAACACAAGATGTACGGGATGATGGTTACGGGTCATTTCCCCGTAATACGGATCAGCGACATACGCTTGCAGCTGTGGGGAATCTGGATCTGGGAACCCTCTGGAACGTGAGCGCACGTTTTGTCTACGGAAGCGGGTATCCCTTTACACCATCGACTGCAGCGTATGACAGTGCCAAGGTCACGTGGCAATGGATCCGGGGGACATCAAACTCCGGACGAATCCCACCGTATATCCGAACGGACCTTAGGATTTCAAAAGGCTTCGAGATGTTCGGACTTGCGACATCCGCTTTCCTCGATATCAGCAATGTGTTCAACACGATGAATATCCAGTCATTTCGATATACGCGTGACGGCAATGGCAATCCACTGAAACAAGAAATAGAACTATGGCCGATCATTCCTTCCGTCGGTCTGTCGGTACGATTCTGAAAGAACCCTCGAAAGAAGTCTGACTGTGACCTGCTTATGAACATCCTCTTTGTCTGCACCGCAAACATTTGCCGAAGCGTCATGGCGGAGGGAATCCTCAGAAAGCTTGCGTCGGATTCCAAAGGCCGACAGGTTGTGCATGTTGCTTCCGCCGGGGTGGATGCTCTGCAGGAGAGCGAACCGGATCGGTACACCAATGAAATTTGCAGAAATCAGGGTATCGATATTGGTTCGCATAAGGCGCGACAACTGACAAAGAACGTGCTTGAAGAGGCCGATCTTGTGCTTTGCATGGAACAGATGCACAAACAACGCATTACAGGAGCGTTTCCCGGATTCGCGGAGAATGTTTTCCTTTTGAAAGAATATCTTCATCCGGGTCTCCTCGATGAAGCAGAAATCAAAGATCCTATCGGCAAACCAAAAGAAAAGTTCGAGAAATGTTTCACGGAAATCCAAGAAGAGGTCAGAAGAATCGGGCTGCTTTCTGATTGGTTCGCTGCCAACTGAAGCAATTCCCTTTTTGGCCCGCGAAGAATCAAAGTCCTCACCTTTCGAAACTGATCATTCACCGGAAGAGCCCCAGGAGGTAAGAAGCGAGAATCGAACAGTCCCGCCCAGAGGGTGATCCTTTTCAGAAGCGGCGATGTAGTTGAAATCTGCCCCGTATGAATCCACTCGAACACCCGCCCCGAACGTAAAATACTTGCGGTTTCCATTGCGGGGATCCTCATAGTAATAGCCTGCCCGAAGTGCAAGGAGTCCCGGAGATCCGTACCAATACTCGATTCCCATCCCGGTCACGAACGAGCGGATTTGTTCGCCGATTGTTTTTCCGCTCCAGGTGGTGAACATCGCCGCCAGGAATTCATCGGAGCCGGTCTTCCTTCTTTTGACTAGGATCTTGTTGAAGTCGGCAACGAACGTGATGTTGTGCTCCCTGGTCGTGAGAGACCTGAAGGCAAATCCTAAACGAAGATTCATCGGAAGGGGATCGGCCAGGGCCTTGTCAACGTAGGCCATCTTCGGCCCCATGTTCGACAGGTTCACTCCAAGCCTGAGCCGTTCTCCGAAGTTGCGGGGAATAAAGGGGATGAAGAGCGTTTTAGGTTTGTAAAGCATTCCGATGTCGAAGCTGAAACCGGTGGCGGCGCCGTTGCCGGTCCCCCCCGGCCCAAACGGTGCGAGAACGCTTCGGATGAACCTCACGTTCATGCCGATCCCAATGACATCTGAGAGCTTCCTCGCATAACCCACCGCAAATGCCAGATCATAGCTTTTGAATGTCTCCAGGACGGTTGCGTCGTTTTCCGTGTGTGCAATCTCCCCCTGGTTGAGATAGGTGAACGCTGCCGACACCGTCCCGTCAAGCCCCTTCACACTCTGCTTGTACACCGAATGGATAATCCAGACATCTCCCAAATTGAGCGACGGCTGCCAGGTTGAGTAATCGAGTCCCACCTCGCTCCCCACCTGAAATGCATAACCCGCGGGATTCCAAAAACTCGCCCACGCATCGTCGCCCACTGCCACGCCGGCATCTCCCATACCGCCGGCACGGGAATTGGGAGAGATCATCAGAAACGGGACTGCCGTTGTCGTCACTTGTGCGGGCAGAACTTCAAAAAGGCCTGCCCCTCCGACCATCAAAACGGTCATCAGGATTCGTTTCATAATCCCTGATTCCTTTCTCCAAAGTATCCGGCTGCCATGTTCGATGGGTGTGTCAAAGCGAGCCGGTTCACTGTGTGTCAGTTTCGTAACTGCAGAGCACCCTGGCCGACGACGAATGAATAATGCATTCAACGGCCTAGCATTATCGTGAATTCTATGACTTTTTGCAATAGCTGCGGCCATATCGATCTTGCGTTTACGGCAAGAAATCCATGATTTGGAGAGAGAGCAGAATACGGCTCCGCCCCCTCAGTCCCAATGAAGAGAGACTGAAACAGGAGGCGTTCGAATGCGAGCTCCCAGCATCAAAGAATCTACAGAGGTCGTTCCCTTACTCATCCGCTTTTACAGATCAGAGGCGGACAAGGCATCACACAAAAACTTGAAACACGTCCCTCTGCATCCCACCGATGCTGAGGGGAAATCGTTTTCCTCAACCTCTCAGAAGTATGTTCTCCACAAGGTCTCCAGGAATGATCGCATCACCCTTTTGTTTCATTATCGTGTTCCCCTTGCAACGCGGTCAAATTCTCCTGAATGATCTCCTCCAGCTCCCGGGTTTCCTTTGAGCCTGCGAGCCCTTCGCGGAGTGCCTCAGAAAGAATCATGAGCGAACGAATGGCATGTGAAACAAGTGAGGTTTGTTTGGTCATGTCCTCGCACACTTTTTGAAAATGTTTTCGTTTGTCTTCCTGCACCGCGGGGAGAATCTCTTTGGATTGCTCTTCGAGACTGAGGGTAAGGAGAGAGAGCGTATTGTTGACGATATGACCCAACGTTGAAATCGATTTCGAGAACATGTCGACGATCAGTCCGTGCTTTTCCCTCCCTCTTTCCCCCTGCACACGTATCTCCTTCTCGAGGCGGAAGAGATGGCGCTCGTGAACGCCTCGTACCAGAATGGGCAAGTGAAGCCTGTCATGCTGTTCCTTTCGGATGTAGTCGTACGCCCCAAGCTTCATCACTTCGACCGCGATCCCCTCGGAGCCCATACCGGTCATCATGACGACCGGTGTATCCATCTTCTGTTCGTGCATCCATTGAAGTACATTAAGTCCGGAGATCCCGGGCAGGATGTAATCGAGGAGGATAACATCATATTTGTGTTGGGAAAGAAGTGAGAGCGCCTCTTCTCCGGTTTGCGCAGTCTCGACGAGAAATCCCTGGTTCTCCAGGAATATCTTGTTCGCCAGAAGAAAAGACGTTTCGTCGTCGACGAAAAGAACGCGAATCGATTGGCCTGAGTTCATAGTAGGAAGGGGGATTTTGTGAGAGAATTGTGTATCAAGATGATACTTGAAGGGGCTTGAGGGAACAAATTAGAATGCTCTAATACGTATTAGAATCTTCTTAGAACCATAAGAGATTCCATGAAAAACATTCTCTCGGGGGGTCAATCTGAAGGTTTTTTTGTCAAGCGCTCATTGAGGACAAGAAACTGAACCAACTGAGATTCTTTGCGAATAATCCGATTGGAGGGCGATTCTGCGCGCAGGGGATTACTGTTTTCATGAACGATACTTGGCTTGCTCACTTCAAGTGGAGCCGCAAGAAGAGACCGCGCCACACGATAAGAATGGCTCGCTCGCTTCTCAAGCTGATTCAGAATCTTCTCATTATTACTAGTGAGAGTCTTGATTTGTCGCACAAATTATCGTACTTAGCCGGACGGGTTGCGCTTTCCCACCAACCAGGCTTGTTCACCCAAACGGTTCTAACAACATGGAGCTTCAATCTCTACGGAACTACACAAGACGCGAGGCTTCGGTGGCTGATTCAAAGCCACTCAGGATTCTGTTGGTGGAGGATGAACGGAAGCTGAATCGGGCAATCGAGCGACAGTTGTGCCGCGCGGGCTACGTGACCGGGGTGGCTTTCGACGCTGCGGGGGCGGCCAAGGAGTTGTTTTCCAAAAGCTACGATCTTGTCATCCTTGATCTCGGCCTTCCAGATCGATCCGGAATCGACCTTCTCCACGAGCTTCGGTCCAAGTCCTACACGGTTCCCGTCCTCATCCTCTCCGCCCTCAGCAGCCTGCACGACAGGGTTCTCGGACTCGAAACCGGAGCGGATGACTACCTCACCAAGCCGTTCGATTCAAGCGAACTCGTCGCGAGGATCCAGGCCATTCTGCGACGAAACGGAACCCTGCGCGTTTCGATTCTTCAGGCCGACCATCTCGTGATGGATGTCGTCAAGCGAACCGTTTACAGGGAAGATCAGCGGATTGAGCTCACTCAAACCGAATTCGCTCTGCTCGAGTTTTTCCTTCGAAACAAGAACTCCATTCTCACCCGCCGGCGGATCATCGAGCAGGTGTGGGGATACAGGTTTGATACGGGGACAAATATTGTAGATGTGTACATTTCCTACCTTCGCAACCTCATTGACAAAGAATTTAATCCAAAACTTATCGAAACCGTACGCGGGGAGGGGTTTGTCCTCCGGGACCGGTAACATGGGGCCCCTCGCGGATTCCCGCAGGGCTCTTTTCGCCTTTCTTGTCGTCGCCGCAGCTTTGTTTCTCGTTATCGTGTTTTTTCAGTACCGGATTCTCACGGGAATGTGCCTCGAGGAAAGCGACAGGAGTCTCAGGGAACAGGCCCGGCAACTATCCGATATCGTTGTTCTCTTTCGGCAGCAGGATTACCCGCAGCATCGTATCGCGACACTCCTTGGGGAACTGATTGAACGATCCCCGCAAAAAACGTTCGTCGATATCAGGAATTCCGACAGGTCTCTCCTCTATACGAATTTCGCAGACGACCCTGCAACGGCCTCCCTCCCCGCTCACGCCTCCCGGCAACCAGGGCCGGAAACGGTCCAAATCGGCCAGAACAGGGACCTTCGACTACAGGCTTACTCGCTGAACGATCTCCGACTCGTCCTTGGGTCTCCGCTGCCGACGACCCGGCAACTTCTTCTGGAAAGTCTTTCGAATTCCCTCTCCATGCTTCCCGTGCTGGCCCTCTTTGTTGCAGGCATGGTTCTCTGGTATCACGTCCGGCATGTACGCCCCACGAACGAACTTACCAAGTACCTGAATATGTTCCTTGATCAACCGCTGCAGAACTCGATCGTGACACCTCCGAAGGATCCTCGTGGTTCGATGAACACTCTTTTAAAAACGGTATCAAGAGTCGTCACGCGACTCCATCTGGCACGCAACCAGGCGCTCCAGTATTCTTCGTTTGCCTCCCACGAGCTTCGAAACAATCTCTCCATCCTGCGCTCTCATCTCGAGCACGGTCTCGACACAGGGACGAAATCACTGCGCAAGACCGTTGTCCTTGCCTACGACGAGACGCTCAGACTAAGCCGGGTTGTTGAAGATTTGCTCATGCTCAGTACCATGCACGCAGGAACGTTCCGACTGCAGCTGCAGGAGGTGGACCTGGAGAAGTTCCTGAAAGCTTTCTACGATGAAGCGCTGCTCCTGACCCGACCCCAAAAAATCTCCGTCGTCCTCAAGAAAGGGCCCACTGTTCGCTTGATCGCTGATCCTCTTCGCCTGAACCAGGTCTTTTTCAATCTTCTTGAGAATGCCGTCAAGCATACTCGCAGTGGGAACAGAATCAGGATCAGTTATGTTCTGGAAGATCATGACGTTGTTATACGATTCACGGACACGGGACGGGGCATTGGCAAGGAAGAGCTGCCGTACATTTTCGAACCTTTCTATCAGGGCACTGACGGCAAAGCGAAGCGCAACGGGACGGGATTGGGCCTTTCATTGATCAAATGGATCATCACCCTCCACAAAGGCAGCGTAGAGGTAGAAAGCCGTCTCGGTGAATGGACAACATTTGTCATTCGCCTCCCGATGGTGAATTCGAAGCATTTATGATGCTTTTCACCGCCTTCCTGTGACCCTGCGCACTCGCTGAAAAAATTTCTTGCAGCCAACGACCCCATATCGTATTATTGCAAATCACTTTTGATGGATCGTGATTCTATGAAGGACGATGATCCAAAAATTCGTGTCCTGATCGTGGACGACGAGGAGATCTACCGCCAAATCGTTTCCTCGGTTCTCCGGAAAACCAAAACCTTCGAGTTCGAGTCGAGCGATTCCGGACGCGATGCAATGAAAAAGCTGGAACAGTCCACGTTCGATGTGATTATCCTTGACTATAGGATGACTGAAGGCTCGGGCTTGAACGTGCTCCAGTGGATGCTCGAACAAAAGAACGATACTCCCGTCATCATGTTAACGGGTGCGGGTTCGGAAAATATTGCGGTCGAGGCGATGAAGCTCGGGGCTTATGATTACGTTCGGAAGGATCAAATGGAACCGCAGCATCTGCCGGTTCTCATTCAAGGCGTGCACGAGCGCCATCTTTTCCGGAAGGAGAAAGAGCGACAGTCAGATATCTCTCGTGAATCCAACCAGACTCTCGTGCTTCTCGGGTCGCTCCAGAAGAGTATTTCGACAATCTCCGATGCGCTTAACTCCAACTTAACGATGGTCTCACTCACCCTTGGGGAAACGCAGAAGAATTTAGAGTCGATCCTCCCTTCGAAGGCGATGGAGACTACAGACCGGGCGTTTGGTCAGTTGAAGGAACAATACGAGCTTATTGCAGCAATCGCGAAATCAATGCAATCGCTTGTGAATCTCATGTTCACCAGATTCGCCGGTACCGTGCAGAATGCGGAGTCGTTGTCCCAGATCCAGACCCTCACACGGCAAATCGAACAAAAAGAGAATCACTAACCGACAATTCCTTGCGTCTCACCGCGCAGCAGGCTGCCGAACCTCCTCAAGGCAGCGTTGTCCTCCCTCCCCGCCCGCTGCCCGCACCAATCTCATACTCCTTCGGCGGCTCTGCACCAACCGATGGCAGGCTCGCGGAAAAGGTCCATGTGAAGATACCTACTTGCTCCTTGAGGTGACGCGTCTGAGAAACCACTCGGGCAGGCAGGCGACGTGGTTCGTTTTCTTGAATAGAGTCGGAAACGCAGGCGGAAGCTGGTTTCCCAGAGCGCAGTCGGGTGTTTTTTCCTGTGTGGAAAGTTTGACCTGAGACTCCCTCCTTTTTGACTCCTTCTATATCGATTTTGATGAAAAACGAGACGGCTTCAGGTGCGCCGGTAGGACCGATATCGGCACAATTCTTGCACCGATTCAGCACATTTCCCAGGAGATCTGATCATGGGTCAACAACAACTGCTTCTCATTATTCTCGGTGTCATCATTGTCGGTATCGCCATTGCGGTTGGCCTGACGATGTTCACGGCACAGAGTGTCGGTTCAAACCGTGACGCCCTCATCTCCGACCTCACGAACCTGGCGGCCGACGCCTACCAGCACCTTGTTCGTCCGATCACCATGGGGGGCGGAGGCGGAGTCTACGATGCCTCAAAGGGGGGTGCGGGTTATTCGATACCACCTTCACTCATCTCGAACGAAAACGGCAGCTATGTGGTGGCAACCGTAACAGCGAATGACATCACCTTTACTGCCACTTCAGCTCAGTATACGACGGATTCGGTAACGGGGACATACGGGCGCGACGGGAAATTGACCGGTTCGTTCAGCTTCGCGGGACCGAATTTTGCGGGAAGTTGATAAGACTGGAAGGTTGCAGATTGGAGCTTTATTCACCCTTGTCATCACAAACAGAATCAGTTCTATGACCTGTCAAAGCTCTTTCCAACCAGGACAAGATGGTGATCGACTGTTATGTCTGCGCTTGTTGCGGTCGTGCTTTTCTTCCCCAAGTCGTACACGCCGGGAAAGAAATGGCTTTGGGACTCGAGAATCGCATCGAATTGTCCACCGTGCTCGTATTCCTGATACGCCTTTTCATCTTCCCATTCGGTGACTGAAATCAGCTCGTTCGGATCGTCGGCCGGAGCGGCCAGAAATGCCGTTCTGCATCCCTTCACCGAGCGCAGGATTGGAATGACTTTTTCCTCATAATGCTTTTTGAACTCCTGAACTTTTCCCTCTTTGAACTTGAGAGACACCATCCTGAGATAGATATCTCCTGAAGATCCCGCCCCGTGGGGAGTCTCGACATCGTATCTGCGGACCTCCGGCTCGTATGTTGGAGAGTACTCCAGCTTGAGGTCTTCTGTCAAACGAATCTGCATCTCGTACTCTTCCGAAAAATGCGGTCTTAGCACATTGACGAGGTTGTCATACATCCCGCCCTCCTCAAACGCTCTTGCGTCATTCTCTGAAGCCCATAATGTGAGAGAGACGCACTCCTCGGAGTTGCGCGTGCTTTGCATAAGGACTGCCGACCGGCACCCTTTGATTTTCGAAAACGCGGTGAGTACCGATTTCTGATATGCTTCACGAAAATCCTGGATTTCCCCCGGTTTGACGAACATCTTCACAGTCCGCATAAACATAATGCTATCCTCCTTCGTGCCGGCCCGGGAACTGATAACTGACGACTGAAAACTGATGACTCCGTATTGTTACTCTTTGATCAGCTCATCGAACCGCTTGTTTCCCCGCAGTGGCTTCCACGTAGGATCGAGACGGAGATAGACCGGAGACAGCTCGGCCGGAATCGAGAGCAGCCGTTCCAGCAGGTCGATCGCTTTCTCCTGATTACCCACCATTGCATGGATTTTGGCCAGATCAATCAGACGAAACGTCCCGCGCCATGCCTCTTTTTCGACAGGGAGCATGGCGACTCCCCTCTCGCCTTCCCTCACTGCGTCGTTCGCTCTTCCGAGACCTGCGTACGCGATACCCAACGCACTGTATGATCGTTCATCGCCCGGGTTGATCCTGATTGCCCGCTCCAGGTTGACACGTGCTTTTTCATAGAGACTTCTCGAGCTCTCCCGCGATCCTCTCAAAGCTTCGATATGAGCAAGCAGGAGGGAGGGTGGATAGTTGACAAACTGATTACTCCACCCATCTTCACCCGTTCTCTTGACGGCGGTCTCAGCGCGATCAAGATTTCCACTCATTAACGAGGCCACATAGTCCACTCCATCCAGATACTTTCCCCTTTGTGCATCACGCCCATGTTGCAGACCGTCGCGAATGACTTCCCACACCTCTTCAACGTTTCCTTTCCAAAGGAGCAAATTCTGCACCCGTTCGGCATGTACATCTCTGAAGTCAGGCGCCAGATCGGCTGCGCGAACGAATGCTTCTTCCGCCTCCGCGTGACGCCGGGCGAGAATCAGTGTTTCCCCCAGCTGTCGAATCATGTCAGCCGAACGAGGATTTCCCGCAATCGCCCTGCGGAATGCCTCAATCGCTTCCTCCATCCTTCCTTGCCGTCGATAGACTGCAGCCATGCCATAGTAAACCTCCGTATTGCTCGGTTGCAGGTCCAATGCGGTAGAAAACTCCCTCAGCGCATTGGCATAGTCGAGTCTGGCATGATAGTAGTACCACCCCATCGATTCATGCGCCGCGGGGAGATTGGGGGAAAGAGAAAGAGCTTTCTCGGCTCCCTGTCTGCTTTTTTCTACCCGTTCATCACTCCGGTCGTAGAAAAACCAATACATCCCTGAATGAGCATAGCTGAGCTTGGCATGGGCGGCCGCAAAAAGCGGGTCAGCGTTGATCGCGCGATCAAGCAACTGAATTGCAATCTGATAATCCGCCAAGAGATCCCCGCGATTCAGGTATTCGACTCCCTGAAGATAGAAGTCATACGCCTCGGCATTCGTGGTAAGGTTTTGTTCAAGGGAAGCTTCCTCAGGCTTGAGGAGGTTGACATTCAGTGCTGAGGCTACCTTGCTGGCGATATCCGACTGAAGGGCAAATGCGTCGGAAGCCGATGCATCGAGCGTTTGCGACCAGACCTGCAGGCCGGAGTTCACATTGATCAACTCCGGGCTCACCCGTACCTGTTCACCCGACCATCGTACCGTCCCCATGAGCACAAACTCGATTCCAAGTTCGTTCCCGATTTCCTTGATCGACTTCTTTGTTCCCTTGTATTCCCTGGCACTGGAACGGGCGATCACCCCCAGACCTGAAAGGCTCGAGAGGCGGGTCGTAATCTCTCCCGTAAGTCCATCGGCGAAATACTCTTTCGCGGGATCGGACTGATTCTCAAAAGGGAGAACGGCAAGAGTCTTCTTCTCTGAGGACTGCCGGCCCGAGGGCCAGAAGAGGAGGAAAGCAGCAACCAGAATGGTGACAATGCCAACGGCTCCTGCCAAACGACGGCCATTCTGCGTTCCGAGAAGGGCCTTCGGGCCGGCTTGCGTCGATGGTCCACTCACAGGCTGCTGTGTCTCCGCAGGCCGCGGCACCGTCATTGCGGGTCGTGAGACTGTTCCCGTGCCGCGTTTCCAGCGCTTCAGGTCGGCAACCATGTCGGCGGCTGATTGGTAACGTTCTTCGGGATTCTTTTCCAGAGCCTTTTCGAGAATTCGTTCGCACGAGGCGGACACGTCGGGAATGTGTTTCCGAATGGCATCCGGCTCTTCATTGAGAATCGAATACATCATAGCCGCTTCATGTTCCCCTCTGAAGGGAAGTTTTCCCGTGAGCATTTCAAAGAGGAGCACCCCAAACGCAAAGATATCGCTCCGTGCATCCACTTCTCCTCCCTGGATCTGCTCAGGCGCCATGTAAGCGAGAGTCCCCACGGTGCTGCTGGAGCGGGTCAGTTTCAGAGAGCCCTTGAGCTTTGCGAGCCCGAAGTCCATCACTTTGATCTGACCTTTTGAGGTCAGCATGATATTATCGGCCTTGATGTCCCGATGGACGATTCCTTTGGAGTGTGCCTCCTGAAGCGCTTCACCAATCTGGATTGACGCCGCGATAGCCTCGTCAAGCTTCTTGAAAGGGATTCTATCCCTGAGAGTCCCCCCATCGACATATTCCATGGCGAAGAACATCTTTGATTCATGCTCCTCGACCCCGTAGATCGTGCAGATGTTGTTATGATTGAGGGCAGCGACGGCCTTCGCTTCCTGGAGAAAGCGGGCTTTGGTCTCTTCGTTTACGGAGACATGGGCCGGGAGAAACTTCAATGCAACCAGGCGGTCCAGTTTCGTATCTCGCGCTTCATACACCACTCCCATTCCTCCCTCACCGAGTTTATCGAGAATCTTATAATGAGAAATTGTCTGACCGATCATAGGCTACGCCTCCGCCAATAAGATGGCGGATCCTCAAAATTCCATCTGCTCGCAGAAT
>Ga0209002_10002585_pt1 | contig 14553 bp, 20 predicted proteins | sample Rifsed16ft2_FD_184010 | JGI IMG/M metagenome (GOLD analysis project Ga0209002, IMG submission 184010) | Soil microbial communities from Rifle, Colorado, USA - sediment 16ft 2 (version 2) | ecosystem: Environmental > Terrestrial > Deep subsurface > Rock core/Sediment | place: Rifle, Colorado...
GCTTTGATCAGAATGACACGGCAAAAATAAATGTCGTCTCTGCCAAGTCCGACTTCTTCCGGTGCAAACAATGTCACGGATGGGACCAACTGGGAAGAATCGGGGGATATATTAACCGAGCTCCCAGCGCAAGCCGGCCCAATATTGCATCGGTAAATCTCTTCACATCGGCAAAAAGCAAGACGGCCCAGGAGCTGTTTACGTTGATCAAGACCGGCTCTACCCCCGCAATACGACGAAGCCTCACGGTGGATCTGTCGACCTACAATCCTACCAGCAATAACACCATCGGGGATCAGATGCCTAACTACGGACAGATCCTCACCGATGCTCAGATTTGGGACCTGGTAAAATTCCTCAGGGAAGAAGCGGTTGATGTGAGCTTGTTATACGATGCAGCGCTCAGCGGAACGTACCCGACGGGATCAATGGCGATATCCAACCTTGGCAAGGACGGCAGCGCAACTGCAGGCGATTCGTTCTACAGCTCAACGTGTGCCATGTGCCATGGAGCTACCGGAAAGGCATTTCTTGTCGACGGAAACGCTTTTACGGTTGGGCGTCATATACGCAGCAAACCTTATGAGGACCAACACAAGGTAAAACATGGCAATCCAGGGACCAGCATGGTGCCGATGGTCGCCACAACTACGGATTTGAAGAACTTGTACAAAGCAATGACGGACACCGTAAAATTCCCCAACAATTAATTCACTTCCGCGCTTTCCCGTCTAAAAAACACGGGACTCTGAAATCGCGCAACCAGGCCCCCAGATCACCTTTGGGGGCTTTTTCATTTCAGGGGGATGCACGCCGTACAGGAAAGATGGTTCTAGGCAATTGCTCCCCAAAAATACTTAGAACACAGTATGTGGAATTCTGAATCGTCCAATGATGGGAGGATGAAGGCCAGCAAATTACCTTTGTTTTTGAACCGTTTGGGACCCTGACAGAGTGTCTGTGACGATTGTCAAGGAACTCAAGAAGAAAGCAGTATATCATTTGTCTGATACTCACAATAGAAGGAAGACAATCCTTTGACCTCCCACAAAGAATTGCCGCCGGAGCTGGAGAAAGCGGTTCAAACCCTCCTTAAACCTCCACACATTTACTACCTGAAAGAACTTCACGCCGCGGCTCAGGGTGATGCGAGCTACATTTTCAACAACGAATCAACCGTGAGCACCAACGTCCAGAACATATTTCTGACTGAAGGTGTTCAGCCCGATGTGATGCAGCAGGAGTGGCGTCGAGTCCTTGGAATCGCACTTCATAGGATCGAAGAAGGGTTGGCAGCCTAGTTCCCCGCAACAAGGGAAGCCCGACTCAATTGGTTGGGCTTCCTGGTGATGTTGGACATCTCGAGAGAGATTGAAACGTTTGCTGCGACACCGCCTCCTCACAGCCTGGTTGTCCTGCCAGGCGAATGCCCCGAATCTGGAACCCAACTCCAATCTTGATGGAGAATGAGTTCAAGGCCGCAACATTGTACACTGCAGCAGCCTGACGGAAGAAATTTGGGTGACAGCGCCGATCATACCCTGCACGCCTCATACCTTCCCTCTAGAGCCGCGGAATCTTCACCTTCTTGCATCCCACGCAGGACCAGGGTTCTTTGACGGGAGTTCCTCTTCTTGAGGCGAAAATTTTCTGGATCCGATGTAGAGGTTTATTCCAATGAAGACCCCCAACCATGAATTGAGCAGAAAACCAACCCATGGGAGCACCAGGAGAGACGCACAACCTGGTTTTGCTCCTTACAAATCTACAGGAATTTTCTTAGTTTTGTGCAATGAGGAGAAGAAGTGAAGAGTCAGAGGTCAGAAGTCAAAAGCATGCCCTGAGCGAAGCGAAGGGCCAAGCCAAAAGAGAGAGGCCATGACCTTAAGAGTCAAAGGAAAGATCTGGAGATACCCCGGGGTCGGGGGCTGGCATTTCTTCACCATGGGGAAGAGAATCTCTTCGAGGATCAAGGCCCTGATGAAGGGTCAGCTTCGGGGATTTGGCTCAATCCGCGTAAAGGCCCGGATCGGGAAGACTGAATGGAGCACATCCATTTTCCCGACAAAGGAGGGAATGTACGTTTTGCCTGTCAAGGCGGGCGTGCGACGCAATGAAGGGATCGATGACGGAGACATGGTTGTCGTCCGAGTGGAATTGCCTTAGGAAGATCACGTGCGTTGAGACTTCCCGCAAACGTCACAGCGTAGGATCTCCAAAATAAAGTCGTCCGATCGAAAGGTCGGGCGTAGCTGTTTTCTGGGGGAATCAGAAACCTTCCCGATTGAAAACGTCTTTGGACGCTATCAGGTTTACCCGTCGCATTTTCTTGCGCAGGCGGGCGGCTGGTCCTTCGTGATCAACTTGGCATATAAATAGTGCTACCTCCCGAAGAGCTGAAGTCCGGAAGGTAGCGACATTTGCGCCGGTCTTATGAACTACTTTGCCTCTTCGATGCTGGAATAGGCAAGGATCTTGTTCCCGCCCTTCTCAAGCAGCTTTCCTTCGATCTTCACCTTCTTCGCGACGAGCTTCAGCAATGCTTCATTAGCACCCTTCGTTCCTTTGGCGGGCACGATGGTATAGACGTCTCCCGTTTTGTCATCAACGACGCCGACCGGAAGTCCGCCCTTGATGCATGCAATCGCACAATCTTCGTGTTCGGGTCCGCGACCGCCCATCATGCCGGTTGTGTAGCATTTCACGTCGATGATCTCACCCGTGATGCTCACATTGTTCGAAGTGGATTTCGCCTCCTGTGATTGTGCTGTTGCCGAAACCGCAAATGCGGCGGCAAGGACGAAGGTAAAGAATACTGACTTCATAAGACCTCCTTCATGTTGTTTGAGTACATACTTGATTGATAGTTCAGCTTTGGAAATGTTGTCTTGATCCGCCACCCCGAATCATGCAGTCGCCGTTTGCAGACGGGCGGTGGTCCCGTAGACAAATCCGACAACGGCTCCGTATACGACGTGTCCCATCAGACTTCCCATCACCATGAGGATCGGTGCGGGAGTATTGACCGCAAAAACTCCGGCTCCCATCATCGGACTAACCAGAATCTGCGCCATGAACCAGGGAATGAGTCCAAAAAGAATACCTTTGACGACCGGTCTGCCCGGGAGCTTTGAGACCAACACAAAGGCATAGGTCAGGGCAAGGAGAGTTCCGATCATGAAATGTGCGAGCCAGCCCACAACGGTCGGAAAGCCCATGAAGCCGGCAAGCATGTTCGGGATGTCCATTGCAGGCATTCCCATCAGCGGCGCCATTGCCGCGAACAGCGTCATAACGATTGTCCCTGCGATCCCCGCACCAAGAGCCTTGATGAGATTGGGTTTGTTCATTGTTTTACTCCTTGTTGTGAATGATTGATGGTTTGAGATTTGATATATCTTGATAGCTCTTCACTTGAGAATGAGCCGTAGAATGCCAACCGATTGTTGACAAAGGTCGCCGGGCAAACCATGACGGATTTGGCCAAAAAGACATCCCTGTTCATTTGCCTGTCATACACATGCAGGCTCAGGCAGAACTGGTCTACAAGCGACTCGATGGCCCGAAGAACCTCTTCGCATGAGCGGCAGTTCTTTTCAATGAACACTTCAATGACGTTGTTCTTCATAATCCGAGAGCCCGGCTCAAGGTCGCTGTTGGTGGATTATGCAGGATGACCGGCTCAGGCTTTGAATCACATTCGATCTTAACGGTCGGAATGACGCGTCGTCCGCCGGACCAGTCGATTACTTGCTGCTCCCCGGAAGGATCCCGATCGATGTCGATTTCCCGGTAGGAGACCCCGTGTTCATCGAGAAAGCGTTTTGTTCTTCGGCAATCGCCGCACCACGTCGTTGAATAGACCGTCACGTTTTCCATCTGACCCATCCTTTCTGTTTCCTTGATGTAAGAACCGGCATCAAGATACACGATGGCGTCTGCGGGCGTTGTCCGCTGGATGACAAATGGGAAAAAGGTCTGAAACGGGACTACTGAGAGAGTTTTTGCAGCTCCGGGAGATGCTTGATAACGAAGCCCTGGCGGGAAAAATCGATGAGACCTTTGGAGCGGAATTCATTGAGTGTGGTAGTGACCGTCTGCCTCGCGGCCCCTACCAAAAGGGCAATTTCCTGATGGGAAAGATGCATTTTGATGGTGATAACACCGCCTTTGATCTTGCCGAATTCCTCCGCATATCGGACAAGGAATGCCGCAATGCGTTTATGAACGTCTTTGAAAACCATCTCCGAAATACGTTCCTGGAAACGCCTGAGACGGAGGCCAATCCGCTTTGTGATCTCGAAGTTGAGTTCAGGTTTCGTTTTCAGGAGCGACTCGAAATCTTCTTTCTTCATGGTGCAAATAACGGTATCATCGAGTGCCTGGGCAAGCTCTCCGCTCGTTTCGCCCGATCCGGAGAATGTCAATTCTCCGAAGATTTCACCCGGACCAATCACGTCGAGAATTATTTCTTTCCCATCTTCGGCCAGGCGGGAGATTTTGACGTGTCCCTCTTTCAGAAAGAAGATCGCCTGTGCAGGCTCATCGGGGAAGTAAAGGGGCTGCTGTGATCGGACGCTGCTCATCGAGGACATCTTGTTCACCTGTTCCATCGAGGCATCGTCCATCCCTTCAAAAATGTTAAAATGCTTCAAATACCAGAATTTTGACTGTCGGTCGGGAGTCATTTGTCGCCTCCATGACAGAAATCTTCATTCGAAGTTGTTATCAATAGTATAGTTCTATGATTGATAAACATCAAATACTTCAAGATCCAAATCCCTGAGAAACTTCTGTCAGGTGCCATGCAATATTGCCTTGTCTTAATAATTTCTCTTGCGATTTCTTCACTTTCTGGTCAGGACAAGAAAATGAAAATCGAGTTCCTTGGAATGAAGGACGGCTGTCCGAATACGCCCAAAATGTGGATTTCCCTGAACCAAGCGTTGCATGAACTCTCTTGGAACATCCCGGTTGATTCACTCGACGTGAACGAGCTATCGAAGAAGCGGGATCTGCGTGCAGGTTTTGGATCACCGACAATTCTCATCAATGGAGAAGATCTTTTTGGTGTTTCTCCTGAGACTTCTCTTGAGCCCGCGTGTCGATATTATCGTGGTGGCGTACCAGGAACCAAAGAAATCTTGACAAGACTCAAGGCAATCAAACGATGAATCGGGGGGTTAGGGCGGCACGGGCAATCATGAGCCTATGAAGATTGCGGGGAATGCTGATGGGCAATTGTGCCCGGGAATTGCCCGGGAAGGAATACCCGAACCTTAACCGATCCAAGGTCGTTATAGACTTCTTCGTGAAATTTCCCTCCGTCCAGGAATATGCCGCCGGCCAGTTGATGGAATTCTTCAGTCATAAGAACATATTCATGATTGACAATCGAGTTCTTAAGCAATCGATGAACTACGATAACATTCTCTCCCGATAGTTCTTCAAATTGGCGGATGTTCCTGATGGCGATTTCTCCGGCATGCAGGACTACCTTCAGCTGAAGTTTCCGAACGCTTTGACATGCATCGCAAGAGCATGATTGCCGTTTTGTGGCGATTTCAGAAGTCTTGCTGTCGAAGACGTCAAAGAATCTGGAAATCTGCCGGGTGACATCCCTGGCGCCACTTGATGGGTCGCGGCTGATGTCTGAATAGAGCAGCGTGGCGTCTCCCTCAACTTTGTTCAGAATGAGCGGAAATTCTGCCTCATCGATCACCGATTCCAGCAGCTCGGAAACAATTTCCGTGGCATGGAGGAGGCTTCTCCTGTTGAATTTGATAAACTCCGTGTAGCTGCTGATGTCGGCAATAACAAGAGCGGCAGTGATGAGTCTTGGTCCCGGCATTGTTTTTCTCACATTTTGTGGATCCAATTACAGGCTTTTTGGATTCAGATGCAATCGACGCAAGGCAGTCCTTTCAACAGGTGAATCAAGTCGTTCTCGTTCGCGGAGCCTTCGTGGCGGGCAGCGATGTCCTCGCTCTCTCTTTTGTTGTTTGCTTTCTAAGATCGACCGATAGTGCCTTGAGTAACGTTCTTTTGTCCTTGCGGATCTGCCGGGCAAATATCCTCGCCTCAGCCGAAATATCCATATACTTATCCCCCCAGAGGATCACTTCCATCAGAAGAGGCATGAGGTCGATGCCCTTCTCCGTCAACCGGTAATAGAATTTCGCTTTGCTCTCGGGATGGTCCTTTTTTTCGACAATCCCGGCCTCATCCAGAAGCATCAATCTGTCCGCAAGAATGTTTGTGGCGATCTTCTCCGCGGATTGAGCGAAATCGCCATAGGTGTTCTTCCCCTGAAACATGATATCCCGGATGATCAGCAGCGACCACTTGTCTCCCAGAATGTCCAGGGTGGAACTGACCGGGCAATCAGACCTCTTTCTTATTTTCATGAAAGAAAGATAGAAATTTCACTTGCATTTTGCAAGTACATTTCTTAGCGTTGCAGAGACGCCAATCCTCACACATCAATCGGTATGAATATGAGCGAACCGCAAGCACGTCGGGAGGCGGTCATTAATGCCTCCATAGGATCCATCTGGTCGGTTATCACCGACATTAGCCAGCTTCACAAAGTCAATCCGGGCGTTGTGAAGGCGACCGGCGCCATGAACAAGGAAGGAAGCTTAAGAAGCTGCGAAATGAACAATAACGGCAAAAAGGGAACGATGACGGAGCGCCTTATTGAACTTGTTCCCGAACGGAAGACCGTCTGGCTTCTTGAAAACGACACCATGGGAATGAGCAAGATGCTGCGCAATACCCGTTTCGTGTTCCTCCTGGAAAGAATTGACGAGGGAAGAACGAAGGTTGTCAATGAAACGCACTACGAACCTGCAAATCTGGCGGCAAGGATATTGAACGCCGTGATGATGAGAAAGAAAATCGGCCGGGCGCAGGATCAAATTCTCCGGAATATCAGAGCGTTGACTGAACGATAAATTCACTTCGATTGGCTCGCGAAAGGGGAAGCCTCATGAAAGGAAAAACAGGAAAGTTCATCCTCTCCGTTGCAGCGTATCTTGTACTTTCCATGGTCATGGTGTCGCTGTGGCATTTTGCGTTCTTCAAGGACCACTACGAGAGTATCTCCATTGTGAGAAGCGAGCCCCTGATGCAACTGGGACTTGTCACCATGATTCTTCAAGGGTGTGTTCTGGCATTCCTCTATCCTGTCTACAGTCGTCATGCAAAGGGATCCTCCGTCGGGAAGGGACTCACGTTCGGCCTGTTGATGGGAATTTTTCTCGGGACCTATCTGTCACTTGCAGAAGCGGGAAAATACATGGTTCCCTCCGTTTGGGAGTGGATAGCAGTTGAGGGATCGCTCAGCATGATCCAATTCGCTTTGGTTGGTGTAGCGTTGGGGTTTATCAACAGCACAACGGAACCTGCGACGTAGATAACACGAAGGGTACATCATGGCATACAGTGAGAAGTTGGCGGAGAGGATCAGACAGTCGTTTTCCGGTGTCCGCAAAGTGCAGGAAAAGAAGATGTTCGGCGGAATTGCCTTCATGGTCAACGGGAAAATGTGCGTCGGCGTTGACAAAGAAGATCTGATGGTTCGCTGCGCCCCCGAAATGACCGATGAGCTGCTTGCAAAGAAAGGAGTGAGAATCTTCAACCTGACGGGAAAGCCGATGAAAGGATGGCTGCTCGTAGGACCCGAAGGAACCTCCAGCAAGAAGGACTTTGAACGCTGGATTGATATTGCATTGGAGGCAAACAAGAAAGTGAGTTCATCCGGAGCCAGGAAGAAAAAGTGATACAAAGAGAAATAACGCAAAAGGACAATAATGCAGGCTGAGAGGCCTTCACGCGATTTCCGGCTCCTGCCCGCCGGGCCCGCAACTATCGGCACGTATTCTCGTAGACTTATCTTTGATTATGAAGAGGAGGACCCACAATGAACGCATTGAGGTATTGCTCCCTTTTTGTATGCTGCCTTCTTCTGGCGCAGCCCTTAAAGGCTCAGGAAGGCATCAACGGCAATCTTGTCAGCGTCACCTGGCTTGAGAAAAATCTCAAGAACCCTAATGTCTTGATCCTCGACGCATCACCTCCTCAGATGTACGCTGCACAACACATTCCCGGCGCCATAAGCATCGACCTCTTTACGTATGGTATCCAGGAAATTCCGAACTCCGGGATGGAACAGCGCTACCAGTCCTGGGGAATCAGTCCCGGGAAAAAGATCGTGGTGTACGACGCCGGTGGATCCATGATGGCCACCAGGCTCTTCTTTGGCCTTTATTACGACGGCTACCCCCAAAAAGATCTTTTCGTTCTGGACGGGGGGCTTGACAAGTGGCAGAAGTCCGGGTTGCCTGTAACGACGGACCCTGCAACCGCCCCGAAGAAAGGTTCCTTCCGGATCACGAAGAAGAAAGAAGACGCGAGAGTCAGGCTGCCGGAGTTCCTTACCGCATCAGGGGATCCGGCCAACAATGCATTGGTGGAGGGGCTCGGCGCCAACTGGCATTTTGGAGAAGTCGCCCCCTTTGCCAAAGCAGGTCATATCCCCAACGGCATCCTGCTGCCAAGTACCGACTTCTACAATTCCGACAAGACCTTCAAGTCTGCGGAAGAAATAAAGAGAATGTTCACCTATGTGGGGGTGAGACCCGAACAGCAGGTTTACACCTATTGCGGGGGCGGAGTGGCTGCCAGCGTGCCGTATTTCGCCGCCAAGTTCATCGCGAAATTCCCCAAGGTCAAACTGTTCAAAGAATCCGAGATGGGATGGCTCGAGGATGAACGGGACCTTCCGTATTGGACCTACGATGCCCCGTTCCTGATGAGAGAAACAAAATGGCTGCAGTTTTGGAGCGGCAAGATGATAAGGACGTACGGAGGCACATCCATCAGCATCGTGGATGTACGGCCGGCAAGCGCATACAACGAGGGGCATGTCCCTTTTGCGCTGAACATCTCGGCTGACGCGTTCAAAGACAATGTTGCCAATCCCGAAAAGCTGGCTGAGATTCTGGGTCCGGTCGGAGTCGATGCGTCTCATGAAGCGGTTGTCATGTCAGGCGCCGGCTTGACCAAAGAGTCGGCCCTGGCGTTTGTCATGCTGGAGAGACTGGGTCAGAAGAAAGTAACGGTCTTTATGGATCCTTTGGAAAAATGGACGCAACCCGGTTTCGCCCTGACCAAGGAGACGACTGTTGTGGCTTCTCCAAAGTCCCCCGGCGACCTCTCCATACCTCCGACGAAATATTCCGGGAGTTTCCGCAAGGACGTGATCATAACGGACCCGAAGGGCCCCCAGGGACTTTATCCGAAGGTCTTTGTTGCTTCGGGCAAGGATGTGCCTTCTCAAGCTTTGGACGGCACAGTTGTTCATGTCTCATACACCGATCTCCTGAATGCCGACGGCACACCAAAAGCCGCGAAAGATATCTGGAATATCCTCACCAAGGCGGGTGTCCCAAGGTATGCGGAGCTTGTTTGCTTCTCGGATGATCCCGGTGAAGCGGCAGTCAACTATTATATCCTGAAGCTGATGGGCTACCCGGATATCAAGGTGTTGGTGATCTAACGGGGTGAAATCCTGCTCACCAGATCTGAATTGGAATGCGGGTCCCCGCTACGAGGTCTAAACTGGAATCCCAATCGGCAAAACCCGCCACAATGACGGCGGTCAAGCTGGTTGGGATTTCTGCTGTTGCGTGGTTGTCTTCATGCTTTCGCCCCATTGTCGGCCTTTTCCTTCACTACACGGGTCCTATTCGCCTATTGGATTGCGGCTGTCTTCCTTCCCTTGATTGTTTGGTTCGTTAAGAAGACGGATGAATGCTACGATGTACACTCGCTCAATATTGCTCAGTCTCCCACCCCATGACGGCATGAGGATGGATTTGTTCACTCCTCTTCCTCCTTGAGTTATCGTCTCAAGCAAGCGCGCGTCAGAGAGGGCACTCATGTAACGTGTATCGGTGAAATCTCTGGGTTTTGGATCGAGATTAAACGCGTTGAAACCGTCTCCCTTTCCCTCTGCACCGTGGCACACAGCGCAGTATTTTGCATAGAGATGTTTCCCTTGACGCGCCTCGTAGGAGAACGATCGAGCCTCATCGGCTTGTTGGTCGCTTGCTTGAGTTTGGAGAGTGTCAGCTTGCAAATGTCCTGCGTCTGAATTCACGTTCTTTGCAGAACAACCTACCAGCAAGGGTAGAATCAGGATGGCAACCACGTGTGATCTCATAATTGGACCTGCTTATGGAACTGTTGTTTCACGCCTATCAAAGATCACCGAAAGGAAATATTCCCATCAGGAACTATCTCTCCGCCCTCGAGCGGCCTCCCATTACTGATTCGACGCTTTTTCGCAGCGCAGGAACATGCGCAAACAGTTCGGCAAAATGCGTCTGGTGGATGGTGAGCGTTCGTACTTCGGTGAATGCTCGGACGGTCGCACTCCTGGGGGTGTTACGCAACAGCGCCATCTCGCCGAAATACTCCTCGGGCCCTAGTCGCGCCAATACCATCGCTTTTTTGTCTCTTTCTTCTCTCACGACTTCTACCTCGCCCTCAATGATGACATACACGCGATCTCCAATCTCACCTTGCCGAAAGATGATCTCACCTTGTTTGAATCGCTTTTCAACCACACTCTCAAGGTTGGCCCTGATATCCCTTACAATGACATAGACATAGATAACAATCCCTAGAAGAATGAACAGTTGTCCGATCAACAGGAATAGAACCATTGTGTAAGGGGTCGAGTACAGCACGTAGATCAACGCGGTCAGCAATCCCCCGAGGCTTGCCACTCCTGCCACTATCAAATGTCTCTTGTGGCCATAGAACAGTTCGGTTTCCGTCATTGCCCGCTCCTTTCCTCTCCGGGAGGATGAGCCAGTTCGTGACAAGTCAGACAAGACATCTCATTTTTCAAGACCGATTCCAGGACCCCTTCGTGGGCTTCCGGATCGTTTCTTGGTCTGCGAAACAATGCTGACTCCGCGTGACAGTTCAAACAGATAGAGAGGTCATAGGGGTGTCTCATTCGGATCGGGAGCCTATACGTGCGGAACGTATATCGATAGACGTGCTTCAAGCCGTCCATCTTGGCCTCTGCGGTTCCAAAGATCCCGTAGTCCGAGTGACAGGTCCAGCAGTGCTCGCGCTGGATATACCGATTCCGATAGTGAAGGGCGGCCAGCGTTGGGCTGCTCATATTGTTCATGTCATCGAAAAACGGATCCATCGTGTGGCAGGAATTGCAGAACGTCACATCTTTGGATTGTTCAAGCCCGACGCCGATGCTCACAAACAGTGCCGGAATTGGCAGAACACAGATGCCGACGAAGAGGAACCATTTCGCTCGGTGCTCCATTAATCTGTGACGATGAAAGATCAGAGTATGAAGGATCAGCGTGATTGCAACTACAATCATGAGCAAAGCGATTCTCTTGGCCCAGACGAGCGCGATATCTTGTGGCGGTACAAACTCTACCTCTTGCTGTTGAGCGAAGACTGTAACAGCCAGCATCAGGAGTTGTATCATGACTGTGCACAGGCGTCTTACGACAATATGAGTTTGGCCCATTGTGCTATTTCCTTCGGCATGAAGAATTCATGGTCGAAAATCGAATCGATCTGCACAGCATCCATTGACGGTCATTTTCCATGCCTCCAACGCGCAAATCCTGGCTTCTTGATGCCCTCCAGAAGCCATCTTCACTTTAAACTCATTAAGAAAGCAGCCAATGCTTCAGCGTCGTCGTCGGTCAATTGATTGTCTGGTTCTATCGACTCAGGCTTCAACGCTTGGGGTTTCTTGAGCCAATAGAAAATCCAGCCCGGCTTGAGACGTCCAACAACCTTATCAAGAGGAGGCCCAACGTATCCGCCTTTGAGGCCGATTTGATGGCATGCTTGGCAGCCGTATTTTTCGTAGTAAAGAATTCTTCCTTTGGCAATTCTCCCTTGATCGACCTTGATGCTGCGCTCCAAAGTGTCCGCAATGAAAACCTTTTCCATATAATCAGCTGTGGCCTTGATTTCTGTATCTGACAGAAAAAGATTCGGCATCCGCTCGGTTAGAATCGGTCGAAGGGAATAAGGGATTTTGAAGTAATCTTCGATCCACTTTCTCCGCGCTTGACTGCTTTCCAGTGTCAGGTCGGTTGCAACAAATCGTCCACGGCCAAACATTGTGTGGCAGGCAAAACAGGCCAGATCGTCTGCAAGCTTGCCGAACTCCCCTTGCGGCGCGTATGTGCTGGATGGTTTCGGAAGGACTTTGAGTTCCTCCGGGATAGACTCCTTCGTGTTGCCTAACAACGCCACGGCAACGGCACGCGATTCTTCGTCCGTAAAATCATACTTCGGCATTTTCATTGAAGCCAGAAATACCCGTGGATCCTTCAGTTTCGTAAACAGATACAGCGGAAGGGTGTGCTCAATGGCGGCTTTGCCGAAATCGATTTCATACTGCTTCTTGTCGCCGATGGAAACAAGTTCCGGTCCCATCTCTTCCGCTTTCTTCATGCCTCCAAGTTCGTGGCAACCGCTACAGTTGTATTTCTTGAAGAGTGCCAAACCTTTCTCGTAATATGCTGGGTCCGGGGAGCGGGGAGGTGCATCTTCCATTTCGTAATCAATAAACTCGCTTTGGATATAGGCCGTCACCGCCTGGAGCTCGTTTTCCTTCAACCGGTACCTCGGCATCTCGACGCCCGGCTGAAGCCGCTTAGGATGCTTGAGATAATTGTAAAGCCATTGCAGGTTTACCTTGCTGGCGACCTTGCCCAAGTCCGTTGCAACATAGCCACCTTTTTCATTGATGGGATGACAGCTGATGCAGCGAGCCTCGCGGAACCGGGTTGATCCAAGCTCCACGAGTTCGTCCCGGGCGGATGATGAAGCAGCGGAAAGTTTTTTGGGAATCGGCTCGAGCGTTGCCTCCGACGGAAACGATTTGAATGTCATAAGGAAATCTGCCAGAAGATCTGCCTCCTCGTCGGAGAGAAGGAAGTTGGGCATTTTCGCTTTTGCAAAATAGCTTTTCGGATTTTTTAGCCAATGCACAAGCCAGTTTCGATTTACTTTCGAGCCAATCCCGTCAAGACTCGGCACCCATTGTTTTGAATGGCCTTCCAGCTTGTGACAACCGATGCAATTGGACTCCTCGATGAGCTTGCGTCCCAAAGTAAGGATTGGGGCTTGAGGAACCTTTGGTTCTTTGTGGCACTTGCCACAGGATGCTTCCATATACTCCTTCGGAAAAATCGGCTTGTCCCAGTACTTGACTCTGCCGAGCGATTCCTTAGAGGATGTTGCGGGACCCTGACCTTCGTGGCATATGGTGCAGCCGAAATCTTCAAAATCATGATGGATGTGGGGATGCGAACGGAAGGGCTGCTCGCTTTCTGCGAGGAGCTTCTCTTTCAACCCCAGGTGGCACGTGACGCAACGATCGACCCTGTCCAGTTTTCTCACCCAAATTTGTTTAATCCCAATGTCCGCAATCCTCGTGCGCTGCGGCAGCTCGCTAACGAGACGGTTGTATTCATACTGGTACCGTTTCCACTCCTGGAAATAATCCTTGAATGGAGATATGGCAAGCACAATGAGAAAAATGACGCTTGATATCGCAAAATATATTCTACCCTTGTTCATGACTTTCGGATTGTCACCTTCATTCTAATAGATTTCTTCCCATGGCCACGTCCAGCTCCATTCCGGACCTCGAAACAACGTACCGATGGCTGTGAGTACGACAACGATGACCACGAACCATGTCATGATCCACCACGAAAGCGGGCGTGACCCAAGCCAGCCCGCGATTCCGGTCTCCTTCCTTGAGAAATAGGGGATAAGCATGCATCCCACCACGAGAAGGGTGGGGATGAGCATCGCGTAAACCTTGAAAAGCAGAAGTACGAGAGAAAGAAAACTCCCGGTCGCCAGAAGCACGATGAAAGTTTCCGTGACGTTTTCTTTCCACAATCCTTCGCGTTTGATGTTAACTCGGAAATAAGGAACCACAATCAATGCAACCACAGCGAGTGCGGGAAGAATGACACCGCCAACAACGGGCGGAAAGTAGTGCAACAATTCTTGCAGCCCCAGAAAGTACCAGGGAGCTTTTGCAGGATTAGGGGTATGTCCGGGATTCGCAATCCACTCAAGAGGTGCATCGACAAGGAGCGAAACAAGAGCCAGAACGATTACCATCACTTCAAAGGCAATGATTTCCTTGACTACGAGGTTCGGAAAGGTCATCGCCATTTCTTCGTCTTCTTTGCTGACCCTCGCAGCGGTACGAGCTTTTATGAAAGCGATACGCTTCGGGACCTTCTTGGCATCCGACGTAGCTTCGACGTTGATATCTTTTTGCATTTCTTCTTTTATCCATTCTCAAGTCATTGAGGCTAAACTCCACCATCTTGAAAGTGATCAAATGGAGAATTACACCAGACCTCTGTATCTACAAACTTAGTACCGCAACCAATAAGCAATATTGTGTCTTTGTACGATGAGAAGTGCCAATTGGAGCGGCCTGCCTGCGTCGCCCGCCGG
>Ga0209002_10002586_pt1 | contig 14552 bp, 17 predicted proteins | sample Rifsed16ft2_FD_184010 | JGI IMG/M metagenome (GOLD analysis project Ga0209002, IMG submission 184010) | Soil microbial communities from Rifle, Colorado, USA - sediment 16ft 2 (version 2) | ecosystem: Environmental > Terrestrial > Deep subsurface > Rock core/Sediment | place: Rifle, Colorado...
GCGGGCCGTAGGGGACCAGCTGCGGAGTCCGGGTAGGCCCGACGGATCGCGCGATTTCGACCACGCCGAGGATGATTCCGATCACTCCGGCGATCATGATGGGGATCCCGGGCAGCGGCCAAGTCGTCCGTACCTCGTACAGCCCGTACCCCTCGGAGCCGAACCGAGTCTCGATCGAGGTCGTCCCAATGAACGCAGCCCAGACGCCGAAACCAAGGAGGACTACACCAATCACGATTCGCCCGATTCCCGCCATGTTCGTCCCCTCTCCTCGCAAAGTGCCGCGACGAATCCATGGACTTGCCTATAAGAGTTACTCGGGATGGCCCGGATGGCCCGACGTCTCCCGGGAAGCCTAGGAGGAGTGAATCGCGCGGAATCGCATCGGTCACCACCGCCGCGCCGGTGCGTTCGCCCACCACGCCATCCGCCGGTTGTCTGCCTCGGCCTCGCCGTCCGTTCCAATCGCGACGAGTCCGATGGGGACGGACCTCGGGAACAGCCGCAATCCCGCGTCGCACGCGCTCCTTGCTCCGCGTCCGAGGCGGTCATACACGAACTTGCACAGGACGACGCGAACGATCTCTTCTCCGACACCCGTTGCAACGACGGCTCCATCCGGCCCTGCGAACAGCCCCGCGCCGACGATGGCGGAGTCGCCCACGCGCCCGGGGAGCATGAGGGAGACCCCGCCCGTGGAGTTTGCCGCCGCGAATCGGCCGCGCTGATCCCGCGCGACGGCGCCCACGGTGTCCGCGTCGCGGTACGACCGCCACGCCCTCGCCCAGCGGGGCACCTTGTTCGCCGCCAGCGCCGCCAGCGTTTCCTCCCGGTTCTTCCGCGCTTGATCCGTGGCGGGATCGTATCGAGGGAATCCACGGGTCCGAGCGAATTCCGTCGCCCAGTGCCCCGCGAGGAGGATGTGCGGCGTGTCCATCACCGCACGGGCGACACGGATCGGGTTCTTCACGTCCGCGATCGCCGCCACCGCACCGATCCGCCGGCGGGAGTCCATCACCGCCGCGTCCATCTGGATGGAGCCGTCGATCCGCATCCGAGACCCGGTCCCCGCGTTCGTCCGCGGGTCGTCCTCCAGCACCGCCACGGCCTCGATCACGGCGCCCAGCGCGGTGCCCCCGCGACGGAGGACGCGCAGGCCCGCCTCTCCGGACCGCTCGGCGGCATCCTGCACCTCACGCGTGGATCCCACGCCGCAGTGCGTGACGATGATGGGGCGCACGGACCGGCAGCGAACGGCACCGTCGGCTTAACCCTTCTCACGGGGTGAGTCCTTCGACCAACTCCAGCTCGCGGATCAGGCCCTTCACATGTTGCGCGATCGTCTCGCGGATCTCCGGCCAACGTTCGCGCGGCACGTCCGCCGGGTCCGGCACGTCCCATCGCTCCATCTTCGTGGCGACGTCGACGGGGCACGAATCGATCGCGCACATGGCGACGACGCGCCGGGCGGTCCGCGCGACATCCATGTCCAGGGGCTTCGGGGTTTGGCGGGAGATGTCGATGCCGGCCTCGCGCATCAGGTCCACCGCCTCCGGGTGGACGGCCTCCTTCGGCCGGGTCCCGGCGCTCACCGCCCGCCAACCCGCGGGGGCCCACGCGTTGAAGAAGCCCTCCGCCATCTGGCTGCGCGCGCGGTTCCCCTCGCACACGAACAGGATCGTCTGCGCCGCCGGTCGCGCGGCGACCTCCGGCTGCCCGAAGTACAACCAGTATCCCTCCGGATCCTCGATCGCGAACTCCCGCCGTCCGTTCCGCGAGACGGGTGCCTCCAGGCGGCGGTTCCGCTCCGGGTCCACCGCCGCGACGCCCTTGGCGGTGAGCTCCCGGAACCGCGCGTCCACGTCGTCGACGTCGAAGTGGAGCGCGGAGCCCATGCCGCGCATGTTCCCCTTCAGCTGGTTGAGGAAGTCCCGGTGCTCCTCGCTCGCGAACGGAGGGTCCGCCTCCAGGAGGATCTCGACGTTACCCGCGCGGAGCTGGACGGTGCGCGGGCCTGCCGCCACGAGCGGCAATCCGATGACCTTCTCGTAGAACTCGCGCATCGTGGGGAGGTCGCGGGAGAAAAGGCGTACGCGACGGAGACCCGCCATTGCGCCCGCTACGCGGAGGTGACTCTTGAGTTTGGCGGCGTCGTCCGATCGGAAGGACCCGATTGCCGTGACACGAGATGGACAGCGAGAACGGGACGCGCAACCTCAAATACGAACGCGCGGCATCGGACGGCCGTGGCGGCGGTCGAGGTCGTCGACCTCACGAAGCTCTACGGCTCGAAGCCCGCGCTCCGCGACGTGAGCCTGGCGGTGGAGACGGGCGAGTTCTTCGGGCTCTTCGGGCCGAACGGGGCGGGGAAGACGACGCTCCTGAAGATCCTCACGGGGCAGCTCGCGCCGACGGGCGGAGGGGCGCGCGTGCTCGGCATCGACGTCGTCGCGGACCCCATGGCGGTGAAGGCGGCGGTCGGCATCGTCCCGGAGGTGGAGTCGCCCCCGTCGTACCTCACGTCGTACGAATACCTGTACTTCGTCTCGCGCGTGCGGAAGGTGCCGGACGCGGAGGCGCGGATCGCGCGCTGGCTCACGTTCTTCGACCTCGAGGACATGCGCCGCACGATTTGCAAGGACCTGAGCAAGGGGACGCGGCAGAAGCTCATGCTGGCGGCGGCGTTCCTCCACGAGCCGAAGCTCCTCCTCCTCGACGAGCCGTTCATCAACCTCGACCCGATCTACCAGCGGAAGGTGAAGGACTACCTCGAGGAGTACACGGACGGCGGCGGCACGGTGTTCATGTGCTCCCACCTGCTCGAGATCGCGGAGAAGCTGTGCGACCAGGTCGGCATCCTCCACGAGGGCCAGCTGATCGCGAACGGGCGCCTCGCCGAGGTCCGCGGTCCGGAGCCGGACCTCGAGGCCGCGTTCCTCAAGCTCGTCGGGGGCGCCGGGTGACGCTCCTCCTCCGCCTCATGCTCAAGGAGGAGTACCGGATGCACGCGTCGTACACGAGCCGCCGGATGTTCCTCGCGTTCCCGACGTTCGTCCTCCTCCTCAGCTTCGCGACGGGCGCCGCCGCGCCGAAGTACCTGACCGTGACGCCCCTGCCCGACCTCCTCCTCGTGCTCCACGTCGCGATCTTCCTGTACGGGCTCAGCGTCGGCGCGTTCGGCTTCCTCGGACGCCAGTACCAGGAGCGGGCTACGGGGTACCGGAACTACCTCGTGACGCAGCCGTCCCTCCTCCCGATGTCCTTCAAGCGCACGTTCCTCGGGATGTACGCGCGGGACGCGATCTTCTACCTTCTCTTGATCCTGCTACCGATGACCGCGGGGCTGTTCCTCTCGATCCCGTTCTCCCACTTCCGGGCGACGAGCATCCTCCTCCTGTTCGGCGCGGCGATGATCTCGTTCCTGGCGGGGATGTCCCTGAGCTTCTTCATGTCCACGCTGTACGTGCGCAGCGTCCCCGCGTTCGTCGCCGCCGCCGGAGTCGTCGCGGGCCTGTTCGCCGCGTACGCGGTCGCGCGCGTGATCCCCGCGAACGCGCTCCTCCCGGGATTGGCAGTGCAGCTCAGCGTGCCGCCCGTCGCGCCGCTCGGCGCGGACGCCCTCGCGAACGCCGCCGCAGGGATCGCCCTCATCCTCGTGTTCGTCGCGGGGGCGGTGGCGCTGGTGAGCGACCAGTACGAACCGAAGAACGCATACGCGGGCGACGAGCTCCCGGGCATCGAGCGGAGGCTCGCGCGCTTCCGCACGTACCGGACGCTCCTCGCGAAGGAGCTCTTGGACCTGAAGCGGAGCGGAACGCCGGTGAAGATGTTCTTCTCCTTCGTGACTCCGCTCGTCTTCCTCGCCTTCACGGTTTGGTTCGTCCGGTATGGCCTCGAACTCCCGATCGGGTTCAACACGGTCTTCTACGCCGCCATGGTCGGCTTCTTCGGGGTCTCGCTGTACAACTGGCTGAACAACGTGGACAACGCGGACTACATGGCCACGCTGCCGCTCACGGTCCCGCACGTGATCCGCGTGAAGCTCCTCGCGTACCTCCTCCTGACGATGGGGATCAGCGCCGCGTTCGTGGTCGCGATCTCCCTGATGAACGGGGACGCGCGCCTGCTGTGGATCGCGCTCCCGGTGATGTTCGTCACCGGCCTGTACAGCGTCGTGATGACCGCGTACCTCACCGGCCTTAGGACGAACTCCTTCCTCTTCGACCCCGGCGTCCTCTTCGCGTTCAGCGCGATGTCCATGCTCCCGGACGTCGGGCTGGCGGTCCTCTCGTTCACGATCGACGCGGCGCCCGTGTTCGCGATCGCTGGCATCGCCCTCACCCTCGGGGCGCTCGGCCTCGGAACGCTTATCCTATATCGGGGCATCGACCGAAAGTGGGCGCGCGCCGCCTTCGGTGACTGATTGGACCGGTCCACGCTCGTCCGGAGGACGTTCCACCTCGCGAGCCCCGTCTGGCTCGTCTGGTACTGGATGCCGCCGGACGCGTGGATTGGCGTGCGGAAGGAGCTCGTCCTCCTGTTCTTCCTGTGCGGGGCCCTGTTGATCGAGGCGGGCCGGTTGATCACGGGCCGCCAGTTCTTGGGCCTCCGAGGATATGAATCGGGCCGCCTGAGCGCCTACGCGTGGGGCTCGTTAGGCCTCGCCGTGGGACTACTGTTCTTTCCGGGGGAGATCGTCATTGTCACCTTTTGGGGGATGGCATGGATCGACCCGCTGTGCGCGCACATGCGGAAAAAGCGGGGAGATCCCTGGGTTCCGTTCGTCGCGTACGTCGCGCTGGCGGCGTTCCTGTCGCTCCTCGTCGTGCCCACCGCGCTTTATAGCACGTCTCCGTGGAGTCCTGAGGTGATTGCCGTGTTCGCACCGCTGGCGGCGATTGTGGCATTAGCCGCCGAGAGACCGAATCTGAAGCACGTCGACGATGATTTCCTGATGCACGTCCTCCCAATGGTCGTGTTGGCGGTTCTTTCTATGGCGTTGGGAGTTGACGGTCGGTAGGACGACCGTATCCAGTGATAGGTTGGCCTCGAGAGCGTTTCGCGGGTCCGAGGCGAGACGGGGCCTCAGGGTTCGCACCGCAAGGATCCTTTCGGAGTGTTCGAGACACCACGGACAATCAGGTGCCGTGGTGGAGCCTCTTCGTCGCGCGATGAATCTCTCGAGATGGTCGACCAGACACGGCGTCGCTCGCAGTGCACGATGTTCTCCCAACCGAAACGTATTTGTTTGCCTGGGTTTTCACCGGTTCATGCAGCTCATGGAGGGAAGCGGGGAGAGAGCGCCAGCGGAAGCTGGCGGAATGTCAACGAGGGCGTTGGGTGTGATGGCGGTCATTCTGGCGGCCGCCGCCTTGGTCGTCAACCTCGTGATTCCCGGGCCTGCTGGGAACGCCGGGGCGGACGGGATGGACGGTGGGGACGGGGCCGCTGGGACAAACGGCGTCGACTCTTGGGATCTCAACGGCAACGGAACGCCGGACATCGGGACGGAAGATGCGAACAGGGACGGCTCCGTCAATCGCGCAGACTGCGCAGGACCCCAAGGTCCCGGTGGAATCAACGGGGCGGACGGGATTGACTGCTGGGATCTGAACGGTAACGGGATCGGGGACGTGGCGGCCGAGGACCTCAATGGGGACTTGACCGTGGACATGCTTGACTGTCGAGGGGCACAGGGGCCTCAAGGGTTCCCGGGCACGCCCGGGGGCGGAACAATCCTGGCTTCACGTGGCGCGTTGTCCGGCTGGCCACTCAGTCAGCCCTGCGCGTACTATCAGGGGGCCGAGGTGACGATGACCGTTCCTGGACCCGGGACCGTGGTCGTGACGGCGATGGTCACCATCCGGATCGACCACACGTCTGGGAATACGGATGGCATCGACCTGTACCTTGACGTAATCGCCGATTGGTGTGCTGGGGACGGCTGGGGGGGAGGAGCGTTTGTCGACCCCAGCGAGCCCACGGCCTTCTATTATGAGCACGTGCCGCTTCTGGAGCCCTTCACAGTCACAGCAGGGACCTACACATTCTACATCAACGGAACGGGGTTCGCCGCCGGGGGGATCGGTGACAGCTTCTGGCTCGCGAGCGTCGTAGCGGTCTTCTATCCCGCCTAAGGCGCATGATCCAAGCACGGACCGATCCGAACCCGTCGGGGAGTGCGCACCCAGACTTCCGTCCAACGCCTCGACGATAACGACTTGGCTGGAAAAGAACCATGCAGATGATCCGAACCAAGGATGACCCCTGCGCGTTCATCACGACGCGACGCCGACGATCCCGTTCGCGATTGCGGACAGCGCCTTCCCGATCTCCTCAGTCCAGGAGAACGGGTTCCACCAGTCCTCCCCGGTGGGGTCGATGTACCTCAGGGGGTTGTTCACAGTGTACACGTACCGGTCGAGGGACTGCGGTACCGTGAGGTGGCCGAGAACCGGGTCCGGGGAGAGGAAACGCCCCAGTTCCGGGTCGTAGAACCGCCGGTACAGATAGTACATATTCGTGGCGGCGTCGTGCCATTGGCCTGTGAACTTGAGCCTCTGGCCTACGGGCTCGTTGACGAGCCCGTACTGGATCCCGAACGGCTTGTACTGCGTCGATGAGAAGATCGCGCCCGCCGTGTTCGTCACGACGCGTACGGATCCAAGCGCGTCTTGATGCACGTAGTACTTGACGCCGTCAACCGTGCGCGCGACGAGGAGGCCCGACGCGTAGATGTAATGGGTGACGGAGGTGGCCTGCGTGTACACGAGGCTCAGTCCCGAGTACACGAAGTACGTCGTTGTGGTCCCCTCGACGGCCATGACCCGACGCCCGAGGCCGTCATACGTGTACGAACCAATCGTGGCGCCGTTCTGTTTCGCTGTCGTCAGGCGGTCCTCGGAGTCGTAGAGGTACTCCTTCGTCGTCGTGGGGCCCTGAGTCACGTTCCGCCACCGCGTGTTGCCATTGGCGTCGTACGCCAGGGTGGCGGCGAGGCCCGGTTTGCTGTACTGAGTGAGCCTGTGGTCCTGCGTGTACGCGTACGACCACGTCGTCCCGTCCTCGATCATCTGGAGGCGGTCGCCGCCAGCGGTGTACGCGAACTCATGGGAGAAGGCGTATGTGCCCGCGGCCGTCCACTTCCGGATCCGGTCCTGATTGTCATAGATGAAGCTCTCCGATTCAGCGAGAGTCGGGGTGGCGACGGAGAGGGACGTCACGTCGCCCGCGGCGTTGTACCCGTAGTCCAGGCTCAGGCGACCGACGACGGTCGGCGGTACGACGTCACGTACAACGGTGGCTGGCATGACTTCAAGACAAAACCGTCGCAGCACTACTTCGGTTCGTTCTGTCGCTGAGGGGCGCGGTTGAAGGCCGTGCAGGCAGAGAAGGCTACCGTCGGTCTAGCGACTGTCAACGATTATTGGAAACGCGGTCTAATCCGTAACGACTTCGAGCTTCCCGAACCGCCCCGCGCTCACCTGCATGTTCCCCCGCCATTGGCGGACCCAGCCGTTCGTGATGCGGACGTGATCGTTCATGTTGACCTGCTCGATTTCCTCGTTCCACAGGCTCAGCGCGACGGAGTCCCCGTCCTCGTCGACGCCCTTCGCGTCGCACACCCGGGACTGCCCGCGGAACGTGTTCACGCTCCGGGCATCGCCCTTCTCCGTGATCGTGAGGTCGAGGACGTCGAACTTCTGCTCCGCCTTCAGGTCTTTCACTTTCATGGAGGGAACCGCGCTCACAAGGGACGCATGGGTTTAAAGCTTTGGTCGACGCGCGCGCGGAGCTCGCGTAACCATCGCCGCGATCGCGACGGGCCCGTCGGCGAGAGGATGTGGCCCCGCAGAAGATCCCGCACGCCGTCGAGCGCGCGCACGTCCCCGTTCCAGTCCCGCAGGAGGTCCCCGTGCTCCGCCTCGATCTCCGCGACCGCCCGGGCGCTGACCTTCCCGAGCCACCGCGTCTCCTTCCCCGAGTGCACGACCGCGAGGTACGCGATCCGCCCCAGCCGCACGTGGACGCGGAACCTCCCGAGGTCCAGCCCCTGGAGCTCCTGGTCCTCCTCGTAGTTGAAGGAGTCCCGCACGAAGTCCATGATCGCCGTGAGCATTCCGCTGAGGACGTCGGGGTCGGCCCCATCGTTCGCTGCCTTGGACATGTGGACGAGCAGCACGCCGCTGCGGTGGATCAGGAAGATCTCCTCTGTCCGGAGGCGGCGCCGGGCGATTCCCACGTACGTGCCCGCCACGAGGGTCGCGCTGATCCCGAACGAGCCCCACAGCCACGGGCTCCCGGCAGCCGCCGCACCGGCGACCGTGAGCGACACCGCGTTCGATCGGCCCCGCACGAGTCCGTCCCCGGCGCGGTCCGTGAAGTCGACGGACACCTCGTGGGCCACGACCGACGTCTCCCGGGCTCGGGGATCGACCTGCACGGTCACGTTGAACCGCGTGGTCCCCGGTGCGACATCGAGGAGGTGCCAGGACTGGGCCCCTCCCGTCCGTGTCGGCGAGACGGGGGCCGTGTCGCTCACGTACGCGAGGGCCGCCGGGAGCGTCTCGTTCAGCCAGACGTGGCGCGCGGCGGTGCGCCCCTCGTTCGTGACGTTCACCTCGAACGTGAGGACGTCGCCCGGGTCCACGAGGCTCTCCGCGCATTCGAGGGTCACCAGGACGTTCGGCGCGAGGACCTCGACGGGAGCGCTCATCGCGACCGACCGGCGGCCTGCGGCGTCCGAGAAGTCCGCGGTGATCGGGAGGTCGATCGACGCCCCGTCGTCGAGGAGGGTGCGCGTCGTGGCGGTGAGGAAGAACCAGGTCGTGCCCTGCGGGACGGTGGTCGCCCGGAACCCCACGCTGGGTCCCGTGACGAACACGGGCCCCGGCCCCGAGGCGTTCGCTAAGGCGAGGAGCGAGTCCAGGGTCGCGTTCACCCACACGTCCGTCGCGTCTTCCGTGCCCGCGTTGATCAGGCTGATCGCGTACCGCACGGAGTCGCCGCTCGCCACCTGGGCGCGGTCGAGGGTCACGCGCGCCGTGACCGCCGCAGGGGTCCACCCCCAGAGGCGGAACGAGAAGTCCCCGGGCTGGATCGTCCAGTTCCCCCCGGAAGCCGTCGCCGCGCGGCCCCGGGCGTAGAGGTCGGCGCTCGTGTACCGCCACGCGTAGCCGTTCCCCGCACCGCCGATCCCCTCAGCGACGATCCAGTACGGCGTCCCGGCGGACACGGCGACGGTGGGGGACAGCGTGAAGTCCACCCATCCGTACGCGGGGTCGGAGTTGTTGACGCCGAACGCGAGGATCCCCGCGACGTCCGGCTCGCCGCCTGCGTCCGGGACGATGCGGACAATGAGGTCGTCGTCCGTCCCCCGATCCTGGACGTACAGGGAAACGCGCGTGAGGGTGAAGGGCGCGACGGGAGAGAACGACTGCCCCATCGACAGGTTGCCCTCGGTGACGTTCTCGAGGGGGGATGCCGTGTCCTCCTGCCCGTCCATCAGGTGGTAGGGGGATGCCGCCGCCGGGCGGGGTAGAAAACAAAGAGAGGCCAGGGCGAGGGCTGCGAGGAATGTCGCTGCGCGCGCGGGCCCGGGCCGCATGGCCTCCCCCCCGGGTCGGGCAAAGCGGTATTCAAGGTTCCTCCCCGGTTACCGGGATTGAGACATCCCGGCCTGGGGGGCCGCCGCAGGTCCGTCCTGCGCCGCGAGTGACACCGCCAAGAATACCGCCAAAATATATACTCCAGACTCCGATACGGAAAGCGACTCGGGATGAATCGGATCAAGGTGGTCAACGACGTGGCCGATTTGGTCCCGATCCTGCGGGCCGTCGACACGGACGTGAAGAAGACGGTGTTCCTCGACGTCACGCAGACGTGGCTCACGGGGAAGCAGGTCCAGGACAAGTACGGGGAAGAGGGCCTGGAGGCGCTCCGGTTCTTCGAGAAGATGAAGCTCGTGGAGACGAAGTGGCAGACGGGGCAGGACGAGAAGGGGCGCCAGGTGCCGGAGAAGGCGTACCACGCGTTCTACGGGAGCTTCCACATCAACGCCACGAGTCCCGTGAACGAGATCAGCGACGTGCTCTCCGTCGCGATGATGGCGGAGGACCGGTACCGGAAGACGGAGGAGCGGCTGTACAAGCTCGTCGGGGACCAGGGGATGTTCGCTGGGGACGTCGCCGACGACCTCAAGGTCACGCAGACCACGCTGAAGGCGCTCGTGAAGCGGTCCGGGCGGCTCGACTTCCGAGGACACCGCATCATCCGATTCGAGGAGTAGATGCCCAAGGGACCGAACGTGGTCGTGCTCCGGCTGGGCCACCGGCCGGCGCGAGACAAGCGGGTGACGACGCACGTGTGTCTCACGGCGCGCGCGTTCGGGGCGTCCAAGGCGTTGGTGAGCACGAAGGATGCCTCCTTGGAGCGGAGCGTTGGAGGCGTCGTCGACAGATTTGGCGGGGATTTCGAGATCGAGACGGGCGTCGCGTGGCGGCGGATCCTGAAGGGTTGGCGGGGGACGGTCGTGCACCTCACGATGTACGGGGAGCCGCTCGACGTCGCGATCCCGCGGATCCCTCGAGGTGACGTGCTGGTCGTCGTGGGCGCGGCGAAGGTCCCGGGCGAGGTGTTCGGGCGCGCGGACTTCAACGTGGCGGTGGGGAACCAGCCGCACTCCGAGGTCGCGGCGTTGGCGGTGTTCCTGGAACGGTTCCTGGGCGGCGACGTTCTCCGCGAAGCGTTCGGGGGACCGTTCGAGATCGTCCCGAGTCGACGAGGTAAGGTCCTCCGCAAAGCCTTATGACCGCACGCCCCCTGGAACGCGCGCCGGTCCGATGCGCCCTTCTTCCGTGGTCCTCGCCCTTTCGTTCGCAATCGTCCTCGCGTCCCTCTCGCCGCGGTCCGCCGCCGTGGTGGAACGACCCGCGTACGCGCGGGGCGACTTCTGGTCGTATCGCACGAGCCTGTCCGAGGAGTTCGGGTTCCGCTTCGAGGGGAACTCCACGGTCACGGCCGGGAGCGAGGTCGAGACGGACGTCCAGGGGGAGCGGGTCCGCGCCCTGGAGGTCTCCGTGTCGGGCGGCGGCACCTTCGAGGGGACGTTCGAGGGCTTCGGGACGATCCGCGGCAGCTGGACCGTCACCGGCGCGGAGCGGTGGGAGACGACCCGCTGGAACACGGTCCGCTCCTTCGGGCGCGTCACCGCCACGGGCTCCCTGGCGGGCCCGCCGCCCGTGGGCGTGACCCTGGAGATCGTGAACGAGACGACCCGCCGAGTAACCGCCGACACGTTCGCGTGGCCGGTTCACGAGGGCTCCGCAGGGGAGACCCGCGCCCATTGGAACGCGACGCAGACGGTGTCCGTGACGTTCGAGGGGTTTCCCCCGCAGTCCAACGCGACGTACGAGGACGCGGACTTCACCACCATGCACCGTCACAACGGGACCGCGCGAAAAGCGGTCGTCGCCGGTGCGTTCGACGCGCATCGGATCGAGGACTCGGGGCCGGAGGGCCGCGTCGTCCGCTGGTTCGCTCCGCGCGTCGGCGGGGACGTGGTCCGGGAGGAGTACAACGAGACCGGTGGGGTCGTCGCCTCCTCGGAGCTGACGGCCTTCCGGTACCGCGCCGGAGAGCCTACGCCACCGTTCCCGTGGCTGTACGTCCTGATCGCCGGACTTGGGACGAGTGCCGGCATTCTCCTTGGCGTCCTCGCGCTCCGGAAGCGCCGGCCGGTCGAGGTGTGGATGCCGCCAGACCCAATCGATCGCTCACCGTAGGTCATCGAGCGGGATGCGGATGTCCTCGAGATCGAAGCCCACGAGATGGCGCGTCGTCTTCGGGGGGAACGGGTCCCCGCGCAGGCCGCGATCCACGACCTCCGCCTTCGTCACGGACTTCACGGTCGCATCGGGCCACGTCGTCAGGCCGATCCCGTCGTCCTTGTAGTCGACGAGGAACGCGGGCGCGCGCACGCACCCGAGGCGGAGCAGGGCTTCGTACCGATGGTGCCCGTCCAGAATCACGAGGTGCTCCGACTCCACGAGGAGCGCGCGGCGCACGTACCCGGTCCCGCGGATCTCATCGAGCACCTTCGCGAGGAGGCGCGGCTGCGTCCGCTCGTGGGGCCGCAATCGTCCGATGTCGACCAAGGCGAACTGCGGCTGCACCGGCGGGAGGCCCCTTCGGGGGCGATTCCTGCGTCGTATAAAGGGTCTCCGGACGGCGGCCTCGCCGGTTCACTTCAGAGTAGGCACTTTCTTCAGGCTCACCCGTTTCGGGAAGTACCGGAGGACGACGATGTCCCCGACGCTCTGGATCCAGCGGAACGGAACGCTCACGGCCCGGGAACCCTCCACGAGGAGCGGATTCGTCTCCTGGACGAACAGCCCGTCGACCTGGCCGTTGTCCACATCGACGACGAGGTTGTTCACGTTCCCCAGGAAGACGCCCTGGTTCGTATACACCTGAAGGCCGATCAACTCGGAGATTTCCTCGAGCAGGCTACCACCATCCCTTCTGCTGGCGGGTGTATCCGGCTCCCGTTCTTTAAGGCTTCGGTGGCGGGGTCACAGGACCTGGGTCGCCACGTCCTCGAGCTCGCGCTCGCAGTACTGGCACCGGAGGCGCAGGGGCTCCTTGCCCGTCACGAGGAACACGGACTCCACGGGCTCTCGGGAGTTCGTGATGCAGTTCGGGTTCCCGCACCGGAGGATCCCGACCGCGCGCTCCGGCAACGTGACCGTGTGCTTCTCCGCGACGTTGTAGTTCCGGATGATGTTGATCGTCGCCTCCGGCGCGAGGAGCGCGATCTTGTTCAGCTCCCGCGGGTTCAGCTCCCGGTCCTCGACCTTCACGATGTCCTTCCACCCCTTCCGCTTGCTCGGCACGTGCACGAGGATGGACACCGTGGAGCTCACGGCCTCCGTGATCCCGAGGACCTTCAGCAGCTTGAGCGCCATCCCGCTCGGGATGTGGTCGATCACGGTCCCGTTCTTGATCGGCGTGACCTTGAGGTCCCTCACGAGGACCCCTCCAGGATCAGGGAGAGGAGGGCCATCCGCACGGGCACGCCGTTGAACGCCTGCTCGAAATACCGCGCGTGCGGGGTCCCGTCGACCTCCGTCGCGATCTCATCCACGCGCGGGAGCGGGTGCAGCACGATCAGCCCCTTCCGCGCGTCCCGGAGCAGGGCGGTGTCGACGCGGTACGACCCGGCGACCTTCGCGTACTCCTGAGGGTCGGGGAAGCGCTCCTTCTGGATCCGCGTCACGTAGAGGACATCGAGGTTCGGCACGACCCCTGCCAGGTCCTCCGTCATCGCGAGGGGGATGCCGCGCGCGCGGACGTGTTCCACGACCTCCTTCGGCATCTGCAGGCCGGCCGGAGCGACGAACGTGAGGTCGACGTCGAAGTCGCAGAGCGCGTGCGTCAGCGAGTGGACCGTGCGACCGTACTTCAGGTCTCCCACGAGGGCGATCTTCGTCCCGTCGATCCCGTTCCGCTCGTCCCAGATCGTGTACAGGTCGAGCAGGGTCTGCGTCGGGTGTTGACCGGCGCCGTCCCCCGCGTTGATCACCGGTTTGTCCGTGAACTCCGCCGCCAACCGGGCCGCGCCCTCCTGCGGGTGGCGGACGACGATCACGTCGCTGAACGACTCGACCATGCGGACCGTGTCGGCGAGGGTCTCCCCCTTCTGCACGGAGGTGCCCTCCGCGCTCGAGAAGCCGATCGCGTCGCCGCCGAGCCGTTTCATGGCGCTCTCGAAGCCCAGCCGGGTCCGTGTGGACGGCTCGAAGAACAGCGTTGCGAGGATTTTCCCTTCGAGCGCGCGGCTCGTCCGCTCACCCCGCGCGACCGGGACCATCTTCTTCGCGGCCTTCAGGATGGATTCGATGTCCTTTCGGGAGAAATCGGCGATGGACAGGACGTCGCGACCCGTGAAGCCCCCCATGATGCTCGGCAGTAGTTTCGACCCGGTATAAAGGTTCGGCGGCCGGAGGCTGGCTCTGGCCTGGGAAAGGAAAAAACCCCCAACCAGGGTGGCGGCGCCCGGTCAGAACCTAGGCCCTCGGCTTCTTGCCGAGGTCCGTCACGTTCCTCGGGAGGAGGACGATCCCGCCCTTCTCTGCCATGTACCGGTCCCAATCCTTGCTGTGCTCAGGCACCTCCTGCGCGCGCTGGACCGCGAGCGTGGCGGTGACCTTCCCGACGATCGCGTCGACGTCGACGCCGAGCACTTCCTTGAACAGGTACTTGAGTCGGTGCCGGTCCATGGTCTGGGAATCGACGGGTCTCTGCCTATAAATACGGAACGTCAACCGGTACGCGATTTGACAATAATCCGACACGCGCACCGGGGCGTCGAAAAGGCCTCCCGGTCGTCCCGGGGCCCTTGGTGCGCGGACCAGGCCGTTCGCTCTCCGTTACGCCTGAAAAATAAGGGTTGGGCCTGCCGAGCAGGCCCGAGGGGGTTGAGGAGGGGGGTAAGTATAAAGCGGCTGGACGAGGGGGTCTCGGGCCAGCCAAGTGGGTTGTGGAGGAGGGGT
>Ga0209002_10002588_pt1 | contig 14544 bp, 7 predicted proteins | sample Rifsed16ft2_FD_184010 | JGI IMG/M metagenome (GOLD analysis project Ga0209002, IMG submission 184010) | Soil microbial communities from Rifle, Colorado, USA - sediment 16ft 2 (version 2) | ecosystem: Environmental > Terrestrial > Deep subsurface > Rock core/Sediment | place: Rifle, Colorado...
GGATTCCCAATCCCCAGGACGAGGCTACTCTCAGGCGCTCGATCCTCCAGTGGGAGGCACTGACGGATGCGGAACACCGCGCCTCACGGGAGTGGACCCACCGCCTCCTTCACCTCCGGAGGGCGGAGCTCGCGCCGAGGCTCGCGGGGCTCGAGCGGATCGAGGCGCGGTGGACCCGGCTCGGGGAGTCCGCCCTCGCGGTGGAGTGGGCGCTCCGCGACGGCGCGCGGCTCCAGCTGATCGCCAACCTGGGGCCGACGCCGCTCCTATCCCGCATCCCTTGGGAGCCCCTCGGACGGTGCCTGGTGGCCTCGTCGCCCTCACTGGAGGAAGGGCGGGCGCTTGAACCGTGGCAGGTAGCGTACTATCTGAGCCGATGACGGAGCGTCAGCACCTGCGTCCGCCATCATGGCCCCTGGGGCGCCGGGGCTTCGTACGGTCCGGACCGGGCACACGGCGTCCCGGTCGCCCTCCTCGAGGAGGAGGCAGAGGGGCCTTAGGCGGAACCTCTGCCCGGCCGCTGAGGCGGGCCGAAGGGTGCCGCCCCTTCCAGGTGGTTGAGGAAACTCTCCAGGTGTTTCCGAAAGGCCGTCCGGCGTCGCGAGGGCACGGGCGACCCCGGGATGAATCCACCCGCGAGGGGATTGATAAAGCGCCCGTGTTTCATGACTCGATAATCGAGATGGGAGCCAGTGGATAGGCCCGTCGAACCCACTCGCCCGATGACCTGGCGCTGGCGGACGCGCTGGCCGGGGCGGACCTCGACCTTCGAGAGATGGTTGTACATCGTCTTGTAGCCTCGGGCGTGGCGGAGCGTGATGCTGAGCCCGTTTCCCCCCTTCCACCCCGCGGCCGCCACGACCCCGTCGGCCACCGCCCGCACCGGCGTGCCCGGCGGGGCCCCGTAGTCAACGGCCAGGTGGGGACGCACGCCGCCGAGGATCGGGTGGACGCGGGCATGCGAATAGCCGGAGGTGATGCGGGTGAAATCCAGGGGCGCCCGGAGAAACATCTTCCGCACGGAGCGCCCCTCCGCGTCGAAGTACCGGAGCTTCCCTTCCGCCACCTCGAACGCCACGGCAGTCAGTGGCTCCCGCCCGGCGCTCTGGTACTGCGCGATCAGGATGTTCCCATACGCGACGAACTCGTTGTACACGAACCGTTTCTCGACGAGCAACCGGAACCGGTCGCCTGGCAACGCATCCGCGGCGAAGTCGAAATCCCATTCAAAGACGTGGACGAACCTGGCGGTGAGCGTCGGCGTCTCATCGAGCCGATCCATGCTGTCGAAGAGCGACCCCTCCAAGGTCCCCGCGACGGCGACCAGGCGCGTCTCCACCGGGAGGGTCACTTTGTGAGCGCGCCAATCGCTGCCGTCAGGGCGAATCTCGTACCGCTCAACCGGTGTGCGCGCGTATACGATCTCTTGGAGGTGGCCGGCGGGCGCCCGCGTGACGCGGAGTCGCTCCCCCGGCCGGATGTGGCGTAGGGACACTTCTCCGCGGAGCGCGGCGATGATCCGGGCGGCCTCGACAGGGTCGAGGCGGCTACGGCGCAGCGCGCGCTCCAAGGTTTCGCCCGACTTCAGCGTGGTCTCGGTGACGGACCACGCAGGCGGGGGCGCGTCGGCGGTCCGGGTGGCCAGCCCCCCGACGGCGAGCGGAAGCAAGAGGAGTACCCGCAGGGCCGTCATCACGCTCATGGCCTACACCTTTCCAGACCCTACCACACGGGGCGGGAATTCACGATCATCCAGGTAATGCCGACACCCATCATCGCGAGAAGGCGTCATCATGTCGTTCCAGCGACATCTTGTCGCCACAGGGCCGGACAGGCCGGCCCTTGCCCCCGATCACCGCGGAAAATTCCCTGCGATGTTCACAGTTTTCTTGGGGGCTCTCCCAGCGGGCACGGTGGTCCCCGGATTGCACGAAAGGGGAAAAAGAGTAAGACTCTCGGACAACGGACGGAGAACGCGAATGCACATCCGGCGGTGGATCCGCCTGCTGTGGCCCGCTAGGGCGGAGGCGCGGCGGTGACGCGGCCAGGCACTCCCTATCCGCAGGGAGCCACATGGGACGGGTCCGGCGTGAACTTCGCCCTCTTCTCCGAGAACGCCACGGCAGTGGACCTGTGCCTGTTCGACGCGGAGGGGAGCGAGGAGATCGCCCATATCCGCATGACGGAACAGACCGACCAGGTCTGGCACATCCACCTGCCCGAGGCCCGTCCGGGGCAGCGGTACGGCTACCGGGTACACGGGCCGTATGACCCCGCCAACGGCCATCGGTTCAACCCGGCGAAGCTCCTGCTTGATCCGTACGCCAAGGCCATTGACGGAACCATTCGCTGGAGCGACGCCCTCTTCGGCTATACCGTGGGCCACCCCGACACCGACCTGAGCCAGGACGACCGCGACAGCGCCGCGGGGATCCCCAAGAGCGTCGTGGTGGACCCGGCGTTCACCTGGGCGGACGACCGGCCGCCTCGGATTCCCTGGAACGAGACCATCATCTACGAGGTCCACGTCAAGGGGTTCACGGCGCGGCACCCGGACATCCCCAAGGAGCTCCGGGGGACGTACGCTGGCCTCGCCTCTCCCCCGGCCATCGACTACCTCCGCTCGCTGGGGATCACCGCGGTCGAGCTACTGCCGATCCATCAGTTCGTGGCCGACAAGCACCTAGTTGAGCGAGGCCTCACCAACTACTGGGGCTACAACTCCATCGGCTTCTTCGCCCCCGACGTGCGATACTCGTCGGGTGGCGGGCTGGGACGGCAGGTGAACGAGTTCAAGACGATGGCGAAAGCCCTCCACGAGGCCGGGATCGAGGTCATCCTCGACGTGGTCTACAACCACACCGGGGAGGGAAACCACCTGGGCCCGACCCTCTGCTTCCGCGGCATCGACAACGCCAGCTACTACCGCCTCGTGCCCGACGACCGCCGCCATTACACGGACTTCACCGGGTGCGGGAACACGCTCAACATGACCCACCCCCGGGCCCTCCAGCTGATCATGGACAGCCTCCGCTACTGGGTGCTGGAGATGCACGTCGACGGCTTCCGCTTCGACCTGGCCTCCGCGCTGGCGCGGGAGCTCCACGAGGTGGACCGCCTGGGGGCCTTCTTCGACATCATCCACCAAGACCCGGTCATCTCCCAGGTCAAGCTCATCGCCGAGCCCTGGGACCTGGGCGAGGGCGGCTACCAGGTGGGCAATTTCCCCGTCCTCTGGGCGGAATGGAACGACCGGTACCGCGACACGGTCCGCCGCTTCTGGAAGGGCGACGAGGGACAGGTCGGGGGGCTCGCCTACCGCCTGACGGGGTCGAGCGACCTGTACGGCCGGGGCGGCCGGCGCCCCTTCGCCAGCATCAACTTCGTCACGACCCACGACGGCTTCACCCTCCATGACCTGGTCTCCTATAACGTCAAGCACAACGAAGCCAACGGGGAGGACAGCCGAGACGGGATCGACACCGATCTCTCCTGGAACTGCGGCGTCGAAGGGCCCACGGACGACCCGGAGATCGTGGCGCTGCGCGAGCGGCAGAAGCGGAACTTCCTGGCCACACTTCTCTTCTCCCAGGGCGTGCCGATGCTCTGCGGCGGCGACGAGATCGGCCGGACCCAGCACGGCAATAACAACGCCTACTGCCAGGACAACGAGATCAGCTGGGTGGAGTGGCGGTTGGACAGAAGCCGGCGGGCCCTGCTCGCCTTCGCCCGGGACCTCATCGACCTCCGCCGCCGGCACCCGGTGCTGCGCCGGCGCCAGTTCTTCCACGGCCGGCGGATCCGGGGATCGGAGGTGAAGGACCTCGGGTGGTTCCGCCCGGACGGCAAGGAGATGACCGAGGAGAGCTGGCGAGACCCCCTGTCCCGCTGCTTCGGCCTCCGGCTGGCCGGGGACGCCATCGAGGAGGTGGATGCTCGGGGGGAGCGGATCACGGACGATACCCTCCTCATCCTGCTGAACGCCTATCACGAGCCCGTGGCGTTCATCCTGCCCGCCCACCGGCGCGGCGTGAAGTGGGAGGTGCTGATGGACACGCGCACGCCCGACGGGCGCCGGCGATACCGACCGTTGAAGGGGGGCGAGGCGTACGACCTGGAGGGGCGCTGCCTGGCCCTGCTGCGTCTCCGGACCAAGCCACGCATGCGGAGCCGCGGATCCGACGGCTGATCCGGCCGCGCGCGTGAGAGGCGGAGAGGAGGAGGCAGTGTCGACGCCAAGGATCCTGGTGGTGGACGACGATCCAGAGATGCGCGCGCTCCTGCTCGATGAACTCCGCAACGAGGGGTTCGAGGTGGCCGAGGCCGCGGATGGCGCCGAGGCGGTGCTGGCCGTCCGGGGGCGGGAGTTCGACGTCATCCTGATGGACAAGAACATGCCCGGGCCGAGCGGCCTGGATCTGATTCCCGGATTCCGCCGGACGTGTCCCCGCTCCCGGATCATCATGATGACGGCCTTCGGCGATGTCTCCTCCTACGTGGAGGCCGCCGAGAAGGGGGCCGTGGAGTACCTCTTTAAGCCCTTCCGCATGGAGGAGATGAAAGCGGCCATCCGGAAGGCCCTGGGGTCGGATGTGGCCTCGGAGGGTGAGCCCCGCGGGGAACCGGCCTGATGAAGCACCTCACGGCGCGCCTGGTCATCCTCCTCATGCTGGCCCTGATGACCATTACCGCGATCTATGACTACTTCCGCCTGGTCCGCGAACGCGAACAGCTCGTCGAGCAAACCCGGGAGGACGCGCGAGTGTTCGCGGAGACGCTGGCCCTCGCGGTCCGCTGGAACGTGCGGCGCGGCCGGACCACGGAGGAGCTGCAAGAGCTCCTCACCGAGATCCTGGCGCGGCCCGGCCTGATCGGAGTCGGCATCTACGACCCCGACGGTCGGGTGGTGGCCACGAGTGTGGCCGAGGGCAAGCCGGCGTCGACGCGGGACGATGCGATCCAGGAGGCCCTGAAAAGGAAAGAAGCTGCCTCACTCATGTTGGAGGCGGGAGGCGCCCAGATTCTCAGCCACATCCAACCCTTCCGCTGGCCGGGCGGGCGGACAGCGGCCGTCGAGGTCCGCCAGACCCTGGAGGGGGTCGAACGGCAATTCGGCCGAGCGATCCGGGAAAGGCTCCTTTCCCGCCTGGTCGTCCTGACCTTCTTCGTCCTGTCGATCGCGGCCGTGACCCGGTGGAGCATCGCCCGGCCCATCCGCGCCCTGATCGAGGGGGCCCGCGCCGTCGGCCAAGGCGACCTGGCGCAGCGAATCCACCTGGCACGCCCGGACGAGATCGGGCAGCTCGCGGAGGAGTTCAACCGGATGGCGGCGAACCTCGAGGCCGCGCACCAGGAGATCGTCCAGCAGGGGGACGAGCGCCTTCGGCTTGAGCAGGAACTCCAGCGGGCCCAGAAGCTGGCGGCCGTCGGCATGCTGGCGGCCGAGGTGGCTCACGAGGTCGGGACGCCCCTCAACGTGATCTCCGGTCGCGCCGAGGCCCTGGAGCGGACGATTCCCCTCGACCACCCGGCGCACCGGCACCTGGACGTGATTCTGAAGCAGACCGAGCGGATCACCGGGATCATCCGGGCCCTCCTGGACTACACGCGGCCCCGACGGCCGGTGCTCCGGCAGGAGGTGGTGCTGCCGCTCCTGGGGCGGGTGGCGGATGTGCTCCTCGGGCGCACCCGAGCCAAGGGGGTGCGGATACAGCTAGACCTCCCGGTCGTCCTTCCGCCGATTCAGGGGGACGCGGACCAGCTCCAGCAGGCATTCCTCAACCTGCTCCTGAACGCCCTGGATGCCTCCCCACCCGGCGGGATCGTTCGGGTGAGCGCGGGAGACGAGCCGGTGCTACCGGCCGAGGGGCGGGTGGGAATCATGCGGGGCAAGGCGGAGACGCCGTGCCTCGCGATCCACATTGTGGACAGCGGCAATGGGATGACGGCGGAACAACTGGCGCACGTCTTCGAGCCGTTCTTCTCCACCAAAGGGCGGGGCCAGGGCACGGGTCTGGGGCTTCCGATCGTCGAGGAGATCGTGCGCGCTCACCGGGGCGAGGTCGAGATGCTGAGCGTCCCGGGAAACGGGACCGAGGTCATCGTTCGGCTCCCCCTCGCCCCCGACAGGGCGGGCGACCCGAGCGGGGCGGTGCCGGAGCATGCGCCCGAGTCACGGAACGAGGGACGCTAACGTGCCCGAGGCACTGTACGAAGATCCCGGTCTCATGCCCCGGATCCCCGTGGCGACCTACCGGCTCCAGTTCAATCCAGTGTTCACGTTCGAGGAGGCCCGGCAGGTGGTGCCGTACCTGGACGCCCTGGGGATGAGTGACGTCTACGCCTCCTCGTACCTGACCGCGCGGCCCGGCAGCACGCACGGGTACGACATCGTGGACCACAACCGGCTCAACCCCGAGATCGGATCGGAGGAGGCCTACGACCGCTTCGTCGCCGCGCTGCGGGAGCGGGGAATGGGCCAGATCCTGGACGTGGTGCCCAACCACATGGGGATCGCCGAGGCCGCGAACCGCTGGTGGAACGACGTCCTGGAGAACGGGCCCAGCTCGCCCTACGCCGAGTTCTTCGACATCGACTGGGATCCGGTGAAGCGCCAGCTGGCGAACAAGGTCCTGCTGCCGATCCTGGGAGACCAGTACGGGCGTGTCCTGGAGAACCAGGAGCTCGTCCTGGAGATGGCGGAGGGGGCCTTCAGGGTGCGGTACCACGAGACTCCACTCCCCATCGAGCCCCGGTCGGCGATCCAGATCCTCGCCCACCGCCTGGAGGCGCTGGCCACGATGCTCGGGGAGACGCACCCGCACGTCCAGGAATACCAGAGCATCATAACCGCCCTCGCCAACCTGCCGCTGCCGATGGAGACCGCGCCGGACCGGGTCCGGGAGCGGGCGCGCGAGAAAGAGGTGATCGGGCGGCGCCTGGCCCGGCTGACGGACGCCAGCGACGCGATCCGGACCTCGATCGAAGAGACGGTGCGGGTGCTCAACGGCAAGCGCGGCGATCCCCGGAGCTTCGACCTGCTGGAGCGGCTGCTGGACGCCCAGCCCTACCGGCTCGCTCACTGGCGGGTGGCCGCGGAAGAGATCAACTACCGCCGCTTCTTCGACGTCAACGACCTGGCGGCGATCCGGATGGAGAATCCCGCGGTCTTCCGGGAGGCACACCGGCTGATCCTGCAGCTGGTCGAGGAGGGGAAGGTCACCGGCCTCCGGATCGATCACCCGGACGGCCTCTACGATCCGCCCGGCTACTTCCTGGCGCTGCAGCGGGCGCGGTTCGCCCAGGCGGTCCGCGCCCGCCTCCTCCGCGGCGCGGCCATGACCGAGCCCGATCTCGAGGCGGCCGTGGCGCGGGCGGCGGACGAATTTCAGGTCACGTGCCAGACGGACCCGACGCGGCCGGGCTGTCGTCCGCTCCACCTTCTGGCGGAGAAGATACTGGCGAAGGGCGAGCGACTCCCGACCCGGTGGGCCATCCACGGCACGACCGGGTACGAGTTCCTGAACCTGGTGGGTGGACTGTTCGTGGACGACGGGAATGAAAAGGCGATGACCGCCGTCCACACCGCGTTCACCGGGCAGCGGACCCCCTTCGCCGACCTGGCGTACGAGTCGAAGCAACTCATCCTGCACGTCTCCATGTCGAGCGAGCTGAACGTCCTGGGGCACGCGCTCAGCCGTCTGGCCGAGCGGAACCGGTACTCGCGGGATTTCACCCTGAACAGCCTGACCCACGCCCTCCGCGAGGTGATTGCCTGCTTCCCGGTGTACCGGACGTATATCGACGGCCGGGGTCCGGAGGTAGCCCTGCAGGACCGCGCCTGCATCGAGGTGGCCGTGGCCTTCGCCAAGCGGCGGAACCCTGCCACCAACATCTCCGTCTTCGACTTCGTCCGAGACGTGCTTCTGCTCCGCTACCCCGACACCGCCGACGCGGCGTACCGCGAGGACCAGCGGGCCTTCGTCCAGAAGTTCCAGCAGGTGACAGCGCCGGTCACCGCCAAAGGGGTGGAGGACACGGCCTTCTACCGCTACAACCGCCTGGTGAGCCTGAACGAAGTGGGGGGAGAGCCGGAGCGCTTCGGCGTCCCGGTCGAGGAGTTTCACAAGCAGTGCCTGGCCCGACAGGAGACGTGGCCGGCCTCCCTGTCCACCACCTCGACCCACGACACGAAGCGCAGCGAGGACGTTCGGGCCCGGATCCACGTCCTTTCGGAAATCCCCCGGGAGTGGCGGGCCGCGGTGGGACGGTGGCACCGCTGGAACCGGAAACACGCCTCCCTGGTGGACGGGCGCCCCGCCCCCGACCGGAACGACGAGTACCTGCTCTACCAGACGCTGGTGGGCGCCTGGCCCCTTGGCCCGGACGCGGCGGCCGCCTTCACGGGCCGGATCCAGGCCTACATGCTGAAGGCGGCCAAGGAAGCCAAGGTCAACACGAGCTGGATCAATCCGAACGAGGCCTACGACGACGCCCTCCGAAGCTTCGTGGCCCGGATCCTTGAGCCGGTGCCCGGGAACCGGTTTCTCGCCGACTTCGCCACATTCCATCGCCCCATCGCCCGGATAGGCATGGTGAACAGCCTCGCCCAAACGCTGGTGAAGATCACCGCGCCGGGAGTGCCCGATTTCTACCAGGGAACGGAGCTCTGGGACCTCAGCCTCGTGGACCCGGACAACCGCCGCCCGGTGGACTTCGCCGCGCGGGCGGCCCGGCTCGCGGAACTCAGGGCCCGCATTGCCGCGGGGGCCCTCGCCGGGCTGGCCCGCGAGCTGGTGGAGCAGTGGGTGGACGGCCGGATCAAGTTGTACACCACCCACCGGGCCTTGGCGTGTCGTCGGGCGGCGCCCGATCTGTTTCGTGAGGGGGACTACGTTCCCCTGCGGCCGGGCGGATCCCGGGGGGCGCACCTGTGTGCCTTCGCGCGCCGCCGGGGGACACGAGCCGTCCTCACGATCGTGCCGCGCCTGACCGCCCGGCTGACCGCGAACGGAGCCCACCTCCCTCTGGGCCCCGACGTCTGGGGGGACACTTACGTGGTGCTGCCGGGTGACCTCCCCGGCGGGCGGTACACCAATCTCTTCACCGGAGCGACGGTCAGGGCGGCGGAGCGAGAGGGCGGCGCAGGTCTGACGGCCAGAGACCTCTTCGCCCAGTTTCCCGTGGCACTGCTGGAGGCCGGTGTATTCTTATCAATGGAGACGACGGCACAGACTGAAGGAGGATCGTGAAAGGAGCGATGGGACGGGCGACGGCGACCAACCGATCCATCCGGGGGGACGTCCGGACGGTGTGGATCCTGAACGTCCAGCCGGAGCTGGACGGGGGACGCTTCCCGGTGAAGCGGGAGGTGGGGGCGACCCTGGAAGTGACCGCCGACATCCTGCGAGAGGGGCACGAGGCGTTGGCTGCCGCGCTGCTGTACCGGACCATCAAGGACACGGGGTGGCACGAGGTACGGATGGAGCCAATGGGGAACGACCGCTGGGCGGCCCGATTTCCCCTGGAAGAGAACACCCGATACCTCTACACCATCGAGGCCTACCCGGACCCCTACCGGACCTGGGCCGCGGACCTCAGGAAGCGCCTCGAGGCCGGCATGGAGGTGTCGAGCGAGCTCCTGGAAGGTGCCGCGCTCCTGCGCGCGGCGCTGCCGCGGGCTGTCGGGGCGGACCGGAAGCGGCTGGAGGCGCGCCTCGCGGAGTTCGACCAGGCGGACACGCCGGCCCAGCGGGCGCGGATTCTCCTGGACGAGGAGACCAGCGAGCTGATGGAAAGCTATCCGGACCGGAGCGCCGCGACCCGGTACGATCGTGAACTCGAGGTTGTCGTGGACCGGCCCCAGGCCGGCTTTGCGGCCTGGTACGAGATGTTCCCGCGCTCCCAGGGTCGGGTCCCCGGCCAGCACGGGACCTTCAAGGACTGCCTCGACAGGCTGCCGGACATCGCCCGCATGGGCTTCGACGTGATCTACCTGCCGCCCATCCATCCTGTCGGACGGAGCTTCCGCAAGGGGAAGAATGGCGACCTGGCCGCCGATCCGGGCGACCCCGGCTCCCCGTGGGCCATCGGCAACGAGCACGGGGGTCACAAGGCCGTGGAACCGGCCCTGGGGACACTCGACGACTTCCGGGCATTCGTCCGCGCCTGCCGCGAGGCGGGGCTCGAGGTCGCCCTGGACTACGCCCCCCAGTGCTCGCCGGACCACCCGTACGTCCGGGAACATCCCGAGTGGTTCTACCTGCGGCCCGACAGGACCATCAAGTATGCCGAGAACCCGCCCAAGAAGTACCAGGATATCTACCCGCTGAACTTCTACTGCCGGGACCGCGAGGCGCTGTGGGAGGAGTTCAGGAGCATCCTCCTGTTCTGGATCGAGCAGGGCATCCGGATCTTCCGGGTGGACAACCCCCACACCAAGCCCATCCCGTTCTGGGCGTGGCTCATCGGCGAGATCCAGGCGGTGTACCCCGACGTCATCTTCCTCTCGGAGGCGTTCACCCGCCCGAAGCTGATGCAGGCGCTCGCCAAGGTGGGGTTCACCCAGTCGTACACGTACTTCACCTGGCGGGACTTCAAGGCCGAGCTGATCGACTACTTCACCGAACTGACCCAGACGGAGATGGCCGAGTACTTCCGGGGCAACCTTTTCACCAACACGCCCGACATCCTGCCGCCCATCCTGCAGCAGGGCGGACGCCCGGCGTTCAAGATGCGGCTGGCCCTGGCGGCCACGCTTTCCTCGGTCTACGGGATCTACAGCGGCTACGAGCTCTGCGAGAACGCCGCCATCCCGGGGACGGAGGAGTACCTGGACTCGGAGAAGTACCAGATCAAGGTCCGGAACTGGGATACCCCCGGGAACATCAAGGACTACATCGCCCGGATCAACCGGATCCGGCAGGAGAACCCCGCGCTCCACGAGTACCGGAACCTTCGCTTCTACGAGAGCGACGACGACAACATCCTCGTCTACGGCAAGCGGAGTGCCAATGGTAGCAATGTGATCCTGGTCGCGGTGAACCTCGACCCCTTCGAGCCGCACCAGGCCCAGGTCCGCCTGCCGCTTCAGGAGCTCGGAATCGGCTTGGAGGGGCCGTTCCAGGTCCACGAGCTCATCACCGACCAGCGGCACTTGTGGAGGGGGCCTATGCAGACCATCCGGCTGGACCCCGCGGCGGAGCCCGCGGCGATCTTCCGGGTGAGCCGGTTCCCCCACAAGGACTACGAAGAGCCGTGTTACTGAGCTTGACCGGCGGGTCGTAACCGGCAACGGAGGAACCGTGGACAGCCTCTGGTACAAGGACGCTGTCTTCTACGAGCTCCACGTCAAGGCTTTCCAGGACGCGAATGGCGACGGGATCGGGGATTTCCAGGGGCTGAGGGAGCGGCTGGACTATCTCCAGGACCTGGGGGTGGATTGCGTGTGGCTGCTGCCGTTCTACCCCTCGCCCCTGCGGGACGACGGCTACGACATCGCCGACTACTGTGATATGTCACCCTTCTACGGAAAGATGGCGGACTTCCAGGCGTTCCTGGATGAGGCCCACCGCCGGGGCATGCGGGTCATCGCGGACCTGGTGGTGAACCACACCTCGGACCGGCACCCCTGGTTCCAGGAGGCCCGCCGCGATCCGGCCTCGCCGAAGCGGGATTGGTACGTGTGGAGCCCCGACGACAAGAAGTACCGGGACGCCCGGATCATCTTCGTGGACACGGAGAAATCGAATTGGACGTGGGACCCCGAGGCTCAGGCGTACTACTGGCACCGCTTCTTCAGCCACCAGCCGGACCTCAACTACGACAACCCCGAGGTCCAGCAGGCGATGCTGGAGGTCATGCGGTTCTGGCTGGACAAAGGGCTGGATGGGTTCCGCTGCGACGCCGTCCCCTACCTCTTCGAGCGAGAGGGGACCAACTGCGAGAACCTGCCGGAAACCCACGCCTTCCTCAAACGCCTACGGGCCATGGTGGATACCCAGTACCGCGGCCGGATCCTCCTGGCCGAGGCCAACCAGTGGCCGGAGGACGTCCGCGCCTACTTCGGCGACGGGGATGAGTTCCACATGGCGTTCCATTTCCCCCTGATGCCGCGGATGTTCATGGCGGTCCACAGCGCCGACCGGCGCCCGATCACCGACATGTTCCTCCACACGCCGCTGATCCCGGAGGGCTGCCAGTGGTGCGTGTTTCTCCGCAACCACGACGAGCTGACGCTGGAGATGTGTACGGATCCGGAGCGAGACTACATGTACTACGCCTACGCTCAGGACCCCCTGATGAAGCTGAACATCGGGATCCGGCGGCGCCTGGCCCCCCTCTTGGCCAATGACCGGCGGAGGATCGAGCTCCTCAACAGCCTCCTGTTCACGCTGCCGGGCAGCCCGATCATCTACTACGGGGACGAGATCGGCATGGGGGACAACATCCACCTCGGGGATCGACACGGCGTGCGGACCCCGATGCAGTGGTCAGCGGACCGGAACGCGGGATTTTCCCGGGCGGAGGCGGGGCAGCTGTACAGCCCGGTGATCGACGACCCGGAATACGGTTACCACGCGGTCAACGTGGAGGCCCAGCTCCGCACCCCGTGGTCGCTCCTGCACTGGATGCGCCGGCTGATCGCCGCCCGAAAGACGTCGCGCGCGTTCGGCCGAGGAACCCTCCGCTTCCTGAATCCGGCCAACACGCGTGTCCTCGCCTACCTCAGGGAGCATGAGGGGGAGACCATCCTCCTGGTTCACAACCTCGCCAGTTCAGCGGAGCCGGTAGAGCTGGACCTGCGGGAGTTCCGCGGGGCGGTTCCCGTCGAGCTTTTGGGCGGGACCACCTTTCCGGCCGTCGGGGACCCCCCCTACTTCCTGAGCCTGGCGCCCTACGGCTTCTACTGGTTCCGGCTGCACCGGCCGGGGAGCCCGGCGGAGACGTACGGAATCGAAACAGCCCCCATTTAGGCGGACCGCGATGACAGCGAGGGCGCGTTTCCCGAAGAAGGCCCGTGGCGGAGGCGGGCTCGAAGACCTGACGGCGCGAGCGGCGGCCGCGCTCCCCGAGGTGCTGCCCTCACAGCGATGGTTCGGGAGCAAGGCGCGGCGCATCGCCGGCGTGACGCCCCTGGATCGGGCCGCCGTGCCGGGGACTGCCGGGGCCCTGGCGCTCTTCCATGTGGCCTACGCCGACGGGAGCGGGGAGACGTACCTTGTCCCGGTTCTCCCGGGCTCAGCCCGGCGTGCGTTTCGGGACGCCCTGGACAGCCCCGCGTTCTGTACCGCCCTCGTGGAGCAAATCCGCCTCGGGCAGCCCCTGCCAGGCCGCCGCGGCACGTTCCGGTTCACCCCCACGGGGGCCCTGGGCGACATGCTGCCGGCGGCATCCCGCGACGTTGCCAGGCTGCCGGCCGAGCAGAGCAACACCTCTGTGGTGTTCGACGGGAAGGCCATCTTGAAGCTCTACCGCAAGCTCGAGCCGGGCCCGAACCCGGATTTCGAGATCATGGACTTCCTCACGCGGCAGACCGCGTTCCGGGGTGCTCCACGGCTCGGGGGGTCCATCACGTACGAGACGCCTGGCGAGGCGCCGACGACTCTGGGGGTGCTCCAGGAATTCGTGCCCAATCAGGGAGACGCGTGGACAGCGACGCAGACGCGCTTGGCCGAATACTACGGCGCGGCCGTGACCGGATCGGAGGGGGGAGGAGAACCGGATCCGGCGTTCGCCCGGGCGCTGGCGGCGGCGGATGCCAAGGAGGCGCGGAGCCTGGGCGCGTTGACAGGCCGCCTCCACGCCGCGCTGGCGTCCGGCGACTCGGACCCGGATCTGGCCCCAGAACCGGTCGCCCCGGCGGACCTGGCCGCCTGGCAGGAGGGGATGCAGAGTCACCTCGACCGCGTGATGGGCACGCTCGCGGCCGCTCTCGATCACTTCCCCGAAGCCGTGCGACAGGTGGCACAAGGGGTCCTGAATGACACGCCCCGCTTCCGGGAGGGCCTGGCGGCCCTAGAGGCGCTCGGGACGGAGGCGATGACGAAGATCCGGATCCACGGCGACTATCACCTGGGCCAGGTCCTGAAGGTCGGGGATGAGTTCGTGATTCTGGACTTCGAGGGAGAACCGGCCCGCCCGCTCGCCGAGCGGCGAGCGAAGCAGTGCCCCCTGAAGGACGTGGCAGGCATGCTGCGCTCGTTCGCGTACGCGGCCCGGGCCGCCATGCTCAGGGCCGCGGAGGCGGCCCCGGAAGACCCCGACCTGATGGCCCGCCTGGTCGCGTGGAGCGAAGCCTGGGAGGCAGGCGTCCGGAACGCGTTCCTGGAAGGGTACCTCGCCGAAACGTGGGAGCGCGGCGCGTCGTTCTTGCCCCGCGGGCGCGAGGTGCTCGAGGCCGTCCTCCGCGCGTTCGAGTTGGACAAGGCGGTCTACGAGCTCCACTACGAGATCAACCACCGCCCCACGTGGGTCCGGATCCCCCTGGAAGGGCTGCGCCGGGCCGTGGCGGCGGGGCCGAAAGCCCGGGGAGGCCGGCTCGAG
>Ga0209002_10002592_pt1 | contig 14541 bp, 16 predicted proteins | sample Rifsed16ft2_FD_184010 | JGI IMG/M metagenome (GOLD analysis project Ga0209002, IMG submission 184010) | Soil microbial communities from Rifle, Colorado, USA - sediment 16ft 2 (version 2) | ecosystem: Environmental > Terrestrial > Deep subsurface > Rock core/Sediment | place: Rifle, Colorado...
AACCCAGCATTTGCTTCTAGCCAAATTCGTAATAATCCGACGATAACTGTCACGCAAAATTGCTTGATTATCTTAAATCCAGCTCCCCGCGAAAAACTCGCGATTTGGTCCATTTCGTTGGGTGAAAAATTTCACTTCCCTCGGTTTTTCACCCAACGAGAACTGTACCAACTTCAGAGGAAGGGTGAGTCGGTAGTAAAATCAACTAGTTCATAGAATCGTTCGTTTCTAAAGGTTTTACTAAGAGGTGAAGAATTCAAACAGTTAAGGTAATTATTCATCCTGGTTATTGATTTGCTGTTGGAGGTTCTGTGGAACTAATCGATCAAATCAAGAAATATGTAGAGAGTTTGCCGGCTGAATTTAAAGAAAACCGGGGTGTTTATGAATTCAAGCAGGTAGTCGCTGAACGCAAAGTCCTTCTGTCAAAACAAAGACTTGAATATAGCGCCAAGTTCAGGATTGATGATTCCCAAAAAGTTCTAAGATTTACCGAAATGCTTAGGGAATCAGGTTCAGGACTTTCTACAGGTGGTGTGGGTGGTGGTAGCCCAGGATTCGGATTTAAGGTTACCGTCACGAAAGGATGGGCTGGGAAAGATGAGACTATCATCCAGCAATCCAACCTTTTGGGAAAGAAATATGATTACAAGTTTGATTCCAAAAAGATCAGATCTAAGTTCGAGGATATGGCCAAGTCTGCTGGTTACGAATTCAAATATCAGTTGACGGCCAAAGGGCTTTGATGGTTGGTAGGCGAGTAATAGTTTTACTGAAATTTCCGAATCAAAAGGCCTGCTCAATGAGCAGGCCTTTTTTGTTATTGCACCTGGAATTCCAGCGATGTTTTCAATTCATCGTTCAAATACAAATCGACGCGAAAAGTGCCCGGCGGCCACAGCAAACCTTCCGCGTTGGCAGCATTGAAGGTGATACGGGCAGATCCGCTGGTTATGGTGAACTGATTGAGCGGAGTATTGGGATCCACGCCTTCCACGTCCACGGCAAACCACTCGGCGCGCACAGCCGTATCGCTGGGTGCGTTAGCCAGGTCCACAATGGCATAGAAGATGTCGCTCTGCCCATAGGTGGTTGTGCGCTCGTTACCGTCTGAATCCTTGGAAATGAAAGCGTCAGCGAAATTAGCGGTGCTCGCACTGACGCTGCAAGCCACGAGGGAAAACCCCACCGTGACCAGAGCGATCACATGGATGAATTTATTAGTTTTCAAAACAATGCCTCCGCGGATCAGGGTTTTTTGCGAAAAGTAAAATAACCGACCACAACAGGAACGAGAATCAATAGAACTGTCAAAAGTAATAAAACATACCCTATCGTTGGCGAAACGGTCTGCGTTGTAGTCTCTCCATTAATTGTTATCTCAATGGGGGCACCGCTTAAAATAATTGCCCCCCATATACCGGTGAAGATGCCTGTAATCCCACAGGCAAACACGGTTAAGATGGTTGCAATAATGCCAATAGTTCTTTTTTGTATGTTTGCTCCCGCACAATAATGCTAGGAGCACTATATCACTAACGCATCTTAAGTCCAACAAAGTGAAATGATGCACAAACTTTGTTTCTGCCACACGGACAGAGTAGTACCCACCAACCAGCAATAATATGTACAGCATCTGGGAGATTTGAGGATGGGAATCAAGACTGGATAAAATTCCAGTAAGATATGCCCTGATGGCAAAGCAAGCGCTATTTAGCGGATTGGTGATCGACGACCAGGATCGCCCAGTGTCATCCACCAGGGTTGGGGATGAAGCTTTTTATATTGTGGATGATGCTGGTTTCCTGCGCCATATCCCCTCGGAACAGGTCGATCGCCAGGTACTGGCGGATCTGGGTAAGATGCTGGAAGGCCATGAAGAGGAACTTAGCAAGCAAGCCGCCAAAATGCTGGGGCAGGACGATATCTTCACCCGCGCCGCCATCGAAAAGCGCCTGGAAAATATGGACGACCAGTTCAACCAGGTGCTGGAGGCCGGGCTGCCGGAGGCCAGTCGCGCCTACTTAGGCATGACCGGTTTTAAAGTGCGCATCAACTTGCACGGTGAGGTACTGGAGATCCAGCAGCCCGGCGGCCTGGCGCCCGAAGGCGATTAATTGTTCAATTACTGCCGCATAGAGTCGAGGCTTTAGCCGGAGTTTGAACACCGGCTAAAGCCTCGACTCCGAAATAACAGGAGCGTCCTGTGAGGGGGTGAAAAGCTAGTCTAGTTTGAGCAAGAAGCGGTAACTGATCCAGGTAGCCGCCAACCCGGCCAGGATGGGGACGGCAACATATCCGAACTGGATGGCGCTATTGATCAACCCAGAGGCAGGCGGGTAGATGCCAAAAGCCTCGCCGGCGTAATTCAGGGCGGCCACGGTGCCGTAACCACCGGCCCAGACCAGGCCGCCGATTACCAGGGCACCGAGCGCGCTAATGACCACATCCATGAGGGGTGGTCCGTAATGTTCCTGTTGGTTAGTGTGTTCCATCAGTCCTCCGAAAAAGACGTGCGACATTATAGCAGCGGTGCAGGAGCAGGCAAGGGATTTGCATCAACCAATCATTCGTTCGTCTGATCAAGGGAGGCGGTTGTTTGGCCGATCCGCAGGCCCGGCGGTGCATCAAGGGGTTTGCGGTATAATCTTCGGGTTTGATTGCAAAAAACTCTAAGGAAGAAGAATGCCGAAACGTACCTATCAACCTAAAGTTCGCCGCCGCCTGCGCGTGCACGGTTTCCGCAAGCGCATGGCTTCAGCCACCGGGCGCGACGTGCTCAAACGCCGCCGCCTGAGGGGCCGTTACAAACTGACCGTGACAGCCAATGAGCACGTCAAAAAGGTCAATTGGAAGAGTTGATTCCCGGGGTGTGCAAACCGCTTGCATTTAGGTGAAGCGTGGATTTAGCCTCCGCAAGTCAGCCGAGATCAAACGGGTGCGGCGATACGGGATCTCCCAAGCGCACCCGTTTCTTGCGCTGGTTGCCATGCCTAATGAAGGCCAGGGCTTAAGGGTAGCAGTAACTGCTGGCAAGCCTATCGGCGGCGCGGTGGTGCGCAACCGAGCCAAGCGCGTACTGCGGGCGGCCATCCAGCCGCTGCTGGAGCAGATGCGGCCTAACCACGATATTCTCCTGCTCGCCCGCCCGGGTATCCGGGAGGCAGGCAGCGCACAGGTGCAAAAAGTAATCAGCGGCATGCTCAAGAAGGCCGGTTTATTGGAAACAAAATGACTGCAGAGATCTCACATGCGCACACTGAGTATGAAGAGCAGCCTTCTCCCCATTTGAAGGATCTGCCCTTGACCGCGGGTAATCTGCCCCGCTTTGCGCTGCTCCTGCCCATCCGCTTGTATCAAAAGACCTTATCGCGCAGCCTGCCGGTCAATACCTGCCGGTTTTATCCCAGCTGCTCGCACTACACCTACCAGGCCATTTACAAGTACGGAGCCCTGAAGGGCGGTTGGATGGGTTTTCGCCGTATTCTGCGCTGCACCCCGCTGAGCAAGGGCGGTTACGACCCGGTTCCCTAACCAAGAAGGAAACATTGACATCAATGAAAAAGAAGCACTTACTCACTTTGGTCCCCCTACTGGCGCTGGGCTTTTTGCTCTCAGCCTGCGGCAGCGCCGTGGCGGCCGGCTCCTGGCCCGGCATCAGCTACGATGACGCCCGCGGCTTGGTTTATGTAGCCAATAATCAGGCGGTGCATGCCTTGCAGGTCGAAAACGGGCTGGAGCGTTGGCAGTTCCCGGCCGAACCTCAGGGGGGCTTCACCACACATGCGACACCGGAATTAACCGAGGACGGCCAACTGCTGATCGGCGGCTACGACAATATCCTGTACAGCTTAAATCCTGATAGCGGCGCCCAAAACTGGACTTTCACGGGCGCCAGCAACCGTTACATTGGCAGCCCATTAGCGGTCGCAGGGATAATTTTTGCGCCCAATGCCGACCAGCGATTGTATGTGCTAGAGCACACAGGCTCCCTGCTCAGAACTTTTACAACCAAGGATCCGCAATGGAGCCAACCCGCCGGCGATGGCAGCACGGTGTACCTAGCGGCCATGGACGAAGTGTTGTATGCGATGGATGCCCAGAGCGGGGAAGAATTATGGAGCCTGCAGCTCGACGGCACCATGGTGGGCAGCCCGGTTTTGGGGGCTGACGGGATTTTGTATGTAGGTACGTTCGACCAGTCGGTGGTTGCCATCGATACTGCCACCCACCGCGAATTGTGGCGATTTGCCACCCAAGGTTGGGTGTGGGGCAGCCCGGCCTTGATCGAAGACCAGCTTTATCTTGGCGATCTCGACGGGTTCTTCTATGCCCTGGATGCCGCCAGCGGTGAAGAGCTGTGGCGTCTCGATACCGGCGGCGCCATCACTGGCACTCCGGCCCTATACAACGAAAACCTGATCATTGGCAATGAAGCCGGCCGGCTCTTCTCCATCAGCCTGGACGGCCGCTCACGCGAGCTGCCCCTGCCGGAAGCTTATCAAGGGCCGCTCTACGGTTCACCGGTTGTGGCAGGTGAATTCCTCCTGATAGGCCTGACCGGCAACGAATCTGCGCTGATCGCCCTTGATGCTGACAATACCGTGGTCTGGAATTTTATTCCTTAGGATCAAGAAAGCAAGAGGAAGCCTCGATGCTTGATTTTATTATCGTCCCATTCACCAACGCCCTGGTCTTCATCTACAGTCTGTTGGGCGAAAATTTTGGACTGGCCATCATCGTGTTCACCATCCTCGTGCGCGTGGTCACCTACCCCTTCACCGCCCAACAGATGAAGAGCGCCAAAGCCATGCAGGAATTGCAAACCAATCCCAAATGGAAGGCGATGCAGCAGAAGTACAAGGGCAAAGAGAACCGAGAGAAGCTGGCCGCGGAACAAATGAAGCTATACAAGGAACTGGGCATCAATCCGCTCTCGGGCTGCCTGCCCTCTCTCATCCAGCTACCGTTGTTGCTGGCCATGTACTGGGCCATCACCCGCGCCCTGGCCGCCACCCCGCTGCAACTGCTGGACCTCGCCCAGGGGATTTCGCTGGGGAATGCAGCTCACCTGATCCCGCTCAACAGCCAGTTCCTGTGGATGGACCTTGGCCAGCCTGAACGCTTGTTTATTCCCGGAATCCCGATCGGCATCCCGGTCTTGGCCATCCTGGTCATGATCACATCGTACTTCCAAAGCAAGATGACGACGCCTTCCACCTCCAACGACCAGAGTGCGCAAATGGGCCGCATGATGACCCTGTATATGCCGCTCCTGATGGCTTATATCTCCTACATCTACGCGGCAGGTCTGGCGCTGTATTTTGTGGTCGGCAATCTGCTGAGCATCGCGCAGTACTACATCATGCGGCGGCCGAAAGCAGAGCGCCCGGCTACCCCGGCGGCTCCGGTCACAAAATAAAGAGAGACATTAGACTAGGACGAATTCATGGAACACCGCGCCAACCTCGAAGTCATTGCCCCCACGGTCGACGAAGCCATCCAAAAAGGGTTGGGCGAATTAGGCATGCTCCTGGACCAAGTGGATGTGGAAGTGCTCGACGAGGGCGGCGGCGGGCTGTTCGGGTTGGGCAGCCGCCAGGCGCGCGTGCGCTTGACCGTCAAGGGGAAAGCTCCAGCGAGCCCGGCGCAGCCCAGGCCGGCGAAAGCAATGGAGCCCCAGGACTTCGACAACCTGCTTTCCATCACCAAGGCCACGGTGGAGGAATTGCTCCATCACATGGAGATCCATGCCGAGGTGGCGGTGCGCATGGGTGAGGCCGACAGCCAGGAAAGTGAAGCCCCCGTGCTGGTGGACGTGACCGGCGGCGACCTGAGCATCCTGATCGGGCGTCATGCCGAGACCCTGAATGCGCTGCAATTGATCACCCGGCTCATCGTGGGCAAAGAAGTCGGCCAGGCAGCCCACATCATCATCGATGTGGAAGGGTACCGACAACGGCGCGAAGACGGCCTGCGCCAGCTGGCGTTGCGCATGGCGGAACAAGCCGTGAGCACAGGCCGGCGCCAATCGTTGGAGCCGATGACCCCCGCGGAGCGCCGCATCGTTCACATCACCCTGCGCGACAATGCGGCCGTGTCCACGGAAAGCGTGGGCGAGGAGCCCAACCGTAAAGTAGTCATCATCCCGCGCGCATAACGATAACAAGACTAAGAGCCCAAAAAACCCACCGAAGTGGGCTTTTTGATTTTTGCCGCCAGGCAAGTGCGCACAAAACCGCACAAATCTTACAGATTTGCCCTGCCAATTTAGCGTAATCTATTCGGGACTTTACTTGCAGAGCGGCTGTGCCGCCCTGGGATTCCAGCACATTAACAACTTAGAGACTTTGATTATCTTTCTGGTTTCCATCCCGCCAACTAAGCCGCACCCGAGTGCCTGACCCTAGCGCGGTATGCACGACGAGTTTCGCCCCGATCATGGCGGCCCGTTCATGCATTCCAGCCAAACCAAAATGCCGCGTGGCGAGCAGGGCGGCCAAATCTGCCTGGCCGTCCAGCTTGAAACCCAGCCCATCATCTTCCACCACCAAATCAGCGCCGTCTTTCAAGATGTCGCCCCGAACGGAGATCTGCTTAGCCTGGCTGTGTCGCAAGGCATTCTCGCAAGCCTGCTGAACGATGCGATAAAGGTGCTGTTCCACCATCGGGTCGAAGCGCACGTCACTGCGCGGCAAATCCAGCCGGATTTTGGTCTTGGCCGGGGCGCGGTGAGCAAACTCACCAACCAGGTCTTGAAGGGCGAAATACAAACCCTGGTCGATGAGGGGGGGTCGCAAACCGTTGATCAGAACGCGCACCTGGCCAACCAGACCTTCGAGGGTTTTGCCAAATCCTTTTGTATAGGTAGCGTCGTCTACCTGGTTGCCAAGCTCATGGATGCGATGAAGCACATCGTCATGCAGTTCGCGGGCCAGGTGCACGCGTTCCACTTCCTGCCGTTCGATATCGGACTGGTGCAAAGCGCGCAGGCTTTGCGCCTGGGAGATGTTAGCCAGGGCGATAGCCATCTGGTCTGCCAATGAGCGCAACAGGTTGAGTTCGGGTTGGGAGTAATAGTCGTCCGGATCCTTGCGACCTAATAGCCAAATTCCGCGCGGCTCACCTGCCAGGGTAAGCGGAAATGCCACCCGCACCCAGTCAGTGGGCCTACCCAAAAAATCCAAACCATTCGCCTGTCTCACTAGGATTTTCTTTTCAGGCAAGTGGTGGAGAGTGCGGGCGGCTGGTAGCTGCCTACGCTGAACGCCTTGCAGATACACAAACAGGCCGGGCAGGCGCTTCCCTTCAAAGTCAAGCAATGCGGATTGACGCACCAGGAAACTAGGCAGGACTTCCTTCATCAGAATGTCGGCCAAGTGCTGGTGCGAAAAACTTGTGGAGATGCGCCCAGCAAAACCTTCGAGGACGTGTTGAGGAGGTTGGGGTATGCCTAAGAGGCGGCGCTCGACAAAAGTTTGAAAGGTAGGGAAGGCAAAAATACTGACCAACGAGGCGGCCAGGGCGGTAAGCAGAATGCCCACCGCCCCTTGATTTAACCATGGGAAGAAGGCAGAAAATAACGGGATGACCATCAGCCCAAGTGTCACCAGCAGGACCAAGAACAAATACATCGAGATCAAGCGATTGGCGCGAAATTCCAGCCCACCCAATTGCCGGCGGTAGACGACGTAGAAATACGCTCCCGGCAAAGCGATCAATGACAGTAACAAACCCGGGAGCGAAAGGGAGGAGTTGGTTTGGCGGGCGCTAACCGCTACTGCCAGAGTGGGCAGCAAGGCGATCGCCGCCGCAAAAAACAACAGCCCGATTTCGCGACGCTCTTGAACTCGAGTAATAAAGCGGTAGACGAGAATCCCCAGGCTGCCAAGCACGGCACCTATCAAGGCAACAAAGTAAGCAGTGTAAGGCAACCATTCCAGCCATTGGGCTACCGCCAGAACGGCAGCCACGATGTAGAAGATAAGCCAAAAGCGGAAATAGGGCTTTCCCATTGAGCGGGGAAAGTTGTAATGAAAATGGAGGTAGATCGGCAGGCTCAGCCAAACCCCAGCCCGCAGGATAAAGGGGGTTTCCATGACTCCGGAACTTGAAATGGTGCCAGCCAAGAACCAGATGGCCGTTACGTAATTTAAAGCCACCAACAAAGCCCAGCGCACATCCTGCGGACGCACCAGTACCAGAGCGGCAGTTCCTGCCAGCCAGAAGACGTAGCTCAAGAGCCAGGTGTTGAACAAGCGACTTGAAAATTCGGGGGCATTGAATCCAGGGACGCGCCACTCGAGCATGCGTTGGCCACCCTCATCTTCCACCAACAAGGTGAGGGTTTCTCCAGCTTTAGCGGTGGCAAGCGGATTGAAGCGGTGCGAAATCGGTAAACTGCTCCACGGCTCGCCGTTGATTTCAAGAATAAGGTCGCCAGGGCTGAGCTTTGGAAGACCCCCCAGATCCTGGACGCTAAGCACTTCCCCGGTAGCCCCGTTGTATTGGAAACCGATATAACTGATCAGATAAAAGCGGGCATAGGTTAATAGTAACAACACGCCCAAAACCAGGACGGGAAGCAAGAGTTCGCTCAGGCGGCGTGCCAAAAGCTTGATCTTCATCGCTTTAAGGCCCAAGGAAGGAGGTGATGCTGACAGCATCCCATTGACCCAAAAGCTTACCAAGCTTCACTATCCAAACCTATGAACAAAAAGGAGAAAACCATGGTGTCTATGCAAGCCTTCTATGCAGACTTGTTCTCCGCAAGGGAGAACGAGCAGTCTTCCCTTGCGAGCCTGGTGCGTATCGCACGGGCTAGTTTAAAGGAGATCCTGGCAGTACGTTCCGAGTTGGCCTGGGACGTGTGGTACGCACAATAAACTTTGCTTGAAGAAAGGCCGGGCCAGAAACTGGCCTGGCCTTTTGATCAGCACGGAGGAATATGGAAATCTACGCATCAGCTATCCAGACGCTGTTAGATCATCCCCAGACCCTGGCTTGGCCGGAATTGGCCAGGGCTTGCGAACGCGCCCGCAGCCACCGCCCCATCGCCTGGGATTTCCCCATCGTGGCGGCAGAGGCGGTAGGCGCAAGCCCCGAAGCGGCTACCCCAGCGGTGAGCGCGCTCACCTGCGCTCACATGGCATTGATCTTGGTTGATGACCTCTTGGACGAAGACCCACGCGGCCTGCATCACCAGTTGGGAAGCGGGCGGGCCGCTAACCTGGCCACCGCCCTATTTGGGCTGAGTCTGATTGTCCTGTTGCAAAGTAACATTCCGCAGCGCGAACGCGCCGCGGGCGCACTGAGTGACCTGATATTGCGCACAGCTTATGGGCAAGACTTCGATGTCCAGAATCCACAGACCGAGCAGGCCTATTGGGCAGTAGCCAAGGCCAAAAGTTCGCCCTATTTCGGAACCGGCCTCTACCTCGGGGCGCTGTGCGGGAGCGCCAGTTTAGAAATAGCTGCCCAGTTGAACAAATTTGGCGAGCTTTTCGGCGAAATTATGCAAATTCACGACGACCTGAATGATTGTTTAGCCAGCCCGGCCAATGTGGATTGGCTGCAGGGGCGCTCCCCGCTGCCCATTTTGTTTGCCCTGCGCGTGGCCCATCCCCAGCGGGCTCGTTTTCTCGAACTGCGCAGCCAGGCGGCGAACCCTGCCGCGCTGGCGGAGGCACAATCCATCCTGGTGAGCAGCGGCGCCATCAGTTATTGCGTCAACGAATTAGTGCTGCGCCATCGGCAGGCAGAGCAAATGCTCGCCAGCATAGGATTGCCCGACCCACTCCCATTGGCCAGATTATTGGAGGAAGCTATCGCGCCGGTGCAACATCTTTTTACCAAGGTGGGCGCGGATTTTCCGTTTAGCGCGTGAGATTAGGCCCGGGGAGGTAAGGTGAGATCAGGCCGAGGGCGCGCGCCTTTTCGATGGCCGCAGACCGGCTGTGGACCTTAAGCCGTTTGTACGCTTTAGACAGTAGGTTGCGAACGGTGGATGAGGCGATGTTCATACGTTCCGCCATTTCCTGCGTACTGATATCCGGGTACGCGGCCGCCAGGGAGAGGGCTTCTTTTTGGCGGGCGCTCAAAAGCGGGCCGCGGTGGGTGCCTGCATCCACCAGCATCGAGCGTAATTTTTGGGACAGATAGATGCCGCCGGTCTTCACCAGGGTCACCACCTCGGCTAATTGGACAATGGCTTCTCGGTCTTCTTTAAGAATGTATCCGCTAGCGCCAGCATCCAGGGCCGCCTTAACCAGATTGGGCTGGTCATACATCGAAATGATCAGAACGGCCATGAGGGGATAGGATTTTCGGAGGCGCGGCAAGACATGTAAGATGGGATAAGGGTTACGATCTTCTTCCGAATTGGGCACTCCCACATCAAGAATCAACACGTCCACCTGATTCTCTTCCAACAGGGGATCCAGTTCCACCCCATAACCAGCGGTCCCAACGACCTCAATATTTCCTTTTCCGGTCAATCGCAGCGTGTAGCTGTCTAAGGAACTCTGGTGATCGTCCAGGATGGCAACCCGGATCTTTTTTGCTGAAGTACTTGGCATGGTCATCCCCGCCTCAGCTTGCCCGGCGTCCTGTCTCTTTGGGTTTTAGCCACAATACAAATGCCTACGTTTTGAGTACACGTGCCTATATCCCGAAATGACAAATTCTTTTATAAGAATAAAGGTTACTTCTTTCACTGCCACCGCCCTCCCCATGCCATCAGTCCGAGGGGAAAGACTGGTGGCAGTTGCTTTAAGTTTAAGGGCTTAGTCAACCGATCAACTAGTCAACTAGTCAACCTATCGACTCTGCCAACTTTTCCATTATAACAATGGGGGCAAGGCCAGCACATGATAGAATTTTGCCGACCAGCCCCTATAGCTCAGTGGACAGAGCGCTGCCCTCCGGAGGCAGAGACCTGCGTTCAAGTCGCAGTAGGGGTATAAAGCACCAGATAGTAAGCAACCAGCACTTATAATCGCCGAGTTCAACCCAATACCCGGAGGTGCACTGTGGCACGTATCGCAATAAATGGCTTGGGCCGCATAGGTCGGGCAGCCCTGAGATTGATCCTGGATGCCAGTGAATTAGAACTGGTGGCAGTGAATGACATCGCCCCAGCCGAAAATATCGCCTATCTAGTCAAGTACGATTCGGTTTATGGCCGTTATGGTGAGGAAGTGTATGCCAAGGACGGCAACCTGTATGTGGACAAGAAGAACTTTAAATTCCTCAGCGAAAAAGATCCCGCCGCGCTTCCCTGGAAAGAACTGAACGTTGATATCGTCATTGAAAGCACCGGCCGTTTCACGCAAAAGGAGGATGCCGGGAAACACCTCGAGGCAGGCGCTAAATACGTCATTATTTCGGCCCCCACCAAGAGTGAGGATGTGCCCACGGTGGTGTTTGGGGTTAACACTTCTGGTCCCGAGGCAAAGATCATTTCCTGCGCCAGCTGCACCACCAATTCACTTACGCCGGTGGTCGAGATAATCGGCCGCCACCTGGGCATTCAGAAGGCGATCATGACCACGGTTCACGGTTACACCGCCGGCCAGGGCATCGTGGACGGCCCCAACAAGGCTTTGCGCCGCGGCCGGGCGGGGGCCATCAATATCGTGCCCACCACCACCGGCGCGGCGATCGCCACTACCAAGGCACTGCCGCAATACAGAGGTAAGTTCGATGGCGTAGCCATCCGTGTGCCGGTCCCGGTCGGCTCGGTGTCGGATGTAGTGATCCTCACCGAAAAGAACACCAGCGTGCAGGAAGTCAACGAAATCCTGACCAAGGAAGCCAACTCGAGACGGTATAAAGAGATCATCCGGGTGACCAACGACCCCATCGTCTCCAGCGATATCATCGGCGACGCGCATGCCTGCATCATCGACCTGGAGATGACCAAGGTCGTGGACGGCAACTTGCTTAAGATCTTCGCCTGGTACGACAACGAGTGGGGCTACACCAACCAAATGATCCGCAAAGCCAAGGACCTGGCTAAGTCACTGAAATAAGGCCACAGTTCAAAAGGGCTCGGTAAGCCGAGCCCTTTTCTTTTGCCCCAGCATAGTTTTGACGTTTACCCCACTGTGTGCTATACTTGTGAAGTTAATTAGGTTGAAAGATTTAGGCCAGTCATCGGCCTGTGTGATCAGATCATGCAGTATGCAAAAGGGGTTACAAGTCCCCGAGACAGATGAGTACCCCGGCCGGTTCTGCCTGCTGGGGTCTTTTTTTATAGCAAACGCCCTGGACAAACAACAATTGAAATAAAAGATCTGGGGAATTAAACCCTTGGTCAAGGAGAATTAGTTAAGTATGAGTAAGAAAGAAAAGAAAGAAAACAAAATAAAGAGTAACACCCTGAGGATCGTTCCCCTCGGGGGCTTGGGGGAAATCGGCAAGAACATGACCGTCTTCGAATATGGGGGCGACATCCTGGTCGTCGATACCGGCATCATGTTCCCAGAGAACGACATGTTGGGGATCGACTACATCATTCCCGACTTCAGGTATCTGCTGGATAAGCGCGACCGCGTCAAAGGTATCGTGATCACCCATGGCCATGAGGACCATACCGGCGCGATCGCCCACGTGCTTGAAGAAATCAACGCGCCGATCTACGCCACGCCGTTGACTCGCGGCCTGTTGGAAGTCAAGCTCGCCCGCGGCGGCGTGCATAACAAAGCCAAGTTGCACACAGTCAAAGCCGGCGATACGGTGCAGATCGGCCAGTTCAAAGTCGAGTTTGCCCATGTCTGCCATTCCATCCCTGACGGGGTAGCTCTAGGCATCACCACCCCTGCCGGCCTCATCGTCCACACGGGAGATTACAAACTGGACCATACCCCGGTGGACAATTGGCCGACAGACTACGCCAAGCTGGCGGAATTCGCCGGGCGCGGCGTATTGGCGCTGCTGGCCGATTCAACTAACGCCGACAAGGCCGGCTGGACGCCTTCGGAGCGGGTCATTGACCCCGCTTTCGATAAAGTGTTCAGCGAAGCCAAAGGCCGCATTTTGGTGGCCACCTTCGCTTCGCTGATCTCACGCATTCAACAAGTAGCCTCTGTGGCTGAGCGCCATGGCCGCAAAATGTCCTTCGCGGGAACCAGCATGCGCGAGAACGCCAAGATGGCCGTGCAGCTGGGCTATCTGAAGCTGTCCAATGAGCTGGTCGTTCCGATCGAAGAGGCGTTGAAACTAAAACCCGAGAAGGTGGTGATCATGTGCACCGGTTCCCAGGGCGAACCCTCGTCCATCATGGGCCGCCTGGCCAAAGGCACCAACCGCCAGTTCGATCTGCTCAAGGGCGATACGGTAGTGTTGTCATCCCACCCCATCCCAGGTAATGAAGAAACCGTCTACCGGGTGATCAACCAGTTGTTCCAACGCGGCGCCAATGTAATCTATGACCCGATCGCGCCGGTGCACGTCTCCGGCCATGCCAGCCAGGAAGAGATGGTCTTCATGCTTAACCTGGTCAAGCCAAAATATCTGGTTCCGGTGCACGGAGAACTGCGCCATCTTAACCAACACGCCATGCTGGCCAGGGGTATCGGCATTCCTGCCGACCGCATTGCAGTGATCGAGAACGGCCAGGCCATCGAGTTCCGCGGCGGTAACATGCATCTCGCCGAGCGTGTACCTGGCGGCTACGTGTTCGTGGATGGTTCCGGCGTAGGCGATATCGGCCCCTCGGTGATGCGCGAACGCGAAGCGTTGGCCCGCGATGGATTTATCTTCGTTAACTTGAAGCTTGACAGCGCCACCGGCAGCCTGGTTAGGGAGCCGGAGATCATTACGCGCGGTTTTGTTTACCTGCGCGATTCGGAACAGTTGATGGCTGAGACCCGCCGCCACATCGAAAAGGTTGTGGCGCAGTCCAATGGCAATCTGCAAGATGGCGTGGAACAGAACCTGCGCACGTTCTTGTATGATGCCACCAAGCGCCGGCCCATGATCTTTGTGGTGGTCAACGAGCAATAATGAAAGCCCGCTGGTGCGGGCTTTTATTTTCGTAGAAGCTATGGCATTGCTTACGGTGTCGGTGTAACAGTAGCGCCGGAGGTCGGCACGGGGGTCAGCGAGGGGCCTGGCGTGGGAGTGACCAGGTTCACCGGAACCAGCAAGATCTGGCCGGCAAAAATCGAATTGGGATTGTCCAGGTCGTTTGCATTGATGATGGCATCCACCGTGCTAAAGAACTCTACGGCGATGGCCTCCAGCGTGTCGCCCGGCAGCACGAAATATTCGATCTCATCGCCACGGCGCAAGTTTTCAGGCAAGGCAGTCGGTGTGGGGATTTCCATATCCGGGTTAGGGATGATCAACTCCTGACCCACCGAGAGCACGCTATCGTTGTTCAGCCCGTTAAGCAGCATGATAATAATAGGTCCATTCACCAGGTCCAGGCCGAACTTTACCGCAATGCTGGTGATGCTATCGCCGGATATCACCAGGTAGGCGAACGGCGCCGAAGCCGTCGGCGTGGCCGGGATGGGCGTTAGAGTGGGGGTGAGA
>Ga0209002_10002595_pt1 | contig 14530 bp, 14 predicted proteins | sample Rifsed16ft2_FD_184010 | JGI IMG/M metagenome (GOLD analysis project Ga0209002, IMG submission 184010) | Soil microbial communities from Rifle, Colorado, USA - sediment 16ft 2 (version 2) | ecosystem: Environmental > Terrestrial > Deep subsurface > Rock core/Sediment | place: Rifle, Colorado...
CGGGGAGGACGGCCGGATCCCCGCGGCCCTGCGCCTTCGGCGCGGCCGCTTCCTCCCGGCCGGGCTCGCTCCGCTCGCGCAGGCTGCAGATGCATTTTTCAGCAGCCTGCTAGGCGGTGAGAATCCCGGCGAGCTTCGCGGGGTCGATGCTGCCCCCGGTGACGAGCGCCACCGTCTTCCCCCACTGGCCTCGCTGCGCTTTCGGGATCGCGAGGGCCGCCGCGACGCAAAGCGCTCCCGAAGGCTCGGCGACGACCTTGTTCCAAAGGGCCAGGCTCTTGACCGCGGACTTCACCATGTCCTCGGAGACGAGGGCGACGCTCGAGGAGAGCTCCCGGAGCAGAGGGAACATCTCTGCGGTGATGTAGGGGACGGCGACGCCATCGCATATGGTGCGGCAGTCGACTTCCATCGGCCGGCCCGCCTCGAGGCTCCGATGGAGCGAGGGGCAACCAGAAGGCTCGACCGCCACGACCCGGACGGAAGGCTTCGCGGCGCGGAGAGCGGCTCCGACGCCGGCGAGTAAGCCTCCGCCCCCGACGGGCACGAGGACCGTCTCGACCTCCGGCAGATCCTCGAGGATCTCGAGTCCGAGGCTCGCGTGACCCGTCATCACGTCGCGGTTCGTCCAGGGGTGGATGAAGGCGTAAGGCTCGTCCTTCCATCCCTCCTCGCGGAGATAGCGGAACAGCTCGGCGACCGGGACCAGCACTGGCTCGCCTCCGTAGGCGCGGACCGCCTCGATCTTGGCCGAGGGCGCCGTCTCCGGCATGAGGCTCCGGGCGGGAACGCCGAAGCGCCGCGCCGACCAGGCGAGGGCCTGGGCGGTGTTCCCGGCGCTCACGGTCGAGACACCCCGACGACGCTCCGTCTCAGAGAGCGCTGCGACCGCGTTGAAGACGCCGCGGAGCTTGAACGAGCCCACGGGCTGGAACGTCTCGAGCTTGAGGTAGAGATCCTCGGCTTCGAACCGCTCGTCCGCGGGTACCAGGGGCGTGTGGCGCACGGCTGGGCGAATCCTCTCGCGGGCTTCTTCGATCTCCTTCAGGGTGGGGAAACGAGGCACGGGTCTTTCAGCGCAGAGTGCGCCCGAAGGGAAGAAGGGCGAGGGGGATGAGCTTCAGGTGCTGGAGTGCGAAAGGGATCCCGATGATGGTGATGGCGAGGATCAGGGCCGACGTCGCGTGGGCGAGAGCGATCTCCCAGCCGAAGAGCACCAGCCAGATGACGTTGAGGATCAGGCGAAGGGGGCTGTTCGCTTCCGGGAGCTCCACGATCTGCTTTCCAAACGGCGCGAACGTGGCGACTCCGATCTTCATCGCCTGGATACCGAACGGAATCCCCACGATGGTGATGCAGGTGAGGAGGCCGCCGAGGATATAGCCGAGACCGGCGACGAGGCCCCCGAAAATCAGCCAGAGGATGTTTCCAAGAAGGCTCATGGAACGAATCATAACGTGCCAGCCCGGTTCTCCGCACCGTAATCGAGGTTCTTGCTCGAGGCGGAGAACGGGGCTAGCGTGGTCTCTGCATGAAGCTTTCGGAAATCGTCGAGACGTCGAGCCGTCTTTCCAGGACCAGAAGCCGTCTCGAGAAGATGGCGCTTCTCGGCGAGGTTCTCGGCCGGGCGCCGCTCCAGGAGGTGCCTCTCGTCGTCTCGTGCCTCTCCGGGCGGCTTCCCCGGGGGCGGCTCGGGATCGGCTACGCGACTCTCCAGGACATGCGTCGGATCGAAGGGGCTTCGGAGCCCTCGCTCGAGCTCCGCGACGTCGACGCGATTTTCGGGGAGCTCGAGCGTGTGGGGGGCGCGGGGTCGAGCGCGTCCCGGCTCGAGATTCTGCGCGGCCTCTACCGCCGGGCGACCGAAGAGGAGCAGGACTTTCTCACGCGTCTCCTGCTCGAGGACTTGAGACAGGGCTCGCTCGAGGGCGTCATGCTGGAGGCGATCGCGAAAGCGGCGGCGACGCCGACGGACGGCGTCCGCCGGGCGTTCATGCTCTCGGGCGATCTCGGTCTCGTCGCCCGAACGGCGCTGGAAGATGGCGCTTCGGGTCTCGCGCGATTTCATCTCGAGGTCTTTCGCCCCATCCAGCCGATGCTCGCGCAAACGGCGGAGAACGTCTCCGAAGCGCTCTCGACCCTCGGCGCCGCCGCCCTCGAGTACAAGCTCGACGGCGCCAGGATCCAGGTGCACAAGTCGGACGACGACGTCCGCATCTACAGCCGCCAATCGAACGACGTGACCCAGGCGTGTCCCGAGATCGTGGAGCGAATCCGCGGAGCTCCGGCGCGGAGCCTGGTCCTGGATGGGGAAGCCATCGCCCTCGATCGCGAGGGGCGCCCGCATCCGTTCCAGACGACGATGCGGCGCTTCGGCCGCAAGCTCGACGTCGCGGCGCTGCGGAACGCGCTGCCCTTGACATCGGTCTTCTTCGACTGCCTCTTTCTCGACGGCGTCGACCTCACGTCCCGTCCCGCGAGCGAGAGATTCGAGATCCTGCGCCGGACGCTCGGTGAGGACCTGGTCGTCCCGCGCCTGGTGACGTCGGATGCTGAGGAGGCACAGACCTTCGTTCGGAAAGCGCTCGATGCGGGACACGAGGGGATCATGGCGAAGTCCCTCGACGCTCCCTATGAAGCGGGCTCGCGGGGAAGAGCGTGGCTCAAGCTCAAGACGGCGGACACGCTGGATCTGGTGGTGCTCGCCGCCGAGTGGGGAAGCGGCCGCAGGCGAGGGTGGCTCAGTAACCTCCATCTCGGCGCCCGCGATCCATCGACCGGAGACTTCGTGATGCTGGGAAAGACGTTCAAGGGACTCACCGACGAGATCCTCGCCTGGCAGACGAAGAGGCTCCAGGAGATCGCGACCGAGAAGGGAGATTGGGTGGTGCGGGTGCGGCCCGAGCTCGTGGTGGAGATCGCCTTCAACGACATCCAGAAGAGCCCTCACTACCCGGGCGGCCTCGCCCTTCGGTTCGCGAGGCTCAAGGGCTACCGCGAGGACAAGCGACCGGACGAGGCAGACACCATCGAGACGGTGCGCGAGATCTACCGCCGGCGAACCGGCGACTCGCTCGAGGCGTCCGAGAAACAGCTCGAGCTCTGGTAGCGACGATATCGAGTAAGATTTCCGCCTCCGTGGAATCGGTGACGCTCTCCCCGCTCGACCTCGGGCTCATCGTCCTCTATCTCCTGACGGTCACCGGGCTCGGACTCTGGGCGAGCCGGGGAATCCGCACCAGCCGCGATTACTTCCTCGCGGGGAAGTCCATCCCCTGGTGGGCCGCGGGGATGTCCCTCGTTGTCTCCGACATCGGCGCCAAGGACATGATCGGACTCGCGGGCGACGGCTATCGCTACGGAATCGTCATGATGAACTTCGATTTCGTAGGGTGCATCCTGCCGGTTCTCCTCGCTGCCTTCCTCTTCATGCCGTTCTTCTGGGGCTCGAACGTCACCACCATCCCCGAGTACCTGGGCCGACGGTACAACCCGTCGGTGCGCACGTTCTTCGCCGTCGTCTGGTCGCTCTTCATGCTGGCTACGGTCGCGACCATTCTCGTGAGCGCGGCGGCGATGTTCGAGGGCCTTCTCGGATGGTCGTTCTGGGTCTCGGTGGGCGTCACTTCCGTTCTCGTCGGTCTCTACACCGCCTCCGGGGGACTTCGCGCGGTCGTGGTGACCGAGGTCTTCTCCTGCGTCGTGCTCATAGCGGGAGCGACCTTGATTTGCGTCCTCGGCATTCGCGAGGTGGGAGGCGTTTCCACCCTGATGGCCAAGGTCTCGGCGCTCTCCTGGACGCGGGAGCATTTCGAGCTCCTGCCGTCCTCGAGCCATCCGGCCTATCCCTGGCCCGCGGTCGTTCTGGGTCTCGGGATCGTGCTCGGGCCCGCCTACTGGATCGGAAACCAGGCGATCGTTCAAAGGACCCTCGGCGCTGCGAGCGAGGACGACGCTCGGGCCTCGTACGTGTTCTGCGCCGCCATCAAGCTGGTCTTTCCCGTCCTCCTGGTGCTCCCGGGGCTCATCGCGCTCGCGCTCTACGCCGAGGAGCTCGGACCTCCGGGCGCCGGCTGGGACGCGAACCAGGTGCTGCCCCTCATGGTGAAACGACTCGTGCCGCCGGGGGCGCTCGGGATCCTCATGGGAGCGTTCATCGCCGGCGTCATGGCGAATCTCGAGTCGTACATCAACTCCGCATCGACGCTTCTGGTCACCGACCTCTACCGCCCGTTCGTACGGCCGCGAGCGAGCGACGAGGAGTGCCTCGCGCTCGGCCGCTTCCTCGTGGTCGGCCTTCTCCTCGGCGGGGCCCTTTTCAGCTATCAGGTCAAGACGCGCTTCGCCTCGGTCTTCGAGGCCTTCCAGACGTTCCTCTCGTTCTTTCAAGGAGCGCTCTTTGCGCTGCTCCTCTTCGGGATGCTGACGCGGCGGGCGACGGCCGAAGGCGGCGTCGCCGGCATGCTGGTCGGGGTCGCCACCGCCGCGGCCCTGACCGCGACGGGCCAGCTCTATCTCTGGACCGCCTTCGGATCGTTCGTCGCCGCATCGCTCACGCTCGTCGCGGTGAGCCTGTTCACGACGAGAAAGCCGGACGACGAGCTTCGCGGCCTCGTCTGCTGGATACGATGATGGGGATCGATCCGGGCGGCCTTCTGGTGGTTCTCCTCTATGCGGCCTGCCTGGCGGTGATCCTGTTCGTCTCGCCGAAGCTCGTGGCGCCCGCGGCCGCGACACCCCCCTGGTGGAGGAACGTGCGGTTCTGGGCTTCCCTCGTAGCGGTGGCCCAGATGGTCGTCTACGCCGTCTGGGGATAGCGGAAGACGTAGTAGCGATTCGGCTCTGCGCCAGCGTCGAAGCTCGAGACCAGCTCGAGAGAGAGAGAGTCCGCGAGCTCTTTCTCCTCCTCCTCGCTCATCGCGTGACAGAACCGGTACGCGGGAGGAGCCCCTCCCCAGGTAAGGATGTGATCTCCGGGCTCGAGATCTTCGAGGTCGATGTCCACCCCGCTCCGCGCCAGGAAATCGGCCCAGGGCACGATCTTCTTCCGGAAACGAGGGTAGCGATCGAACCGCCAGAGGGAGAACGCCAGGAGACCTCCGGGGGCGAGTAGAACCGAGAGCCGCCTCACGAGACCGATGCGGTTCTCCCGGCCGGGGACGTGATGGAGCACCCCGAAGAGGACGAGCAGATCGAACTCTCCCTCCGGAAGCGGAGCCTCCAGGAAGTCGGCCTCGGCGAAGACCACGTTCTCTCGAGAGGGGAGCCGCTTCCGGGCCACGGCGAGCCCGAGAGGGCTTTCATCGACTCCGCAATAGTCGAAAGCACCCCCGAGGCGCTCCTGGAGAAAACGAGCGAAGCGGCCGTTCCCGCAGCCGACGTCGAGGACTCGCGGGTGCTCGGGGAGGAGCGCTCCCGCGCGCGCGAGGATTTCTCCCCAGCCCGACCACGGTCTCTCGCGCGTGCGGCTGAAATCGGAGGCGCGCTCCCGGTAGAAACGCCGGTTCACGGCGCGGAGCGCCTCGACCGTCTCCTCCCTCAATTCGTCGCGGCGGGAGGGAACACGGGAGGCTTTCGCCCCTCCTCGGGGGTGATGAACTTACCGGGAAGAGCCCACGTGAGCCGTCCGTTCTCCACCACGGAGATGCCTCCCACGAGAACGTGCACCACCCCTTCGGCGTAGCGGTGGGGCTCGAAGAACGTCGCCGCGTCCTTGATCCGAGCGAGGTCGAACAGTGTCGATGTCATTTGCGCCTCACACTCGCTGGGAGTCTACAGTAAAATGCGGGAGGATGAAGCGCGCCCGCTGGCAGGACTATCGCTTCGCGCCCGAGGAGCACGAGCGGGAGCTTCTCGCCATCATCCGCACCATCGAGGCCCTTCCGGAAGTCGGGAACCTCGACCGCATCCTGAGGCGGCATCCAAAAAACGGCGAAGCCCTGTTCTCGAAGAGCGAGCTCATCGCCGGCTACCGTCACCTCGCGGAGCACAACGCCGACCTTGCCGAGCCCCGGAGGTTCCTGGAAAAGGTGAGGATGAAGCCGGTGCGCTCCCTGAGCGGAGTCACTCCGGTCACCGTGCTCACCAAGCCGTTCCCTTGCCCGGGAAAATGCATCTTCTGTCCGAACGACGTCCGGATGCCAAAAAGCTATCTCTCGAACGAGCCGGGCGCCCAGCGGGCGGGGAGGCACCGGTTCGATCCCTACGAGCAGACCGCCTCAAGGCTATCGGCCCTGTACTGGATCGGCCATCCCATCGACAAGGTGGAGCTGATCGTTCTCGGCGGCACCTGGTCGTCCTACCCCGAGTCGTATCAAGTGTGGTTCCTCACGCGGGTGTTCCAGGCGCTGAACGACTTCGGGGTTGGGGCTTCGCGCAGGGGGGCTCTCGCACCCATCGACTTCGCCTCGATCGAAGAAGGCGTCGACGGGCGGAGGGGCGTTGCCGACTACAACCGCATCGTCTCGGAGTTCGCACGCAGGAGGGATCCCGAAGGCCGCATCGAAGGCGAGGAGACCGCGGCCTGGGACGAGCTCGCGTCCGTCCAGAAAGCGAACGAAACGGCGGAGGCGAGAGCGGTGGGTCTCTCTCTCGAGACGCGACCCGACCACGTGACCGAAGAGGAGGTCGTACGCCTGCGACGGCTCGGCGCGACCAAAGTCCAGATCGGCTATCAGAGCCTCGACGACGAAGTGCTTGCCCTGAACGAGAGGGGGCACGACGTCCTCGCTTCGCGGCGGGCGACGAAGCTCCTCCGGCGGGCGGGATTCAAGATCCAGGCCCACTGGATGGCGAACCTTTACGGCTCCACTCCAGAGCGAGATCTCGAGGATTACGAGCGCCTGTTCTCCGACCCTGATTTTCGACCGGACGAGCTGAAGCTCTATCCCTGCAGTCTCGTCGAGAGCGCGACCCTCATGGCCCACTACGAGCGAGGGCGCTATCGACCCTACACCGAGGAGGAGCTCCTCGAGCTACTCGTGTCGTCGATGATGAGGACTCCTCCTTACTGTCGTCTCAGCCGCGTAATCAGGGACATTCCCGGGGAGGACATCCTCGCGGGAAGCCGGGTCACGAACTTCCGTGCCGTTGCCGAAGACGAGATGAGGCGGAGGGGAATGCGCTCGCGGGACATTCGCGCGCGCGAGATCCGGAGCTTCGAAGTCTCGCCAGGCGAAGTTCGACTCGACGTCCTGCGCTACCGAACATCCTCCGGTGAAGAATCGTTCCTGTCGTACGTGACCGACGACGGGAGGCTCGCGGGGTTTCTGAGGCTCGCTCTTCCCGACTCCCCGAGCTTCATCGACGAGCTCGGCGACTCTGCCGTGGTCCGCGAAGTCCATGTGTACGGATCCTCCGTATCGATCGGAGCGCGCGAGGAGGGAAAGGCCCAGCACGCCGGGCTCGGGCGGAAGCTCCTGGAGGAAGCGGTCGTCGAGGCGCGGTCGAAAGGCTTCACGCGCCTCTCGGTGATCTCGTCCGTCGGGACGCGGGAGTACTATCGGCGCCAGGGTTTCGTGGACGGACCTCTCTATCAGCACCGACCCACGTGATGCGTCGATTCCTCGTTTCCGCCTTGCTCGCGTTCATGAGCTGCCGGAAAGCGCCCTCGGATTGGGAGAAGACCAAGAGCTGGGTCCGCGCGGAGTTCCCCGACGTCGAGCACGTTTCGGCTGAGGATTTGAAGCTGCGCCTCGACTCCCGCCGCCCAGACCGTAAAGCCCCGATCGTTCTCGACGTGCGCACCGTCGATGAGTACGAGGTGAGCCATCTCAGCGGCGCGATTCGCGTCGACCCCGAAGGCGACCTCCCGGATTTCCTCCGCGCGCTCGATCACCAGGCTCCGGTCGTCGCGTATTGCTCCGTCGGTTATCGCTCGTCTCGTCTCGTCGAGCGCCTGAAGAAGGAGGGCTTCACCGACGCGAAGAACCTCGAGGGGTCGATTTTCGAGTGGGCCAACAAAGGCTATCCCCTCGAGCGCGACGGCGCGCTGGTCCAGGAAGTCCATCCCTATGACGCCGAGTGGGGCCGGCTGCTCGAGTCGTCGCTCCACGCGTATCAGCCCCGATTGCGTTCGCGGCATTAGCACGGCTCTCTCTACGCCCGCGACGCCGGACGGGGAATCGCGCCGTGCTATGATCCCGATTGAAAAGCGAGCCCGTGTGCCTTGCAGTCGCGCCTTCATCGCCGCTGTCGCGGCGCTTCTTTGTTCAGCCGTAACCGCGCAGACGCCGCCTCAACCGCAGCCCCCAGAGCAGCCGGTGGACGAGGGCCGATTGCGGTTCGCGGTCTCGGTCGAGACCGTCACCCTGGACGTGGTGGTCGTCGACAAGAAGGGACGCTTCGTTCCCGGGCTTACCCGGGACAGTTTCGAGATCCTCGAGGACGGTCTCTCCCAGGAGGTCTCATTCTTCACCGCGCAGTTCACGCCGGTCACGACGCTTCTACTCTTGGACTCCTCCTCCAGCATCCGTTCGAACCTCTCCGCCATCCAGACCGCGGCCTACCTCTTCGCGCAGAACTTGAGTGAAGGGGACAAGGCGCGAATCGGTCTCTTCAGCGACGAGGTTCGGTTCGGCGTCGGGTACACCGACGACATCTCGGTCCATCTGGCGATGCTGAACACGATGAAGTCCGAAGGGCGGACGACGCTCTACGATTCGATCCTGGCGGCGCTCGACGAGCTCGAGAGCATCGAAGGTCGGAAGTCGCTTCTGGTCTTCACCGACGGAGACGACGTCGGTCCCGCGAATCGGGGGAGCCGAGCTTCGATCGAAGAAGTCATCGAAGGCGCCAAGCAGTCCGAGGTCACGATCTACGCCGTGGGTTTCACCGGATGGGGCCCTGAGGGGAGCGAGAGCGTAAATCGTCCGTTTCTCACCACACTCTCCGAGTCGACCGGGGGCCGGCCGTTCTTCCCCAAGAAGGTGGAAGACGTGAAGAAAGCCTTCGCCGAGGTCCAAAAAGATCTCCACCGCCACTACCGCATGGCCTATGCGCCCGCGAACCTTTCGGCGGGAGTGGGCGACTGGCGCAATATCGAGGTCAAAGTGAAGAAGCCCGGTCTCTTCGTCCGCACGCGTCAGGGCTACTACAATCGCGCTCCCTCCGAGTGAGCCATTGAGCCGGCATCTCTCTTTTCTCATCGGGCTCGTCTTCCTCGAATGGCTCACCCGGACGTCGGCCGCGTCCGCGGCTTCGACCGACGTCGAGATCTTCGGTGGGCTCGGCTTCTTCCGGCCCGCCCTCGACACCACGTACGGCGCCTCCTACGTTCCCTCGAGGGTCGCGGGAATCAACCAGCTCTTCGTGGACCCCGACCCGCGGAGCGAAGCCCGTCAGTTCCTGGCGCTTCAGGGGAAGACGACCCCGGGACTCGGGCTCGGCGTCAACGTCTATCCCCACCGCGTCCTGGGATTCCAGTTGCTGCTGGACAGGGTGAGCTTCGACGTCGTCGGCGAGAACGCGCACGAAGTGGATCTCGTATGGGACTCCATCAACTTTCCCTCGTCCGACCCCGTGGTGCGAGAAGCCTCGATCTCTCTCGACGCGCCCGATACCGAAGGTCGCCTCGAGGAGCTCGCTCTGAGCTTCAATCTGACCGCCCGCTTCGGCGCGCCCGGCGCCGTCTCGGGAAGCGTTTCCTCCGGCCTCACGTACTTCCGGTTCGACGGTGAGTTCGAACCGCTCGGCGCCCTCGCGGGATCGCTCGGAGGGCACGCGGTCCTCTTCACCGAGCTCTTCGAAATGTCCTACTCGACGGCCACCGCCGACACCCTTGGATTCAACGTGGGCGGAAACGTCGACTTCTCCCTCGGGTCTCACGCAGCGGTCTTCGTGGACGGCCGGTTCCTCTGGGCTCCTCGAACCGAGGCGGCGGTGAGCCTCACCGAGATCGTCTCGGAGTACGTCGTGAGCGTGCCCGTTTCGCAAATCCAGGACTACCTCGAGCTCCCTCCGATCGAGATCGACCCGAGCTTCTTTCGGGTCCTCTTCGGCGTGAAGTTTCGGCCGTGAGCCGTAGGATCAGGCTTCGAGGTCGAAGCGGTCAAAGAGCTCCGGCTCGACGACCTCGACGCCGAGATCCGTCGCGAGCAATCGAGCGAATGCGCGCGAAGCGCTCGGCTCTCCGTGAGTGACGAAAATCTTCCGGGGAGGCTTCGGCTGCGATCGAACCCACCGAACGAGCTCGCCGCGGTCGGCATGGGCCGATAAGCCGCCCACGGGGATGAAACGCGCCCGGACGGGAACGTCCTCGCCGTGCACCCGAACCGTCCGCGCCCCGTCTATCATCGCCCGGCCCCGCGTACCCGCGGCCTGAAATCCCACGAGAAGGATGAGGTTCCTCTCGTCCGGCAGGAGCCGCTTCAAGTGATGGAGGACTCGGCCGGAGGTGAGCATTCCACTCGCGGAGATGATGATGCGCGGTCCCGGTAGCTGGTTCAGCCGTTTCGAGTCGTGGACGCTCCGGTGGAACTGGATGTTCTTCGGAACCAGTCGGCCGAAGCCATCCTTCTCGCCGGGCGAATCGAGACTCGAGTCCCGAAGGTGCTGGGCGTAGATGCGGGTCGCGTCCACCGCCATGGGGCTGTCGACGTGGATCGGGATCTCCGGAATTTGTCCGCCTTGGATGAGCTGGCGGAGGAGAAGCGTCACCAACTGGGCGCGCCCCACGGCGAAGGACGGAACCAGGACCGTCCCTCCCCGGTCGATGGCGCTCATGACCGCGCTTTTGATCTGCTCGCCCATGGGAGTCGGGTCGTGCTCGCGGTCGCCGTAGGTGGACTCCACCACCAGCGCGTCGCACTCGGGGAGAGGGTCCGGGTCGGAGTGCAGCGGCACTCCATATCGGCCCACATCCCCGCTGAAAACCACGGTGAAACTCCTCCCGCCGGAACGGAGTCGGAGCTCGATCATCGCGGCTCCGAGGATATGGCCCGCATTTCGGAACGAAGCCCCCACGCCGGGCGCGGGCTCGACCCAGGCGCCGTAGTCCAGAGGCTCGATGAGCGAAATCGCGCGCTCTGCGTCGTCGGAGGTATAGAGCGGCAGTGCGGGATGGTGCTTGCTGAAGCCCTTGCGGTTCGCGAACGCCGCGTCTTCCTCCTGGATCTTGGCGGCGTCCATCAGGAGAAGCCTCGCCAGGTCCAGGCTCGCGTGGGTCGTGCGCACCGGGCCGCGGAAGCCTTGCTGGGTGAGCCGCGGAAGGAAGCCGGCGTGGTCGATGTGGGCGTGAGTGAGGAGAATGAAGTCGAGCGAAGCGGGATCGAACCGGAGCTTCGCCCAGTTCATCTCCCTCAACTTCTTGAGGCCTTGAAAGAGCCCGGCGTCCACGAGAAAGCGGGTGGTCCCGGTCTCCATCAAGAACCTGGAGCCGGTAACCGTTCCAGCGGCGCCGTGAAACGATAGAAAGTGGCTCATGGCGACAGGTACTCCTTGAGAGCTCCGTATTCCGCGGGAATCGGAAGAAAATGCTCGGGCCGATCGAGAGCTTGGGCGAGCGCGGGCGGAAGATCGATCTTCGACTGGATGGCTCGCTCCACCGTCTCTTGAAACTTCGCTGGATGCGCCGTCGAGAGGAATAGAGCGGTGGGCCGGTTTCGCTGGGTGGTCATGCCGTGGAGAGCGCCGAGGTAGGCCACCGCGGAATGCGGATCGAGGAGGTATCCGGTGCGCCGATACAGGTCGCGCATGGCCCCGAGGGTCTCCTCGTCGGTATGGGCGCTTCCGAGGAGATCGCGACGAATCTCCTCGAGGGAGCCGCGGTAGAGCCACTGGATACGAGCCCAGTTGCTCGGGTCTCCCACGTCCATGGCGTTCGAGAGCGTCGCGACCGAAGGGCGAGGCCGGTAGGTCCCCCCCGCGAGGTACTCGGGAACGACGTCGTTGACGTTCGTCGCGGCGACGAAGCGGTCGGCGCGAAAGCCCATGCGCTTCGCGAAGAGACCGGCGGTGAGGTTTCCGAAGTTTCCGCTCGGTGTCGCGACCAGGAGCGGAGCCCCACTTTCGATCCGTGAGGAAATATGGAAGTAGTAGAACGTTTGCGGCAGCAGCCGCCCCACGTTGATCGAGTTCGCGGAGACCAGGGATCGAATCGCGGGAATGTCCCGATCCGCGAACGCCTGCTTCACCATCCTCTGGCAATCATCGAAGGTTCCCTCGACGCCGAGAGCGGAGACGTTTCCGCCGAGAGTGGTGAAGAGCTTTTGCTGGAGCGCACTCACTTTCCCCCGGGGAAAGAGAACGACGACGCGAGTCCCCTCGAGGCGATAGAAAGCCGAGGCCACGGCACCCCCGGTGTCGCCCGACGTGGCGACGAGGACGGTGACGTCCCGACCCCGGCGTCTCAGGAAGTGCAGCAGGAGGCGCGCCATGAACCGCGCGCCGACGTCCTTGAACGCGAGCGTGGGTCCATGGAAGAGCTCGAGGCTATAGACGCCTTCTTCCACCGGGACCAAGGGGATCTCAAAGTCGAGGCCGTCGCGCACGATCTCTTCGAGGGCCTCTCGGGGGACGTCCTCTTCGAAGAGAGCCCGGGCGACCGAGAGGGCGGTGTCGGTGAAGGAAGCCCCGGCCGCAGGGGGCTGGATCCGAGGAAGGGTCTCGGGAACGTAGAGCCCGCCGTCGGGAGCGGGGCCGGCGAAGAGCGCCTCTTCGAGGCTGACTGCCGGTGCCTCTCCCCCGGTGCTCAGGAAGCGCAAGCCGCTTGCCTTTCGTTCGTGAGCCGGGCCCCAAGCGGGCTCACTTTCGACACGTGCAGATCCCACTCGAGTCGGGCCGCATCGGCGAAGGCTTCCGCCATCTTTCGGGAAACCGCGTCCGCGCACTCGAGATCGCGGCAGAGGGCGAAGATCGAGGGTCCCGAGCCCGAGAGGCTCGATCCGAGAGCACCGGCGGCGAGCGCGGCTCGTTTCACTTCCGAGAAACCGGGGACGTAGGGGGATCGGATGGGCTCGGCGACGGAGTCGACGAGCGAGCGGGATATCAGAGCGAGATCGCCCGAGTAGAGCCCGGCCACCAGACCTCCGACGTTGGCCCATTGGCGGACCGCATCCTTCAACTGGACCTGGTCTCCGAGGAGCACCCGAGAATCCTTGGTGCTCATTTCCAGATGAGGGCGCAAAACGGCCACGCTGAGACCGGACGGAATGGGAAGACGCACGATGTCGAGAGGATCGGAAGAGCGCACCAGGACGAGCCCGCCGTAGAGGCAGGCGGCGGCATTGTCGGCGTGGCCCGATCCCGCGACCACCCGCTCGCCCTCGAGTGCCGCGGCGAGAAGCTCGGCATATCCGAGAGAAAGCTTCAGAACGTCGGAAACCGCGAGTGCGGCGGCCACGGCGGACGCGGCGCTACTCCCCATGCCGCTCGCGAGGGGAAGTCCCTTTCGAAGCTCGAGTCGAATCCCGAGCGAAGTTCGCCGCGGATCGCGCTCGAGGATCTTCTGCGCGGCGACGGTCGCGGTGTTCTTGTCGGGCTCGCGCGGGAGGCGCCCCTGGTCGCCGTCGATTCCGGTGATGACGAGACCGGGCTCATCCGCGAGCTCCACCGTCACCGTATCGCCCGGCTGCTCGAGCGCGAGACCGAGCACGTCGAACCCGCAAGCCACGTTGGCGACGGTCGCGGGAGCGAATGCGGTCGACCTTGGGCGGCTCGCCATCATCCGTTGGGACTCAGTCCCGGGCCACCAGCTCGAACCACGGGTGTTTTGTGACGAGCGTCACGAATCTCTGTCCCCACCGAGCCCATGAGAGAAGTATAAGCCGTCTTCCGCTCTGGCCTCTGGGCTTTGCATTTACGGCCGGAGCCTTCATAGACTGGAGGTGGAGCCGAAGGATATGCAAGTAGAGGCCTTCCCCAAGCGACGGCTCTATCCGGTTCTCGGCTTCCTGATGGCCCTGGGGGCTCCTGGCGGTCTCCTTCTGTTCCAGGGCCTCGCGGAAGGGGGGCTCGGGAGCTGGGACTGGATTCGCGAGGAGCTCCAAACCCGAGCCCTGACCTATGGTTATCTCGCGGTCTCGACGACCATCATGTTCCTGGGATTGGGCTACATCATTGGCTCGAACGAAGACCTGCTGCAGAGAATCTCCTCGACGGATCCCCTGACCGGGCTCGCGAATCGCCGCCTCCTCGATAAAAGGCTTCGCGAGGAGCTCGCTCGCGTCGACCGGTACAACCACCCGCTCGCGCTGATGCTCCTCGACCTCGATGGGCTCAAGACCGTCAACGATCGGAGAGGGCACGAGGCCGGCGACAACGCCATCCGGGCCGTCGCCCGCACCCTGCAGAAGACCTGCCGCAGCACCGATCTCGCCGCTCGGTTCGGAGGGGACGAGTTCGCCATCCTCGCGCCCAACATCACGGAGCTCGAGGCGAGAACCCTCGCGGAGCGCATCCGGCGGAGCCTCGGCATGGAGGCAAGCTGGGTCGCGGTCAATCTGCCGCCGCTCACGCTCTCCATCGGAATCGCCGACACCCGCTCGATCCGCGAGCTCCATCCCGACCGGCTATACTCCGCCGCCGATCGCGC
>Ga0209002_10002598_pt1 | contig 14521 bp, 7 predicted proteins | sample Rifsed16ft2_FD_184010 | JGI IMG/M metagenome (GOLD analysis project Ga0209002, IMG submission 184010) | Soil microbial communities from Rifle, Colorado, USA - sediment 16ft 2 (version 2) | ecosystem: Environmental > Terrestrial > Deep subsurface > Rock core/Sediment | place: Rifle, Colorado...
CTCACCTTCCGCCTCACCCAACCCATGACCTTCCGCGCCGAGCAGGGCGACACGGGCCTCTTCACCCTGAATCCCAATCCGGATTGGGTGGAGAGCATGAAAGTCGCGCTGGCCGAATCGAGCGGCGTCGGCGGCGGCCCGCCCGGCGAGCAGTGGACCAACCGGCCGGCGCTCATCTTCCCGTTCGTCAACATGGTGCTGTGGGGCATGGGGCTGCCGCTCGGCCTCGCGGCGTGGGCCGGGTTCCTGTGGGCGCTGTGGCGCACGGCGAGAGATCAGACCTCGTGGCGCGCGCATCTCCTGCCGCTGGTATGGGCAGGCGGCTATTTCCTTTATATGGGCACACGCTGGGTCAAATCGGTCCGCTACTTCCTGCCGATTTATCCATTCATGGCGTTGTTTGCGGCGTGGGTAATTGTTGAACTGTGGAATGCTGGACAACGAGCAAAAGGACATCAAGGGAACTCAGGGGAATTGAGGGGGGCTGCGCCCGACAAGGGTTCCCTGAGTTTCTTCAGTTCCTTGAGTTCCTGGCTTTCCCTCGCCCTCGGCGCTTTCGTTCTCCTCGGCGCCCTCGCCTGGGCCTGGGGGTTCACCAGCATCTATCGCAACGATAACACCCGCATCCAGGCCTCGCGTTGGGTTTATCAGAACGTCCCCGGCCCGTTCAATTTGCACTTTGAAACGGCAGACGGCGCGTACACCGAGCCGCTCGCTTTGCCGAACGGGCTGCCCATCGCCGAAGAGCCCTACCGGCTTCAGTTCAACTCTCGGATCACGGGAAACCTGACTGGATTGACCCTCGGCCACGCCATCCATGCCAATGGCTCGACGACTCCGGGCTTACTCCACGCCGTCCTCGCCGCCGACCCCGATGGCCGGCAAGTGCTCGCAGAAACGGACGCGCGCATCGAGCCGCAGAGCGACGATCCGCGCGGCGATGCCGTCTCTGTTCCCTTCGGCCCCACAGCGGTTCAAGAGGATCAGACCTATTATTTATTCGTCAGCGCGCCGCAGGGGCCGCTGAGTCTTGCCGGCGCGACCGTTTCGAATGAAAACTGGGACGAGGGCCTGCCGCTGCGCCTGGAAGGGCGCGACCCGTTTGGCGGGTTGTACAACGGCCTGACGATGGAGATGCACTGGTTCGACAACGAGGACAAGCGCCAGATGCTCGTGCGCAACCTCGCGACGGTGGATTACATCATCCTCCCCAGCCAGCGCCGGTTGTGGGCCTCCACCCGCCTGCCGAACACGTACCCCATGACCATGGAGTTCTACCGCGCGTTGTTCGACGGCCGTTTGGGATTTGAGCTGGCCGCGCAGTTCCAGTCGCCCATCGTCATCGGCCCGCTGCAAGTGTCTGACCTCGTCGCCTCAGCCGCGTGGGGGCGCGCGCCGCAGGTTCCCAATCCCGACGATCTCTTCAACGACAACTTCCTCTCCGCTGAGGAGGCCTTCAGTGTGTACGACCACGCGCCCGTGTGGATCTTCCGCAAGCGCCCGGACTTCGACTTCGTCAAGGCGCAGGCCATCCTCTACGCGTTTGACCTGAGCACGGTCGTCAATCAGGGGCCGCGCGACGCGACGAAAACCCGGACGCGGCTCATGCTCCCCCCAGATCGCCTCGAGGCGATGCGCGCGGGCGGCACGTGGCGTGAGATGTTCAACGCCGAGGGTTGGCTAAACAAGTACCAACCACTCGGGGTGATCGCGTGGTGGGCGACGCTGCTGGTGATGGGCTGGGCGGCTTTCCCGCTCACGTTTGCGGCCTTCGGTGGCCTGGCGGATCGCGGTTATGCCCTCGCGAAGACCGTGGCCCTGCTGATCGTCGCCTGGTTCGCCTGGTTCCTTGCCAGTTTCAAGGTCCTCCCCTACACCCGGGGGACGATCATCCTGGGGATAGCCGTGCTTGTGGCTGTCTCGACCTTCATCGTTTGGCAGCGCCGTGACGAGTTCAGCGAGTACCTCCGCACGCGCCGCAACTATGTCCTCAGCGTGGAAGGCATCTTCCTCGCGCTCTTCCTGTTTGACCTGCTCATCCGCCTGGGCAATCCCGATTTGTGGCATCCCTCCTACGGCGGCGAGAAGCCGATGGACTTCTCCTATTTCAACGCCGTCCTGAAAAGCGTCTACTTCCCGCCCTATGATCCGTGGCTGGCGGGCGGCTATATCAATTACTATTATTACGGTTACGTCATCGCCGGCGTCCCGCTCAAACTGCTCGGCATCGTCCCGGCTTTTGGCTATAACCTGATCCTGCCGTCGCTGTTCGCCATGCTGGGCATCAATGCGTTCTGCGCGGCGTACAACCTGGTCAGTCGTCAGAGGTCAGTAGACAGTAGCCAGAAATCAGTCGTCAGCAGTCAGAATTTGGAAGCCGGAAGTTCAGGAGCGGAAGTTGACGATCCACGATCAGCAGTCGAAGCGGAGCGCGTCCCCACGCTTCACGCACCTAACCCCTACCTCGCCGGCCTCGCCGCCGCGCTCCTCATCGTCGTCCTCGGCAATCTGGGGCAGGTGAAGTTCCTCATGAAGGGTTTTCAGCGCGCCGCCGACCATACGGCGTTGGCGGAATCACTGTTCGGCGACAACGACTTCGCTGCGACGCTTAACGGCGCGTGGCGCGTGATGATCGGGGAAACCGACATCCCGGTGGGCCTGGGGTCATGGTATTGGGACGCCACGCGCATCATCGCTTCCGAGGAAGTTGAGCAGGCCAAGCGGGAAGGCGGAGAGGAAAGGCACGGGAACGAAATCAACGAGTTCCCCTTCTTCACTTTCCTCTACGCAGACCTGCACGCCCACATGATCGATCTACCGTTCACGGCGCTGGCGCTCACTTGGGCGGTGGCCTATTTCCTCAGCGTCCGGCGCCAGCGCCGGCGCGTGGAGTCCCTGGCCCTGTGGGTGGTGGGCGGATTGGCCTTTGGCGTCACGCGCCCGACCAACACGTGGGACTACCCGGTGTATCTGGCGTTAGCCGCCGCGGCTGTCCTGGCAGCGCACTGGGCCAAAGACGATTTCCGGTTCACGCGCGCCATGCTCTTCGACGCCGGAGTGCGGTTCGCGCTCCTGGTTGGCCTGGCGAAGCTGCTCTACCTTCCCTACGACCAGTGGTTCGCCAGCGGATACACCGAATTTGAACTCTGGGAAGGCCCGAAGACCCCGCTCAACGCTTACCTCTACGCCCACGGCCTGTTCCTGTTCGTGCTGGCGACATTTCTGGTCTGGGAGACGCGGCGCTGGCTGGCCGAGACCCCGGCCTCTGTCCTGGCCGATGCGCCGGACTGGCTCCCCACGCTGGCCCTCGCGCTGTTTGTCTTCGCCCTGGTCGTCGGCGTGTTCCTGTACCTGGGCGCGGAAACGGCTATCCTCTCGGTGCCGCTGATGACCTGGGCCGGATTGCTCCTTCTGCGTTCGCCGCAGACGATGCCGCTTGAGAAGCGCGTGGCGCTTTTCCTGCTGGGCACCGGTCTGGCGATCACGCTGTTCGTCGAAGTCGTCGTGCTCAAGGGCGACATCGGGCGGCAGAACACGATCTTCAAGTTCTACCTGCAGGTGTGGACGCTGTTCAGCGTGGCCGCCGGCGCCGCCCTCGCCTGGGTCTGGGCCTCCCTCCCGGCGTGGAAACCCTCCTGGCAGACTGGCTGGACGGTTGCCCTCGCGGCGTTGACGGCCGGGGCCGCGCTCTACACCCTGTCGGCGGCGAACGCGAAAATCCGGGACCGCTTCCCGCCGCGCACGGCCGTCGAGAGCGCCGACCCTGCCGTGGACTGCAAGATCATCCCCGGGATGCCGATCCCCTATCCAGGCAACCGGAGCCTGGCCATTGAGGAGCAGCCGCTCACGCTCGACGGCCTGGCCTACCTGACGTGGAGCGGGTACTGCGACAAGAGCTACTTCCTCCCGCTCAAGTACGATTACGAGGCCGTCCGCTGGATGCAAGACAACGTGGCAGGCTCGCCCGTGATTGTCGAGGCGCAGACGTTTGACCTGTACCGCATGTCGAGCCGCTATGCGTGGAACACCGGCCTGCCCGACGTGGTGGGCTGGGACTGGCATCAGCGCCAGCAGCGCGCCGCGCTCCCCACCGATTTCATCAACCTGCGCGGCATCGAGACGAGCGCGTTTTACGAGACGCCCGACCTGGACGAGGCTCGCAGTTTCCTGCAGAAGTATGAGGTGCGCTACGTCGTCGTCGGGCCGATGGAGCGGGCATACTACCCGCCTGAGGGCCTCGCCAAATTCAACGCGCTGGCGGCGCGCGGAGAGCTCAACGTGGCGTACCAGAATCCGGGGGCGACGATTTACGCCGTACCCTGATTTTTATCTGCGAATTCGCGGCACAAGAGACACCCATGCCCACCCTTACCTTCAACACTTACTACCGCTACGCCGATCTCACCGCCATTCTCCAGGACTTCGCCGCGCAATTCCCGGCGTTGTGCAAACTCAGCTCCATCGGCAAGAGTTACGAGGGCCGCGACATCTGGTGTGTGACGCTGACCAACACCGCGACCGGCCCGGACGCCGACAAGCCCGCCTTCTGGGTGGACGCGAACATTCATGCGACAGAAGTCTCCCCGGCGTCGTGCGCGCTCTACGCGATCCACAAAATCCTGAACGGCTACGGGCAGGATGCGCAGATCACGCGCCTGCTGGATACCCGGACGCTGTACGTCGCGCCGCGCATGAACCCGGACGGCGCTGAGTTGTTCCTCGACCCGGAACGGCATCGCAGTGTGCGCTCCAGCGTCCGCCCGTACCCGCGCCCGGAGCCGCAGGATGGGCTGGACGAGTCCGACGTGGACGGCGATGGACGCATCCTCGCGATGCGGATTAAAGACCCGAACGGCCCGTGGAAGGCGCACCCGGACGACTCGCGCATCATGATCCCACGCTCGCCGGATGACTCGAATGACGGCGGGCCGTACTATCGCCTCCTGCCCGAAGGGATGATCCGCAATTATGACGGCGTGATTGTCAAAATTGCCCCGCGCCTGGAAGGGCTGGATCTCAACCGCAACTTTCCACTGGAGTGGGCATTCGAGAGCGAGCAAAAGGGCGCGGGGCCGTATCCCACGAGCGAGCCGGAAGTCCGCTCGGTCGTACAGTTCATCGTGGAGCATCCCAACATTACCGGGGGCATCACCTTCCACACCTATAGCGGCGTGTATCTGCGCCCCTACGGCACGCATCCCGACGAGCATTTCGCGACCAACGACTTGTGGACGTTTCAGGAGATCGGCAAGCACGCCACGCGCCTCACGGGCTACCCGGCCGTCTCGGTTTTTCACGATTTCAAGTATCACCCCAAAGAGACGATCAAAGGGGCGTTCGACGATTGGATGTATGACCACCTCGGGGTCTATGCGTGGACGTGCGAGCTGTGGAGCCCCCAGCGCGAAGCAGGGATTGACCTCTCAAAAAAGCCGAACGGCGCCGGCTCGCAATACATCGAGTGGTATCGCGACCATCCGGTGGAAGACGACTTGAAGATGATGAAATGGAACGACGAGAAACTGGAAGGCAAAGGCTTTGTCACCTGGTATCCCTTCAACCATCCCCAGTTGGGCGAGGTGGAGCTCGGCGGCTGGAACGACGAGTACTGCTGGCGAAACCCGCCCCCGCAGCTGCTGGAAAAAGAGATCGCGCCGCACGCGGACTTCATCATCTTCCACGCGCTCATTTCACCGCAGCTGGAATTTAAGGAGATGACCGTCACGCCATTGGGCGAGGGAGCCTACCACCTCCGCGCCGTGATCCAGAACACCGGCTGGCTCTCGACCTCGATCACGACCCGCGCCAGAGAAAAGCAACTGGTGCGCCCGCTGGAAGTCGAGATCGCGCTCCCCGACGGCGCGGCGCTCGTCGGCGGCCAGCGCAAGACTGAACTTGGACAACTGGAAGGCCGCGCGCTCAAGAACACCACCTTCTGGGAAGCCGACCCGACCACCGACCGCGCGAAAGTCGAGTGGGTCGTCCGCGCGCCGCAGGGGAGCAGCGTGACGATCACCGCCGTTCACCAGCGGGCAGGGAAGATGATAAAGATAATCCGCCTCGAATAGCGAACGTGATCCGTGAGGCGTGAGGCGTAAGAACCCTCAGATCACCGATCACGCCTCACGACACTCCTTCATGCCTCTCGACTTTATCTTCTTCCTCAGGTGGTACATCGCGCTCACCGCCTTTGGCTTCCTCGCCCTGCCGTTGGCGTTTAGATTCTTCAAGCATCTGCCGGAGCGGGGGTATGCCTTTGCCAGGCCGCTGGGGGTGCTCGTCATCTGCTATGTGTTCTGGCTGCTCGGCTCGCTGGGCTTTTTGCGCAACGACGTCGGCGGGCAGATTGCCGCGGCCGTCGCCGTTGGAGGCCTCGGGCTGGCCTGGCTGAAGCGCGAAGGCCTCGTCGAGCTGCGCGACTGGCTGCGGGAGCGCGGGGCTTATGCGCTCGCTGTCGAGATTTTCTTCCTGGCCGCTTTCGGCGGGATGGCGCTGGCGCGGGCGTATACCCCGGAGATCGTGGCGACCGAGAAGCCGATGGAGTTCATGTTCATCAACTCCATCCTCCGCAGCCCCGGTTTTCCGCCGCACGACGCCTGGCTCTCCGGCCACGCCATCAGCTACTACTACTTCGGCTACGTGATGGTGGCCTCGCTGGCGCGCCTCACGGGCGTCCCCTCGGCCTATGCCTTCAATCTGGGGCTGGCGATGCTCTTTGCCTTCACCGCCGTCGGCGCGCTGGGGGTGGTATTGAATCTCATTGCCCTGGCTAAGGCGGCGGGCCGCTCCGCGCGGGCGAAGGCTGAAAAATTCATCCCTCGTCCTTCATCCTTCCTCCTTTCCGCCTTCTGGCCCGCGCTCCTCGGCCCGCTGATGGTGCTCGTAGCCGGGAACTTCTATGGGGTCCTCGCCATGGCGCATACGAATGGAATGTTCCCCGATCTCAAAATCCCGGCCGTGTGGTACGACTTTGGCGGAGAGGCTGCTGGAGCGGGCGGCGTCCGGTGTTCAATGAGCACTTCTGAGGGGGTGCCGGGCGTCCGCGCGGGGATGGTGAATCTATGGACGTGGCTGGACATCAAGGGCATGAATGCACCCCCGCCGCCCCCGCCCGAAAAGTTCAACTGGGACCCGCGTTTCTGGTGGTGGTTCAGCGGCGCGCGGGTGGTGCACGACTGCAACCTGAGCGGCGTGGAGACCGAGGCGATTGACGAGATGCCCGCCTTCTCGTTCATCCTCGGCGACATGCACCCGCATGTGCTCGCCCTGCCGTTTGTGGTGCTGGCGGTGGCTGTCGCGCTCGAATGGTTGCTCGTGGCAGGTAACGGGCGGCGTGTGTCGGGCGACGCAGGCGCACTGATTCCTGATCACTTATTACTGATTGCTCCCGATCGCCTGCTGCTCTCGGCCATCATCCTCGGCGGCCTCTCCTTCCTCAATACGTGGGACTTCCCGATGTATTGGTTCCTGACGGTGGCGGCGTTCGCCGTCGGGTCGGGGCTGCAGTGGGGGTGGAACGGCCTCGTGAACCGCTGGCGTTACCTGGGATCGGTGGCCCTCATCCTGGGCGTCCTGAGCGTGGGCCTCTATCTGCCTTTCTTCCTTGTCTTTCAATCGCAGGCCAGCGGCCTCTTGCCCAACCTCATTTACCCCACGCGCTTCCAGCAGACTTTCGTCATGTTCGGCCCGACGCTGATCGGCGTGGCGCTGTTGGTAGGGTGGTTGGTTTTCAGACACCGCGCGGTGATCAATCGCCCGGCGGCGTGGTGGGCGGGCGGGGGGATCGTCGTCCTGCTGATCCTGACGGCGGCGGCCCTCGCCCTCGGCGGCGCGCTGAACGCTGAACTGCTCGACTTTGTGGATCAGGCCCTGGCCCCGTTGACGCGCGATCAGGCGGTGGGCCTGCTGGTCCAGCGCCGGCTGGTGGACAGCCTCGCCACGCTCTTCCCGGCGGCGTTGGTCGGCCTGATCGCCGGGCTTGTCGTCGGCGTGTTGCGCTGCGCTACCTCTTCTTTGGCGGGAGAACCCCCCTCTCCCGGAGGGACTCTAGCCCCTGAAGCGAAGCGCAGTGGCGCGCAAGCGGGGGAAGGAGATGCGGGAGAGAGCCTGCCGCAGCTGCGCTCGCCCGCCCTGCTCATGTCGCTGGTCATGACGCTGACCGGCGCGCTGCTCCTCCTCGGCCCGGAATACGTCTACCTGCGCGACAACTTCGGCACGCGTATGAACACGCTCTTCAAGTTTTACTTCCAGGTCTGGGTGCTGTGGGGACTCGCCTCGGCGTTCGGGCTGTGGTACCTCTTCCAGTACGCCGGGCGGCTCCTGCAATGGATCGCCGGTGCAGTGATGGGCCTCGCCATCCTCGGCGGGCTGGTCTATACCCTGGCCGGGCTGTACAGCAAGACCGACCACTTCGGCAACCCGCCGACGCTGAACGGCATGGCGTACTTCGAGCGCGATTACCCCTCCGACTGGGCGGCGATCCAATGGCTCCAGCAGAACGCGCCCGGCGCGCCGGTGATCGCCGAGGGCATTGGCGGACAATACTGGATCGAGGGGCGCTTCTCGCGCATGGCGATGGCGACAGGTTTGCCGACGGTGATGGGCTGGCCGGGGCACGAGGGCCAGTGGCGCGGCCAATATTTCGAAAAGGTCGCCGAGCGCGAGGGCAAGATCCGAGACCTGTATCAGACGCGCGATTGGGCCGCCGCGCAGGCTATTCTCGACGCTTACGACATCGAGTACGTCGTCGTCAGTTCGCTGGAGCAATCCAAGTATCAGGACCTCCAGACCGGCAAAAGACTCGAACAGGCTAAGTTTGATCGTCACATGCGGGTGGTATTCCAAAACGGGGATGTGACGGTTTACCGGCGACTGGATAGCCGTCCTGAATAAGGCACATGACTAGTCAACGCTCCTTGTTAACAGTTGAACGCTCCCTCTATCTCGCCTTTTTCGCGCTGGCGCTGGCCTTGCGGCTGTACCAGCTCAACGCTCACCCTCTGACCGACGCCGAGGCGCGCGAGGCCCTGCTGGCCTACCGCCTGATCCGCGGGACGGTGGACTCCAGCGCGGCCTTCCCGCACAGCCCGGCCTATTTCTTTTTCACTTATCTGAGCTTCCTGGTCTTTGATGCGAGTGACGCCACGGCCCGCCTCGCGCCGGCCCTTTTCGGCTCGGCTTTTGTATTCCTGCCCGCCTTTTTCAGCGACCGGCTGGGGCGCGCGCCGGCGCTCTTCGTCGGCGGATTGCTGGCAGTCTCCTCCGGCCTCCTGGCCGCTGCGCGCAGCGCGGACGGCGCGATCATCGCGCTCTTCGGGTTGGGCTTCGGCCTCGGCGCGCTGCGGCGTTACCTCGCCGCCGAAGCCTCTGCCTGGCTCATCGCCAGCGGCGTCCTCTTCGGGATTGGCCTCGCGGCCGGCGCGGCCTTCCTCACCGGCCTGTTTATCGTCGGGGTAACCAGTTTAGTCGTTATATGGGTCAATTCGGATGAGCGCTCCGCGCTCCGCGAAGCGTGGGCGCGCGTTTGGGGGCAGGGCAAGACTTTCCTCATGGCATTGGGCCTGACCGCGCTGGTAGTTGCCACTACCGCCTCCATGTACCGCCTCGGCCTGGGCGCGCTCGGCGCGAGCTGGATGGATTGGCTGCGCGGCTTCGCGTTGTCTGCCTCTGGCCGCAGTCCACAGACCATCCTTACTTTCCTCATCGTCTACGAACCGCTGTTCGTCGTGTTTGGCGTCCTCGGCGCAGTCCGCGCTTTTCGAACGGCGCACCGCCCGGCGCAGCGGCTGTCCTGGTTCAGCCTGGTCGCGCTCGCCTTCGTCACGCTGTACGGCGGCCGCACACTCTTCGACGTGATTTGGGTGAGCGCGCCGCTCGCCGCGCTCGCCGGATGGGTGCTGGCCGAGATCTTCGCCTCGGCCTGGGCGCGCCAAGAGTGGCCGCTCATCGCCGCGCAAGTCGGGGTGATCGCAGCCTTGTTCATCTTTTCCGCGCTCAACCTCGCCGCGCTCGCCGAGCAGGCGCGGGCCAATCCCGATTTCTCGCAGGGCACGCTCTCCATCTCCGGCCTCTCGATCCCGGTGTCGCGTTTATCCTACCTGTACCTCTCCCTCCTGGCGCTCGGCCTGGTGTTTGTCGTTTCGTATTTGTTCGGGATGGGATGGTCGCCGCGCGCCGCGCGCCTGGGGCTGACCCTCGGCAGTTCGGCGGCGCTGCTGTGCGTGAACCTGTCCGCCGGCTGGGGGCTGACGCAATTGCGGGCCAACGACCCGGTCGAGTTGTGGTGGGAAAAGCCGACCGCCGACGGCCTGCGCCGGCTGGTGCAAGTCCTGAGCAACACCTCGAACTACGCGGTGGGCGACGCACATGACATTCAAGTGGCCGTGCAGGCCCCGCCGGATGGCGCACTGGCCTGGGCCTTGCGCGGCTACCCGCACGCGGCCTTTGTCGAGGTCCTCGGCGCTAACGTGGACAGCCCCGTGGTCATCGCCCCGTTCGACGAGTTGCAGCCGCCCGAGGCGCAGAACCCTCAACTCGGCTCCTCCTACGTCGGGCAGAGTTTTCCCGTGCGCTACTCGCTGGCCCCGGCCCAGGCGACATGGCCGGATCAACTCAACTGGTTGATGTTCCGCCGCGCGTCCACCCAGTTCGAGCGCGTCATCATCTGGGTGCGGCAAGATATCCAACAACTGCAAACCGCCCAGGGCCGCTAATTTCCGATCACCGATCACTGGTCACTGGTTACTCCCTCATGCCCCTCCCCTCTATGATTGCTATTGACGGCCCGGTGGCCTCCGGCAAATCCACCGTCGGCAAGCGGCTGGCGGACAAATTAGGCTATCTCTTCTTCGACACCGGCGTCATGTATCGCGCCGTGACCTGCCTCGCCCTGCGCAAACTCGGCTCGGCCCGCGATGCTGCGGCAGTGACCGCGCTGACCGAGCGGGTTCACATTGACATCCAGCCCCCCACGGTGGACGACGGGCGCGACTCGACCGTCCTGGCCGACGGCGAAGACATCACCTGGGCCATTCGCAGCAAGGACGTGGAGAACAGCGTCTCGCTCGTCGCGGCGATGCAGGACGTGCGGCGCTGCCTCACGGAGCAGATGCGGCGCGTCGGGTTGCGCGGCAAGGTGGTGATGGTCGGGCGTGACGTGGGCACGGTGATCTTGCCGGAAGCCGACCTCAAGGTTTTCCTGACCGCCTCGATCGAGGCCCGCGCCCGCCGGCGTTTTCAGGAAGAGCAGGCGCGCGGCGGCGCGCAGGCGCGCACCTACGCAGACATCCTCGCCAATTTGCGCGAGCGTGATCGCATTGACTCTTCGCGCGCCCTCGCCCCCCTGCGCGCGGCGGAAGATGCGCTTCAGCTGGACACGACCGGCCTCGATCTGCTGGGAGTCGTCGCGGCGATTGAACAGTTGATTGAGGCGAGGCCTGAGGCGTGAAACGTGATCGTGAATAGACGGCGCATCACGGATCATGCGCCGCCTATCACTTCGACTCTTGACTGTCAAACGCTGTCTCCCACGCCTCGCCCGACTCGCCGTCCGACTTTCGCTGCGTCTCACCGTCCGAGGCCTGGAGAACGTGCCGCGCTCCGGCGGCGTTTTGATCACCATGAATCATCTTGGCGGCGCGGATTCCGTCCTGCTCATGGGATTTACGCCCCGTGACCTGGCCGTCATCGGGAAGGCGGAGGTTTTGGGCTGGCCGGTCGTCGGCCGGCTGGCCCGCGCCTACGGCATGATCCCCGTGCGGCGTGGAGAACCGGAGCGGGCTGCGCTCCAGCAGGCGATCGAAGTCTTACGGTCGGGCAGGGCGCTGCTCGTCGCGCCGGAGGGCCGCGAGAGCCTGACGCACGCGCTCGAACGGGCGAAAGAGGGAGCCGGATTTATCGCGCTCCACAGCCGGGCGGCGATTCTCCCGGTCGGGATCACCGGAACCGCGTGGCCGCGCGTCCTCGCCGCGTGGCGCCGCCTGCGCCGACCTTGTGTTACACTAACCTTCGGTCAGCCTTACCATTTGCCGCCGGAGATGAGCCGCCGCGAGGCGGCGGATGAGATCATGCGGCGCATTGCGGCGCTCCTGCCGCCGGAGTATCGGGGTGTGTATGCCCGCAAAACGTGATTTCTGGCTGTGAAAAGAGTGAATGACCGATGGCAAACGATGAACTCGCTCCCTCGCCAGACAGGTCGCAAGCCGTCCGTCAGCCGCGCAAGACGGCCTGGCGCCAGTACGATCACGCCCGCCGCGAGCCGATACGGCGCGTTTTGCGCTGGGCCATCACCCACATTGGCTGGCGGGTGTTCGCCCGGATTGACTACGCGCGCATCTCCGGCGTGGAGAACCTGCCCCCGACCGGCCCGGCGATCCTGATGATCAACCACATCGCGTTCGTTGACCCGGTCGTGGTGCTGGGCAACCTGCCGCGCAACATCATCCCGCTGGCGAAGATAGAGGTCTACCGCATTCCCGGCTGGGGCGTCTTCCCCTGGCTGTGGGACGTGATCCCCGTGCACCGTGAGGAACTCGACCGGCGCGCCCTGGAGCGCGCGCTCGCCGTGCTGGCGGTGGGCGAGGTGATTTTGATCGCGCCCGAAGCCCACCGGCATCCGGCGCTGGCGCTGGCGCGTGAAGGCATTGCCTACATTGGTTACAAGAGCGGCGCGCCGATCATCCCGGTGGCGCTCGAGAACACGCCCGGCTATCCCACGCTCATGGGGCCGTGGAACCGGCGCAAGCCCGGCGCCTATTTCACCCTGGGCCGGCCGTTTCGCTTCAAGCCGACGCCGGGCCGCCTGCCGCGCGAGCGCCTGCGGCTGATGACGGACGAGGCCATGTACCTCCTCGCCGCCATGCTCCCCGAACACCGGCGCGGGTATTACGCCGACTTGTCGAAAGCGACGATGGAGACGGTTGAACGGCTGTAGTTTCCATCGTCTGTTCAGCGCGCCCATCTGGGCGCGAGGAGGCCCTCATGCCAGAGAGTGTTTACAAGGTCATCGAACTGGTCGGGACCAGCCCCGAGTCGTGGGAGAAGGCGGCGGCGGCCGCGGTCGCGCAAGCGGCGAAGAGCCTGCGCGATCTGCGCGTCGCCGAGGTCGTCGAACTCGACATGCAGTTAGAAGAGGGTAAGGTGGCCAGCTACCGGGTGAAAATCAAGGTCTCCTTCAAGTACGAAGGCAAAGACTGATCCGCGCTCTGGCGCGCCGCTCTCTTTGATCCGTTGACCCGGCCGCAGTCGTGCGCGCGCCTGGGTGAACCTCATATCTGCGTGTCCTCCGCAGGTCATGGCGGGCCATGACCCCTATGGCCGGCGGGGCCGTGTTCGTATTGGGTTCAGCCTATCGCTTATCACGACGCATTAGAAAGCGTCCTCAAACTCGCTCAAAGTCCGCGTCCTCGCGGGCGTTCCCAACCGCGGGGACGCGGTTAGGGAGCGTTTGAGGACACTCTCTTAGAGACGTTCCGCCGGAACGTCTCTACCCATCCCATGCCTCTTGACCCTGCACGAGTAGGTCAGTGAGTGTCCCACCCTCCAATCTCTGATCTCCACTTACCCTCCCACGGCGGCCTCCTCCAAAGCGTCGCCTCGCGTTCCCTCGCCGCCGCCCTGGGCCTCCGTCCTGGCGACGAAGTGCTCGCCGTCAACGGCCGCCCGGTCGAGGACGTGATTGACGTGCAGTTCTACGCCGCCGAAGATGAAGTGGAGATCGTCTATCGGCGGGACGGGGTCACGCGTCACGCCTCACGCCCCAGGCCCGAAGGTCAACCCCTGGGCCTCGAGTTCACCCACCCCACGTTCGACGTTGACATCCGCCGCTGCAACAACCTGTGCCCGTTCTGCTTCGTCCTGCAGACCGCGCCGCGCATGAGGCGCACGTTGTATATCAAGGACGACGATTACCGGTATTCGTTCCTGTACGGCCATTTCGTCACGCTGACGAATTTGAGTGAACGCGACTGGGGGCGCATCGCGCAGCAGCGCCTCTCGCCGCTCTACATCTCCGTCCACTCCACCGACCTCGAAAACCGCCGCGCCTGCCTCGCCAACCCCAAGGCCCCGGACGTGCTGGAGCAGATCCGCTGGCTGGCCGGGCGCGGGATTGAAATGCACACGCAGCTCGTCATCACGCCGGGGTTGAACGACGGCCGGTGGATGGAAAAGTCGGCGCGCGATCTGGCGGAGTTTCATCCGGCGGTGCGGTCGGTGAGCGTCGTGCCTGTGGGCCTGACCCGGCATCACAAGTACGGGCATCGCCCGCACACGGCGGAGGAAGCGCGGGTGGTGCTCGGTACGGTTCACCGCTGGCAGGCCGAATATCTCCTGAAGCTTGGCGTCCGCCTGGTGTACGCCACCGACGAGTGGTATCTGATGACCGGGACGCCCATCCCGCCGAAGGAAGCCTATGACGGCCTCGCGCTCGAAGAGAACGGGCAGGGGATGGTGAGGAACTTTCTGGAGGATTGGCGGAGGGTGAGAAGAGAGATCAGAAGTCGGAAGTCGGAAGTCAGAGGGG
>Ga0209002_10002604_pt1 | contig 14502 bp, 14 predicted proteins | sample Rifsed16ft2_FD_184010 | JGI IMG/M metagenome (GOLD analysis project Ga0209002, IMG submission 184010) | Soil microbial communities from Rifle, Colorado, USA - sediment 16ft 2 (version 2) | ecosystem: Environmental > Terrestrial > Deep subsurface > Rock core/Sediment | place: Rifle, Colorado...
GCTACCGTAGCCACACAAAGACTTGAGCACAAACCCAAATTCAGGAATCGGATTGCCGCCTGTTATACATTTGGCAGCCCCCGCGTCGGAAACGACCAGTATGAAAAGGATTCCAAATCTCCGATCTACCGCATGGTGAATACAACCGATATTGTGACTGTCATTCCGTTGCTCGTGATGGGATACATCCATATCGGTGATGTGCGCTTCCTGGGGCGCAGGGATGGAGATTTCAGTCGCCGCATCCCTGTTATTCAGCGGTTATTCCTGTTTATAGCGGCGACAGTCAGATTGTTCGGGCCGTGGGTTGGAGATCACGCCATTATTGAATATAGAAGGAAGCTGGAGGCAATTGCCGAGAAGCGAAATCCAAGATTTGGGCACTGATCTGTGAAGCAGAAACTTCAGGGTGATTAAGGTCTCGGAGTTTTTGCATCGAATATTTTCGTAAGGTCACTTGTGCTCTTCAGAATAAGATCCGCCCCCAGCTTTCTCAGTTCTTCTTCCTCTCCAAATCCGCATAACACACCGAGCGTCTGCGCGCCAGCGGACTTGCCTGCGCGCATATCCACAGTGGTATCGCCGATCATGAGACACTCTTCGGGCCTGACTCCCATCTTTTGCGCGGCAAACAGGATTGGGTCTGGGTAAGGCTTTGTATGTGGGGCGGAGAGGCTCGTCACAATCACATTGAAATGCTTTACAAGATCGAACTGGTTCAGGAATCGCATGGTACTTTTTTCATCCCGTGCGCTGACGACTGCCATTGGGTAATGTTCTTTCATGTGCATCAACATCTCGTTTACGCCGGGGACGAGCAGGAATTTCTTGAGCGGGTTTCTGCGATGGCGGTACATCCAGTCAATGAAAGCGACCATTTCGTCATCGATGCCGATGGTGTCAGCGAATCCCAAAAGGGCATTGCCGGGAGATTCGATCCACATCACCAGCCGTCGGGCTGTCTGCTCGGGGTCTGGGAATAAAAAACGCGGCAGAATGCCGGAAATCTTCTGCGCGTACAGGTCATCGGTGTCGCTCAACGTGCCATCCACGTCAAAACAGAGGGCTTTTATGCGAGGAACATCGAGTGCCATGGGGTAATTGTACCGTAAATGATTGTGCTATACTTTCAGGTTGGCGCGTGGTATGATTCGTAAAGGAAGTGGATTGAAGTCTATACCCGGCCAGGCTGGGAAGAAAGCCTCTCAGCGTCTCATTACAACAACCGCTGAGAGCTTTCGCAAACTTGTCATGAGACTGCCCAGGAGTTTATGTCACTACAACAGGAAGATCGTACAAAGGCATTACTTGAACTTCTGTATCACGTCAGCCGCGAAGTAGCCACCGCGCTCGATCTGCGGACCGTGCTTCAACGCGTCTTATATGAAGCCATACAGAACGTGGGCGGCGAACGTTGCAGTATCGTCGTGCTGGATGATGCTGGGAAAGCCGTGGATGCCACCATCGTGTATGGCAGGCAAGTCCATGAACACACAACACAACAGATGCGCGATACGATGGAGCGCGGCCTTGCAGGCTGGGTCATTCGCAATCGCAAGGGCGCACTGGTTCTCGATACAAGCAAGGATGAACGCTGGCTGCAGCGCCCTGACGATGCGATTGACAGGTCGGGAGTCAAATCCGCGATCTGTGTGCCGTTGCTGGCGCGCGAAAACCTGGTGGGAGTGTTGACGCTCGTCGATCCAAAACCCAACGCCTTTTTGGAAGAACAACTTGATTTGATGCAGGCCATTGCAGACCAGGCTGGTATTGCAGTGCTGAACGCGCGGCTCTATACCGAGAGTCAGCGCCAGGCGCGTGTAATGACCGCGCTGGCCGAGGGCGCGGCCGCGATGAACGTATCCCTGCGCATGGAGGATGTTTACCAGCGTATTCTCATTCAAACAATACAGGCTTTGCAGGTGGAGACTGTAGCTCTCGGTATGATCGATGGCGATTACCTTGTCTTTCGTGCCGCGGCAGGCCATAACGCGGGGAATATCCTTGGAAAGAAGATCGCGCTCGGGGATGGGATTGTAGGTCTTGCGGCGCGTGAGGGGCGCGGTGTTGTAGTGGCAGACGTCAGCCAGGATAAGAATTATAGTGATGCCGACAAGTTTGGGGGAGTCGAGACGCGCGCGATCATCGTCGCGCCGATTCAGGCTCAGGGGCGCGCGATCGGCGTCATCGAAGCAATCAACCCGATTGCAAAGTCCTTCGATCCCGATGCATTGCTGGTGATGACCGGTATCGGAGGCCTCGCCGGTACGACGATCCAGAACGCGCAATTATTCGAGCGTTTGCAGGCTGCGCACCAGCGTTACCATGAACTTTTTGAAGACAGTATTGACCCCATGCTGATCACGGATTGGGAGGGGCGGATCATCGAAGCAAACCGCCTGGCGGTGCTGCTAAGTGGTTACGATGACGAGACGTTGCACACTCTGTCCATTGATCAACTTCATGATGTGAATTGGAATCGAACCGGGACTAAGTTTGAAACACTGCGCGCGAACCGGACTTGTTCCTATGAGTCATCCCTGCAAAGACAGGATGGATCGCGCATGCCGGTGGAAGTGCACGCCCGCCACGTGGAATTTGATGAAACCGATTCGATCCAGTGGATCCTGCGTGATATCACGGAACGCAAGGAGCTGGATGGGTTGCGCGAAGACCTGACCGCGATGATCTATCACGATTTGCGTTCTCCGCTCGCCAATATTGTTTCGAGTTTGGATGTTCTGTACAGCATGGTGCCGGATGATGATAAAGAAACAGTTCTTACCATACTCAAGATTGCTGAGAACTCAACAGACCGGATCCAGCGCCTTGTCAGTTCCCTGCTTGATGTTAACCGGCTCGAGTCGGGACAGCCCGTGGCGGACCAGACGGTTGTTGATCCGATTCCGATGATTGAGAAGATGGTTCAGGATGTAGAGCCTGTTACGAAGGGGCGGCGCCAAAAAATTACTGTGGATCTGCCAAAGGCGCTTCCATCCATCTGGGTGGATGAAGATATGGCGCGGCGCGTGTTGATCAACTTAATGGAGAATGCAAGCAAATTCACGCCGCCTGATGGCAAACTCGAAACGGGTGCACGGCAGGAGGGCGATTGGGTGCACATGTGGGTGAAGGATAATGGCCCGGGCATTCCGGCCGCCGATCAGGATAGAATCTTTGACAAGTTCACGCGCCTGCGCGGCACGAACAAACCGGGTGGGCTTGGGATCGGTCTGGCTTTCTGTCGTCTTGCTGTGCAGGGTCACGGCGGGCGTATCTGGATTGAAAGTGAGCAAAGCACAGGTTCGGCATTTCACTTTACCTTCCCTGTGGCGACAGAAGAACAATTGACAAGCAGGCATGATAAGTAAAGTTCAGGAGCGTTGATTCATGGAAGCGATTGCAAAGAATGTTTATATCGAAGACCGCTTTCTTGGCGTGACATTGGGCGTGATCAGCCAGCCGCGCGGTTTGGTCCAGATCGATGCGCCGCCATCGCCGGAAGATGCCCGTTCATGGCGTGCCGCATTGATGGGCATGGGCAATGGCCCCGAACGTGTGCTGGTCAATTTGGACGCGCATCCCGACCGGACCCTGGGCGTCCGTGCCATGGATTGCACCGTGATCGCACACGAGAAAACCGCGCAGGCTTTCCGCAACCGCCCGAACACCTTTAAAGCGCAGGGTGATGAGACCGGAGCGAACTGGGAAGCGATCTCCGGTCTGGGAAGCGTTCGATGGGCACCGCCGGAAATCTCCTTTTTGGATCAATTGACGTTACATTGGAGCGATACACCCATCATCCTTGAGAGTCACCCGGGCCCGACCCCTGGCGCGATCTGGGTCATTCTGCCGGATGAAAAAGTCGTGTTCGTTGGTGATGCAGTGTTGAAGAGTCAGCCTCCCTTCCTTGCCCATGCCGATCTCCCTGCATGGATTGAAACACTCAAAATCCTGCAGGAACCTGAATATAAAGGGTTCACGATCGTCAGTGGGCGCGGCGGTGTCGTTACCTCGCAAGCTGTGCGGAATCAAATTGAATTGCTAAAGCGCCTCAATGACAGGGTGGAAAAAATCGGGAAGAAAAAGGCCACGGCCAATGTTACGGACAAGCTTGCAGATCAGCTCCTCAAAAGCTTCAAGGCTCCCGCCGCGCGTCAAAAGCAGTATGCGCACCGCCTTCGTTATGGACTGCTTCATTATTATGTGCGTCATTATCAACCCTCCTCCCGGCTTTCAGTGGAGGAGTAGTGACTGCCTGGCCGTTATTTGAAGTCACACGTGGTAATATCGTTGAATCGGTTCACTATGGTTCCATCGCAGTAGTGGATGCAAATGGAAAGCTTATCTCATCCTATGGCGACCCTAAAGCGGTCGCCTTTTTGCGCTCCAGCGCGAAACCGTTTCAGGTCCTTCCTTTTGTCGAACACGGCGGCGTGGAAAATTTCGGATTCACCCCGCATGAACTTGCCTTTGCGTGTGCTTCACATGAAGGCAGCGACCTGCATGTACAAACTGTCGAAGAGATCCAAAAGAAAGTTGGAATTGACGAAGGCAATCTGCAGTGTGGAATTCATATGCCTTCTGATGTGGACGCTTTCAGATCATTGATCGTGAATGGCAAACAGCCGACACCAAATCGCAACAACTGTTCCGGCAAACATTCCGCCATGCTGGCATATGCAAAGATGCGCGGGCTTCCGCTGGAAAATTATCTCGATCTCGAACACCCCATCCAACAGGATATCCTCGCTTCATTTGCCGAGATGTGCCTGCTTCCCGTTAAAGAGATCGGACTCGGCACTGACGGCTGTTCTGCGCCCAACTTTGCCGTTCCGCTTTATAACGCGGCGTTCGCATTTGCGCGTCTTTGTGATCCACATGAACTTGCTGATGTGCGCGCATCGGCATGCCGCAAGATTACATCCGCGATGACGACTTATCCTGAAATGGTCAGCGGGTATGGAGAGTTCGATTGCGAATTGATGAAAGTGGGTGCAGGCAGGGTCGTTTGCAAGCGCGGCGCTGAGGGTTATCAGATCATTGGCCTTCTACCCGGTGCGCTAGGACCCGATTCACCCGGCATTGGTATCGCGCTGAAGGTCTCTGATGGTGATGCTTCGCCGATGTCTCTTGACCTTGCTCGTAACAATCGCGTCCGTCCCGCTGTGACGCTGGAGGTCCTGCGCCAGCTTGGGGCACTTTCTTCGAAACAGGAGCAGGCTCTGGCTGCGTTCGGACCCGGGAAGTCCATAAAGAATCATCGCGGCATCGTTACAGGCGAGTCACGGCCTGTTTTCGAGATTTAGCTCAATAATGCTTCCAGTGTGTGGTTGTTTTCAGCAAGGCGTACGGAGAGTACGCGCCCGATCCATTGATGGAGCTGAAACAAAAGTTCAGGGTCATCCAGCATCATTTTGTTATATTTATCGAGCGACAGCCGATACAGAATGCTGGGCCCAGTGGCTACAACAGTCGCAGTCCGGGATTGCTTGAGAAAGAGGCCCATTTCACCAACCATTGTCCCGCCACCCTGGTTGCGGAGGCGAATAAATTTCCCTTTGGAAATTTCGAGACGCGTTGTCAGTTCCCCCGAATCAATAAAGTACATGGAGTCAGGCGGGTCGCCTTTATTGATCACGATGTGATGCTCCTGCACTTCCTGTTTTTCAAGATACATCATAAATTTCTCCACATGGTCGCTTGTCGGGAACATTCTCTTAAGTTGTGCACGCAGTGTTCCGGCCCGAATGATCGTAGAGCCTCCCTCCTCCAGCAACAATTTAGATTCGCACCATTCCATACCGTAATCCATGTTTGGTGAAAAGAGTATCCATGCCTCCTGTTCGTTGAGACCGGCGCGTGTCAGTTTGGGTTTTGTTTCCGGGTTGAGATCTGCCAAAATGAGATGAAATTTGTGCGCCTCAGCCAGTTGTTTCAGGCGGACAAAGCTGAATACCGCAGATGAGTCCAAGGCGGTAACATGCTGAAAATCAAGGATGAGGTATTTGAGTTTCTCGCTGTCTGTATCCTTAAGGCGTTCGCTCACCCGCTTGACCAGACTCTGGGATGTTCCAAAGAAAATGAAGCCATGCAGGCGCAAAATTTGAATCTGCTGCCCCAGCCGCTTGATCAGTTGACGATGCTCAAAGGGACGTTCTGCGCTGCTCTGGTAGGAACTGCCTGTGAGTGAGTCTTTGATGATATCAATACGACTGTAGTTCACAACAAAAAGGAGAACGGCAATAACAATACCCGTCCCCACGCCTTCAAGGAAACCGAAGGCTCCCACCACGCCCAGGATCAAAAGAACGAGAACATAGTCAATGCGCGGCAGCTGGAACCACGCGTCGTACAACCACTCAACCAGGAATGATATTCCCAGGAAGAACAGTACCCCGCCTGCCATCAAGGTCGGCATCAATGAAAGCAGGGACGCTCCAAACAATAATACAAAACCAGTTACGGATGCTGCTATGACCGCAAGCAACCTGCTGTTGATGTTCATGCGAAATGGGATCGCTGAAAACCCCAGGTATTGATACCCCACGGAGCTGCCTGCGAAACCACCCGCTATATTGGCGAGACCGGTCGCGATGAGTTCGCGGTTCAAGTCAATATCCTTTTTCGCGATCAATTCCAGCGCATTCGAGTTGAGTAACAGGGCAACAATGCTGATCAATGCAACTGCGGCAAGGTTGCTTGCCTGTCCAGCGATCAATCCCCAATTTACCTGTGCCAACAGAGAAAGATCCAATGGGCGCCATAAGTTACCTTCAGGGAAGGGACCCAATAGCCAGCCCATTTCGCGAATTTCAGATATGGTTTGTCCGCTGATCCATACTGTCGCGTAGAAAACGATCGCTGCTCCGGTAAGCAGAGCTGGAATAGTGAGGAAATGCTGAAAGCGACGCGACCCTATGACCAGGACAATGCCGAAAATCGCGCTGGGAATCCAGCGAAGAAGGTTGTCGGATGTAAAAAGCATACCCAGGTTTGCGATGCCCGGTGTTTCGCCAATCATCACTCCAAGAGCACCTTGCACAAGTAACAAGCCGGTACCAGCAATAAATCCTCCGACGACGGGATAGGGAATAAACCGAATGAAACGGCCAAACCCAAACCCGCCGATCAACAAAAAGAATACACCGGATAGAACTGACGTTAGCATGACGGCAATCGTCACCGTGACGAATTTTGCTTCTGCAGTTGCGTCGGGCATCTTGGCAGCAATTGCCACTGCCATAAGACCCAGAATCGCAGCAGGGCTGTCTTGTGGTCCGCCCATTATGCCGGGTATCGAGCTTGTCAGTGCAATGATCAACTGAATGATGAGACCACCAAACAGGATCATGCCAATGCCAGCTCCGGCAAACGGCGAAAGCGCCCCTGAATAGATCAGAATGGCAAACGAAATGACAGCAGGGAGGTCAATGGCTCCGAGAACGATCCCCAGGCTAAGGATCGGAAGGAGGCGGCGGTAGTCGAAGCGCTGGGAGATTTTCATAGTTAAGCTCTCTATGGTTCATGGTTGTCTTTATCAAGCTGGAGAAGTCGGAATAAAAAATAAGTTAATGCGTTAGTATAGCAGATAGCATTCCGTGCCACCACGATTCGGGGTAAAGGGTGTTACAATGCACATGGGCAGGATAATACTACCTTCCTGATGAGAGTGAGTTATGGCTTCAAATGCAGACCGCATCCTTCTCGTTGAGAACGATCCGGAGATTAGTGACTTAATTGCCCGCCAGGCCCTCAAATCCGTGGGGTTTCAGGTTGATGTTGTTGCTGATGCCTCCACTGCCATCAGACAATCGTTTGAGAATCCTCCAGACCTGATCATCGCTGACTTGAATCTACCAGGCTTGAGCGCAAAAGACCTGCTCGTTGCCCTTACTTCACAGGGAGTGAACACGCCGTTGCTTGTCATCGCTGGCAAAGGGCAGGAGCAGGATATTATTCAGGCCTTCCGTCTCGGTGCCGCGGATTATCTCCTGTGGCCGGCGCGCGATGCCGAAGTAGTGTCAGTGGTGGAGCGCGGCCTCCAGCGTGTGCATGACGTGCGCGACCGCCAGCGGCTTGACCTCCAATTGAGTGAAACAAATGAGGAACTCCAGCGCAAGGTGCGCGAACTGACTGCCATCATAAACATTGGCAAGGCAGTCATCTCGATCACAGACCAGCGCTTTTTATTCCAAAAAATCGTGGATGGCGCCGCGCAGGTGGCCAATGCAAATATTGTATGGCTGCTCGTCCGCGATGAAGAAAGCAAGACTTTTCTGCTTATAGCACAGCGCGGCCTTCCTGATACATGGGCAAGGAAAATGAACATGCCTCTGGATGACGGTGTCAGCGGGTTGGTGGCTCTCTCTGGCGAAACGCTGTCCATCTCAGGTGAACCGCTGCTCAAGTTCAGGGTCGCCAATTTGGGGAAGTCCGTCTGCGCGGTCCCAATCAAGGTCCAAAAAGAGGTCATCGGCATGCTGATTGTTGTCCGTAAAGAGTCGCGCCCATTTGAAAAGATCGAGCAGACTTTGCTCGAAGCAGTATCCGATTACGCTTCCATTTCGCTTGTAAATGCCAGGTTGTTCCGTGCTTTGAAGGATTCTGTCGATTCATCCAGACAAGGGGAGAGACGACAGAATGCCCTGCTTGAAGCGATCCGTACGTCCATCAACGAGGAGCTGCAGTCTGCGCTCTATCCGATTGATTTGCTGCTGACCGAGAAACCGGGTCAGCTTTCCGAGTCGCAGCGACAGGCTCTGCAAACCTCCCGCGCCTCGCTGCTGCGTTTGGCGCGGGCCGCTGAGAAGACCACGCCGCCAATTCCGATTAGACTCAAAAAGAAGTAAAATTCTCGCGTTCTATGGCGAAACCTGATCTCATCCTGATCGCGCTGGAGGAATCTTCCATTTTGATGTTGATGGAGCGCGTATTGCGTGTCAAATACGAGATCGCGATCGCCAAAGATACACAGGCCCTCGGACGATTATTGCAGGAGTCCAATCCCGCGCTTTTGCTCATGGGAGAAAGGTTTGATGGGCACGAGGGAGTAAGGGTTGCAAAGGAATTAATTGATCGTTTCCCTACCTTGCCCATACTGATCTATAGTGAGAAGGCAAAGCCCGAATTGATTAAAGGTATTTTGGGTCTCGGGTTGAGTGGATATATTTCTCCCCCGCTCAGTACCGAAGATGTTGTGGATGCTGTGGAAAACAGTCTCAGGAACGCGCATCGCGTCGGTGACTGGCTCCGCAGGGAAGTCAAGCGTACGACTGCGTCACTGAAGAAGCGTGCGCAAATTTCTGAGACCGAGCGTTCGCGGTTGGAATTGGTATTCAATAATATTCACGACAGCGTCATGATCCTGGATGAAGAAAAGAATATTCTTCTTTTGAATCCTGCCATGTGCCGTACCTTCGGCTTGGATGCAAAGACCGCCATCGGCAAACCGGTACTCGATGTCCTTACACATCCTGACTTGCTCGCGCTAGTCACGCGCACGGAAACACAGGATCCGCTCAATTATCATGAGGTCAGCTTTCCTGATGGCCGGGTAGGAAATGCACAACTTACGGCGATATACGAGGTGGGCTTTGCAATCACGATGCAGGATATAACCTATCTGAAAGAAATGGACCGGATCAGAAGCGAATTTGTCCATACCGTCTCACATGATCTGCGCTCGCCTCTCACATCGGTGATGGGCTATTCAGAGTTAGTGGAGCGGGTTGGCCCTCTCAACGAGAATCAGCGTGATTTCCTGAACCGTATTCGGGACGGCATTCAACATATCACCAGCCTGGTCAACGACTTGCTTGACCTGGGCAATGTTGAAGCAGGTTTTGATACCCAGCGTCAATTTGTGCAGTTGGAAGGTATTCTGCGTTACACGCTCGATATGTTGCAGGGACAAATCAAGTCCAAGCGCCTCAAGGTGCACACGGACATTGCCCGGTCGTTACCGGCATTGCGTGCAAACCCCATTCGGCTTCGACAGGTTCTCGATAATGTCGTCGGGAATGCGATTAAATATTCAAATGCCGATGGCGAAGTAAAGATCGCCATTCATGCCGAGGGTGACCAGGTGATCCTGCAGGTCACAGATGAAGGACTTGGAATTCCTCCCACTGACCAGCAGTACATTTTCGATAAATTCTACCGTGGGAGCAATATCTCTCCTGAAGTTGAAGGATCAGGGCTGGGGCTTGCGATTGTGAAAAGCATCGTGGAAAACCATCAAGGACGCATCTGGGTGGAATCCGCTGTAGGGAAAGGCAGTTCATTCTTTATCGTTCTGCCTGTGCTTTCAGAACCTACTCACGCGCGAAAGAAATAGATACTCAATCCAAGTGCACCTAAAAATGCCTCCGCCGACCGTATTAGGTATCGGCGGAGGCTTTCGCCAAAGGAGGAGACAGTGAGGAGCATTTGGAGGTGTCTTTGTTCCGTCTCCACACTTATCATATCCCACGCATCAAATTTCAGCCATCGTAGAATGTAACGGATCGCATGTGACAATCTTCACGATGCACCATTGACCTGTAAGAGGAACTCGCGAATCTGTTCGATTGCATGTTCAGGGTTTTGATACTCTCTGACGTTCAATTTTGGGTCAGGGTTTCCTCTGATCATCTTGGATAGCTTGCGCCCCTCCTGATGCAAAGCCAGCACAGGCTTTCCCAGGCCCAGCGCAAAACCAATCTCATATCCCACGCCGTGCGAGGGTGCACTCGCTTCTGCGATCAAAACATCACTCGCACGGATCCAGCTTACGTCGCGCGCATATACCTCGTGCGGATCAATCACCGCCTCAAGCGCCATTACGCCTGGTTCCGCCAGATGAGCGGTCGGCACTTCATGGCCATCTCCCGTCAACGCCTTGACAATCGACTGATAAATCGATTCAAACTCACGGCCTCCGGTGATCGAGCAGGCAAAATAGATATTCATTTGTGTGGCAATTTCGAAAGGATGGAATTCTTCTGTCGTTTCTGCGGGACAGGTTGCGGATCGGTCCCCGTTCGCATGCTCTCCAGTTCAGAACTGAAGCGCAACCAATCATTTACCAGGATTACGAGATGCGGCGTCTTGTCTTTAAAAAAAAACCTCGAAAGAAATAAGCGCAGTATATGAGGTGAAATTGGATAACCGTTCAGGTCGATCACCATGGCCGTCTTATTGGCCAGCGGCGAAAAAATATCCTGCATCCAGCCCGAAAGACTCTTGGGGGGGAAGAGATAACGCATCTCGGTTGTCGTCGTTTTTTGGAAGCGCCTGTACGAAATATTGATTCGCATGAAAGGCGTGACAAGTTTCAAGTGGCCGGGCAGAGGTTGTACGTATGCAATTTGCTTGATGACCAAAAAGAAAAAACCGACCAGGATTGCCAGCACGCCAATACCGCTCAGCACCTGCCAGCGCCACGGCAGGAATTGGCTCATTGGGTCAATATATTCACTGTAAGCCAGCGCGAACATCCCAAGCCCCATGGCGATCAAGGCGGGCCACCAGCGGTTAAGCATATGCCGGTAAACGATCAGTGGATATTTGTGCCCGGCGCGCGCCATGGATTAATCATCCTCATTGTTCAACTGGATGGGTAATCCGCCTCTTTCCTCAACCTCAGCCTCCCCGCCGTTCAATTGACTGCTCAACTGCCTGATCGCCTGTGTAAGATGTTCCCCGCGCAGGCTGAATGTCACATCGCCGCGTGTCTTTTCGATGATGCCGCGCGCAAGGTCGGTTTGACGACGCAACCCGTTCGTGATCGCATCGGGATAATCCATGGTCACCAGCACCGAATAGATCTCATCCATGCAACTGAGCAGGCGCTCGGCTTCCTGCGAATAACCGTGCCGAAGGATATCCAGAGTCCTCCTGCGCAGTTCGCCCACTACCTCTGCCAATCCGTTGAGATAGGTTGCATCTTCCACGCTCAGCTCTCCCGGAGTCTGAAGCGGATGGTTCTGGATCAGCGCGCAAGTGACGTTCGCCTCCACGAATTCCTTAAGGGCATCCTGTGTGTATCCCGCATAATAAAGGTCGGGATAATTTACAAGGTCGCTGCGCAACCTGTCTGCCAGACCGCGGGCCTCGGTCAAATGTGCTTCCATTGCCTCCTTGTCGTCCCTGTGGACCGCGCGTATGGCCAGCGAGCAGGCACGGGTGAGTTGGCGTGCCCGCGCGAGCGCCTGCTCTCGCATTGTGGTGCGAATGTCGAATATCTGGCGGATCTGGTCTGCAATTTTTTCAAGTTTATGCATGATGCCTATACTTTCAATGAGCTCGCTGTTCAATGGGAATTAAGACCGGACAAAGATAAAACGCTGCCTTGGCTCTTTTCCTGGAAAAAGAGAGTTATTCTTTTGGCGGTTCTGGTGGCTCTGGCGGCTCGAATCGACGGAAGAGATTCTCTGCAAGCGAACTATTGCTGGGCAGTTTGATCTCACCGAAGGCGGCTTCGTAACGGGCAAGGTTTTCATTGAGGGCGCGCAGGAGGAGCTTGGCGCTGAGCGGGGTCATCACCAGGCGCGCACTTATGTTCGCTGTCGTTTCACCGGGCAGGATATGGGCAAAGTCAATAATCACCTCTGCATAGGAATGCCAGATGCGCGCCAGGTTTGTGTAGGTGGGCTGCATTCCCTCAGGGATGTTTATCTTTGGTCCGGCAGGTTGTTGAGGGGTGGTCATAATTCTTCATCCCCTCTCCTTTTGGGAGAGGGGTAGGGATGCGGGTTAGAAGGGAATATCGTCCTCGGCCGGGATCTCGGCGCCTTCCATGCCGCCAGCCATAGGCATGTCACCCCCGCTTTCGCCGCGCGAAGATAAGAAGCGAACGGTACCAGCCGTCACTTCGAAAGAGGCGCCGGCGGAACCATCCTGTTTGGTCCAGATACGCGGCCCGCCTGTGCCCTTATCGGGCGTCAGGCGTCCCTCGATCAAAACCTTTGAGCCTTTCTTGAGATACTGGTTGCAGACCTCTGCCTGTTTGCCCCAGGTGGTGATGCGGAACCAGATGGTCTCTTTGACCTGTTCGCCATTCCCTGTGGTGTACTGGCGATTGGTGGCAACAGAAAAGGATGTAACTGCCTGCCCGGATGGCGTGTAGCGCATTTCAGGGTCTTTGCCTACGTTGCCGACGATGATGATGGTGTGATACATGGGAATCTCTCCTTTAGTTGAGGTACCCGCCGATCTGCAGCGGGGAAAAATAAGATAAACTGTATTGTACCCGTACTTTGGCGATTTGTTAACCATCCAACACGAAAATCAACATCCTGTTTCGCTTGTAAGAGATGAATTCATCTCGTCGTCTTTAATCCAAATTTCATCCATAGTTTTGATTTGCCGCAGGAGAGAAACCATGAAACTTACAGTTAAGCACTACGGGATTATTGTCTTCTGTCTGGCCACGGCCTTTCTGCATCTCTCTCTGCTCACCAAAATGGGGCTCGATCCAATCGTATTGAATGGACTCGGTTACCTTGGTTTGCTCGGGGCATATTTCCTGCCGATACCGTTTTTTCAACAGAGGCATAGACTGGTCTGGTGGGCTTTGGTCGGTTACACCCTGCTTACCATCATTCTATGGATCATCCTGGGCAATAAACAGTTTGTACCGGGTACGTCAAGCGCAATTGGTTACTACGCCAAAACCGCTGAAGTCATCTTACTGGCATTTCTTTGGTCAGATAAACCATAATCGGTTTCCAATTGTTGGTCAACACAGACCAATAATGGAAACATGACCATTATCTATCACGCGGGGACGACTGAAGATTCCCATTCAAGTATTTCCATCGTAAAGCCGAAATGGTGGAAGTGAAAACCGATCTCAGGATCGAGTCAATACAGCTTGAACTTCACATCCAAGCCGTCAATCGAATCGACAGGGAACTCATCAACCATACGCGTGAGGCCTTGCATAGGTGGATCATAACCGGCCGGGATGGATTTATTTATGAACGCAAAGGGGAAATCGTTGGTTATGGCTATGTCGGCTCAAGCAGTGGGCCATTCGCCGTGTTGGATGAAAACGATTTTCCAGCAGTGTTAGCTCATGCCGAAAGCCTGATGGCGCAGAGAGCAGCTGATTTTGGCGCGGAAACGCCGCTGATTAATACAAAGGCAGTCCAGTAGTTTATCGAGCGCAAATATCAGATCGACTCCTTCTCAGCGATCTTCATGAGCAATGTGCGGTTCGGAAAGTTTGAGAATTATTTGTGCTTTAGCCCTGAATTCTTTATGTAAGCATCATCCTTGTGGCTGTTTGCCCGGTTCCAGCCGCGAGCTTGTTTGCTGTTGTTGATCACCCATAACCGCTCTTTCTGCTTCGGAAAGGGCGGTATTCTTCCAGTTGGATATTTGTCCATCGGCAGTGTTACAATGTTATGACCCCCGGAGACATTCCCGTAACGTATCCTTTTTAGAATGTGAGGTGCACCGAGTTCCCAAACGGAGGCCATATGAAACCAAATAAAATCCTGCTGTTTCCTGTGC
>Ga0209002_10002605_pt1 | contig 14499 bp, 11 predicted proteins | sample Rifsed16ft2_FD_184010 | JGI IMG/M metagenome (GOLD analysis project Ga0209002, IMG submission 184010) | Soil microbial communities from Rifle, Colorado, USA - sediment 16ft 2 (version 2) | ecosystem: Environmental > Terrestrial > Deep subsurface > Rock core/Sediment | place: Rifle, Colorado...
CCCGCAAGTACCTGAGCGTGTCGGTTGACGTACGATCTTGCTTCTGCACGCTGGCCCGATACGGGTTGGTGGTAAAGTCGTTACTGGACATGGGATCCCACATGACGAAGAGATGGCGTGCCCCACTGCCGATGTTGCCGATGTCGAGTCCCTTGATGTCCACCTCCAGGAACCCGCTCTCGATAGTGTCCATGTTGTAGACGATTTGGTTCGAGCGGGCGTTGATCATCCAGCCCTCATCGGTGAACACTCCACCCCGCCGCGTGCCCACCGTCGTCCCGTTGGTGAGCGGGTCGAAGACCAGGATGCCGTCGCGAGGCTCGTCGGACTTGAAGGGGGTCAAAACGTCGAAGCTTGTCAGCGCGGAGTACGGTCCGTCGGTCCCCCCCACGCGGCCCCGCGCCCGCCAGAAGTGCTCGCCGTTTCCGAGCGCGACATTGACTCTCCAGGACGTTTGCCCGCTGGGATCCTGGGCCACTCCCGAGACCTCGGCGGCGATGTTGGCGAAGCCTTGATCCCTGGCCACTTGGAAGGTATAGCTGGGGGTGCTCCCGTCGCTCACCGTGACGTTCGTGACGACCAGAGTGGGTTTTTCGTCATTGACCTCGGCACCCCCCTGGGGGTTCACGACGACCGGTGCGGAAATCGTGACGCTGGGCCCCGCCGGAGAGTCGCTGTCGCCGCAACCGGCGAGGACTCCGGTGAGAAGAGCCAGTGCTGTTAGAAAGAAGAGTTTGTCGGCTACTCGTTGCCTCATCCGTTTATTTCTCGCCAATCCGTACGTTGGAATAAACGGCGTCGACGATCGATTCTTGCCGTGCCGCGATTCCAAGCTCGATGTAATGCCGCGCCGGGGTATAGGGTCGATCATACTCGAGCCTCAACAACTCGCGGCCATCGAGATACAGGAAGGCGAAAAGGGAGTCCTCGCCAAACGGTCCCCACTCCAGCAGCCAGGTATAGGTCTGGTCGGGATCCCAGCGGAGATAGTTCGCCCCCTCTTCGAACACGTCACCGTGCGATAGCCATCGCAGGCGGACGAAGGGAGTATTGTGCGGCGGATGGAGCTTCTGAACGTGAACCCGAAACGGGTTGTCCCGGTAGGCACCCGCGGTCGGGTCCCACATCCCCAGGACCATGTATTGGTTGAGGGCGTTGTTTTCGGGCTTGAGGCCCGTCATTTGCCACTCGACCCAGCCGGCGGAGAGGGGACGCACTTCGTAGCGCAGGAAGTCAAACCGGCTCAAGACCTGCCAGCCCTGAGGAGTCAGCCTTCCCCCTCCCCGGTTGGTGGCTCGCGTCATCCCGTCGGTGAGTGAATCGAAGAGGATCTCCCGCCCTCCGGGGTCAACGACGTTCTTGTCCACCATGAACCGCGCCACCGCCGAGAAGGGGCCATCCGTACCTCCCGCGCTGGCTCGAGCTCTCCAAAAATGCTCCCGTCCCCCCAGCTCCTCCCTCACTTCCCATGAGGTTTGGCCGCTGGGATCCTGGGCCACGCCGCTCACCTGGGCCACGATGTTGGTGAAATTGGCATCGGTAGCCACCTGGAAAGAATAGGTGGGTGTGCTTCCGTTGCTCACCGTGACGTTGGCAACGACCAGCTCGGGCTGATCGTCGACGTTACCTCCGTCAGGACGGACGATGATGGGAGCGGTGATGGTGACGGTGGGTGTCGTGCCGTTGGGTCCGCTGTCATCGCCGCAGCCGGTAAGCAAACTCGCGACGAAAATGAAAGACGGGGCAACGCGCCAGCTAGATCGGTGGGCTTTCATTCCGGTGCTTCCTCCTGATTAGTCGGCCATGAGCCGGCCCGTGGGGGGTGGTCCAAACCCATTTGGGTCCGCGGGCGGCTCTAAAAGCGGGTAGACTACCACGCAGCTTGAGTGAAGTCCACCGGTCCCCGAGAAACGTGGGTAGGGAGGTTGCGTGAATGTTCTGGTCACCGGCGCGAGCGGCTTTACCGGAAGTCACCTGGCGCAATCCCTGACCCGGGCCGGCCATCGGGTGCGCGCGCTCGTTCGCGCTTCCAGCCGTCGCGATCTCTTGGAGGGCCTGGGGGTGGAGCTGACCGAGGGAGATCTCGCCGACCCCGGGAGTCTAAGGCGCGCCGTCTCCGGCACCGAGCGCATCTATCATCTCGCCGCCCTCTATCGGGAAGCGAAGCTGCCCGATCGCGTCTATTTCGATGTCAACGTGGAGGGAACGCGCCGGCTCGCCGAGGCCGCCCAGGCGGAGGGAGGCGTGCCCTTCATCTATTGCAGCACCTGCGGCGTGCACGGAGACGTCGCCCACCCCCCGGCGGACGAGACCGCTCCCTACAATCCCGGAGACATCTATCAAAAGACCAAGGTCGAGGCGGAGAGGCTCCTACTGACGATGCACCGAGAACGCGGTCTTCCGGTGGTCATCCTTCGGCCGGTGGGTATCTACGGGCCCGGCGACCGCCGTTTCCTCAAGCTCTTCCGCGGCGTGGCGCGCCGCCACTTCCCGATGATCGGAAAAGGCGACATCTTCTATCATCTGACCCACGTCGAGGACGTGGTGCGGGGGTTCGTCCGCGCGGCAGAGGTTCCCGCCGCCCGCGGGGAGGCCTTCATCTTGGCCGGGTCCCGGTTCACGACCGTCAAGGAATTGATCGAGATCATCGCCCGTGAGGCCGGCGTTCCCCCGCCGCGACTGCGAATCCCGCCGGCCCCGATGTACGTCGCCGCCTTGGCCTGCGAGGCGATTTGCCGTCCACTCGGTATCGAGCCTCCGCTCTACCGCCGCCGTCTCGATTTCTTCTTGAAGAACCGCGCCTTCAAGATCGAGAAGGCGCGGCGCGTGCTGGGCTGGGAGCCTCGCATCGATCTGGAGGAGGGGATCCGGCAGACCTTCGCCTACTACCGAGCGCAGGGCTGGCTGTAGAGGAGGCCCCCGAGGCTGCCGGCCGGCTAAATCAGTTAGAATGAGTGCCATGGGAATCGCCGCTCCCAACCGCCCCAGCGACCCGCGGATCAACATTGCCCAACGGGAGCTCTTCGACGAAAGGAAGAGCAAGGTGCGGAAGTATGCCGAGCTAGTCGTGGGGAGGAGCGGGCTCATTCCGCTGATGGGATACGAGCTAGTGATGCTCGTTTCTTCCTGGGTGCCGGGGGCTCTCGGGCTCTTCCTGAGAAGCAAGCTCTACCCGCTGCTCCTCGGCTCCTGCGGCAGCAACGTGACCTTCGGTCAAAACGTCGTTCTGCGCCATCCTGGCAAGATCCGTATTGGCTCCAACGTGGTGGTGGATGACAATTGCCTGCTGGACGCCAAGGGAGTCGACAATCGCGGCATCGAGCTCGGAGAGGGCGTCTTCATCGGCCGCAACACCATTCTTTCGTGCAAGAACGGCAACATCCGACTGGAAGAGAGGGCCAACGTCGGATTCAACTGTGAGATCGCCGCCGCCGGCGAGGTTCGCGTCGGCAAGAACGTCTTGTTAGCGGCCTATGTCTATATCGTCGGGGGAGACCATCTGCACGATAGAACCGACGTGGCGGTGGCCGAGCAAGGGCGGACGGCTAAAGGAGTTAGCATTGAGGAAGGGGCCTGGCTGGGGGCCCACGTAGTGGTTGCGGACGGCGTCCGGATCGGCAAGCATGCTATCATTGGGGCCGGCGGCGTGGTGCTGGAAGACGTTCCCGACTACCACATTGCTGGCGGAGTACCGGCCAAGCTCCTTCGGGACCGCCGGGGGAGCTCGACGGGTGCGGCCCGCTGAGTTCGGCTGAGCAGGCGCGAAGAAAAAAAGATGTTTGGAACCAAGGAATACGTCGGCAAGCTCCTGAAGAGGACGGTCCCTTCGCTGCCCCTGGACTTCGTGAAAACGCAAGTGGTGGGGCGCCTCAAGGCGATCCCGCCGGTGGTGCTGATTCTCAACGTTTCCTACAAATGCGACTCCAAGTGCGTCATGTGCAACTCCTGGAAATTGCCCTATCACGACGATCTGACCACCGACGAGTACCGGAAGGCCTTCGCCAGTGAGTTGTTCAGTTCCATCGAGTACGTGGGCATCACCGGCGGCGAGCCGACGCTTCGCCGCGACATGGTGGAGCTGGTTCGCATCATGAGCGACAACATGCCTCGCCTGCGCAAGATGACGCTCAATACCAATGGCTTCGTGACGGAAAGAGTCGTCCCCGTTCTGGAGGGCATCATCGACGTGGCGAACGAACGGGACTTCCTGTTCGGAACTCGGGTCAGCCTGGACGGCATGGGGGACGCCCACGAGAACATTCGGCGAGTCTGGAACGCCTTCGACCGCTCCATGAAGACGGTCCGAGAGATGCAAGAGCTCCAGAAGAAGAAGTCTTTCAACTTCGGCATCTCCTTCACCTTCACCGCTCAGAATCTCGATGAAGGACAGAAGATCTACGAATTCTGCAAGAAGGAGGATTTGAACGTCGTTTTCTCGATCGCCCGCTACTCCGAGCTGGCTTTTGGCAACATGGATCTGGTGGAGTCCACCGAGCTCAAGCCAGGGGACTTCACGCGATTGGCGGGTTTTTTCCGGAAGCGAGTTCGAGAGCTGGGCGCGCTGGACGGAGACGCGCTTCTCTATCAGGCCTACGTCAAGATGTTCAGCAACGGAATGCGCCGCACCATGCCCTGCCCGTCCATGGATCAGGGCGTGTTGCTGAACCCCAACGGGGATCTCTTCTATTGCGAGAATAGCTCCAAGATCGGAAACGTCCGTAGCGACGATCCGGTCGCCTCTTATTACCATCCCGCCAATCTGGCGCAGCGGCGGATGGTCATCGACAAGATCTGTCCTTCCTGCGCCAGTCCGTGTTTCGTCAACGCCGCTGCCATGAAGCAAGTCTTTCCGTACCTCAAGTTCCTCGTCGAGTTGGCGGGAGAGAAGATTGCGTCTCGAATGAGCGCCGGCTCTCCCTGACCCATGTGCGGCATCGCCGGAGTCATTCCACGCGATCCGACCCGGCTCCCCGATCGCCAAGAGATCGACCGCATGGTGGAGCGTCTCCACCACCGCGGCCCCGACGACGTGGGCGTGGTGACCCTGCCCGGGGTGGGACTGGGCCTGAAGCGGCTCTCCATCATCGACGTGGCGGGCGGGCGGCAACCCCTCAATAACGAGAACGGCAGCATCACTTTCGTCGGCAACGGCGAGATCTACAATTACCGGGCGGTCCGCGAGGAGCTCATCGATCGCGGCCATCGCTTCGCTACCGGCTCCGACATGGAGGTGGTGGTGCACGGCTACGAGGTGTGGGGCGATCGGGTCGTCAGCCGCCTGACCGGCCAGTTCGCCTTCGCTCTGTGGGATGGCCCGCGTCAGCGGTTGCTGGCGGCGCGGGACCGGGCGGGAGAGAAACCTCTTTATTACTACGAAGGGGCCGAGGACATCGTCTTTGCTTCCGAGATCAAGGCGCTTCTGACGCGGGCCGACGTTCCGCGCCTTTTGGATCTAGGCGGATTGGATACCTTCCTCACCTACGAGTTCATCATCGCGCCCCACACCATCTTCCAGGGCATTCGGAAGCTTCCCGCCGCTCACCTGCTCACCGTGGAGAGGGGAGAGGTTTCCATCGAGAGATACTGGGATGCGCCGACCGCAACCGACGCCGAGCGCAGCGAAGAGGACTGGGCGGCGGAGCTTCGCACCACGCTTCGCCGAGCGGTCGAATCCCAAATGATGAGCGACGTGCCCCTGGGCGCATTCCTATCCGGAGGCATCGATAGCAGCGCGGTGGTGGCCTTCATGGCCGACGCCTCCTTGCGGCCGGTGAAGACCTTCTCCATCGGTTTTCGCGAAGGCAGCTACGACGAAACGGACTACTCTCGAAAGGTGGCGCGCCTGTTTGGAACGGAGCATCGCGAGGAGCGGATCGAGCCGCGCGTGGAAGATCTCTTCAACCAGCTGGTCGTGCACCTCGACGAGCCCTTCGCCGATGTCTCGCTCTTTCCGACCTACCTGGTCTCACAGGTGGCCGCCCAGGACGTCAAGGTCGTTCTTTCCGGAGACGGAGGCGACGAGCTCTTCGCCGGCTACGATTGGTACCAGGCGGATCGGATCTATCGCACCCTGGAGCGCTTTCCCGGGCGCACCGCGCTTCGTGCCCTGGCGGCGGTGAGCGAGCTCTTGCCGCCCACCGAGAAGAAGAAGGGCATCATCAATAAGGCCAAGCGGTTCCTTGCCGGAGCGACGGCTCCCGCCGGCCTGGAGCACTATCGCTGGCTTTCCTATCTCGGACCGGAAGAAAAGCGCGCTCTCTACAGCGACGACTTCCTCGCCGGCATAGCTTCCTTCGATTCCGGCGCGGCGGTTCTCGAGAGTCTCGGCTCGCCTCGCCAGGATCTCCTCAACCGTCAGCTCTACGCCGACTTTCAGATCTTTCTCGCCGACGACATCCTGGTGAAAGTCGATCGCATGAGCATGGCCACCTCGCTGGAGGCAAGGGCGCCATTCTTGGATCGGGACGTCGTCGAGCTGGCTTTTCGCATGCCGGGGAGACTGAAGCTCAAGGGCTCGACTCGCAAGCACATCCTCAAACAGGCCATGAAAGGGATCTTGCCGCCGTCGATTCTTCATCGCGGCAAGGAGGGCTTCAGCATCCCCATGAAGAACTGGCTGCGGCACGAGCTCCGTCCATTGATGCGGGAGCTTCTATCGGAAGAAAGAATCCGCCGGCGGGGGTTGTTTCGGTGGGAGGCCATCGAACGGCGGGTGGCGGAGCATCTCTCCGGCCGGGCCAATCACGCCCATCAGCTCTTTCCCCTCATGGTCTTCGAGCGCTGGGCGGAGGAGTTCCTGGATCGGCCGGTCTGAGATTTACCTCTCGCTTGCGAGCCAGGACGAAGAGTGAGCTTCCGACGCCAAAGCGGGCCCCCTTGAAGATCGCCAGGTTCTCGATGCGGTGCATCTGCCACAGCAGCGCATCCAAGAAACGCGGGATCCGGTGCAGATCCGATCGAGGCGGCGCGCTCTCGTCCGAGACGGGTCTCAGCCATTTCTGTAGCCGGATCAAGTAGAAGAGCGGTGGGAGGCGGTACGTCGCCAGCTCTACTTCGAATCCTCGCCCTGCCAGAAGTGGAAGGAACTCTTCTTTTCGATAGCGGCGCAGCGTTTGCACGACGGTGTCGTGCTGCCTGCGGAGGGACTCGAAGGCCGGAAGGTTCAGCACCAGGAGACCGCCGGGCTCGAGGGCCTGGTGGAAACGGCTCAAAACGGCTCCCACGTCGCGAACCATCTCGTGGCAGAGAACATCGATGCAGGTCAGCACGCTATAGGTGATACCGGCGGGCGACCATTCGTTGAGATCGGCGATGGCGACGTTGGCCAGCCCGCGCTGGCGGCAGTATCGCAGGGCCTCCGGGGAGGCGTCGACGCCGGCGACCTCCCCGAAAGACGTAAGAAGCATCATGAGCTTCCCGGTTCCGCAGCCGGCGTCGAAGATGCTAAGGGATCCTCTGGTCGCTTCCTTATCGACGTAGCGGACGATCAGGTCATGGATCCCTCGATACCACCAGAAGCGGTCCTCGAGCTCGAAAATGTTCGTGTACTCGTCGGTGCGCATCGGGGCTCGATTATACGCGTTTGGCTCCGCAGGCGGTGCAGTACGCCTCCATTGTGTTTTCCACTGTCGATATGCTATCGTTTGACTCCCCGATAGTAGACTTGCCGACTGTTCCCTGAATGGTCTTCGCTTGATATGCAGAAACTCGTATTACGTAATTTTCAATCGCCCGGCGACATCGTCATGCTGACCGCCGCCGTCCGGGACCTCCACGGGTGCTACCCGGGCCGCTTTCTTACCGACGTTCGCACTTCCTGTCCCGCACTCTGGGAGAACAACCCCTATCTGGTGCCTTTGAGTGAAGACGATCCTGACGTGAAGGTCATCGATTGCCACTACCCGCTGATCCATCGCAGCAACCAGGCTCCCTACCATTTCATTCACGGATTCATCGCTTTCCTGAACCAAACCCTGGGACTCGCCATCGAGCCCACCGCGTTCAAAGGGGATATCCACATCTCCGATGCGGAGAAGACCTGGTTCTCTCGGGTGGAGGAGATCAAGGGAGAGTGCACCCCCTTCTGGCTCTTCGTGTCCGGTGGGAAGCTGGACTACACGGTCAAATGGTGGGACCCCGTTCGCTTTCAGCGAGTGGTGGATCACTTTCGCGGCCGCGTCGAGTTCGTCCAGGTGGGCGAGGCCGGACACCATCACCCACCGCTCCAAGGCGTCATCGATCTACGAGGACAAACGGATCTTCGTCAGCTCGTTCGCCTCGTCTATCACGCCCAGGGGGTGGTGACGCCGATCAGTCTTCTCATGCACCTCGCCGCGGCGGTGGAAGTCAGACCGGGGATGCCGGCGAACCGGCCCTGTGTGGTGGTGGCGGGGGGCCGCGAGCCCCCGCATTGGGTGGCCTATCCTCACCATCAGTTCATTCACACCGTCGGGGCCTTGCCGTGCTGTGACAACGGGGGATGTTGGAAGTCGCGGATCGTCCCGCTGGGTGACGGCGACTATAAAGATTCCCCCGACGAGCTGTGCGTCGACGTGGTGGGGAACCTCCCTCGCTGCATGGATATGATCACCGCTGAGGAGGTGATAAGAAGAATCGAATGGTATTTCGCGGGCGGCGTCATCGAGTTCTGCCCTGCCACCGCCGCCCCTGTTTCAACGACTTGAGCGGGCCAGCTCAATAGGAGGTTCTATGAAAGACAATCAGAAAGAAAGGCCCGAGAAGAAAAGGGAGCTCGACCAGCAACGGGGCGACGCGGGAGCCGCGTCTCGAGAGGAGCGAAGGGAGTTTCTGCGCCTTCTCACGGGTGGCGTGGTGGCGGCCGGCATGAGTCCGCTTTTGTCGTGCAGCAACAGCCCCACTGCTCCAGACGACGGCTCCTCGAGCTCCAGCAGCTCGTCGAGCCCGAGCTCTAGCAGCTCGTCGAGCCCGAGCTCTAGCAGCTCGTCGAGCCCAAGCTCCAGTAGCTCTTCGAGCCCGAGCTCCAGCAGCTCTTCGAGCTCGAGCTCCAGTAGCTCATCGAGCCCGAGCTCCAGTAGCTCATCGAGCTCCAGCTCCAGTAGCTCATCGAGCTCCAGCTCCTCGTCATCCAGCTAGAGGTAGGGGGCACGCCGCGATCCGGACCGGTTTTCCCTCACTGGAGCCGTGTGCCAGTGTGAGGGCGCAAGCTTGCTCAGCGCTTGTTTCGCCCGAGGAGAAGTTTGCCCAACGAAACGGCTGGACCCAGTAGGGGATGCTTTGGCCAGCGGTGAGTCTGGTAGTACCGGATCCATTTCGTCCGGATAGACGTTCTGTCGACGAAACTGGGGATAAAGAAGATGCGCAGCGGATCGTTCATGAAGGGCAGCTGCTTGAAATGCCATGGATAGGTCATCCCGTATTCAGCCCGTCCTTCCTCTCTGTCGATGTGTCGCGTGTAGGAAGCGGCGCAATCGCGCCTGACCAAGAGCATCTTGTTGAAACCCGCCACCATGGCGCAAAATCGTTTTTCACTGGAGAGGAAGTGGAAGATCGCCTCCGCCACGCCCGGCCACTCCGGCGTCATCGGGTCGTCGACGGCGATCACCCCTTCCTCGATCGTCGCGCCGGCAGCGAAGCGGAGATCGCTGAGGGCCTCGTTCGCGCTATGCCCACCGTCTATGTGGATGAACCGGTAGTTCCTCCCTGTTTCTTCCGGCGTCAGCTCGGTAGAGGACTTGGCGAAGACCCGTACCTCGACACTCCCGTCCAAATACAGTTCCAGGTTTCGCTCGAAGACATGGCGGTTCCCCGATCCGGATCCGGAGACGTTCCGGCTCTGCTCCCCGAAGAGATCGCAGACCGCCAGTTTCTCTCGAGCCGGGTCCAGCATGGCTCCCAGAAAGACCGCGGTCTTGCCGTGATGCACTCCGATTTCCAAAACATCGCCCACCAGGCCGTTCGACTTCTGAATCTCGTCGATCCAAGCGAAGAGCATGGCCGCTTCCGGGGAGAACCAACCATGAATCCGCCGGGTCTTTCGGATCAGTGCGGTGGCCTGGTCAGCTTTCATCGCGTCGCTTCTCGAGTATATCTTCCTCGAACCCCTGTCGTTTGGCGATCGTGATGCCGAGGCTCTACACTCTGTTGATGTCGATCTCGAAGATGGAATCGGGCGTACTAAGGTTTCTCTTCCTTGTCTTGTGGGCGGGTGGGGCCCTGGGTGGGTGGGGTGTTCTCTACGCGCAGACTTCGCCGGCCGAACGGGAGGCGGTCCATTACTGGCCTCAATGGCGAGGGCCGTTGGGCACGGGGGTGGCGCCCCACGCCGACCCTCCCACCGTCTGGAGCGAGGAGAAGAACATCCGCTGGAAGATCGAGCTTCCGGGGAGCGGACATTCGACCCCGGTCGTGTGGGGCGATCGCGTCTTCCTCACCGCCGCGGTGCCTTCCGGAGAGCCGCTGTCGTCCCCCAGCGGTCGCCATCGCGGAAGTCACGGTGCTCTGTCCGTTCTGCACCGCCAATCGTTCGTGGTCCTGGCCGTCCGCCGCCAGGACGGGAAGATCCTCTGGAAAAGGACGGTGCGAGAGGCCCTGCCTCACGAAGGGATTCACTACACCGGAAGCTTTGCGGCGAGCTCTCCGGTGGTCGACGGGGACCACGTCTTCGCCTTCTTCGGCTCGCATGGCCTCTACTCTCTCACTCTGGACGGTGAGCTGGTTTGGGAAACCGACTTGGGCGACATGCGGGTCGAGCACGAGCACGGCGAGGGCAGCTCGCCCACGCTCCACGGCGACACATTGATCGTCAACTGGGATCACCAAGGTCAGTCCTTCCTGGTCGCCTTGGACAAGAGAACCGGCCGAGAGCGCTGGAAGGTCAATCGCGACGAGTCCACCTCGTGGGCGAGTCCCATCGTGGTGGAGCACGGCGGAAAGCACCAGGTGGTGGTGAGCGCTACCCATCGCGTGCGCGGATACGATCTGGACAGCGGTCACGAGATCTGGGAATGCGCCGGCCTGTCGCGCAATGTCACTGCGTCGCCGGTGGCCGCCGACGGCATGGTCTACGTCGGTAGCAATTACTTCTCGCGAAACATGCTGGCCATACGTCTCGACGGGGCCCGCGGCGACATCACCGGGACGGATCAGATCGTATGGTCTCGTACCCGAGGCACTCCCTTCGTTCCTTCGCCCCTGCTCTATGGCGAGGCACTTTATTTCCTCAACCAGTACCAAGGCGTCCTCACCCGTTTACGCGCCAAGACCGGCGAGGAGTGGCCCGGCTCCTTTCGGCTGGAGGAGGTCCGCAGCGTCTACGCCTCGCCGGTAGGCGCCGCCGGCCGGGTCTACGTCACCGGCCGGGAGGGCGCGACGGTGGTCATCCGTCACCACGAGAATCCCGAGCCGCTAGCGGTGAACGTTCTCGACGACAGGTTCAGCGCCTCGGCGGCGGTCGCCGGGCGCGAATTGTTCTTACGTGGAGAGAAGTACCTCTATTGCATCGCGGGAGACGGATAGAATTCTAGGGTCGAACGACGACCTGTAGACCGACGACGTCTTTCGAGATGAGCGGTAGCCAGTCGATCTTGGAAGGCTGGTGTCTTCGGACGATCGATCGTCCCACCAGGATGCCGATCCCCGCTCCCGCCACGGTATCGCTCAACCAGTGACTGTTCAGGTCCATTCGCGACACGCTCACAAATGTGGCAAAGACGTAGAGTGGAATCCCGATCTTGGCCCCGTAGTGGTGGTCGAGAATCGTTGCCGCGGTGAAGACATTAGAGGCGTGACCGGAGGGAAAGGCGAAGTTGCCACCATCCGGTCTTTCGCGCCGTACTGCGACCTTGATGGCGAAGGTCACCGCGTTCGTCACCAGGAATCCCCGGGCCAGGTCGTATGAGGCGACGCGCAAGCGGGGATTCTCGCTAAAAAGCCCGACGGCGATGACGCCTCCGAAGGCACCGGTCAGAAAGGCGGCATGGCTTACAACCTCACTCGCGGCACCGAAGCGCTTCGCTTCCCCGAAGTAGTGCTGAACCTCCTCGTCGGCCAGGGACGAAGCGCCGGTCGCCGCTCCAATCGCGGTTGCCGGAAGGGCGTTGCCCCAGGTGAAGACGCTTCCAAAACTCGGGCCGACGTCGCTCGCAAATCGAGACCAGGGATCCTCCGTCTTCTCTTCGTCCTGGGACTCTGTAACTGGCGACGGTTCTGTCTGAGCCGCCTCGACCTCAGCCGCGAAGACTCCGCAAAAGGTGAAGAGGGAGACGAGAACAACAGATGCAATGGCTCGGGTCACGCGCCTGCCAAGTAGTAGAACCTCTCCGCGTCAGAAGCGCAAGCCAGTTTCCTCGGGAGAGCACTCCGGAAGCTTCGTCCTCGAGCCGCTTTGTGCTACTGTGCTCCGCACGTCGGTGGGCCGATGAGCCCGATCGAAAAATCCTCCCGTGGCGCGTTCCGAACCCATCCCTGGCTTGGTGCTCAGCGGCGGTGGTGCGCGCGGCGCCTACCAGGCCGGGGCCTTGGCTAGGATCGCCGAGGGGCTGGGCGAAGACTACCCTTTCCGTGTCATCACCGGGGTCTCGGCGGGCGGGATCAACGCCGCCTCTCTGGCCGGCTCGCGCGGCAGATTCCTGCAGGCGACGCGAGATCTGGCAGCCGCCTGGTTGCGACTCACCGTGGACAAAGTCTTCAAGTCCGACTTCACCACCTTGACCTGGAGCGCCGCTCGCTGGCTGTGGATGCTCGGCACCGGAGGCGTGACGCCCGGCTTCGAGGTCAGGGGCGTCCTCGATACCGAGCCCCTGTACCAATACCTGACCGAAGCGCTCGACATCAACGGCATCGAAGCGAATATCGCGAACCGGCGCCTGCGAGCCCTCGCCCTCTCCGCCACCAGCTATAGCACGGGGGTCACCGTTACCTTCGTTCAAGGCGTGCCCGGTATCCAGATGTGGGAGCGGAGCCGGCGCCGCGCGGTGCACGCCAACATCGGCCTCAATCACGTCATGGCCTCGGCGGCGCTGCCTCTGGTGTTTCCTGCCATCCAGATCGGCGACGCCTACTACGGAGATGGAGGGATCCGTCAGTCCTCGCCCTTGGCGCCAGCGATCCACCTGGGAGCGGATCGCCTGTTGACCGTCTCGGCTCGCTACCCCCGCACCCGGGAAGAGGAGACCGAGCGGCAGGTGGTCGGCTACCCGCCTCCCGCTCAAGTGCTGGGCATGCTCATGCACGGCGTGTTCTTGGACGCACTGGAGAACGACGCCGAGCGCGTGCAGCGGATCAACCGCACGCTTGCATTGCTGCCACCCGGAACACGACACGCCGAGGGGCTTCAGCCCATTCGCTTGCTGGTGCTTCGACCCTCCCGCGATCTCGGGAAACTATCGGCTTCCCTGGCCGGGCACCTTCCTCGGCCGCTGCGCATCCTCACCCGGGGCCTGGGTGCCGGTCGTACCACCAGCCCGGACTTCCTCAGCTACTTGCTTTTCGAGCGTCCCTATATCTCGCGCCTGATCGAGCTGGGATATGAAGATGCGCACGCCCAATGGGACGAGATCGCCCGTTTCATGGAAGGCTGAAGTATTGAGCTAGCGACCGGCGGCTGCCGGATCCACCGAGCTGCCGAGCGAGTCAAGATCCTCCGCGGAGAGCCGCAAACCGAGTCTCAGCGAGCTTCCTTCAGGCTCCACTCGGAAGGATTCGGCGATCGCGGTGGGCGTGCCTCTGGATTCGAGCGCGGCTTTCAACATCGGGGCGAGCATGGTTTGGATCATCATGGCCGCCTGCTGAGCCGACGCCGTGTCACCCAGATCGCCGGCCAGGTGGAGGGCCATGTCCTGGCTCAATCCCACGGCGAGCGACAGACTGCGGATGTTCTGGAAATTCCTCAGGAAACCCTCCGTCATCGCCGCGCCGGGATTGTCCTTCGCGTTGTCCAGCCCGCCACGTATCTGGGATCGCAGAAGCTCGGGCACCACCAAAGCGAATCGCAACTGGGAGTCTGCGGGCATGCCCGCTTGAGCGGAGACGACCGAGGCGGAAGCGACTTCGTACCGGCCGCTGTGCTCTCTCGCCAGAGCCGCCGCCAGGCTCGTCTCGCTCAGGGTCAGGAAGATCGTGGCACCGTCTCGGGAAGTCGCCAGGTACGCCGCGTTCTGCTCGCGCGTAGAGGGTCTCACCAGCAGAACGGTTCGTCCCGCGAGTTTTTTCCGGCTGACGCTGGGTGGAGGGCCGTCGGCCGCCATCGCCTGGATCCCTTGCGTGAGTCTCTCGAGTGTGAGGGGCTTCGCCAGTGCGATCGCTATCACCCCGTCCAGCTTCTCCAATCTCTTCGACTCGGGCAGGGTGGCGTCGAAGGTTCCGGTGTTCGCCGAGAAGACGATGGAGCGCAGATCCTCCCGCTGGAGGTTGGTGGCTTCCTCGAAGCGCCGGTTCGCCTCCGACACTTGGCGAACCCTCTCGTTCTTGTGAGCTTGCTCGAGCTTCTGGACGATCGGGGCGCTCTGCATCGCTCCGAAG
>Ga0209002_10002607_pt1 | contig 14494 bp, 8 predicted proteins | sample Rifsed16ft2_FD_184010 | JGI IMG/M metagenome (GOLD analysis project Ga0209002, IMG submission 184010) | Soil microbial communities from Rifle, Colorado, USA - sediment 16ft 2 (version 2) | ecosystem: Environmental > Terrestrial > Deep subsurface > Rock core/Sediment | place: Rifle, Colorado...
ACATTTCGGCATACACTCCTTTCACCAGCTCGAAACGGCGGTTGACGGTGGAGAGTTGAGCGGCTTCTTCGGCAGTCATCAGCCTTTCGGCTGAGGGCGCCCGGTCGGTGATTGCCATGCTTGCCTCCTGAAACGTCTTGCTCCTGCTCCCCTGATTATAAACGCGGCCCGGCCTTCATCACCTCCGGCGGGCAGCGGTCGGAAAATTTCTTGAAATTCTCGATAAACCGCGCGGCCAGCTGGCGGTATTTCTGCGTGTACGTCTCGGGGCTGGGCCACGAACCCGCCGGGTTCAGCACGCCTGGCGGCACGCCGTCGCACGACCGGGGGACCTCAAACCCGAACACGGGGTCGGCGGCGTACTCTGAGCCTTGCAGCCTGCCGCCGAGCGCGGCGTTGAGCAAGGCGCGCGTGTAGGCGATGCTGATACGCTTGCCCACTCCGTACGGGCCGCCGATCCAGCCGGTGTTGACGAGCCAGCACTGCGCGCCGTAGCGCGTGACCTTCCGCTTGAGCAGATCGGCGTACACGGAGGGGTGATGCACCATGAACGGCGCGCCGAAGCACGCGCTGAACGTGATCTCCGGCTCGCTCCCCACCCCCACCTCCGTCCCGCTGATCTTGGACGTGTAGCCGGAGATGAAGTGATAGAGCGCCTGGTCGGGCGTCAACCGCGCGAGCGGCGGCATCACGCCCGAGGCGTCGCACGTCAGCAAAATGATGTTCTTGGGATGCCCGCCCGTCTTCTCCGGCACGGCGTTGTCAATGTACTCCAGCGGGTACGACGCCCGCGTGTTCTCGGTGAGCGAGTCGTCGTCCAGGTCAATATAGCGGGTCACCGGGTCGTAGACGACGTTCTCGAGGATCGTCCCGAACTTGCGCGTGCAGGCGTAAATCTGCGGCTCGGCGGTCGGCGAGAGCTGGATGACCTTGGCGTAGCACCCGCCCTCGAAGTTGAAGACGCCGTTATCGCTCCACCCGTGCTCGTCGTCTCCGATCAGCCCCCGCGCAGGGTCGGCGGACAGAGTCGTCTTGCCCGTCCCCGAGAGGCCGAAGAACAAGGCTGCGTCGCCGCCGGGGCCGACGTTCGCCGAGCAGTGCATGGGCATCACTCCTTGCAAGGGGAGCAGGTAATTCAGCACGGTGAAGACCGACTTCTTGATCTCGCCCGCGTAGGCCGTGTCCCCGATGACGCACAGCTGCTGCTCGAAATTGAGCGCGATGAACGTGCCCGAGTTCGTGCTGTCAATCTGCGGGAGCGCCTTGAACGAGGGGACGCAGATCACCGTAAAATCCGGCGCGTGCCGCCGGTATTCTTCCGCCGTGCGGGGCAGGAGGAACATGTTGCGGGCGAACAGGCTGTGCCAGGCGTACTCGGTGACGATGCGGATCGGCAGCCGGTATTCGGGGTCCGCGCCCGCGTAGCAGTCCTGCACAAACACGTCGCGCCCCTGCAAAAAGCCCTGCAGGCGGCTCAGCAGGTCGTTGAACTTTTCCGCGCTGCACGGGCGGTTATACTCGCCCCACCACACTTTGTCCGCGCTCGCCGCCTCGCGGGTGATGAACTTGTCGTTGGCCGAGCGCGAGGTGTGCGCCCCCGTGTCCACGACGACCGGGCCCAGGTGCGCCATGCGCGCCTCGCGCCGGAAGGCGATCTCCTCGTAGAGCGCGGGGCCGGGCAGGTTCCAGTAGACCGTATGGAGGTTCGTCAGCCCGTGGTTCTCCAGCCCGTAGTCGCTCTTCAGCCTGGACGCCTCCGCCTGCGCGGGGGATCTGATATCCAGAAGGTTGTTCATAGCCAATCCCTGACCAGCTTTCTATCGCCGACGTAAATCTCGTTGGGCGAGTTGGGGTCGAGCGCCCACTTGATGCGCGCGACGCCCTCGGTCACGTCCTTGACCGAGCCGGCGTAACTCAAGCGCAGGTGGCCCTCCATTCCGAATTCCCTGCCCGGCACGGTCACGACCAGCGCCTTCTTGAGCAGGAAGCTGGATAGCTCGACTGAATTAGGGTTGTAGGCCCGGAAATCCGGCAGGCAGTAAAACGTCCCGTCCGGCGGCGTGGTCCTGACCCCGGCAAACGACCGCAGCTCGCGCAGCATCACGTTACGATTGTTTTCGATGCTCAACCGCAGGGACTCGATGGCGCTCTGCAAGCCGTTGAGCGCGCCCTCGGCGGCGGCCTGCAAAATAGGCGAGGTGCACGAAGTGGTCTGCGCCTGCACGTTCGTCATGACTTCGACCAGCCTCCGGCTGGCGACCGCCCACCCGATGCGGAACCCCGTCATCCCGTAAAGCTTGGAGATGCCGTTGATCACCACGACCCGCGTGGATTCGACGTCCTGATGGGTGAACTGGTAAGCCGGGGGCGCGGTCTTCCCGTCAAAGACGAGCCTGTGGTAAATGTCGTCCATGATGAGGTAGATATTCTTCTTTTCGCAGAACGCGACGATCTCGGCGATGAACTTGGCGGGGAAGATCACGCCCGAGGGGTTGTTCGGGCTGTTGACGATGATGGCCCTGGTATACGAGCTGACGGCCTTCTCAATATCGGCCAGGCGGGGATAGAAGCCCCCATCCTCCGGCGTCACAATCACCGGCACGCCGTACACCATCTTGATCATTTCAGGATAGCTTACCCAGTACGGCGCGAGGACGATCACCTCATCCTGAGGGTTAAGCAGCGCGAACAGCAGGTTATACAACGCCTGCTTGGCCCCCGCGGAAACAATCACGTTCTCCGGCCCCACCACGCGGTCGTAGTTCTCCTCGGTGTAGCGGATGATGGCTTTCTTGAGCGAGGGCAGACCGTCGGTGGGGACATACTTGACATCGCCCGTGTTCAGCTTGGCCGCCGAGCTGAGGATCGCCGAAATAGGGGCTTTGTTTTTCGGCTCGCCGATGCCCAGATGGATCACCGCCTCCCCCTTCTCCCGCAAAATTTGCGCTTCTTCATTGAGCTTCAGCGTGGGCGATTCGGCGATCGCCTGCGCCAGCCGACTCAGACTCATATCCGGACTGACCTCCTAAACGCCAAATCTCGGCGTTTCTAGAGAATATTTTCACCATTATACCCCTTTGGTTTACAATAGCATCCTGCCTGCACCTGTGGCGCAGGCACAGGTGAGCGGAGCGGCGTTTTTTGCCGCGTAGTCGAAGGATGCGCGATCGTAAGTGAACTCGGAATTTTCTCTAATCCGCGTCGAGCGAGAACTTGCGCCAGGGCTTGGGGTTTTTCGCCCACGTCAGCAGCTCAGGCTCCTTGATTTCCGGCGGCTCGGAGAGCAGCGGCAGCATGATGTGGACGGTCGTGCCGGGGTTCGCGACTTCGTCATAACCCGGCGACTCGACCCAGAGCATGCCGCCGTGCGCCGTGACGATGCCGCGGGCGATGGGCAGCCCCAGCCCCGGCCCCCCGCCCTTGAACTTGGTCTTGCCGCTGGAATGCAGCGAGACGTCGCCGAGCGAGGCGAACTTTTCAAAGATGCGCTGCTGGTTTTCGGGGGCGATGCCGATCCCCGTATCGGCGATCGCAATTTCGAGGAAACCGGGCAGCCGGCGCGAGCGGATGGTGATCGCGCCGCCGTCCGGCGTGAACTTGACCGCGTTTTCCAGGATGTGCACCAGCACCTGACTCAGGCGCTCGGGATCGGCGTAAGTCGTCAGGTCAGGCTCAATCGGCTCAATCGTCAACGACAGCCGCCGCTGGCGCACGGTTGCCTCCACTTCCGCCCGCAGCTGCTCGACGACCTCGCCCAGGTTCACCCACGTGTAATGCAGCGCCAGGAGGTTGTTGTCAATCAGCGAGACGTCAATCATATCTTCGATGATCTCATTCAAGCGCCGCGTGCCGTTGCCCAGGCCGCCCAGCAAAACCGCCACGCGCGGATACCGGTCGCCAGGCAACTCGGCGGCCAGGAGCTGGGAATAGCCTTCGATAAGCGTCAGCGGCGTCTTCAATTCATGCGCGGCCACGGCGATAAAGTCCGATTTGGATTTGTCCAGCTTCTCCATCTCGGCCTGCGCCCGGCCCAGTTCTGCTTCAACTTCGCGGACCCGCGCCTCATATTCCGCGACATAAAGGTATGCAATCGCTTCGGCGAAGAAATGCTCGAGTGTGGCAATCGCCCGGAGCGCCTCCACCGGCGCCAGATCCGTGGTGAGGACTTCCCAGGTGCAGCTGCGCAGGGTATGGAGAAGCGGGACAAAGGTCTGCTGCTCGTGATTCGTCGGCGCCGGGCGTGAAGCCATCCATTCCTGCATCAACGTGTTCAGCCATTCCTGTGACCCGCTCTCGACGGCTGCCGCCAACCGGTCGTAGAAGCGGCCGATCTCGGCCTCCAGCGACTCGCGCAGCAGTTCGCCGTGCGCCAGGCGGTCCACGGCGCGCTGAATCAGCTTCGGATGCAGGTCTCGCAGTTGAATGACCAATTCCGGCATATGTCAGCGGTTCTCTGATTCCAGAAAAGCCTCGACCGTCCGGCCAATGCGCTCCAGGCTCTCCGGACTGACCTTATCGGCGGTATCCGCGGTCGTGTGCCAGTAAGGATAGTCGAAGTCAATTATATCTGCGGCCGGGATCCCGCGCTGGGCAAACGGGATATGATCATCAAGCATAGCCCAGCGCGGGAGCGGGAGAAAGTAGTCCGCATATCCTAATTTCGCGGCCATGGCCCACACCTTCGCCGAGAGTTCGCCGTTGGAATTAGTGTCGAAATAAAATTGCTGGTCGGCGTCCCCGACCATGTCCAGCAGGATCATCGCCTCGATCTGGTTGACTTGCTCGGGGGTTAACTGCTGCGCCATATAGGTCGAGCCTTGAATCCAATCCCAGCCGTCCAATCCGCCATTGTCTTCGGCGTCGAAAAACGCCAGCCAGATTTCATGCGGGATTGGCTTGAGATCGAGGCTGCGCGCCAGTTCCAGGAGGACGGCGACGCCGGAGGCGCCATCGTTCGCGCCGGGAACTGGGGCATCGGGGTGTTCGGCATCCCGATCGGCGCGCCGCCGGGAATCATAGTGAGCGCCCAAGAGAATGACCGGGCCGCGCCCCACGTTCGCGCGGGCGACGATGTTCCGCGCGGGGGTGCCCAGGTAGGTGAAAGGCTGGAACTCGACTGCCCAGCCCGACTGCTGAAGTTGAGCGGCGACGTAGTCGCCCGCCGCCCGGCTGGCCTCACTCCCCGTGATTCTCGGCCCGAAATCCATCTGGGCCGTCACATGTTGGTAGGCAAGTTGGCCGCTGAATTCGGTGGGCGATGGGGTGGAAAAGTAAAGCTGCCAGGCAGCCCACCCAACCAGAAACACAAGGAGAAGCCCCACTGAAGTCACGAGAACGCGGAAGTTGCGGATAGCCTCAAATCCGGTCATAGGTTTGACCATTCCACTTCAGTCATCTGCGATGGCTATGCGCAAAGACATGTGGCTTGAGCACGGTTCTTGCGCCGACCTGGCATGAAACTTGCTACGTCAGACCTGACTGGCCTGGCGTATCTTGCTAGGTGCATTTCTCTTTTTTGACCCGCTGTCATGCTGAGCGAAGCGAAGCATCTCCGGGCCGAGCGTGGAGACCCTTCGCTCAAGGTGACAAACTGACCTTCAACGGGAAATGCACCCTCTTGCTAGGCGTGATTTGACCTGATCCATCACTATAGATATACTGCAAAAGGTTTGAAATATGTTTGTCAGCGCTACTCAAGACTTTCGCCAGCACCAGACAACGGCTCATCTCGCGCAGACGATGAGCTTTCTGGCGCTGCCCATCGCAGAACTGGAAACCAAGCTACTCACCGAACTGGACGAGAACCCAGCTCTCGAGCTAGTCGAAGAATTGCGCTGCCCCGGGTGCGGCAAGCGCCTCGCGCACGGCCTGTGCCCGACCTGCGCCGCGCCGCGCGGCGACGACGCGCCGGTCGTTTACCTTTCTCAGCACGACCCGCTTGGGTTCCGCGCGCTGGATGGAGACGAGGGTGAGCCGCGCGAAATCAAGACGCCCGAGCGGCTCGACGAGTACATTCTGCGGCAGGTCGGGCCGGCGCTTTCGTCCGCCGAGCGCCCGATAGCCGCTTACCTCCTGGCGCAGATTGACGACAACGGCTTTCTCACCGAGTCGCCCGCGGAAGCCGCCGTCTTCCAGCGCGCGCCTCTCGCCACGGTCGAACGTGTGCTCGCGCTCATCCAACGCGCCGACCCACCGGGCATCTGTGCGCGCACGCCCGAGGCCGCCCTCCTGATCCAACTGGAATGCCTGGCCGACGACGCGCCCAGGGGTCGGCAGCTGCCGACCTCTACCATGTTCATCCTGGCGCGCGCCATCATTCGCGACCATTTTGAGCGGCTGGCGAAATGCGAATACACCCGTATTGCCCACCGCCTGCACGTGCCGCGCACGGCCGTGGAAGCCGCCGCGCGCTTTATTCAACGCAACCTGACCCCCTACCCGGCCCGCGCCTTTTGGGGCGAAGGCAAAGCCGGGGGAAACGACGATGGCGCAGCGCTCATCGCCCCCGACGTGAACATTTCCATGCTCACGCAGAGGCCGGATGGCCCGCTGCTGATCGAAGTCTTCGCCCCGCTCGCCGGCTGGCTGCGCGTCAACCCGGAATTCAAAGCCATTCTCGCGGAATGCTCGGAGACCGAGCGCGAGAAATGGGCTCCGGTGGTCGAACGCGCCACGCTCATCACGAAATGTGTGCAGCAGCGCAATCATACCATGCGCCGCCTGATGGCGCTGATCGCCGCCGAGCAGCGCGATTTTATCCTGGGCGGCGACGGCGATTTGCGTCCGCTGACCCGCGCGCGCGTGGCGAAAGCGCTTGGGGTGCACGAGTCCACCATCTCCCGCGCCGTCGCCGGGAAGTTCGCCGCCCTGCCGAATGGCCGCATCGTCCCACTCGCCAGGTTTTTCGACCGCAGTCTCTCCGTCCGCGACCGGGTGCGCTGCCTCGTCGAGACGGAAACGCGCCCTATGACGGACGACGAAATCGCCGCGGCGCTGGGGGATGAAGGCATCCGCGTTGCCCGCCGCACCGTCGCCAAATACCGGAATATGTTGGGCATCCTGCCCGCCAACGTCCGCGCCCGCGTGGGGCGCCTGCGCGTGGACGCCGTCTACCAACTGGCGCCCATATGACCCGCCCTGCGACCCGCAGCGGCCGTACCTCGCCGCTCTCTCGCGTCTTTGGCCTCTTCCCCGGCCGCGATTACGACCCACGCTTCCAGCACGCCTTCGAGCAGCTCCCGGCGGGGTTCATGGTGCATCAACGCAGCCGCGCCATCCTGGCCATCAACGGCAACGCAGCCGTATTAACCGAATGGACGCGGGGTGAGCTGGCGTCCCACTACCTCCTGGATATCCTGGCTGTGCCGCCCGAAGGGGAGGTAGTCGCTTACTTCGACCTCATGCAGCCGGGCAGCCACCGCGTGCACTGGGCCGTGCCCCTGCGCACCCGGTCCGGGCAGGTTATCCTGGTTGACTTGCGCCTGACGGCTTTCACCGAAAACGACGAGGTCGTCGTCCTGATCCTCGCCGCGCCGATCAGCGAACGGCTGGGGCAAGAGAAAGCGGCTGCGCAGCAGACCCGCGCGCTGCACAAACTGGCCCAGTTGTTGACGCTGTTCGGCGCCGCCACCGAAGAGATGCTGGCGGATGCGGTTCGGCTCATCCGCGAAATGCTGGGGGCCAGCGCCGTCGGCCTCTATCGCGTCGCGCCGAGCGCGCCAGGCTTCCGCCTGCAATGCGCCGAGGGTTTGCCGGCAACTTTCCCGGTCGTGATCGGCCCAAGCGAAGTCGGTTACTTGATGAAGCCGCTGCAATGGACCAGCGGCCAGCGCGCAGAGAGTTTTTTGCAGCGCCTGGTGCGGGCTGCAGGTTGGGCCAGCTTCTTCTCCCATCCCATCGGCTCCCTCCAGGAAGTATCGCCTCAGGAGATGGCGGGGACGCTCTTCGCCGGTTATAGCCCCGGTAGTCAACCGCCCCCTCAGGCGGCGGCGCTGATCGCCATGGCTGCCCAGCTCATTGATCACCTGGTCGCCAAGATGGTGCGCGAATCCAACCTGGCCGATTCGCAGACGCTGGCCCTGCGGCTATCCAGCCAACTGGCGGCGATTAACGCGCAAATCGAAGAGGGCGCAGTGGTCATCAACTCCGAAGGGTTGATTGACGCAATCAACGGCGCGGCTGCCCAGATGCTGGGTTATCGCTCCGAAGACATCATCGGCCTGCCGTTGGGCGATGTCCTGGTCTTCGATGACTTCCTGTCCGAAACGGTCCGGCACGCGCTCGGTGGAAGCATCCTGCTCGCCCGGGAAGGGAAGCTGCACCGCCGCAGCGGCGAGCCGTTCCCGGTTCTCGTGCGCCTGCGCCCCCTTCCGGATTGCGGCGCCGTCCTGACGCTGCGCGACCTTTCCGAACAGCGGGCCAATGAACTGCGCCAGGAGTATCTGGACCACCTGAGCTACGTCGGCCAGTCCACGCAATCCTTTGCCCACGATGTGCGCGCCCCGCTGAACAATATTTCCATGGGCGTTCAATATCTGGCCACCAAGCTTCCGCCGGACGACGCGATCCAGCAACACCTGAGCAAGATCCAGGCCGAGTGCCAGCGCCTGTCCGACATGATGACCGACCTGCTGGCGTGGGCCAAACCGCTCGACCCGAAACTGGAATTGTTTGAGCTGGGCGCCCTGCTCCAGCGCCTCGTGGCGCGTTGGAAGAGCAGGATCAAGCAGCAGAATGTGCGCGTAAACGTGAGCATCATCGAGGATTGCCCGCCCGTGCTGGCCGACCTGCGCCTGATCGAACACGTCTTTGTCAACCTGATCGAGAACGCGCTCCAGGTCATGCCCACCGGCGGTCACCTGTCGGTAGCTCTGCGGACAGTTGACCGCGGTCCGCAAGGCCGCTTCATCGAAGCCCGTGTGGGCGATTCCGGCCCCGGCATTTCCGAAGATGTCCACCGCCGCATTTTCGATCCTTATTTCACGACCAAACCCGGCGGGACCGGCCTGGGGCTGGCCATCTGCAAGCGGCTGGTCACCATTCACCACGGCGGGATAGACGTCGAAAGCTTCGCGGGGATGGGGACGATTTTCGTCGTCACCCTGCCCGTTTCTGACCCTGACCGAATACCCACGTCAACCTGAACGGAGAAGTGAAAATGACGGCTGCGATTCTATTAGTGGATGACGAAGAACCAGCCCTCTCCTTTATGGCCGCCATGTTACGCGATGCGGGCTACGAGGTGCGCGAGGCGCAAAAGCTTCAAGCCGCCCACGCCATCATTGACCGGGGCGAAGCCGACATCGTCGTGCTCGACGTGCAGCTCCCGGATGGCTACGGGCCGGACCTGCTCGAACGCCTTCATCGCGAACAGCCGGGCATGCCGGTCATCATGGTCACCGGCTATGGCGACATCGAGATGGCCGTGGAGGCCATGAAACTCGGCGCACAGGATTTCATCCAGAAGCCCATTGACTTCAACCGCCTGCGCGGCGCAGTCGAGAAGGCCGCCGAGGCCGTCGCCCTCCACCGCGAGTTGACCCACCTGCGGAACTCGCGGATGCCCTTCGACGCGTGGGTCGTCGGCGAGACCCCGCTGATGAAACGGTTGAGCAGCGACCTGGCCCGGGTGGCGCCCTCTCAGGCGACCCTCCTCATCACGGGCGAGAGCGGCACCGGCAAGGATATGCTGGCCGCCACCATCCATAAAATGTCCCCGCGCGCCAACCGGCCTTACATCCCCGTGAACTGCGCCAATTTCACCGATACCCTTCTGGAATCAGAACTGTTTGGCCATGAACAGGGAGCCTTTACCGGCGCGATCAAGCGAAAAGACGGCCTGTTTGTGACGGCCGACGGAGGCACGCTGTTTCTCGACGAAATCTCCACGATGAAAACCGAGCTCCAGGCCCACATCCTGCGGGCGCTAGAAGACCGCTCGATCCGCCGCCTCGGGGGGAACAGCGAGACAAAGGTGGACGTACGCATCCTGACGGCGACGAACCGGAACCTGCCCGAGATGGTCAAGGCCGGGACGTTCCGCGAAGACCTGTATCATCGGCTGAACGTCGTGGAATTACGCCTCCCGCCGCTCCGTGAACGGCTGGAGGACATCCCCGCCCTCGTAGGGTACCTCATCCAGAAATATAACCGCGAGATGGGCCGCAGCGTGCAGGGTGTGGGGCCGTACGTGCTCGACGCGCTCAAGGCCCACGACTGGCCCGGCAACATCCGTCAGCTGCGCAACGCGATTGAGCGCGCGATGCTCTTCGCCGACGGCGACACACTCGAAATCGGCTGCTTCGCGCCGGACATCGCCGGTGTGTTCGCCTAAATGGCACTGTCACCCCATCTGTCCTTCTTCATCTCCCCGGCACACTTCTTGCACTCCTAAGCCTCCAGATTAACTCCGACCCGGGATCGGACTTGTTATGGAGGCTTTTATGCTTGACCTGGTCACCCCCGACAACATGCGCCTAGTGATGGGCCTGGCGTTCTTTCCCTTCGGCCTGCTCTCGACGCTGGCCGGCCTGATCATGCTCATCGTCGGGCCATACCGCCGGGAGGCGCAGGCCCTCGCCGCGCACTCGGCCCGCATCAGCCAGAAAGGGCTGACCGGGGACATCGCCGCCGTCGCCCAGTCGGCCACCGCGCTCATTGACGCGGTCAACAACCTCATCCGTACCTCGTCCGGCAACGCGATCGTCCTCATCGGCGTCGGGATGCTCTTCGAAGCGGCCTCCTACTGGCTCCTCATCGCCAGCGCAGGATACTGATCACTGTTGACTGATGACTGGTCACTGGTCACTGATGACTCGTCACTCATCACCCTCACCCAGCGAGCGCGGCATGCCCCTCTCTTCCACCATCACCTCCCGCCTGATCGCCGTCCTGCCTGAATCCCTCTGGGCCGAAGCCAGCCGCCGCCTGCGGCTCGCGCCGGAATTGTGGGCGCTGGCCGCGGATCCCCAGATTCTGGAGGCTTTCTGCGCGCTCGGCGGCGATGCGCGCAAGTGGACGGCCGGCCAATTGGCAATGGCGGCGTACGCGGTGCGCCATCCGGAATGCAAAGGCAGCGCGGAGACCTGGCTGCCGGGCGAGGGCCGCGACCGGACGAACGCGGCCTATACTCAACTGACGTCCACGGCCAGGCCGCTCGACCCGATCGACGAAGCGCTCCCGGCGGCAATTGCCCTGTGCGTGCGGGGGTACACGACAAAAGACTGGGGCGCAATTGCGGTCGAGGCCTCGGTCCGGCCCGAACGCTGGCGGCTGCCCCTGCAATACCTGTGGGCGCTGCTCAAGACGCCCGATCCGCTCGTCGCTGCGCTGATGCCGGCCGGGGCCAACGGCGCGGCTTTGGCCGGGCAATGCCTGGTCGTCAACGCCTCGGTCACAGAAGCCATCGAGTTAGTCAAACGGCTCAACCTGTCCCTGCCGGCCGGCCAGTGGCTGGACTTCGCGCACGCAATAGAAGCGCTGGGCGAAGTGGATTACGCCCGGAGGCTGATCAGGGTCGTCGCTGAGGGTTTGCCCCAGCGTGTGGACAGCGCCGAGAAATCGGAGAGGCAGACTCACGCCGATGTCTCTGCGGCAGAGCTCGCCGCCGGCGTCGAAAGGGCCTTGCTCCTCGCAGCCACCGGCGACTTCGCGCTCGCGCGCCCTGCCCTTGCCCACGCCTGGGCTGAGACGAAGAAAACTGCGGCAGCGCTCGCCGGTCACATCGGCTACCTAGCCTTACGCGCCGCCGAACCAGTCGCCGCGGTCGCCGGGTTTCAGGACGCGCTGGCCGAACAACCGGCCGACGCCGATCTCCGCGCCGGTTTAGCCCGGGCGCTGGTGGAAGCGAACCAACCCCAGGAGGCGCTCGTCACACTCGCCATCAACCCCCGGCACGAAGTCCACGCGCCTTCGCTCATCGCCAGGACCAGGGCGCAGATCGCGCTGGGCGTGACCGCCGAAGCGAGGGCGACACTCGCCCAACTGAAACCCGACTCCCTTGCGGACACAGAACTCATCGCCGAGGCCGCGCAACTCCACTTCGAGCTAAAGAATCATCCCGAGGCGATCCGCCTCATCCAGCACGCCGCCGAAGCCGCCCGCACCGACCCGCACAAATATCTCAAGGCGGCTCGCTGGCTGCTAGAGGCCGGACGCCATGATGAAGCGCAGGTGATGGCTGCCGAAGCCGCAGCGCTCCTGCCGCACAGCGCGGACACGCGCGAGGTCCTGGGTCGCACGCTGCTGGAACGAAATGAGCCGGCTGAAGCCATCAAACACTTTCAGTCCTCCGTGGCCTTCGAGCCAGCGCGTCTCTCCGCCAGCCTGGGTCTGGCGCGTGCGGCGCTCGCCTCCCGGCAGGCCGTCCTCGCCCACGAAGCCGCCAGACGTGTGTTGGCCGCCAAACCCGAAGCCGCCGTCGAGGGACAGGCCCACACCCTCGCCGGGCAGGCGCTCTCCGCGCTCGGGCAGGACGACCAGGCCTTCGAGCACTTCCACCGGGCGTCGGCGCTTATCCCCGATGCGCCCGAGCCGTGGCACGCGATGGCCAAGCACTACCTCCAGCGCGGCGACAAGGATCAGGCCATCCTCACGCTGGAAGCCGGGCGGCAGGCGCTGGCAGGGGCGCGGTCATCGCGTCCCGGCGTTGAGGCCGGGTCACCCCGCCCCAACATCGCCCCACTCCTCTCCGACCTGGCCGAAGTGTACGAGTCGCTGGGGCGCACCGCCGAGGCCGTCACAGCCCTGCGCGAGGCCTGCGCGGCGAACCCGCAGGCGCAGGCGGCCTACGGCCGCCTCGGCGCGCTGCTGCGCAAGGAGGGCCAGATTGCGGAGGCGGTCGAGGCGCTGGATCACGCGCTGCAACTCCATCCCGGCGACGCGAGCGTACTGCACGAGAAGGGGTTGGCGCTGGAGGGCCTCGGCAGACTTGATGAGGCCTGGAGCGCCTACCAAAAGTCCGTGCTCGCACGGCCGGCTGATCCTGAACCTTATTTCCATCTCGGGCGGCTGACGTTGGAGCAGTGCCGTCGGAAAGCCGCGAACGCCTCGCCCGTGCAGGCCATCGCCGCGTTGAGTGAATGCGTGCAGCGCGCGCCCGAAAACGCCGAGGCCCACGCGCTCCTCGCGCAAGCGCAGCAATTCGCCGGCGCGCCGGAGCAGGCGCTGGAAAGTTATGAGCGCGCGCTGCGCCTCGCGCCGGCGCGCACCGATTGGTCGCTGGGCCTGGGGGAGGTGTGCCTCGACCTGAACAAAACCGAAGTGGCCGTGGCGGCGCTGCTCGACGCGCTGAAGCACGCGCCGGAGAACCCCAGCGTGCACCACGCTCTCGCCCGCGCCTACGCCCGCAGCGGCCTGTGGCCCGAGGCGATCCAGGCCGTCGAAGGCGCGTTGAAGCTCGATCCCGAAAATCCCGCGCTCTTCCAGTTGACGGCCGAGGCTCACACCCGGCTCGGGGAGGATGACCGCGCCATCGAGGCCTGGCGCCAGGCCGTCAGATTGAACCCGCGCGACGCTCACATGCAAATCCGCTACGCCCGCTCCCTGCTCGACCTGGGCCGGGCCGAAGAAGCGCGCCCGGTCTTTGCCCACGCGCTCGCGCTGGGGCCGGACGCGCCCGGAGTGCAGCTCGCGGCGGGCAAGGCGTTCCTCGAGCTCGGCGAGGTGGAGCAGGCGTACGAGACTCTGGCGCAGGCGGCGCACATGGCGCCCCGCTCGGCCGAGGCGCAGGCCGCCTTCGGGCAGGCCGCCGACCGCGCGGGCAAGCACGAAGCCGCACACGCGGCGTTCCTGCGGGCCGCCGAATGTGAGCCGAAGGACAGCGCGCACCTGCGCGGGGCGGGCGAAGCGCTGTGGAACATGAACCGCCTCGCCGCCGCTGTCGCACTGTGGCAGCGCGCGCTGAACGTCAACCCCAAAGACAATCTCACGCTCGCGCGGCTGGGCATGGCGCTCGTACGCCTGAACCAGCACGGCGAGGCGCTGGCCGCGCTCGAAAAGGCCGCCGAACAGAACCCACAGGATGCGAACATCGCGCGCGAGGCCGCCCGCGCCGCACTGGCCCTGGGCGAGTTCAACCGGGCCGTCAATTATCTGGGGCGCGTCATCCACCTTGCGCCGGGCGACGCCGAAGCCCGCTTCCTGCTGGGCCAGGTGCGCGAGCAGCAGGGCGAGGCCGACAAGGCGCTCGCGCTCTACCGCCAGGCCGAACGGCTCAACCCGGGCGAAGGCCGTTACCTCGCCGCCTCGGCGGAGGCGGTCGCCAGGCTGGGCGACCTCGAAGAGTCTGTCCAGTTGATGGATCGCGCGCTGGCGGTCAGCCCGGACAGCCCGGAGGTCCAGGGGCGCGCCGGAGAAATCTATTTGAAGGCGGGCCGCCTCGCCGCCGCCGCGCACGCTTTTGGGCAACTGGCCTCGGCCCGCCCGCGTGACCCAAACGCACATCTCTCACTCGCGCGCGCGCTGACGGCGCTGGCTGAGGAGGACGAGCGCGAAA
>Ga0209002_10002612_pt1 | contig 14478 bp, 12 predicted proteins | sample Rifsed16ft2_FD_184010 | JGI IMG/M metagenome (GOLD analysis project Ga0209002, IMG submission 184010) | Soil microbial communities from Rifle, Colorado, USA - sediment 16ft 2 (version 2) | ecosystem: Environmental > Terrestrial > Deep subsurface > Rock core/Sediment | place: Rifle, Colorado...
CGACGGAAGGATCGACGTGTACCGCGACTGGTACCCTCTCGGATCCCTCGGTGCCTTCACCTGGCTCGCCGACCACCTGCGGGGTCCCGATACCGCATTCGGGGGGCTCAACTGCTCGTGCCATCCGAACTGCGGCGCGAGCGCGATCCTGGTGGTGAACTGGCAAACGCGCGCCTGGACGCCGTTGACCGCCTTTTTCGACGTAGAGGGGTTCCTCCGCGACGTGAACGTCATCACCGATACCGCTCGCGGGGTGTCGCTCTCGAAGATCCAGGCGCTTCTCGCCTTCATCCGGAACCTCAATTCGCGAATGATGCCCGGGGGCCTGACGATCCCGAAGTTCCTGAAGCTCGTGAATCGGAAGATGGGCGGGACGATGGGCTCGTCGAAGGAAGAGGACGAGTGGAACATCGTCTGGGTCGGGGGAATGTGGTTTCAGGACCTCTGGACCTACGACTTCCGAAGGACGGAGATGTGCGTCATCCCCTACGCGACCCAGGAAGGGGAGATCTCTTTTTGTGCCTATAACACGGGAGTCGGCTGGCGGAAGATCGTCGAGAACATGCACATGGTGGCTTCGACCCGCGACTGGTTCCAGAAGAAAGGTCGGCACTCCATCTACGCGGGGAACCGGGCAATGCCTCTCGGGCCTCTGGGACCCGAGGAGATTCCACTCCCGGTGGTGCAGGGGGGAGGGGTGACCCGCCAAAAGACCGCTCCTCACGCGGGAACGATGCAGCTCGCATCCTCTGGCTGCGGCTGCCATGGAGACTGATGCAGACACCAAGGTGTCGCCGAGTGGAGGTTTGGCGCCTCGGCGAAGCCGATGGGCGACGAATTCCCTTCCTAGCCCGTTGAGGAGATCCGGGGCCGGTCGTGGAAGGCGAGGGCCGCCTCGCACCATGAAGCGGTCGCGAGAAGCCGGTCTTCCGCGAACGCGCCCGCGATCAACTGAATCGCCAGCGGGAGCCCCTCGGCACTCAACCCGCTGGGAAGGGCGATGGCCGGCAGGCCCGAGAAGCTCCCGGGAACGCAGAGGCTGGGATCGCCCGTCGATTCGAGCCCCTTGGGCGCCGGCGTGGGCGCTACCGGCATCAGGAGCCCGTCGAGCCCCTCGAGAGCACGCGTCATGTCCCGGCGAAACTCCTGCTGGAAGTTCCGAGCGCGCGCGTACTCGAACCCCGGGATCGAAAGGCCCTCTTCGATGATGGCGTGGATGAAGGGCCGGTAGGAATCGGCATGGTCGAGGAAGCGCTCGCGATGATAAGCAGCCGCCTCGACCCTCATCACGACCGCATGGGCGTTGCGAATCGTCTCGGCTGAGTCGGGCAGGAGCACCTCTTCGATCGCGGCGCCTTCCCGCGCGAAAGCTGAAGCTACCGCGCCCAGATGGCCGCTCACCTCCGCGCTCGCTTTGTCTTGGTAGAGCTTTCTCGGAATCCCGAGCCGCGGCGGCCGTTCGCCATCGTGCAACGCGGCCATGTAGTCCGTCGTCGCGGCGGTGGCCGAGAGCAAGTCGGCGTCATCGTGCCCTGCCAGCACCCCGAGCGCCAAGGCGGCGTCCGCAACCGTTCTCGCGAAGATGCCCACGTGATCCAGGCTCCAGGCGAGTGGGGTAACTCCCCCGGTACTGATCCTCCCGTGCGTCGGCTTGAGGCCGACGATGCCGCAGTAGGCGGCGGGTCGCAGAACCGAGCCGCCCGTCTGCGTCCCGAGGGCGAGCGGCATCATGCCCGAGGCGACGCCCGCGGCGGACCCGCTCGAGGAGCCGCCGGGCGTGTGCTCGAGGTTCCATGGGTTTCGCGTAGGAGCGGGGTCGCCGGATGCGAACTGGGTGGTCGCGGTCTTCCCGAGGATGACGGCGCCAGCGCCTCTGAGCTTCGCGACGCAGGTGGCATCGGCCTCGGGCCGTTCGTGGGCGAACTCGCCCGATCCGTTCGTGGTGACCATCCCGGAGACGGCAATGATGTCCTTGATGCCGACGGAAACCCCGTGGAGCGGACCGCGGAACTTGCCCGCGCGGCCCTCGGCTTCGAGCTCCCGCGCGCTTTGGAGCGCACCATTCCGATCCACGTGCACCCAGGCGAGCACGGAGGGGTCTACTTCATCGATGCGCTTCAGACAAGCTTCCACGACCTCGATGGGAGAGAGAGTCCCTGCACGCACCCGCCGTGCGATTTCCGCTGCCGTCAAATCATGCATCGCACCCTCGCTGGGAGAAAGTCTGGAAAAAGCGGTGGCACCGAGAGCGACACCGCTGCTGGTGAGAAACGATCGTCGATCCACAAGCTCCCTCCTTGCCAACGCCCTTGTTTCCCCGCTGAACGGCCGATAGACTGTCATCATATGAGTTCGACCGCAAAGGGGAGCCTGAGCAAGGAGGTCGCGAAGCGTTGGCTCGAGAGGTTCGAGGCAGTAGCGGAAATCGACCAGGCTGCGGAGAAAAAGCGGGGAGCTCGCCCGCAATGGTCGATAGAGATTTCGCTCTCTTTGATCGAAGCCGCCCGCGCGGCCGGCTTCCTGTCGCCGTCCGCCCTGGCGACTCGTGAATCCGAGGACGAAGCCGTGCGTCGCACCTGGGATAGGCTACGCGCCAGGCTGCGGAAGTGACGGAGGCGGCCCACGCCGGCTTTTCTCGAGGCTCTCCAGGCCTTCCACGATGCGCTCATCGAGCTCGGCGCCCCCTTCACATTCATCGGGGGCGTCGCCGTCACGACGACTCAACTCCCGTCCGGACGGAGTCGCCGCCGACGGTCTTCGTCGGGTTCCGTCAAGGATGTCGGTTTGACGCTGAATTAATCCGCTGACCCGAGCTCCGTCCATACCACCTCCGCGAGGGCCGCGTCCTGCGCTCCGACTCCAGTCAGGTCGCAGACGATGAGCTCGTCGCCCTCTCGCCCCGGGAGCCGGCCGATGACGACGTCGCCGAGCTCTCCGTAGACGTCCTTCTCTCTGATGCGCCCCGCTTCGAGAGCATGGTGAATCTCGCCGAGCTTCGAGCATTGGGAGAGCTTGTCGGCAACGATCTTGTCGGCCCGCCCCAGCACGTCGACGTCGAGCTCTTGCTTGTCGGGCCCGTCGGAGCCGACGGCGACGATGGTGGCGCCGGGTTTCAGGAACGACGCCTCGACGATCGGTTCCCGCGCGGGAGTCACGGTGACGACGAGGTCCGCGTCCGCGAGAGCTTCCTTTGCGGAGGAGACCGCGGAGACCTGGATTCCGAGCGCTCCCGTCATCTCCTCCGCGTATCGCACCCGGCGCTCGGAGCTCGGGCTCCAGGCGGAGACGCGCGCGGGACGCTTGAGGCGCGCGATCGCGCGGAGCTGGTAGCGGGCCTGAGATCCGGTTCCAAGCATCGCCATCTTCTCGATCTTCTCGGGGGCGAGGAGTCGTGTCGCGAGGGCGCCGGCGGCCGCGGTCCGGAGCTCGGTGAGATACGCCTTGTCGTGGAGCAGTAGAAGCGGAAAGCCGGTCGTCGCGTCGAAGACGAGTACCAGGCCGGAGCTCAACGGGAGCCCGCGGTCGGGGTTGCGGTAGAAGCCCGAAGCCACTTTGACGGCGAAGATTGGCGAGCCCTTCAAGTAGGCGCCCTTCACGTGGACCTCGCCTGTGGCCTCCTTGAAATCGAAGCCCATCGGGGCGGGCTGCACCACCCTCCCTTCTGCAAGCGCGCGAAACGCCCGCTCGACCGCTGCGAGCGCCTGTTCCTCCCCGATCCGCTCTCGAAGCTCCCGTTCCTCGATGATCCGCATGTGTAGGATTTTTCCCCCATATGCTGGGGGAGAAAGGACCCGGCGCCGCGCACGGATTCCACGTTCCCCCTCGCGCTAAGTTACCACTCGTTCGTGATGGAAGGTGGAGTCAGCGCGAAAGCGCTGGCGGGTTCGGTCATTCGTCACGATAGTAACGTTGGGTGCATAACCGATGACGGGGAGGCGGTAGCGGGCGGACCTCCAACCGAGCCTGGTCTGCCGCCTCCCCCGATTCGGCCACCCGACTCCGTCGTTTCTCTTCGAGCTCTTCCCTGCTATTTCTTCACGTCGTAGCAGTAGAGCGTGTCTTGATCTCGCAGATAGAGTTTCGCGTTCGCGACCACCGGATGGGACCACGTCGGCGAGCCGCTCGTCTTTAGCTCGAACCGTCCGCTCTCCCGATAGCCCGCGCGCGTCGCTTCGGCGAGCCCGGCGACCCCATTCTCGCCGAAGAGATAGAGCCGTCCGTCGGCCACGACCAGCGAGCCCTTGCCGACACTTCGATCGCGCCACAGGACCTTGCCGGTCGTGAAATCGAGAGCGGTCAGGATACTGCTCGAGAAGCCGAAGAGCGTGTCGTCCACCAGGACCGAGCTCGCGTGGTGGTTCTTCATGTCCTGGTGGAAGTAGACCTCGCGGGCCGTCATACCTGTCGCGTCTCCCTGGATCTCGAGAAGAGCGCAGCCGGTGCCGTAATCCGAGGACACGAAGACGAAGTTCCCGCGGACGATCGGTGTCGCCACGTTCGCGGTGCGATTCGAGACCCGGCGGTAGCTCCAGAGAACCGAGCCCTCGTCGACCCGGACTCCGAGGACGCGCTCGCCAGTGAAGAAGACCGCTTGACCGACTCCGCGGATGTCGGCCACCACGGCCGAGGAGTATCCCGCCTCGTCGCTTTCGCTGGCCCAGAGTGTCGAGCCGTCTTTCTTCCCGAGCGCCACGAGGGAGCCGCCTCGACCTCCGGCATTCACCAGGACGCGATCCGAAAGCACCAGCGGCGATTCGCTGATCCCCCAGCCGATGTTCCCCGCCGAGAACCGCGAAAGCAGATTCACGTGCCAGACGACCTTGCCCGTCGCTGCCTCCACACAGGCGAGATCGCCGTTTCCTCCGAGAGCGTAGACCCGCGCCCCATCGACCGTGGGAGCCCCACGCGGCCCATCGCCGCGGTTGTTCTCGTACCGTCGGCCGATCCGCGTCCGCCAGAGCTCTTTGCCCGTTCGCGCATCGAGCGCGACGAGGTACTCGATGTCCCTCGCTGCTCCCAAGGTGAAAATGCGTCCACCGTCGACGGTCACCGTCGAGTAGCCCGCGCCCAGGCCGGTGGCCTTCCAAACGATCGGAGGACCGCCTGCGGGCCAGCTCGACAGAAGATCTGTTTCCCGAGAGAGCCCGTCCCGGTTGGGGCCGCGCCACTGAGGCCAGTCGTCGCCACCGGGCGCGGTCGAAAACAGGAATGCGAAGAAAGCGTTCGCGAGTCGCATGACTCGCATTCTAACGCGCTAGCGCAGTCTGGCGGCGACGCAGACCGGGCAGGCGGTGCTGGCGAGGGAGTCCGGCGGCTTGGGGTGAGACGTGTTGTCGAGCTGGCCGCGGTCGCCGCCGAGGCGGTGGAAAAGCTCGCACTCGCGGTAATAGCGCTCGTCGGCGGCCTCGATGGCCTCGAAGTAGAAGTAGGTGTACTCGCCCTCGAAGGACGAGAGCGTTGCGCGAAGATCCTCGTCAGCCCGTCCCACTCGCGTCTCCTGGGTGCGATCGTAGGAGAGCACGAAGATTCCCGGCGACGCCTCAGGCACGTGGCGCGGCACGACGTCCTTTCGGAGCCGGAAGGGCGGCCCCTCGGGCTCGTCCTCGCGAGCCATTTCCTGAATCGGCTCTCGGGCCGGATCCGGGAGCGGCTCCGGAACCGGTTCAAGAGCTGGCTCTTCCACCAGATTCGCGGGCTCGGGCTCTCTGGTTCCGGGCAGGGTGACAGAAACAGGGACAACCCCGCCGCCGCGCAGAAGCTGCTCTATGGTAAGCACGGTGTCCTTCGCCAGATCGACGAACTTGAGGCCGTACCCGGGGGGAAGCCCGTCACGCCTTCCCACGGTTCCCCGGTTCTCCCACACGACGACGGCGTCGGCCTCGACCCAGCGTTTTTCCTCACGCAGGACGATCGAGAGCCGCACTCCCGCTTGCGGGAGGAGGTACATCGGCGTCGCCACGTACCCGCCGGTCAACGACAGGTTCAGGAGCCTGCCTTTTCCCGAGACGAGAAACGAGCGGACGCTTACCGGAATACCATCCTTGAAGTCGACGCGTCGCGGTGTTCCGCTGGCCATGGGACTGGGGTCATTGTGGCAAAGAATGGCGAAAAGGGAAAACGTGCGTCAGAAACTAACACGCAAAAAAACCCGGGCCGCGGCAGCGACCCGGGCTTCGGACGAAAGCGTTCTAGTAGTCGCCCATGTCTCCCATTCCACCCGGCATGCCGCCGCCGCCGGCCTTCTTCTCTTCTTTCTCTGGAAGCTCACAGACCAGAGCCTCGGTGGTGAGCATGAGCCCCGCGATCGAAGCGGCGTTCTGGAGCGCGTAGCGCACGACCTTGGTGGGGTCGATGACGCCGGCGTTCACCAGGTTCTCGTACTTGCCCTTCGCGGCGTTGTAGCCGTTCTCGCCTTCGAGCTCCCTCACCTTGTTGACCACGATCGAGCCCTCTTCACCCGCGTTCTGCGCGATCCAGCGCGTGGGCTCTTCGATCGCTTTGGCGACGATGCCAATGCCGATGCGCTCGTCCTCACCGATGTCGTCCTTCTTCTGGAGCTTCTTGAGCACCACGCCGGAGCGAATGAGCGCGATCCCTCCGCCGGGCACGATGCCCTCCTCGGCGGCGGCCTTGGTCGCGTGCATCGCGTCCTCGACCCGGGCCTTCTTCTCCTTCATCTCGGTCTCGGTTGCGGCGCCGACTTTGATGAGCGCGACTCCGCCCACGAGCTTCGCCAGCCGCTCCTGGAGCTTTTCGCGATCGTAGTCCGAGGTCGTCTCCTCGATCTGCGCGCGGATCTGCTTGATGCGGCCCTCGATTTCCGTCTTCTTCCCCGCGCCCTCGACGAGGGTGGTGTCTTCCTTGGTGACGACTATCTTCTTGGCGCGCCCGAGGTCCGAAATCTGCAGGTTCTCGAGCTTGATGCCGAGGTCCTCGAAGATCGGCTTTCCGCTGGTGACGATGGCGATGTCCTCCATCATGGACTTGCGGCGATCGCCGAAGCCCGGCGCCTTCACGGCGCAGGCCCGGAGCGTACCCCGGAGCTTGTTCACCACGAGTGTGGCGAGAGCCTCACCCTCGACGTCCTCGGCGATGATGAGAAGGGGCTTGCTGGACTGCGCGACCTTCTCCAGCACCGGAAGGAGGTCCTTCATGTTGGAGATCTTCTTCTCGTGAACCAGGATGAGCGCGTCCTCGAGGACGCATTCCATCCTCTCGGGGTCGGTCACGAAGTAGGGGGACAGGTAACCTCGGTCGAACTGCATTCCCTCGACGATCTCGAGACTGGTCTCGAGTGTCTTGGCTTCCTCGACCTGGATGACTCCGTCCTTGCCGACTTTCTCCATGGCCTCGGCGATGATGCTGCCGATGGTCTCGTCGCCGTTCGCGGAGATGGTCCCCACCTGGGCGATCATCTTCCCTCGAACGGGCTTCGAGAGCTTATGGATCTCATCCACCACCGCGACAACGGCGCTATCGATGCCGCGCTTGAGGTCCATGGGGTTGCTTCCGGCGGCCACGTACTTGAGGCCCTCGCGGAAGATCGCCTGGGCGAGAACGGTCGCGGTGGTGGTGCCGTCGCCGGCGACGTCGGACGTCTTGGACGCGACCTCACGCACCATCTTGGCGCCCAGGTTCTCGACGGGATCCGGGAGCTCGATCTCTTTCGCGACGGTGACGCCGTCCTTGGTGACCACCGGGGAGCCGAACTTCTTCTCGAGAACGACGTTCCGGCCCTTGGGACCGAGAGTGACGCGAACGGCGGTCGCGAGCTGGTTCACCCCGCGAAGGATCGCCTGCCGCGCGTCCTCGTGATAGACAATCTGCTTTGCCATGATTCTATTTTCCTCCCAAAATTATTCGACGACTCCGAGTACCTCGTCCTCTTTCAGGATCAGGTACTCCTTTCCGTCGAGTTTGACTTCCGAGCCCGAGTATTTACCGACGAGCACCTTGTCGCCCACCTTGACCTCGAGAGGGACCTTCTTGCCGTCCTTCAAGGGCCGGCCGGATCCGACGGCGATGACTTCGGCGGTCAACGGCTTTTCCTTCGCGGAGTCGGGGATGATGATGGAGCCGACCTTCTTCTCCGAATCCTCCTCGAGCCGCTTGACGACGATGTTGTCCTTGATGGGTTTGATCTTCATATCTGACTCACTCCTCCTTAATTACAGGTGATTACTGGTACCTACCGGTGAACTTCAACCGCTGATCGGGATCTGACGGCCCTTCTCGCTCGCCCGTTTGGGCATGGTGACCGTCAACACCCCTCGCTTGAACTCTGCTTTGACTTTCTCCGCGTCGACGCTCGACGGAAGCTCGAACGTTCGATGGAACGGCCCGTAGGACCGCTCCATTCGAAGGAACTGCTTCTCGCTCAGCTCTTCCTTGAGACGTCTCTGACCCCGAAGCGTGACGCGATCCTCGTCGATGCTGAGCTCGATGTCGCTTTGTTCCACCTCGGGAAGCTCCGCCTTCAGGATGAGGCTCTTGTCGGACTCGTAGAGATCCACCGCTGGAGACCAGGCCCCTGAGGACGAAAGCTCTCCCTCGGAGTGGCTCCGGGAGAGGGTCTGGTCGATGACTCGATTCATGCGCTCCTGGAGCGACAGGAGCTCACGCACCGGATCCCAATGTGCGAATGGCATTTGTATTCGAACTTCCGTGAGCGTTAGCACTCGTGGTTGTCGGGTGCTAACAATCCGGGATATTAGGGGCTTTGTTAGCTTCTGTCAAGCAAATAAATATTATCTGATTGCGCTAAGATTTCATGACCACAGAAACAGCCCGTTGAATCATGGAGATAGCGGCCTCGACCTGAGCCGGGGAGATGTCGCGATGAAGGACGGCGCGCACGCGATCGGGACTCGACCCCAGCATGTGGACTCCCTCCGCGTGGCACCGCTCCACGAAATCGAACGGCGACGCGCCGGTAACGCGAAAGCGCACGATGTTGGTGTGAACCAGAGACACATCGATGTCGATTCCCGGGAGTTGCGCGAGAGCCGCGGCGAGCCTCCGCGCGTTCTGGTGGTCGGAGCTCAAGTCGTTTCGGTGGTTGTCGACGGCGTAGAGCGCGGCGGCGGCGAGCACCCCCGCTTGTCGAAGCCCGCCGCCGAACATCTGCTTGAAGCGGCGCGCTCTCTCGACGAAGCTCGAGGGTCCCGCGAGCGCCGAGCCCACGGGAGCGCCGAGGCCTTTCGAGAAGCAGACGCTCACCGAGTCGAAAAAGGAAGCGTACTTCGCTTCCGCGATTCCCGTCGCGGCCGAGGCGTTCCAGAGGCGCGCGCCATCGAGGTGAAGGGCGAGGCCACGGCTTCTCGCGGCCTGCGCCACCTCCTCGATGCGCTCGAGGGGCCAAAGGGTCCCGCCGCCACCGTTGTGAGTGTTCTCGACCGCCAGAAGCTTCGTGGGTGGAGGAATGGTTTTCGGGTTGAAGCGGTGGGGGACTCGAATGGCGCGAAGGACGTCGTCTCCGGTGAAGATGCCGTTCACCCCCGGAAGGCCCCTTACCTGGATTCCGGAGAGCCCCGCGGGAGCGCCGCCTTCGCTGGTAAAGATGTGGGCGCCGGCGTCGGCGAGAATCTCGTCCCCGGCCTCGGTATGGGCCCGGAGCGCGACCTGATTGCTCATCGTGCCCGTGGGCATGAAGACCGCAGCCTCTTTTCCGAGGATCTCGGCGGTCCGCTCTTCGAGCGCCCGGACCGTCGGGTCGTCGCCGTACACGTCGTCGCCCACTTCGGCGCGGGCCATGGCGGCGCGCATCCCCTCGGTGGGCTTGGTGACGGTATCGCTTCTGAGGTCGATCATGTTCCTCGACCAGTCAGTCTATCGCAGTGAGCCCACCGCTTGCGCTACTCGGGACAGAATGGGATCCTGAATCCACACCACACAACTCACGAACCCAAGGAGTCGACGATGACCGCTCGCGCTCTCGCTCTGGCGCTCTGTCTTTCCTGGCTTCCCGCCGAGGCCTCACCTGCGTTCCGGTTCCGCATTCCCGATGGGTTCCGCGATCTGTCCCCCGGCGTTCCCGACGCGAGCTTTGCCGGTCTCCCGGAGGCGATCGTGACCGAAGCGCGGAGCGGCAAATACGCCGCCTTCGGCATGGACCTCAGCGAGGAAGACGGGTTTTACGAGAACTTCAACGCCGTGGTGCAGACGGGAGCGCTCGAAGTGAGCGAGGGCTTCGCGAGCGAGCACAAGGCGCAGCTCCCCGTCGAGTACTCGAAGCTTCTCGGGGGACCCGTTGTGGTCCTCGAACATGGCATTTCGAGCATCGGCGGAGTTCCCGTCATTCGAGCGATCTACGACGTCCAGAACCCGGATTTCCCCATGCGCCAGTTGCAGTACATGATCCCCGGCGGTAGCGGCGAATGGGCAATCCTCACCTACACCGCGACGCCTCTCACGTTCGACCGCTACCGCCCGGTCTTCGAGGCTTCCGCGGCAGCAACCGAAGGTGGCCAGGAAGCGAAGCTCGTAGACTTCGGGCGCGCCGGAAAGTGGGGCCTCTATGGCGCGGGGATTGGCCTCGTCGTCGGTTTGATCGCGCAGCTCGCGAAGAAGCGTCAGAAGGCGGCGAAGCCCGCTCCCCGTCGGATGCCCGGACGACCCGCACCCCGACGGTAGTTTCCGCTCGGGCTTTGTGGAAGAATTCGGCATGCTGCGAGACTCCCTTTTCTCAAAGAGCCGGCGTACCTTCCTGAAGTTCCTGGCGCAGAGCCCAGCGCTCGCTTTCGTGGGCCAGTCGACCTACAAGTTCGCGGGAAGAGGTGACGGAGCCATCACCTCTCCCGAGGAAGCGATCAACGTCTTCGACTTCGAGGTCCGCGCCCAGAAAGAGCTCGACCCCGCCCACTGGGGGTACCTTGCGACCGGCACCGACGACGACGGAACCATCCGAGCGAACCGCGACGGGTTTTCGAGGTTTCAGCTCCGCCCGCGCCGCCTCGTCGATGTGCGCCAAATCGATACGACGACCGACGTTCTGGGATCCAAGTGGGCGACCCCCATCGTCCTCGCTCCCACGGGGCGGCAGAAAGCGTTTCATCCCGATGGGGAAGTCGCGGTGGCCCGAGGGGCGCGTGCTGGAAACCACCTTCAGATTCTCTCCACCGTGACGTCGACCGGGGTCGAAGAGGTGATCGAGGCCCGGGGCGTCCCGATCTGGTATCAGCTCTACGCGGAGTACGACTGGGAGACAACGCGCGCTCTGGTGAAGCGCGCGGAGAAAGCCGGCTGCAGCGCGGTGGTGCTCACCGTGGACCTCCACGGTGGGAGCAACCGGGAGACGGTGAAGCGATTCGCGAGGCTCGACGCGCGCGAATGTTCCGCCTGCCATCCCGCGGCGTTCTCCGACTACATCCGCACCAAGCCGATGTACGACGGACTCGAGGTCGAAGGACCGACCAACTACAAGGAAAGCCTGAGCTGGGAGTTCGTGCGGAAGCTCCAGGATACGACCACGATGAAGGTGTTGATCAAAGGCATCGTCACCGCCGAAGACACGCTCCTCGCGGTCGAGAACGGTATCGACGGGGTCATCGTCTCGAACCATGGCGGCCGGGCGGAGAACAGCACTCGCGGTACTATCGAGTGCCTGCCGGAGGTGGTCGAAGCTGCCGCGGGCCGGACCGCGGTCCTGATCGACGGCGGCTTCCGGCGCGGGACCGACATCTTCAAGGCGCTCGCGCTCGGGGCGGACGCCGTCTGCGTGGGAAGGCCTTATCTCTGGGGACTCGCTTCGTTCGGGCAGCCGGGGGTCGAGGCGGTTCTCGATATCCTTCGAAGAGAGCTGGTCATCGTGATGAAGCAGATGGGGACCACGACCATCGCTGACATCGGGGGCTCATCGGTGGTCGAGAAGTCGGCTTAAGAACGACCTCTCCCCTCCATGAGGTAGTCATCGGCGCATGACGTCGGACCACATGGCGATGGGGTTCCGCAGAGTCCCGATGCCCTCGACCGAGCACTCCGCCACGTCCCCCGGCTTCATGAAGACCGGGGGCACTCGCGCCATCCCCACACCCGAGGGAGTCCCGGTCGCGATGACGTCGCCGGGCTGAAGGATGATGTTGTTCGACACGAAGTGCAGGAGCTCGTCGATCGAGTGCTGCATCAGCGAAGTCGAAGCGTCCTGCATTCTCGTCCCCGAGAGGTCGAACCAGATGTGGAGCTTGTGGGGGTCGGGGATGAACTCCTTGGGCACGATGAACGGGCCGAGAGGGGCGAAGGTGTCCGTGCTCTTCCAGACGAGCCAGTCGGATCCATAGCGGTTGTCGCCCCGGCCTTCGCGGTCGCCCACGTCGTTCATGAGGGTGTAGCCGAAGACGTGCTCGCGCGCCTCGTCGATGGGGACGTGGCTCGCGGGCTTTCCGACGACGACGGCGAACTCGCACTCCCAGTCGAGCTGCTCCCGCTTGGGCTTCATCAAAATCGGAGACTCGTGGCCGATGACGATCCGCGGCGGCTTGAAGAAAAGGTAGGGGTTCTGCCGCCGATCGCCGGGCTTTCGCTCCCAGAAAAAGTCCATGGAGACCGGAGCGTCGTCGATAGCCTTCGAGTCCGACATCTGGGCGGGGACACCGGTGGTCATCTCCTGGGCGTGGGCCCAGTAGTTCAAGGCGGCGGCGAGGATCACTCCGGGCTCGACTGGAGGAAACACGTGGAGCTCGGCGAGGTCGTGAATGTAGACCGGCCGGTCGGCGCGTTCGAGGTTGTCGAGGAGCCGGTCGACGATCGCATGGATCCGCTCCTTCAACCCGAACTCGTAGCGACCGATGAGGTCTTTCATGTCCCCCGGCATGGGAAGCTTCACCCAGAGCGGCTCCCGCCGCTCGAGAGAGGCATTCGCGCGCGCCAGGTCCACGACGTAGCGGTCGCGCAGGACGATGCCGACGAGCTCCTCTCCCCGGTATTCGAAAGTGCCGAGCTTGAACGGCTCCTCCGAAGGAGCGGCGAAAGTTGTCGTGCCGAGAAAAAGTGTGAGCGCAAGAATGGCCTTCGTCATGATCGCGGGAAAGCTACGCCGAAGAGAAGTCGGCGTCAAGGAGGGGTCGGAGAGGCGACCTGCTGCCCGGGGAGAAAGGGCGGCATGGGGAGGCCGAGCGAGTCCGCGATCGCGCGAAGCACCTCGCCCTCGCCCACGGTGATGGTGGAGTCGAAGGCGCTCGCGGCGATGAAGGCGCGCATGAGGTCCTTCTTGAGCTTTGGCGAAAGCTTCTCCAGCCTGGCGAGAGAGTCCCTCACGCCCACGAGCCCGGCCTGCTCTAAAGGAAGGAGCGAGAGCGAGAGGCCGTTCAATTCTTTGGCGCCCTGGGCGAACGCCCGCCGGGCTCCCTCGGGCTCCTTGTGGCCGGCGTGGGCGACCGCGGAAAGGAGGACCGCGCACTCCTTGCCCAGCGTCGCGAGCGCGTAGAACTCGACCGTCGCGGGACGGGTCCGCGTGAACGTGGGCTCGAGGTGCCGTTTCAGCACGTGGGTCAGCGTGTACTCGAAGAGGTCGATCTGACGGTCGGCGCGGACGAAGCTCTCGACGTGCTTCATGAAAGCCTGATACTGCGCGGGAGAGAGCCTTCGGAGCGCGGGAAGCGCCAAGTCCAGGAGCGGAAGCCGTATCTCGCGAGGGCTCGACTCGAGAAGGGGCACGAGCTCTCGGGCCTCACGGGCCAGGGGCTCGTCCGAGTCCGAAAGATGCTGGAACTGCCTCAGGCGGACGTCGGGCTCTCGCGACGTCAGGAGAGTCAGGACGACGCCGCGTGCCGCCGAAGGGTCGTGGACCGCGGTGCGAACGCGTTCCGGGATTCGGGAAAGGAGGCTCTTGGCGTAGTCGAGATGGACCTGATCCAGCGTCCCGATGAGAGCGGTGAGCTGGGCGGGAAGCGCGGTGAAGAGCTGCGCGGCGCGGGTGTCTCCCCGAGCGGGCGTCGGCTCCGGGCCGACGAAGGTCGCGGGCTCCACCTTCGGATAGACGCCGTTCCAGCTCTTGTCGATGCGCTTGATCCGATCGCCGAGAGGCGGGTGGGTCGCGAGGAAGTCCAAATGGCTCCCGCCCGCGAGCGCCGTGCGCACCTTCCCGAGCTTCCCGTCGGAGAAGAAGAAGTGGCTCGCCTGCTCCGCGTGAGGGCTCATGATGAGGGAGCCCTGGGCGAGCCCCCCGATCTTCTTGAGCGCCCCGGCGACGCCGTGGGGGTTTCGGGTGAACTGAACCGCCGAAGCGTCGGCGAGGAACTCGCGCTGCCGCGAGACCGCGCTCTTGATAGCCCGCCCGAAGAAGACCCCCACGTATCCAATGGCCACGAGCGCCACGCCCAGGAGCGGCAGTGCGAGGAGGGCGGCGCCGCCCTTGCGGTTCGACGAGGCGGCCCGCACCGTGGACCTCAAGATGAAGTACCCGATGAGCGCGATGACCAGAATTCCATGGAGGACTCCCATGAGGCGCAGGTTCATGCTCATGTCGCCGTTGAAGATGTGCGA
>Ga0209002_10002615_pt1 | contig 14456 bp, 13 predicted proteins | sample Rifsed16ft2_FD_184010 | JGI IMG/M metagenome (GOLD analysis project Ga0209002, IMG submission 184010) | Soil microbial communities from Rifle, Colorado, USA - sediment 16ft 2 (version 2) | ecosystem: Environmental > Terrestrial > Deep subsurface > Rock core/Sediment | place: Rifle, Colorado...
GTCTGGCCGTGTTGGAGCAGGTAGAGAAAGCGGGCGTTCGTCTCCTCGGCCGTGCCGAAGCCGGCGAACATGCGCATCGTCCACGGTCGTCCGCGATACTGGGTCGGGTGGATTCCTCGTGTGAAGGGATATTCGCCCGGAAGGCTCAGGTCGCGCATGTAGTCGGTGTCGGCGACATCGAGCGGGGTGTACAGGCGTTCGACCGGCTCCGAGGATGTCGTGATGAAGCGCTCTCGGCGCTCGGGCAGGCCGGCGAGAACATGCTGCAGGCTCGTCTCCTCCCAACGCTCGAGCGCCTGCCGCAGCTCTTTGAGTTTCGTCACATCGTACATGCACCCCTCCCCGGAACACCAACCGCGCGGCATTATAGCATGGCGGTTAACTTCACTCAGATCAGCGACAGGCAAGCCCTGTTTGGAGATTGGCGAACGGGGAGGGGTTTCAAGTCACGAATTCCGGCCGATCAACCAATGAAGGCGCAGACGTTGGCATGAAAGATCGGTCGTCGATGGACTCGACCAGCGAGGCTTCATCGAACCAGCTGGCCGGAGGTTTGTGACCCCAGAAAGTGGCCCGGCGAGGGTCGTTGATGCTCCAGCGGATGGGCTCCCAATCGGGATCGGGGATGAGGTAGTCGCTCGTGTAGAGCTCGATGCGGTTGCCGTCGGGATCGCGCAGATAGACGAAGAAGGCATTGCTCAGGCCGTGCCGGCCGGGGCCGCGCTCGATGCTCTCGGCGAAGCCGGAGGCCGCCAGGATGTCGCACGCTCTCAGCACGGACAACTGATCGCTGACCCAGAACCCGGCATGGTGGAGACGAGGGCCGATGCCGTTCATCAAGGCGATGTCGTGCACGTTCTGCTTTCGGTGCAGCCAGGCAGCCCACAGACGGGGCGGCTGGTCATCGGTCGTTGTCAATTCCGAGCAGGAGAAGCCCAGGCGCTGTGTGAACCAGTCATAGGCGGGCTGGACCTGCGGCACCTGACAGTTGAAATGGTCCAGCCGCATGATCGTCGCCCCGCGATACAGTTCAAAACGCTGAAGCAACCTGGGGCGCGATTCCATAGCCTGATAGAACTCCAGGGGCAGCCCCGTAGGATCCTGGACCCGAAGCGATCGCCCCTGGCCTCTCTCCGTGCCCTCCGGGATCCAGCGCAGCGGGCAGCCGTTGTTCTCGTACAGCTCGGCCAGCCGGTCCAGCGCCTCCGGATCGGACACGCGGAAGGCCAGATGTGTCACACCCGGGCTATCGGCGCGTTTGAGGACGAGGCCATGATGCTCACGCTCTTCCAGGCCCCCGAGGTACAGGCGCTCCGCGTCCTGATCGACTTCGATGAAACCCAGGACGTCGACGTAGAACTCGCGGGCGCGGCCGAGGTCGGTGACGCGGAATTCGATGTGTCCGGCGCGGGTGATCGAGGAGTTCATGGTTCTACCTCGGTGTGGGCTGTGTTGTGAGAGGTGTCATACATGGGGTAAACCGTGAAACGTGAAACGTAAAACGTAAAACGTAAAACGTGAAACGTGAGAGCGAACCAGCAAGACGTGAAACGTCAGGCCAGAGGTGAAGTCTCGGGGTGGGGCAACAGGGAGTTGGACGATCATGGATGAACCGAGACCTGAGGTGATCAAGAAGCACTGCTCTCCAAATGGTCATCATTCACGGGATCCTCGTACGAAGAGTTGGCCTCCCGGATCGATCGAGCGCGTTGATTTCGGGTCATCGTAAGGAGCAACCGGGTGATCTGGGTCAGAAGTGCAAGGCGATATTCGGTCAGGGCTGGGCCAAGGACGTTTCGAGCCTTGAAGTACCAATCTCGGCTCTCGCGTGCGGAGCCAAGGGCATATTCGTAGAAGCGCGCTCGGTCCTTACCCGTCCCCCGCGAGTAGCCTTCTGCAAGATTCGCGCCAATCGATCCCAGCGCTCGGTAGAGCTGATTGCTCAGCGCGACCGTCCTCCGATCCTGTGCCAAGGCTGTGACATCCTGCCATCCCATATCGCACGCAAACAGAGCCAGCCGATACGCTTCCATCCGCCAGAGTGAGTCTCCCGTGATTTCCTGCGGAACCTTCGATGCCCATTCCTCGAAACTGACTCTTGATTTCGAACTCCGCTCTTCCATCATCGTTCCCCCTTCCACGCAGCGCGTATCATGTATCACTTTCTAGACATCACGTTTCACGCATCAGGTTTCAGTCTTTCTGCCACGGATCATAGAAGACCTGGATCGGTTTGGCGACCCACCCCAGGTCCGGGGCCGGACTTCGTTCACCGGTGTCGATCCGGCGGTATTCACTGCCGTAGAACAAGAGAGGTCGGATCGGGTCGATGCCCCGGTGAAGCGACAAGACCAGCCCAATAACGATCCAGTGGTCGCCACCCTCGATCAAGTCCCACACCCGGCAGCTCAAAGCGGCGGCGCAGCCTTCGAGCCGCGGCCCGCCTTCCCACGGGACAAAGCGAAATGGCGGAGGGGTTTTCTCGCTCCAGGCGCCGGCGAAATAGGTCGAGAGCGCCTTCTGGTCTTCGCGCAGGATGTTGATCGAGAACGCCTTCGCCCGGGAAAGGATATCGCCCAGCAGCGCGCGCTTGTTGACGCAGGCCAGGACCAGAGTCGGTTCGAGGGACAGCGAAGCGACGGCGTTCGCCGTCATCCCATGGATTTCACCCTCCGATTCGGCTGCGATCACCGTGACGCCGGTGGCGAACAATCCGATCACCTCGCGGAAGAGCGTCTCACTGGCCTCCTTGCTCATGGGTCCCCCGTCCGTTCCAGGGCCTCTTGGTCATTCTGTGCGAGAAAAACCCGGATCTGATCCATATAGGGCGTCATGTCATGCGCCTTGAGCAGCGCGGCCGACATCCGCACCGGGTCGCCGAAGAAGTAGCGTTCATACAGCACCTGACGTGAGGCAAAGGCCGAAAGGGCCGTGTCCCAGGCCAGCCGGAAGATCGGGATGCGCTGATGGGCATCGGCCCGCGCCGATTGGTAGAACCGCTTGATCTCCTCGGCCAGGGGGCCGTTGACATCCGCCTCAGTCGGCGCAGCCACGAGCCCGCTCGCCCCGAGCTGCTGGATAATCTCGACCATGCGCGGGTACAACCGCGGGTAGAGATTGCGGGCGGCGTCCAACGGATCCCAGGCCGGGCGCATCACTCCGAACTCGTCGAACTCAGCCCCGTCCTCGGACGCCCGCAGGAACGCCTTCATGGTCTCGAGATTGATCCAAATCTCGGCGATCTTCTCTTGGACGTGCTGGAAAACTTCGATCCCGATCGTCTGCGACATCAACGCCGCCAACCCGAGCAGGAACTCGGTCTTGGCGGTGTTCTTGACCGCAACCTGGTGGGCCATGCTGACGATGGCCCCGGTGGCGGCGTAGGCCTGGTTGCAGGTCTCGACATCCCGGTAGAGGAAAACCCTGTCCCAAGGGACAAAGACGTCGTCAAACACAACGGCGGCGTCCATCTCTTCGAAGCGCGACCCCAGAGGGTGGTCATACCTCGATCGACCGTAGTCGACCGTCTCCCGGCATATGAATTTCAGCCCCGGCGTGTCGCAGGCCAGGGCCAGACCAAATGCATAGGGCGCGTCCTCAACCTGGTTCTTGAGCAGTGTCGAGGGGAAAACCATGATCTCATCGGCCATGGGCAGAGTCGCCAACATGCGCGCCCCGCGCAGGACGATGCCGGCGTCGGTCTCTTCCTTGACCCGGGCGGCCAGATACGGGTCGGCCTGTTCCGCCGTTCCCACCGCCCGGTTCGCTTGCGGTGTGATCAAGGTGTGCGTCAGACATAAATCATTCTCACGCATGTATGCATGGTATTTGCGGATGTTCTCGGCGAATCGCGGATCCTGGCGACCGAGGAATTCCGCTCCACCGGCATAGGCTGTAATGGCGCGGCTGAGGTAGTCCGGCGCGCGCCCCATCATCCCGTGATGGTGGGAGGCCCAGACTCGCATCATGCGAGTGACACTCTCCAGCTCCTCCCGGGAACGAGGGATCATGAACGCGCGCCCGACCCTGTCTCCAGAGGAAGGGGAGGGGAACAACATGACCTCGGGCTGCTCTAACTGAACGTCGTACAGCTCGGCCAGACTGTTAACCCCATTCTTGAAGGCAGGGTGGGTGGTGACGTCTTCGACCCGTTCGCCCCGATGCCAAAGCTCGGGGACGTGTTCGCGCAGCCTCTCCAGTACCTGCCGGCCCGATCGTGCACCCATCAATCCATCCCTCCTGTACCCAACCGCGGGATTTGATGATCGCCTGAAGCGACGTGGATCGTCGAGGTCTCCGTATAGAAGTCGAAGCTGTACCGGCCGCCTTCGCGGCCGATCCCGCTCATCTTGCTGCCGCCAAACGGGGTCCGCAAATCCCGGATATTGTGCGAGTTGATCCAGACCAGGCCGGACTCGATCGCCTCGGCGACACGCCGCCCCCGTTCGGGCTCCCCGGTCCAAACATAGGCCGCCAGGCCGAAGTGGACATCGTTGGCGATCCGAATGGCCTCGGCTTCATCCTCGAATGGGATCACAACCAGGACCGGCCCGAAGATCTCTTCCTGGGCCACACGCATATCGTTTGTCACCCCAGTGATCAGAGTCGGCCCGAAGTAGTTCCCCTCGGGGAAGGCCGAAGGGCGATCGCCGCCGACTTCGACAATCGCACCCTCACCCCTGGCGACATCCATGTAGTCGTGCACGCGCCGCCAGTGATCCGGATGGATCAAGGGGCCGACCTCGGTCATTGGATCGGCCGGTTCTCCAACCTTGATCCGGCGCACACGGTCCGCCAGCCGGCCGGTGAAATCCGTGAGAATGTCGGCCTGCACCAACAGACGCGAGCCGGCCGTGCAGCGTTCGCCGTTCAGCGAGTAGACCTGCCAGATGGCGCCATCGAGGGCTCTCTCGAGGTCGGCGTCGTTGAAGACGATCGTCGGGGACTTCCCTCCAAGTTCCATTGAGAAGCGCTTGAGCGTGGCGGCGCCGTTGCGGATGATCTCCTGGCCGGTCGAGGTTTCGCCGGTAAAAGAGATCAATTGCACATCGGGGTGGGCCACGAGGGGAGCGCCGGCCGTCTCGCCAAAGCCGTGCACGATGTTGAACACTCCGGCGGGCAGGTCGGCAGCCTGAACGATCTGGGCCAGCACGTCGGCGGAGAGCGGCGACCACTCGGCAGGTTTGAGCACGCACGTGTCGCCTCCCGCCAGGCAGGGGGCGACCTTCCACGTCTCGAGCATGAAGGGAGTGTTCCAGGGCGTGATCAGGCCGGCCACTCCGGCCGGTCGCCGCACCGTGTAGTTCTGAAACGATCCCACCGCGGAAAAGTTTTCGCCGCCGATCTCGAGAGCCATGTCGGCGAAGAAATGGAAGTTCTCGGCTGCGCGTGGAATGGCGCCCTTCTTGATCTGGCTCGCCGGTATGCCCGTGTCGGCGATCTCGACCTCGGCGATCTCGTCGGCGCGCCCTTCGATCAACTCACCGATACGGTGCAAGAACTTCGCCCTCTCGGCGGCGGTCATGCGTGGCCAAGGGCCGTTATCGAACGCCCGGCGGGCGGCACTGACGGCGCGATCGATATCCTCGGTCGACCCGGCGGCCACGTCTGTGATCGGACGATTGGTCGCCGGATTCAACGTCTCGAAGGTTTGGCCGTAAACGGCAGGGACGAAGTTGTTGTCGATGAAGTGACAGATCATGAATCCAGCCTACCCGATCACACGGTTCTCGAGCGCACCCAGATGGTCGATCTCCAGCCGCATCGTGTCCCCTGGGCGGACGTGGGAGATGCCACGCGGTGTCCCCGTCCAGATCATGTCGCCCGGCTCGAGGGTCATGATGGCTGAAATGAAAGCGATCAACTCGGGGATCGAGCGGATCATCGCCGAAGTATTCCCCTGCTGGCGGAGCTCTCCGTTGACGAAGGCTCTGAGCCCGAGATCATCCGCGTGGGGGATCTCATCCGGTGTCACCAGACAAGGCCCGACTGGGCCGAAGCTGTCATAACCCTTGGCCCGCACCGGAGGGCGATAGAAGTTGCCGACGAAATCGCGCACGGTCACATCGTTGGCGATCGTGTAGCCGGCGATCACGGAGTGGGCGCTGGAAGCGGGGACCGCTCGGCAACGTGTGCCGATGACCACGGCCAGTTCCACCTCGTAATGCAAGTACTCGACCCCGGGCGGATACACGACCGGCTCGCAGTGGCCGATGAGCGAACTGATCGGCTTGAGGAACAAGGCCGGCTCCTGCGGCGTTTGTACCGAAAGCTCTTCGGCGTGTTCGGCGTAGTTTAAGGCGAGGCCGATGATCTTGGTCGGGACGACCGGAGGCAGCCAGGTCACCTCACGGGCGGCATAGCGCTTCCCGTCCGCGCCGACCAGATGGCCGTCGTCGGCCAGTGTGCCGTGCTCGACTCGGCCGCCGACGGCGAAGCGCGCTCGCTTCATTCCGCCTTCTCGCCCACCGGCTCGGCCATCAGTGGCGCAAGGAATGACAGGATGGGCGTCACGATAGGCGGGTCGTCGGAAAGGATGATCGTGTAGTGGTTCACGCCCGGCAGGTCAACTTGATGCCCTTTCGGGATCCAGGCGACGAACGCCGCCGCTTCCCGAGGATCCAAGACGTGGGCACGATCGCCCAAGAGACCCAGCTCTGGACGGATGAAAACTGTCGGGCACTGCAGAGTGGGGAAGTGAACACACATGCTGTAGTAGAAATGGATGTCGAGATCGCGTTCGATGGCTTCGGCCGAAGCTTTATGGCGGACGCTCCCATCCGGCTGCACGGTCACATCGTCCCGCAAATACTGTTCCAGCGCGGCGTTCCACGGTCGGTAGTAGGGAACCGAGCGCATGGCCGACAGATAAACCTCCATCGACGGATACGCGCCCGCGAGTCGCCGCAAGCCAGGGCGCATGGCCCCCAGTACCTCCTCCTTCGGGTCAGCCCCTCCGTCAATAAGGACCAGAGCTTGAACTCGATCAGGGCGGATCGAGGCCAGGTAGACGCCGACGGTAGCACCAAAGGAGTGTCCGATGAGCCCGAAGCGCTCGATCCCGAGCCGGTCGGCCAGGGCCAGGATATCGCGAGTGTGATAGGAGAAGCCGTATCCTTCAGCGGGCTTGTCGCTCTCTCCACGCCCTCTTAGATCAATGGCAATCAGGCGGTACGTCGGAGAGAGCGCCGTTCCCAGTCCGTCGAATGTCCCTTTGTGTCCGGTGAGGCTTGGTAGACAGATCAGCGGGCCTCTCTCCCCAGGCCATTCACGGTAGCTGAGGTGAATGCCGCCCACCTCGACGAAGCCGTCCTGCGACGTCGGCACCTATTCCTCCAGCAATCCGTAAGACATCATGACTTCCCGCAACCTGGCCAGGTTCTCGGCCGAAAGGGGCGCAAGGGGCAAGCGGACCTCGGGATCGATCTTGCCCATCAGGCCCAGGGCGGTCTTCGCCGGAACCGGGTTGATCTCGAAGAACATGGCCTCATTCAGCGGCATCAACTCGTAGTGGAGGTCGCGCGCCTCTTTCCACAACCCGGCGGCGTAGAGATCATACAGCCGGGCGACAGGCGAGGGGAGGACGTTGGCCGTTGCGCTGACGTACCCGGCCCCACCGATCGCCAGGACCGGGAAGCAGAGCAGCTCGATCCCGGAGAAGACCAGGAAGTCCGTGCCCAGGCGGCCGAGCAACCGGGTGATGTGAGAGAAATCCGGATTGGCCTCCTTGATGCCGACGATGTTCGGGCAGGCCTGACGCAAGCGGGCGACGGTTTCGATCTCGAGGTTGACGGCCGTCCTGCCAGGGATGTTGTAGAGGATGACCGGCAATTCGACCTGATCGGCGATATCTTTGAAATGCCGGAACAACCCTTCCTGACTGGGCCGCACATAGTATGGGACGACGAGCAAGACGGCGTCGGCGCCGATGCGCTGTGCAAAGCGCGACAGGTGAAGGCTCTCGTCGTGATTGCTCGATCCTGTCCCGGCCAGGAATGGAACGCGGCCGCCATTGGCTTCAATCGCGACCTGGATCACCCGCTCCCTCTCCTGCGTGGAGAGAGAGGCAGGTTCTCCGGTCGTTCCGGTCACGGACAGGCCGTGGCTGCCGCTGGCGATCTGCCACTCCACAAGCCCGGCCAGACCATCTTCGTCAAGCTGGCCGTCCCGGAAGGGTGTCACCAGAGGCACAATCGATCCCTGCAGATTATTCACATCGGGACAATTCTAATCCACATTGGAGGGTCCACTCGCCGCTGAGGCAGGTTTCTGCAGTTTGAATCGTCATACGCCCATGATTCTTTCGGCATATGGCCGATGATATACTCCGCAAGTCGTCGTCTTCCGCTGAAGCCATGACGCGGCGCCTATCCGGGAACTGTGAGAAGCGTGCCGGCGCCGATTCTCCCGATCTGGGTTCGAGTTTGCAGTTATCTCGTCCCGCAATCCAGGATGGGGTGTCCGAGGTACACAGGCTAACGGCGCGCCCACGCGCCGGAATTGCGTCCCCTCGATATGGGCGAATTGACGGCGCCGGCCGGGTCCGTCATGACGGATGGAGGGTATGACCCGTGAGAGAGGCTGTGATCGTACAGGCTGTGCGCACACCGATCGGGAGCCACGGAGGCGCCCTCAAGGACGTGCGTCCGGATGACATGGCGGCGATTGCGATTGCCGAGGTGGTGAAGCGCGCCGGCATCGATCCAGGGACGATTGAAGAGGTCTACTTCGGCTGCGCCAACCAGGCCGGGGAAGACAACCGAAATGTGGCGCGCATGGCCCTGTTGTTGGCCGGACTGCCGACTTCGGTGGCGGGTGTGACGTTCAATCGGTTGTGTGCCTCGGGACTGGCGGCGATCAACGCCGCCGCCCGGGCGATCAAGCTCGGCGAGGGCGATGTGTTCGTGGCTGGCGGTGTGGAATCAATGTCGCGTGCCCCATGGGCGGTCCCAAAGACCGAGCGCGCTTTCGCCTGGGGCAATGTCACGATGTGGGACACGACGCTAGGCTGGCGCTTTCCGAACCCGGAGTTGAAAGACACTTTCGGGAATGACTCGATGGGTGAGACCGCTGAGAATATCTTCGACGAACACCCGATCTCACGCGAAGAACAAGATGCATTCTCTCTGCAGAGTCATTTGCGGGCGGTCGAGGCGACTAAGTCTGGCCGTTTTGCGGAGGAGATCGTCCCGGTGGTGTTACCTCAACGGAAGGGGGATCCTATCGTGATCGACACGGACGAGCGGCCTCGAAAGGACACCTCATTGGAGGCACTTGCTCGATTGAAACCTTCGTTCCGAGAGAACGGGACCGTCACCGCGGGCAATTCCTCGGGCATCAACGATGGGGCGGCGGCTGTGTTGGTCATGGCGGCGGAGAAGGCTGCGGACTTGGGCCTCAAGCCCTGGGTGCGTGTGGTTGCGTCGGCCGCCGCCGGAGTTCAGCCGCGCACGATGGGCTATGGACCCATCCCGGCAACGCGCAAAGCCCTCGAGCGGGCCGGTCTAAGAATGAACGACATCGGATTGGTCGAGCTCAACGAAGCCTTTGCCATCCAGGCATTGGCGGTCATGCGCGAGCTAGGCATGCGGGAGGAGATCACCAACGTGAATGGCGGGGCCGTGGCGCTCGGGCATCCTCTCGGCTGCAGCGGGGCGCGCATCGTCTGCACGTTGGTCCATGAGATGCGTCGACGCGCTCCGTCGGAGGCCCGGCCGTACTACGGCCTGGCAACTCTTTGCGTCGGCGTCGGTCAAGGGGAGGCCACTATCTTCGAGTGGGTAGGGGATTGAAGCAAGCCTTTCGTTCGTGAAGCCGCCTGAGATTGGCCCGACGACGGCCAGGTGTTCGCGGGTCGATCGACCAGAGACCGTGTCACCAATCGCACGCCACCAAACTCTCATTGGATTGCAGCGATCCTTCAACTCGATTCTCGTCGCCGCAATCCTGGGCGCCGAAGCTGCATCAGAATGGGGCATGCTCTCTCGGCGAGACCTGCGTGGAACCGGAACGATGGGCTCCTCTTTGAGCGGGGCGCTCGAGCGTGGTTCCGTTGGGAGGCTGTGGGAGTAGAATCGATTTCTTGTCTGGGGCGGCTGTATTGCCTCGTTTAGCTTCTCCGTCCTGAGGTCCAATGGGTGGGTGGGACTTCTCAATCCTCTGGCATGCCGGCCAAGCGGTCCTCGCCGGCCAGAATCCCTATTGCGTACTCTTCTTCTACTATCCACTGCCGTTTGCTTATGCTCTCGTGGTTTTCGCGGTTCTACCCGAACAGGTGAGTTTTTGGACCTGGGTCGCAGTGAACGTGGCGCTTCTGATCGTCGTTTTCCGAAGACGCTTCTGGCATTGGCTTCTCTTTGTCCCAGTGTTACATATGCTTTCATCGGGTAACTTCGACCTGTTATGGTGGACCATGGAACGCGGGGTGGGCCGCCACTGGCGGGGGGCATTCTTAGGTGCGTTGTTGACCCTGAAGCCCCAGGCCGCTTTCCTCTTGCTCCCCTGGCATTTGTACGATTGGTTGCGGCACGATAGGTCAGTCCTGGTCCGCTGGGCCATCCTCACGATTCTGCTTTGGGCGACCCCGCTACTCTGGCAGCCAAACTGGGTTATGGATTGGATCAGTGTGGTTCCGAGACTGACGCAGTTCACATTTAGCAACTCACCGGGCCTGTTCAGCCTGCTCAAGGCCTGGCCACAACTGCGGATTCCGGTAGCCATGGGTGCTCTAGCGGTCTTCGTCTGGGGGATACGGCAATCAAAAGAGATCGCCCGTGCCGGTGCGGTGCTCGCTTCCCCGATTGGCTTGTTCTACCAGACGCTGGCCTTACTCGCGTGCGCACCTGCGTGGCTCTTGGTGCCTGTAAGCATCATTGCCGCGGCCTTGACTGTGGCAACTCAAACGTTCATTCCGTTCACGCTGATCCCGCTTGCAGTATTGGCCTGGCATCTACGCGCACGGCGGGTACACCGGACGGTTGTGCCCACCTGAGACCAACCAGAGGCCAGCTCCGGTTGACTGCTTGTCACAATGTCGCCTGACGAGGAACATTGAGTGGCTGCCGTTCATGGGCGTGATTCTTCCGCCTTAAGTAGGACTGTTCTTTGTCACGATCAAGCCTCAAAGGGGCCTCGCCCTGCTTGTCCCCATATGTCTTACTCCACGCCTGGCTGGGAGCGTTAGCATCGGTTCTTCCGTCGACCACGGTGACCGTTGCAGCCGTCCCAGGGTTGTGGATTCTCGTCGCCATACGGGCTGGGAGCGGGGGACTCTAATGCATGGCGGCCAATTCCTCTCGCCAGTCGGGAAGCGAATCACCGGCTATGCAGACCTAACCGGATGAGCTCACAGGCAGAGCAAGAGGCCAGCCGAAGGTGGACTCCATAGGGGGATGACAAGTCGAGGGGTTTGGGGCAGACCGACGGAGAGCTTGTCTGGAGGTACCCACGCCCGCGTGGGGAGCGATTCCCACCGGCCTCTCCCGCGGAGCGGTAGGTTGTCCCTCGGCGGGTGGCTGGCGACCTGATCGAGGAAGGGCGCAATCGGCGTTCCACATTCCCGTTCCGTAACTCAGCCCTCCAGCCTTCCAGCGCCTTTTCCGTCGCTCTCGGCGCGCAGTGCGCGCAGGAAGGCCAGAACGCCGGCGGCCATGACCTGGCCTTGTCCCATGGCCCGATCGGCCAGATTCCGGGCGCGTTCCAGCCTGATCTCCGGCTCGTGCCGTGTAAGCTGATAGAGTTCAACCAGCACCCCGTGTGTACTCTCAGGATGGATGAAGGCGATCAACTTGCCGCCGGTCCCGACCTCCGGCTCGTTGTTGACGAGACGCACCCCCAGCTCCTGCAGGCGGTCGATGTATCCGAAGAGATCGTCCACCTCGAAGCAGATGTGATGGATCCCCGGGCCGCGATGGCCCAGGAACCGGGCTACGCTGCTGTCGGGGGAGGTCGGCTTGACGAGCTCGACTTCCGAGTCGCCGGTAGGGAGAAAGGCGACGATTGACTCCTGGCTGGGGACATCTTCTACATGCGTGACCTGAAGCCCGAGGCCGTCGCGCCAGAACCCCAGGGCTGCGTCGATGTCATCGACGACGATGGCCACGTGATTGATGCGTTGGACTGTCGCCATGATCGACCTCAATGGGTTGTGATCGCTCGCCCGGGGTGCACGGAGTTGCTAAAGGGTCGCAGGAGCGCGGTATTCACCCCAGACCTGTCGGAGCCGGTTGCAGATCTCTCCTAATGTTACATCGCCTTCCACGGCCTCGATCAGAAGCGGCATCAGATTTCCCTGGCCGGCGGCCGTCTCTTCCAACCTGACCAGAATGGCCTGAACGGCGGCCTCATCGCGCCGACGGCGCAGATCCGCCAGCCGCTGCCGTTGTATGTGTTCGATGGTCGGATCCACTTTGAGCAATTCCAAATGCGGCGTGTTCTGCGTGCCAAAGGCATTCACGCCGACAACGATCGTGTCGCCTCGCTCGATGGACTGCTGTGCCTGATAGGCCGACTCCTGGATCTCGCGCTGGATGTATCCGGCCTCGATCGCGGCCAGGGCTCCCCCCATGGCTTCGATCTTGTCCAGATAGGCGGTGGCCCGCCGCTCAATCTCGTCGGTCAGATGTTCCACCACGTACGATCCGGCCAGGGGGTCAACCGTGTCACCCACGCCCGACTCGAAGGCAATCACTTGTTGGGTGCGCAAGGCAACCCTGACCGCGTGCTCGGATGGCAGGGCAAGCGCCTCGTCCATGCTGTTGGTATGCAGTGACTGAGTGCCTCCCAGGACCGCGGCCAGCGCCTGGAGAGTGACCCGGACAACGTTGTTCTCCGGCTGCTGGGCGGTAAGGGTCGAGCCCGCCGTCTGCGCGTGAAAGCGGAGCTTCCACGAGTCGGGGTCGGCGGCGCCGAAGCGATCCCGCATCAGTCGGGCCCACATCCTCCGGGCGGCGCGGAATTTGGCGACTTCCTCGAGGAAGAGGTTGTGGGCATTGAAGAAGAATGCCACCTGAGGGGCGAAATCATCGACGGCCAAGCCGGCTTGGATGGCCGCCCGGACGTAGGCCATGGCGTTGGCCAAGGTGAAGGCCACCTCCTGCACGGCGCTTGAACCGGCCTCGCGGATGTGGTAGCCCGAGATCGAGATTGTGTTCCAGCGGGGTGCGTTCACCCGGCAGAAGCTGAACACATCCGTGATCAGACGCATGGCTGCCGCGGGAGGGAAGATATATGTGCCGCGTGCGATGTATTCCTTGAGGATATCGTTCTGGACTGTCCCGCGCAGCCGGTTGAGGTCGGCGCCCTGGCGCCTGGCCACGGCGAAGTACATCGCCAGCAGGATTGCCGCCGGGGCATTGATCGTCATGCTCGTTGAAACCTGGTCGAGCGGAATGTTCTCGAACAGACGGGCCATGTCGTCGAGGCTTGAAATGGAAACCCCGACCTTGCCGATCTCGCCGGAAGCGATGGGGTTGTCGGCGTCGTAGCCAATCTGTGTTGGCAGATCGAAGGCGACCGACAAACCACCCTGCCCCTGTTCGAGCAGATAACGGAAGCGACGGTTTGTCTCTTCGGCGGTCGCATATCCGGCATATTGGCGCATGGTCCATAGGCGGCCGCGATACATCGTCGGATGCACCCCACGCGTCAGAGGATATTCCCCGGGGAAGCCCAATTGCTCGAGGTAGTCAGGATCAGGATCGCCCGGCAGGTAGAGCCGATCCAACGGGATCCCCGAAGACGTGACAAAAGGAGCCCGCCGTTCAGGGAAGCGCTCGATCATCGGCAAGACGGATTCTTCTTCCCACGTATGAAAGGCCTGATGGAGGCGTTCGGTCACGGTCTTCCCTCCGGAGCCGGGGAAATCGTTGCATCATGGACTGCAAGATCCTCGGCCTGGATGCGGGGTTGTCCTGTGAAATTGGCGAATGTCGCGTCGACGAACGGCAGCTCCAATGCCTTGCGCAAACGTTCAAAAAGTGCCGGGTAGCTCTCGGGGAGGCGGCGCTCCCAATCCAGCGCAAGCCTGCCGGAGCACTCAATGACGGCCGGGAGAGAGCCCCCCTCGATCTCAACGAAGCACCCGAAGGGCAACTCGTCGAGCATGACGTGCGTCGGATCGAGGGCGAAAACCTCCCGGTATTTCTCATAGGAGAATGCGCGCTCAAAGCCAAGGGCTTCAAGAAAGCTGCCGGCGGCGGTGAAGTCGCCGGCCTCGAATTCAATCTCTTGCCTGATTTCTGGGACGGGACCAGGGAGTTTGTACGTAAGAAAGACGGCGCGATCTTGCCTGAGCCGGAGGACGGCGCCCGCCCGTCTGAGGCGCCGGTCCGGGGTGTCGAAGCGGATGTTTCGTTCCAGGACGCGAGGCGCCAGCATGCGGGCGCCGAGGGCAAGTAGTCGCCGGCGCACACCGGCCAGGTGGCGCAGGTAGAACTTGGCCTCGATCTCGGCCTCAG
>Ga0209002_10002622_pt1 | contig 14432 bp, 15 predicted proteins | sample Rifsed16ft2_FD_184010 | JGI IMG/M metagenome (GOLD analysis project Ga0209002, IMG submission 184010) | Soil microbial communities from Rifle, Colorado, USA - sediment 16ft 2 (version 2) | ecosystem: Environmental > Terrestrial > Deep subsurface > Rock core/Sediment | place: Rifle, Colorado...
GGGGACCTTGTCCTTCACCTCCGCCTTCGGAACCTCTTGCAGCGGTGTGTTGCACACGGAACATCGGGAGAGTGCGCCCTCGGGCTCGATGTTGAACGCACGCATGACCTGAATGAGCTGCTCGTCGAGGTTGTCACTCGCCACATACAGCGCGCCCGCCACGCGACCCGCGAGCTCCCGATCCCGAGTCAGCAGGATCCGGTCCTCCTCGCGGCCCTTTTCGATAAGGTCGTTGTCCTCGAGGGGTCCCGGATACGCGACGTCGTACCCGAGGAACCGGAGCCACTTCGCGAGCGTCCCAAGCATGTGGTCGCAGAGGAACTTCACGGCCATGGCCTCGAGAGGGCGTCGACGAGAACACGAATCGCCTTCTGCTTCGCGCGCCGGAACCGCGGATTCCAAAACCCAGGATTCCACCCGTTGCCACCGAGTTCGTCGGAGACGACCATGAGGCTCCCCGCGCGGTACGCTCGATGGCGGGCGACGGCGTAGATTGCGGAGGCCTCCATGTCGACAGCGACGACGCCTCGCCTCGCAAGGTCGCGTGCCCTCTTGAGTGATTCCCGGTACGGTGCGTCCGTTGTCCACACACCGCCTTCCTTGAACGGAAGCCCGTGCCTCTTGCAGGCCCCGCTGAGCGCGCGAAGGATGGCGGGACTGGGTCGCGGTCTTCGGGGCGCGCCGTAGTGCCGGGAGGTCCCCTCGTCCGGGTACGCGAACGTCGGGACGACAAAGCTGCCGATTGGCGTGTCCTTGCGAAGGGATCCGCACGCACCGAACGTGATGAAATCCCGAACCCCCCGCACGCCCATCTCTTCGACGACGATTCCAGCAGCGGGCCCGCCGATTTGGGACCGGCCCACGAAGACGCGCCGCTGTCCTGCGCGGCCGACGCATTGCCATTGGTTCCACGAGGCTCGCTTCCCGTGGATTGCCCGCCGAAACGTCTCAAAATCCGTGCTCCCAAAGACGATGACGCCGCGGCTCGGGAGGCGGTACTCGGAAGGCGGGACCTTCAGGTTCGTCCGAAGGTAGTGCAGGAAGGATTCGGGCGTGACAATGTCGTCCGACGGCCTCAATGGACCACCGCGTACTCGAGCAGCACGCCGTCCCCGAGCGGCGTCGACCGCTTGAGTTCAAGCCGAATCGCATCCTCGACACGGCCCACCCCTTGGCCGCCGACGAGGGTCGGCGCAGAATGCCCGCCAAGGGCGAAGCTCCCGACAAACACGAGGAGTTCGTCCGCGAGGCCATGGCGCAGGAACGACCAGTTCACCGTGCTCCCGCCCTCGACGAGGAGCCGCTTCACGCCCCGCTCGTGGAGGATCTCGAGGAGCTTCGGGAGGTCGACCTCGTCCTCTCCGCATCGCACGACCTCCGCGTTCGCGAACGTCTTCGTGCAGTCCACGTTCGTCGCGACAAGGGTCGGCGCGGTGCCGTCGAAGATCGCGGAGGACTCGGGGCTCGAGCCGTTCGAGTCGAGGACGACACGCAAGGGCTTCCTTCCCTTCGCGCGCTCCCCTTTTACGATGAGCTTGGGGTCGTCCATGAGGACGGTGCCGACCCCGACGAGGATCGCGTCGCACGACGCCCGTGATTCGTGGAGCCGCCGGAGGTCCTCGTCGTTCGAAATCCGGACCCCCGTCCGGTCCTGAAGCGCGATTTTCCCGTCGACGGACATCGCCGCGTTCACAATCACATGAGGCCGTCGCACGGTTCGAGGAACGGAGCGGGCCTAATGAAGGCTTGCCGCGAGGTTCATGGCAGGCGTTACGATGGCGGGCCCATGGCTCCGCTGAAGGCGACGATCGAGATGCGCACGCCGGAAAAGTTCGACGCGACGGGTTACATGGGGTCCCGAGTCCTCATCCATGACCCGAAGGAAGGCGAGCCGCGGCAAGGCCCGGGCCCGATGGAGCTCATGCTCCTCGGCGTTGGCGGGTGCACCGCTGTCGACATCGTCGACATCCTGAGGAAACAGCGGGAGTCCATCGACGCGTTCCGAATCGAGATCGAGGCAGAGCGTGCGCCGAAGCCCCCGCGCGTGTTCACGAAAATACGCATGACCTACGTCCTGCGCGGCCCGCGGAAGGAGGCGAACGTGAAGCGCGCGATTGACCTGTCTATGGAGAAATACTGCTCCGCGAGCATCATGCTGAAACGCGGCGGAGTCGCGATTGTGACCTCGTACCGCATCGAAAAGTGATGCGGTGGTATCAAGCCCGAGAGCGTAATGACATCCCTTTAAGTATTGGACTGGGGGTTGCGACTCGCCCATGAATGGGATCCAGATTTACGAGCTCAAGCGGATGGACTTGCGCGGGGCCACGGTCATCGATGGGTTCCCGAGCGTCGGCCTCGTGTCCAGCATCGTCGCGAACTACCTCATCAACGCGCTGAGCCTCACGCAGATCGGCATCATGGATTCCGTGTACTTCCCGACCGTGTCCCTCGTTCGGGACGGCCAGCCGATGAACCCCGTGCGGATCTATGGCGGGCCGAAGCAGGAGGGCCGGGACCAGATCGTCGTGTTCATCTCCGAGTTCCAGCCCCCGCCGAACATGATCAAAGGCATCGCCTCGACGGTCCTTGACTGGACGCAGGACCAGCGGTGCAACCTCCTCGTGTGCCCGGAGGGTCTCATCGTGGACCAGTCGGCGCCGGAGGAGGACCGCCAGACGGAGGTCTACGGGATCGGCTCGACGGACAAGGCGATGGATCTCCTCCGAAAGAACTCCGTGACCCTCTTCGAGGAAGGCGTCATCACGGGCGTGGCGGGCGTGTTGCTCAACGAGGGCCGCCGCAGGGACTTCGATGTGATCACGTTGCTCAGTGAGGCTCATCCGGACTACCCGGACGCACGCGCGGCCGCGCGCGTGATCGAGGTCATCGACAAGCTCCTCCTCCACACGGAGCTCGACGCGCGCCCGCTGTACGAGGAGGCGGAGCGGATCGAGATGCAGCTCAAGACGATCCAGCACCAGGCGGATGCGGTGAAGAAGCCGGGCACCCCCGTCCGGCCGAGCATGTACGGGTAAGTACAATGGACCCGTCCAGCCCGCGTAGTATTGGCTGAGGGAAGCGACCGTTACCTTCACGGTGGCCGACTGCGTTCTGCCGCACATGGGCAAATTGAAGGATTCTGGCGTGCCCCGCTTCCGTCAACGAGCTTGCCCACGCGACCACACACCCCTCGTCGCCGAGAAGGTGGCGGTGAGGGGCCCGGACGTGACGATTGACAAGTGCCCCATGTGCGCCGGTGTCTTCTTGGACAAGAACGAACTTCTGCGAATCAGCGGTGACTTCCAGCTGAACAGATATCTTCGCGACAAGGTCGCCCTCGATTCGGATTCGCAGCTCGTGTGCCCGCATTGTGGGGGCATCATGGACCTCGAGCACATTGCAGGCGTCGGAGTGGAGGTCTGCCTCACATGCTTCGGCTTGTGGCTGGATGGGGGCGAGCTCGCGGCGCTCAAGGACAGAGAGAATTCCGCGCCGATTCCGCTTACCCCGAAGAAGCATGAGGAGATTGCGCGCGCGGAGGAGGCGACGAGGGGCCGGAGAGGAAGGTCACAGAATCCGTTCGCCCGTTTCGACCGCGTTCTCGGGGAGTTTGCCCGGCGCTATCTGTGACTGCCGCCCGGGGCGAAGTATTTCTTACATCCCAGCGAGAGGTGGAGTGCCGACCTCACCTCGCTGCTACTCGACCCGGAATTGTTGTCATGCGGCGGAGGTTTCCATCCGACACAACGTGAAACCTCGTACCAAGGAACGAGCCGAGGAGCCACATCATCGTCCGTGTGTGCTCTGTGACCTCCCGCACAAGGAATTCCGATGGGCCTGAGGCCATGGCGGCGTAGACAAGTACTTGGTCCGCCGCGCGCGGGTCGATGGTCGCGCCGCTCTCGATATCATTGAGGAGCCCGAGCGCGGCTTTCTCGCCTACTTTCTCCGCACGCTTCCCCTTTTCCGCCAGCGCGCTCGCGCCGAGGATTGTCTCCGAGGTCTCGGCCCATAGCACGATTGCCCCTCCAGGGCCCACGGCGCGATCCGGGCCCAGAGTTTCATCGTGAACCCGGACCGCCGTGTAGCGGGAGAGTTGCTGGAGCGCGCCGGATTTCATCCGCTTCACGACATCCTCGGAGAGGTTCGATGCATGGGCTCGCCCGGCGATCCGCTCAATGTCTCCGCGCTTCGGAAGGACGAGGGTCCTCCACTCGCGCACACGCTCAATTTCGACACGAACGAGCCCGCCGCCGCGAGGATAGTATCCCCGCATCGCGACCTCGATGTTCGCCCGCGCGCCCATCTTTCGTAATAGCCCTAGAAACACGTGGCCGAAGTAGTCGAGCGGTGGGGCCCATGGAACATCCGTTCCGCCTCGGATCGCGAGCGTGACATCGCCCGCCATGAACGCCGCGGGCAGGCAGGCTTGGAGGACGAGCGTGATCGAGCCCGCCGTGCCGACGTCGAACGAGAACGACCCGCCATGGAGCCGACCAGGGCGGAACTCGAGCGACTGCGAGCCGACGGCAAGGCCCTCCGTGGCCGCATCGCACAGCTTCGCGACCGCCTGAACGGCCGTGACGTGCTGGGCTGCGAGCCCGGGATTCTTCCGCTTCGCGCGGATGTTCGTGATTCGCACGGGCGTGGCGGTGATCGCGGACAGCGCAACCGCCATCCGAAGGATCTGGCCCCCACCCTCGCCGTAGGACCCGTCGATCTCGAGGCCGCTCACGGGCTCGGGGATGGCGCGGCGGCCACGTGAACCCTCTCCTCCCGCCTTCGGCGGATCCACTTCTCGAACTCGACCGCGAAGAACACGGAGCTCGCGATGAGGGTCGCGACGAGGAACTCGTCCCAGGGCAAGGCGCGGGTCCGGAACGGAACCTGCAGGAACGGGACGAAGATTACGGCGAGCTGGAGGAACACGGTCAGCGCCACGGCTCCGATGAGGTAGCGGTTCTTGAAGAAGCCCGCCGTGAACACGGACTCCCGCGACACGCGGATTGCGAGGACGTGGAACACTTGGAACATCGCGACCGTGTAGAACACGAGGGTTCTGGCGTGTTCGAGCTCCCGCTGCGGCGGGTACGCCCACAGGTAGATCCCCAGGGAGCCGATTGCCATGAGGGTGCCGACCCACGCGATGTGGAATGCGATGCCGCCCGCGAGGATCCCCTCCTTCGGGTTCCGCGGCTTCCGTACCATGAGCCCGCGTTCCTTCGGCTCCACGCCGAGCGCGAGAGCGGGGAAGCCGTCCGTGATCAGGTTGATCCACAGGAGCTGGATCGGCAGGAGCGGGAGGTCCAGGAGGAACGCGGACGCGATGAAGATGACGAGGACCTCGCCAGAGTTCGTGCTGAGGAGGTATCGGACGAACTTGCGGATGTTCTCGTAAATCCCGCGGCCCTCCTCGACTGCGGCGACGATTGACGCAAAGTTGTCGTCCGTGAGGACCATGTCGCAGGCCTCCTTCGCGACGTCCGTCCCTGTGATCCCCATCGCGATCCCGAGGTCCGCACGCTTGAGGGCGGGCGCATCGTTCACGCCGTCCCCCGTCATCGCGACGATGTGCCCGCGGGCCCGCCACGCGTCGACGATTCGGAGCTTGTGCTCCGGGGATACGCGCGCATACACGCGGGTGCGCTCGACCCGCTGCCGCAGCTCGTCGTCAGAGATCTCGTCGAGCTCCTCGCCTGTGAGGGCGAGGTCGCCCTTCTGGAGGATTTCCATCTCCCGCGCCACCGCCATCGCGGTGAGCTTGTGGTCCCCCGTGATCATGGCGATCTGAATCCCCGCCATCTTCGCGAGACGGATCGCCTCGATCGCGTCCTTCCGTGGCGCGTCCATCATCCCCGCGAGACCAAGGAACACGAGCCCCGTTTCGAGAGCCTCTTCCTTCGCGTCCGGTTGCTCCCGCGTCTCCTTGTACGCGAGCGCAAGCACGCGCAGGGCCCGCGTCGCCATCTCTTGGTTGCTGAACGCGATCTGGCGCCGCGTGTATTCGTCGAGCGGCTGGGTAGTGCCGTCGAGGAGGATCCGATCGCATCCCGCGAGGACTCGTTCCGGCGCGCCCTTCACGAAGACGACGTGGAACCCCGCCCGCGGTTCTCCGTGGACGGCGTGGACCGTGGACATTTTCTTCCGCTCGGACGAGAACCCAAGTTCCGTGACCCGCGGCATCGCGGCCTCGAGGTCCTCCTTCCTCAGGCCCGCGCGCATCCCCGCGACGACGAGTGCGACTTCCGTCGCGTCCCCCACGACGGAGTGGGACGAGTCCTTCACCCGTACGACGGCATCGTTGCACAGCATCGCGCACCGCAGGGCCATTGCGAGCTCGGGATGCTCCGCGAGGTCGATGTCCACCCCTCCCAGTCTGATCTCGCCCCGCGGGTCGAAGCCGTCCCCGTCGATTTCGTACTCCTTTCCGCCCGCCAGGACGGTCCGCACGTTCATCTCCCCCTTCGTGAGCGTTCCCGTCTTGTCGGAGCAGATTACGGACGCCGCGCCGAGGGCCTCGACGGCGGGGAGCTTGCGGATCAGCGCATTCCGCCGCACCATCCGTTGCAGGCCTAACGCGAGGCTGATCGTCACGACGGCGGGGAGGCCCTCCGGGATCGCGGCCACGGACAGGCTGACCGCCGTGAGGAAGAGGGTCTCGATCTCTCCGGGCTTCCGGAGGAGCCCGAAGACAAACACGAACGCGCTGATTGCGAGGATGACGACCCCAAGCTGCCTGCCGAGGCGATTGAGCTGCTTCTGGAGCGGGGTTTCCGCGCTCGTCTCCTGCTGGACGAGTCCCGCAATCTTCCCGAGCTCGGTTGACATCCCCGTGCCGATCACGACCGCCTTCCCCCGGCCCGAGTCGATCAGAGTCGCCGCAAACACCAGGTTCCGCCGGTCCGCGAGGAACGTCTTCGCCGGGAGCGGCGCCGTCGTCTTCGACACGGGTACGGACTCCCCCGTGAGGGACGCTTCGTTCGCCCGGAGGTTCACGGACTCGATAAGCCGGCCATCGGCGGGCACCTTCTCCCCCGTCGTGAGGACGACGATGTCCCCGGGCACGACCTCCTGGGCGGGGATGAAGACGGATTCGCCGCCCCGGATTACGTGGGCCTTCGGCGCGGCGAGGCTCCGCAGGGCCTCAAGCGATTTCTCCGCGCGGTACTCCTGGACGAACCCGAGAATCGAGTTCAGGATCACGATTACGCCGATCAGCGCTGCGTCGTAGAGTTCCTCGACCTGACCCTTCAGAACGCCGAGGGCGCCAGAGATGAACGCCGCGATGATGAGGACGACGACGAGGACGTTGAGGAACTGCGACAGGAAGATCTTCCAAGGCGAGATTTTCGCGAGCTGCTGGAGCTCGTTCGGGCCGTACTGGGCGAGCCGCCGCTTCGCCTCGTCCGGGAGGAGGCCCGGCGCTGACGTCTCGAGCCGCTTGAGGCCCTCCTCGACGGAGAGCGCATGCCAGTCGTCCGCCACGGAGAGGCGCTATCCCCCGATTCTATAAAATGGCTCCGTGGGAATCCCCCGCGCAAGGGGCGGCGGTGAGCGTTGTCACCGCACGAGCGGGTACATGATGTCCGCGAGCCACTGTTCCTTCCGCATTGTCGTCACGGGTCCATGGCCCGGAAAAACGCGCGTGTCCGCCGGGACTTCGCGGTACAGGCGGCGAAGGCTCGCCGTGATCTTCGCGGGGCTTCCGCCTTGAACGTCCGTCCGCCCGGCGGTCCCCGCCATGATCGTGTCGCCGGAGAACAGGATGCCCTCGGTCGGCACGTAGAACACCGCGGACCCCTCCGAGTGGCCCGGCGCGTGCTTCGTGACGATCGCCGTGGACCCGAGCTTGATCTCGGAGCCCTCCTTCAGCATCACGTCCGGCTTCACGGGCGGGGTCGGCGTCTCGAAGTAGGGCCGGGCGTCCTTCGCGTTCCTCTCAAGGCGGAACGCGTCGACCTCGTGAATCGCGAGCTTCGCGCCCGTCGCCAATTTCAGCGGCGCGTCGTCCGCCGTGTGGTCCGCGTGACCGTGCGTGTTGAGGATGTACGTGACCTTCGCGCCCGCGAGGGTGAGGGCTCTCAGGACTCGCTTTGACGCGAGGCCCGGGTCGACGATCGCCGCCTCGAGGCTCCCCTCGTCCACGACGAGGTACGCGTTGTTCCCGAGTGGCGGGATGGAAAACTTCGTGACCCGCATCGAGGCCGAGGAATCGGGTGCGGGTCATAAACCTGCCGTCACGCGGGCGCTGTAATTGACGAAGAACCGAACGCTTTTTCCCGTTCCGCCGCTTGCCCTCGCGGGGCAGCGGGAGCATGGCGCGTCAGAGCTCAGCGGCGGCGTTCTCGAAGGTTGCGAAGGACATCCTCCAGCGGCGATGGGCGTTCCATCCCACAATGGCGACGAGCGCCGGCCTCCATCAGTTCGACGGCCGATTGCCGAACTACTCCCCGCCCGCGCTCAAGAGACGGAAGGCCGAGATCCGAAGGCACCTCCGTGCGATCGATCTCCTCGCGCAACAGGAGCTGCCTGCGGCGCTCCGGCTCGAGGTCGGCGTCCTGCGGGGCATGCTCCTGATGGAGCGGTTCAAACTCGAGGCCCAGCGGGAGCCGCAGACGCTTCCGTCCTACTTCCTGTTCCGCCTCAGCATCGTGAACTACCTTCTCCGGAACTACGCGCCCCTCGACCGTCGGCTCCGTGCGGTCGCGCGGTTGCAGTCCCAGGTCCCGCGGTACCTGCAGCAGTTCCGGGCGACCGTCGATCGCCGCCTCGCGGACACGCACTACGAGATGGGGGAGATGGCGGCCCGCGGGATGCTCGATGCGTACGAGCGGGAGCTGCCCGAGCACCTCGCGAAGGTCTCGGCGGGCACGCGGCGCCTCGTCGAGCGGACGAACCAGGCGGCGATCAACGAACTCAAGGTCCTCGTCCACGAGCTCGAGTCGAAGTTCAAGCCCCGGATTAAGCCGGACTTCGCGCTCGGCACGCGGAAGTATGAGTGGATGATCCGCGCGGAGCACCTTGCACCAGTCCCGATCGACCGGCTCCTCCAGGTCGGCATGGCGGACCTGAATGCGAACAAGGCGCAGTTCCTTGAGACCGCCGCGAAGATCGACGCGTCGAAAACGCCGAATCAGGTCATCGAGAACATCTCGAAGGACCACCCGAAGGCGGAGACGTTGATCGACGACACCCGCGAAATGCTCGAGGAGATCCGCGAGTACCTGATCGACCACGACGTCGTCTCGGTCCCCTCCGAGGAGCGGGCGCGGGTGATCGAGACCCCGCGGTTCTACCGGTTCGCGACCGCTGCGATGAACTCCCCCGGGAGCTTCGAGAAGGTCGCGAAGGAGGCGTTCTACTACGTGACGCCGGTCGAGGACTCCTGGCCCCCGGAGAAGCAGGAAGAGTGGCTCCGCCATCTGAACTACACGAGCCTTCGGAACATCTCCGTGCACGAATGCTATCCGGGCCACTACGTGCACTTCCTCCACCGCCGGCGGGTGAAGTCGACGGTCCTGAGGAGCTACTTCTCGTACGCGTTCACGGAGGGCTGGGCCCACTATTGCGAGGAGATGATGATCGAACAGGGCTTCGGCAACGGCGACCCCCGCCTCCGGATGGCGCAACTCCAGGATGCTCTCCTGCGGGACTGCCGGTACATCTCCTCGATCCGGATGCACACGGGCGGCTGGACATGGGAGCACGCGACGCGGTTTTTCATGGGGAACGCGTTTCTCGACCGTCTACCCGCGGAGCGGGAAGCGAAGCGGGGCACGTGGGACCCCGAATACCTGAACTACACCCTCGGGAAGCTCATGATCAGGAAGCTCCGCGCGGACTGGTTCACCCGCCATCGCGGCGTGAGCCTCCGCGAGTTCCACGACACGCTCCTCGCGCTCGGCGCGCCCCCGCTCGGTCTCGCCCGGGAGCATCTCCTCGGCCCCGACGCGGGCCCGCCGCTGTGACGATTCAGTCCACGTACTCCTCTTCGACGATCTCCACGGGCCGCTGCCGCTCGTACCAGATCACCGCGGCGCCGATCGCCCAGCCGCTGATTCCAGACCCTGCGTAGAAAAGCGCGAACCCTGGGAACGCGTACGGCGAGACGACTACGAACGCCATCGCGAACAGGATCGCGGAAAGCCACAGGGGCCAGAGGGACGTGCGATCCCTCGGCCTTGCGCGGAGGGCGATGCGAACGAGTATCACCGCCGCCCCGAGGGCCATGAGGACCTGCTCGCTCAGGAGGCTCGGAGCGCCGAGGGGCGTCTCCACGAGGATGTGGTACACGAGGAGGCCCGCGAGGGCTACGAATCCAATGAGGAGGAGGTACCGAAGAACGGTCCACGACCGTCGAGTCTCGAGCGCATCCCGGATCCGGCGGTATAGCAAGGTCGGCGACGCGACGCGGAGCGTCCCCGTGATCGCGACGACGGGGAGGAAGTACACGGGGTCCGACACCGCAAGGGCGACGAGCGCGATTGCGCCGAGGCTGAGGGCGATCACCGGACCTACGACGAGGAGAAATCCCGTCCGGGTCGTCGCGAACACCCAAGCGTGCTTGAGGAGCGGGACGAAGAGGAGGATGACCGAGCTCACGGCAAGGAGCCCGGCGAACAGGAACGCGAACGAGGTGTGCGCGGACACGGGGCTCTCAATGGTCGAAGCCGGCGTGCCCCGAAAGACTTTCCGCACGGCGCGCGGTGTCGGAAGGACTCGCTCAGATTACGTATCGGTCCACGAGCTGGTGGACGAGGCGCTCGTATTTCGCGTGGACCCCCGCCCCCATCTCCTCCTGCTCGACCCGCTCGAACGCCTCCGCGAGATCGCGTCGTTCCTCGGCGGGAATCGCCTCGTCGATCAACGGTAACAGCCGCTCCGTCTCCTGCGAGATGTGCTCACGAAGGAGGGTCGTGTATGTCCGGACCTTCCGGGAGAATTCGCGTCGCACCCGGTCGTCCTTCGCGCCGATCTTCGGCGTTAACTCGCGGAGGTCCCGCACGAGCTTCCGCGCCGCCTCATGGTCCCCGTGAAGGCGGCGGGCGAGGAGGGCTCCCTCGTGTGCGGAGTGCCGCGTGAGGGCGGGGAAGAGGATCCGCTCTTCCTTCGCGTGGTGGCACTTGTCCGCGAAGTTCTCGACGACTTCGAGCGCGGTTCCGATGTCCCGCTCCGGCACCGGGTTGTCGAGGTCGACGTGTTCCGCCATGCCGTCCAGGACGTGCAGGAGGTGCTCGATTACAACGTGCTCTTCCCGGAGGATCTCGGAGGGTTCCTTCATCGTCTGCGCCCCGCGGGCTTGTGGCCGATGCGGGAATGAGCCCACCGCCGGTAGTGTACTTACTCCCGCACGGGTTCGGATTCGGCGGACCTCCGGCGCCAAAGACAACCAAATACCACGCCCGCCTTCCACGGCCGCCATGACGACCGGGGCTCTCCAGTACTCGTGTCCGAAATGCAACAACCCCCTGTTCTTCACGTTCATCGTCGAAGACGTGCTCGATTCGAAACTCACCCGGAGGATCCACTGCCCCGGCTGCAACACGGTCTATCTCGCCGATCTCGCGCTCGCGAGCGAGTCGGAGAAGCCCGGCAAGAGATGACCCGGCCCTCCGAACGGAGATGCGGCCGGCGGGAATCGAACCCGCGTTAGAAGCTCTCTCCGCCCGGCCTTTCGGACTTGGGAAGCTTCTGTCCTACCATTAGACTACAGCCGCGCGGGGCGTCGGAACTTCGCCATTGTTGATTAAGGTTTCTTGTGTGAGAACTCGGGTGATCGGAACGGCGTTTCTAGGGCTTCACGGTCTCGAGCGCGGAGATGATGTTCCAGATCTGCGTGCGCCCGTGGAGTGGGAGGTTGGGGTCGTTCGCGAGATCGTCCATGATCATGATTGCGGACTGGACCCGGAGGTCGAGTGCGTCGTCCTTCTTCAGAAGTCGAGTCTTCGCGTCCGCCGCGCCGCGCCGGATGTTCCTAGGGACGGACGTGTCCTCCGCGAGCTGGTCGAGAATCTCGATGATCGACTTGATCCGCGCCTCGAGATCCAATGACCAACCTCCGGACGACCACGACGATTGCCTCAGCCTGTAGGCTTCTTGACTCCGCCCTCTTTGTACGTGGTTACGACCATTAAAGTTTTGGTATCTTTCACCCCGCCGATCGGGGCCAAGCTGTTCAACACGAAGTCCTTCAGTCCGCGGTAGTTCACGAACCGGGCCTTCGCGATGATGTCCGTGTCCCCCGTCACGAGGAACACGTCCTGGACCACGTCGAACTTCGCGACCTGCGTCGCGACACGGTCCGCCTCCTTCGTGTCGACCTTTAGCGCGATGATTGCGGCCACGGCGTCCTCCCCGTACAACGCCGAAAGGGCCTGTTCCATGTCCGCGGATCCCATGGTGCCGCGGCATGGTGGCGATTCCTCATAAAGGTCTGTGGTGTGCGCCCGCGGACGGCTACGGCACGGGAGTCCCGCACTTCCGACAGAACGCGTCGGCTCCGCGGAGTTCTGCGCCGCACTTTCTGCACGTCTTGCGGAGTCCGGCTTCCGTGGGTGCCGCGACAGGCGCTTCGACGGCGGAAGAGGCGAGGACTTCGCCGTCCGCAGACTTCCGGGACTGCACGGCGAGGCGCAGGGCGGCCGCATAGTCCTCCGCGTCGAACCGGTCCCGCGCGGATCGCAAGAGCCCATCCGCATCATTCGTCGCACGGCCGTCCTGCCGCGCGACCTGGATTCGCTCTTCTGCGAGGGCGATCGTGAACTTCGCCTGCAAGTAGTTCGGCGGGTACTCCTTCTGCAGGAGCTCCTTCGTCGTCTCGTCCGTGGAGCCGGAGCTGCCGATTCGCTGCAGCCGAGCGAGGTCTCCCAGGGATGCGTGGCGGGCCTTCTCTGTCTGGAGGATCCCCTTCGCGCGATCCGTGAGCTCGAGTACGACGCGATAATCCCGACTCCGGTACGCGGCCTCGGCCTCCCGGATTACTGCGTCCGCGCCGTCCGTGAACGCACCGGAGTTCGCGAGGGTCCTCGAGATCGCCTTGCTCGTGAGGATCGCGTTGTGGGCGCTGTCCGGCAGATCCGACGCCGTTGCGGCCCGCATCCGCCGCTTCTGCATCGCCTTGCGGAGATACTTCAGCTCGAGGAACGTGATCACGGCGAGGACGATGAGGAGAACGACGATCCCGGTGAGGATGTCTTCCAGGAGGGCCATGGTCCCGCGCTTCACGGCCCGGCCGATTCTTAATGATTTCCTCAATTTTTCTTTCCGTGATTCCGGCGTCCCCCGGTGCGGCGGGGCGGAACCTCGATAAGTCGCGTCCCGTTCCCCCCGATATGGCCCCGCCATCGGCTCCGTCGCGCGCGGACGTCGTCGTCATCGGCGGTGGGTGCATGGGCGCGAGCACGGCGTTCCACCTGGCTCGGAAGGGCCTCGACGTCATCCTCGTGGAGCGGCGCCATCTCGCGTCGGGAGCGACGGGTCACAGCGGCGCAATCGTCCGCCAACATTACGAGACGCGTATCGGCATCCGCCTCGCGCGGGAGAGCCTCAGGTTTTTCCAGCGCTTCGAGGCGGAGACGGGTCACACCTGTGACTTCCGACAGACCGGATTCCTCTCGGGGGCTCGCCCTCGCGACGCCCGCGCGTTCGATGCGCTGCTCGCCCTTTTGCATTCGGAGGGCGTGCGCGTGGAACGCCTTTCGCCTCGGGAGGCGATGGATGAGGAGCCGCAGCTCGTAAGCTCGAATCTCGCCGCGGTCGTTCACGATCCCGACGCTGGATACGCGGACCCGATTGCGACCGCCGTGGGTTTCGGCGACGCGGCCCGCGATCACGGTGCGACGATCCTCGAAAATTCAACGGTGAAGGGGTTCGCCACACGAAGGGGACGCGTCACGGGGGTTCGGCTCCGGAGCGCCAGGACGATCGCTTCAGATCGCGTCGTCCTCGCCGGGGGGAACTGGACGCCGCGCCTCGCTCGAACGGTCGGCATCCGGTTGCCGATTCGGTTCGTCCGCGGGGAGGTCGCGATCCTTCGAAGACCGAGTGGCTTCGGCGCGCCGCCGAAGATCCACTTCGACTTCTATGGCAATACGTATTCTCGCCCCGAGGGGGACAAGGACACCCTGGTGGGCTACATGGACACGCCAGTCCGTCGAACGTCGACGGAACCTGAGTTGCGAGACGATTCCGTGCCCACATCGACCGTGCACGACCTTCGGCGGCGACTCGCCGCTCGGTTCCCCGCCATGGCCCGAGCACAGTCGCGGGGCGGTTGGGCGGGTCTCTACGACGTGACGCCGGATGCGTACCCGATCCTCGACGCGGTTGGACCGGAGGGCCTCTACGTGGCGGTCGGGTTCAGCGGCCATGGGTTCAAGCTCGCACCCGCCGTCGGGCGCCTCCTCGCGGAGTTCGTGTCCGCAGGTCAA
>Ga0209002_10002631_pt1 | contig 14404 bp, 13 predicted proteins | sample Rifsed16ft2_FD_184010 | JGI IMG/M metagenome (GOLD analysis project Ga0209002, IMG submission 184010) | Soil microbial communities from Rifle, Colorado, USA - sediment 16ft 2 (version 2) | ecosystem: Environmental > Terrestrial > Deep subsurface > Rock core/Sediment | place: Rifle, Colorado...
AGCGCCAGAAGCGGAAGAACTCGTCGAACTCGTTGAGGGTATCGGCGAGCCGGGCGAGGTCGGCGTGCGGGTTGGGGACATCGGCGGGGGTGAAGATTTCGTCGAACGTCTGGAGGCCCCGCTGACGGGCGGCCTGTCGGAAGGCTTCGGGGAGCGTGGTCTGCTGGAGCCGCTCACGCTGGCGCGGAGTGAGCAGGCGGATAGGAAGCTTGTCGGTGCCCTTCAGATACTTCTGGAACACGGGATCGTCGCGCAGCCCGCACACGATTTCGATTTCGCGGAACTGATAGCTCTCCGTGCCGCTCGCCGGGGAGAGGCCCGTCTTGAACACTTTGCCGTCCCGCTCCAGGCGCTGGTCGCGGAAGCGGAAGAAGTCGAGGGGGAGCATGGTCGCCGGGATTTGAATCTGCTGGACGAGCAGGCGTTGAATGAGAACGACGCGCCGGAGGAGGCGCGTGGCCTCGGCGATCTTGCCGCTCAGCACCAAAGGCAGCGCGCGGTCAACGTGGTCGAGGACGACTTTGAACCAGATTTCGAAGCACTGGTGGACGACGACGAACATGTTCTCATCCGCGCTCATATTCTCGGTGGGCATGAGGGCGGCAGGCGGCTGGCCGACTTCGGTCCACGCGGCTTTGACGCCGTCTTGCAGGCTGAGCAGGTCGGGGAGGCGCAGCCACCCGGCGTATCCTTCGACCGCGCGCCGCTCAACGGCGCTCCGCTCAGGATGAGGGATCAGAGTTGCCTTGAGAAACTTCTGATAACGCGCGCGGAAGGCCTTGAAGCGCGCGGCATACTCCTCAGCTGCCTCCCACAGTCCGGGATACGTGTAGCCGCCTCCCCTTTGCCCTGCTGCGGCGGTCCTCGAAAGACGCGGCAACTGGCGGGACAAGGCCGCCAGTTGAGTGAACTGGCCGGAGGCCCCGGTCACGCGCTCAGCGGGGACACGCACGTCTTTCTTCAAGCCCAATTCCCGGACGATGATCGTTTCGCACACGTCGGCGTGATGCTCGAAGAGTTTGAAGAGTTCGATGCCGCGCTTGAGGAGCTTGACAGGTTCGTAGGTCGGAGCCTTCTCTGCGACCGAAGGGAGCGTCGAAGAGGCCGCCAGCGCCGCGCGCAAGTCGGCGAGGAGGACTTTGAACCAGAGCTCGTGCCACTGGTGCGCGGTGATGAGGAGGAGGCCGTCAGGGTCCTGCCCTGCGACCGAAGGGAGTGTCGAAGGGTCGGGCGTTTGCGGGTTTTGCAGGGTGAGCAGGCGGGGGACGCGAATGTAGGTGCAGTAGTGTGTTTGATAGGCGCAGGTCACGTCGTGACCACATTCAGGCTCGTTATGCCAGACAGCCGGTTTGGGCATGGACACCTCCCCCGAGGAGGGTAACGCAAGGGTAGGCGAATGTCAAACGCTAGGGCCGGAGTTCAAAGACGAACAGTGCGGTCTCCGGTTTCTGCGAGACCCATCCGATGGCGGCCAAGAAGTGATTGTCCGGTGAGAAGAGGAAAGGAGAATTGGTCGCCGAGCGTGACCAGCAGCGGGCCTTCGTCGGTGCGGTGGAGGATGAACTGCGCCTCAGAGAGCCACAAGGGGCCGGGGAAGCTGCCGAGGCCGTCGGCGCTGAACTGCCACGGGATGACGGCTTCGGCCTTGCCCGTGGAGACATTGACGACCGTGGTCGTGTATGCCGCGCCGCTTCCCAGGGTGATGCCCCCCCCGGCGGGAGTCCCCGGGCGAGCAACTTTCGCTGGCGTCCGGGTTAGTCATCAGACAGGCAGGCTTCTCTTCAGCAGAGAGCAAGACCATATTCCCGCCGCACGGGCGGTCGAGCGCGACCAGTTCGCCGGCCGCATCCAATGTCACTAGGCGACCATCCGGCAGCCAGCCGCGCCAGAAGTTGAACTGCAGCCCCAACGCGTTGTCTTTGGGGTATTGGCATTCGCCGCCTGTGCGCGCGTCGAGGACATGCAACGTGCCGTAGGCCGCAATCGCGGAGCCTTCGACGGGGTTCTGAGCGATGTCCTCCCGCGTGTATGACCAGAAGGTGAGATAGCGGCTGTCGGGCGACCAGCCTCCCAGGCGAAATTGCGCCGCGCGCCCGATTAATGCCTATTCTGCCGCCAGTAATAGCCTGCCCCCACCCCCTGCATCAGCCAATTCATCACGCGCAGTTGCGCCGGGACTTTTGGCAGGAGGTAGGCAGAAGAATGACTAGCAGGGGGCGAGGTGGGTTCACGAACATTGCCAGGTGAGACATCGGCGACGGCAATGCCCTCTTCGCCCTCGACGCGGGCCAGCGTCTCACCCTGCGCATTGAAGATGCCGCTCGTGCCATAGAACGTGGCGCGAAGGGAGGCCAGATGCGCTTCCGTGAAGAGCGACAAATACTGCGGGCGGCTCAGCGCGGCGGCGAGAAAACTCGCCCGCGGGAAAGGCACTTCGGTGACGAAGCGCCCGGCCATAATGGCGTGGACGACTGGTGCGCCGATCCACGCCGCCCGCTCCGCCACGTCTTCAAAGTACCAGCGGTCAATCGCTTCCCGGTCGCGCAAAAGCGCCGGCATCAACTGCGCCAGATAGACTTTCTTGCCAAGCGGGAAGTTGAGCACGGCGCGGTGAAAACGCGGCGGGGCGGAGGCGATGAGCAGCAAATCCACGCGGCCCCGGTAGGCCTCGGATACATCCCGATAGGCGATGTCCCAGCAAGTCAGCAAGCCGATGCGCCCGAACCCCGTTTCGACGATGAGCGGCTCGCGCCCGGCTTCAAAATAGCACCGCTCCCACAGAAACGGATGTCGTTTGCAGTACTTGTGGATTTTGCCGCCCGGCTCGACGAGGGCGAAGACGTTGAAGACCTGCTTGCCTTCGCGGAGCAGAAGCGGCCCGGCGAGGTAGACTTTCAGTTCGCCGCTCAGGCGGACGAGGCGGCGCAGGGTCAGGCCATCCTCCGTCTCGGCAAAGGCAAACAGACGCGGCGTGTAGACGTAGCCGGTGTTGAACAGTTCGGGCAGGACGACGATTTGCGCGCCCTGCGCCACCGCCTGGCGCGTGAGGCGTTCGACCATGTCGAGGTTGCGCGTGAGATCAAACGGCGCGGCGAAGAATTGTAATGCGGCGGCGCGCAGATTCATCTCACGGGGTTTTGACGGCTGATTTTTGATTGGCGGCTCAATCGCCAATCAGCCATCATCCTTTAATAACTGCTACCGGCCTGAGTCTTGCCACTTTGCGGGCGATGCCGGCTTTGCTCACCACCTCAATCACGCGATCCACGTCCTTGTAAGCCGCCGGGGCTTCTTCGGCGAGGCCGGGCAGCGACCCGGCGCGGATTTTGATGCCGCCCGCTTCGAGCTCCTGCCGGAGTTTCTCGCCGCGAATTTCCTTCTTAGCCTTCGAGCGGCTCATCACCCGGCCCGCGCCGTGGCAGGTGGAACCAAACGACTGAGCCATGCTCCCCTCGGTCCCAAGCAGGACCCAACTGGCCGTGCCCATCGAACCGGGGACCAGCACCGGCTGGCCGAGGGGGCGATATTCGGGCGGGAGCCCCTCGAAGCCGGGGCCGAACGCGCGCGTCGCTCCCTTGCGGTGGACGCACACGCGCATCATCTTCCCGTCTACCTCGTGCGTCTCCACCTTGCCCATGTTGTGCGCGATGTCGTACACCTGATGCAGGTCCCAATCGCTCACCCTGCCCGCGAGCACTTCCTCGAAACTCCGGCGGATGTGATGCGCGAGGATTTGCCGGTTGCAGAAGGCGAAGTTCGCCGCCGCCTTCATCGCGCCGAGATAGCGCTGGCCCTCCGGCGAGTCGAGCGGCGCACACACCAGCTCCCGGTCGGGCAGGTGGATGCCGTAGCGCTTGACCGCGCCCTGAAACTCCTGCACGTAATCGGTGCACACCTGATGCCCGAACCCGCGCGAGCCACAGTGGATTTGCACAGCCAGACGGCCTTCGACCAACCCAAGCGTATCCGCCGCCGCCGCGTCGAAGACCTGATCCACCACGTCCACCTCGATGAAGTGATTGCCCGCGCCGAGCGTGCCGAGCTGCGACTTGCCGCGTTCCTTCGCCCGATTGCTCACCTCGCCCGGTTCCGCGCCGTCAATGCCCCCAAACTCCTCCGTGCGCTCAAGGTCCTGCTCGCGGGCGTATCCTTCGCGCAGCGCCCAGCGCGCGCCCTCCCGGCAGGCCCGGTCCAGCTCGGCCACCGTAAGCCGCACACTCCCTTTCTCCCCCACGCCGCTGGGGCAATTGTGATAGAGCGCCGTCGCCAGGTCGGGCAAATACTTCTCGGCCTCGCCATACTCGATGCGGCTGGCGAGCAGGCGAACCCCACAATTTATGTCATACCCGACTGCTCCGGGGGAGATGATCCCGCTCGGCAGAGGCGCGGCCATCACGCCGCCGATGGGCATGCCATACCCTTGATGAACATCTGGCATCACCACGACCTTACCCACGAGGCTCGGCAGGCAGGCGACGTTCACCGCCTGCTGCAGCGACTCGTCGCCCAAAGCGTCTTCGAGCAATGCGTCGTCCGCATATACCCACACCGGCACACGCATGTCGGCGTGGTGGGTGGCGGGCAATTCCCACAAATAATCGTGGAGGCGCTTGAAATCTTTCTTGTGGAGGGACATGGCTGACCTCCTTACTCAGGCCATCACTGGTCCGCAGCCTTTTCGACCTCTTTCAGGGCCTTCTCCAGCGAGTCAAAATCTATGGGCTTGGGCAGGAAAGCGTTGGCGCCCGCCTCGCGCATGCGGGCCACCATGGCTTCCTGCGTTTCGGTGGACATCGCCAGGATCGGGACGTTGGCCGTGCGCGGATCGCGGCGGAAGAACCGGCACACCTCGACGCCGTCAATCCCCGGCATGTTGATGTCGAGCAAAATGACGTCCGGGACCTGCTGTCCCACCCCTTCGATCGCCGCGCGCGACCCGTAGGCCACGCGGGCCTGGTAGCCCAGCAGGCTGAGCATCTGCGCCAGGCTGTTGGCGGTAATCCGGGTGTCGTCAATGACCAGTGCGTAGCGAGGCATAGGCTCCTCCAGTCAAACATCAAAAACGATCGTCGTCTCGTATCCTTCCGCCGTTTGACGGATGCTCAGGTTGTGATAAGTCACGGCCTTGATGACTTTGTCGAGCCGCTCGGCCACGCCGCCCCAAGCCTCTGCCCATAGATGCGACGGGGACAGCGCCTGGACGCGGAACTCGCCGAAGACCACCCCCTCGGCCTCGGTGTAATACAGCAGCTCCTGAAGCCAGGCCACCAGCAGCGACTCGTAATCCTCCGCGGTTAATTCTATCTGACGCCGCAAATCCGCCGTGGGCGCGGTCTCCGCCCCGACGAGCGCGTACATGCCTCTGGCGGCCTCGACGAACAACGCTTCCCTCGTCCCCGCCCAGACATGCAGCGCCCAGTCGGCGGTGTGGTCAACCTCGCGGTAGGGGCTCACAAACTTATTCTACGCTTCTGCCAGCGGCAACTCGAAGGAGAAAGTGCTCCCCCTGCCCACCTCGCTCTCGACCTCGATGCGCGCTTGATGGGCCTCCACAATGCGCCTGACGAGCGCCAGCCCCAGCCCCATGCCCCCGTAGCGGCGCGTGGTCGCCCCATCCAGTTGGTGGAAAGGCTCAAACAACTCCTCAATCCGCCCCGCCGGGATGCCGATGCCGGTGTCGCGCACCGATAAGCGCAGGCGCCTGTCCTGCACCGTTGCGATGAGCGTCACCGTGCCGTTGTCCGGCGTGAACTTGATCGCATTGTCCAGCAGTTGAAATAAAACCCAGTAAATTTGCTCCCAATCCGCCAGCGTCGGCGGGAGGGGGGATGGAATTTCAGAGTTCAAGGCAATATTGTCCTCGGCCGCCTTAGGCGCCGAAACCTCGAGGACGCGCTCCAGCAGGTCGTCGGGCGAGGCGGGCGTCTGCCGCAGGGCCATTCCACTCTTAGCGCCGGAGGCAAAACGGATTAAATCGTTGACCAATCCGTCTAATTTCTCCGTCGCCCGCCCGATGATCGTCAAGGCTTCTTTCTGGTCATGGGTCAACGGCCCCATCACGCCGCGCGCCATCAAGTCTCGATACCCCTTGATGTGAGAGAGGGGTGTGCGCAACTCGTGCGTGATAGTGCCGATAAAGTTCGCTTTGAGCTGGCTCAACTCCGCTAGCTTCTGCATGGCCTGCCGCAGTTCCTCTTTGTTCCTGGCAATGCTCTGCTCCAGTTCGCGGTTCTTGGCCTGCAGGCTCGCCTGCAATTCCTGCGTCTGCTGGATGCTGGCCACATCCAACTGCACGCGCGTGACTGCGCCCATCCCCAATAGAATTTGTCCGATGGTCTGTTTGACTCCCTGAACCGCCAGTTCATGCTGCCGATCCAAGGCTATTTGCAACTGCGCCTCATTGATATAGCCATTCCTGAGCAAATACTCTCCGAAGCGCGGCAGGATCACGTCGGAGACGTACGGCGCGGCGGCGCGGGCGGGCGTAAACGCCAGCACCTCCCGTTCGGCCAGCGCAGCGGCCAGCGCCAGATCAACGCCACACACAGGACAGGTGATATCGTCCGGCTGGATCGTTGACCGGCATTGGGGACAGACGAGGGGAAAAGACGGGGAGGGGGCGGTCGGGTTCATCTGCCCCCGCTATCCATCCACGCGATCACCGCGTCGCCGAACTCGGAGCACTTCACTTCCATCGCGCCTTCCATCAGGCGGGCAAAGTCGTAGGTGACGGTCTTTGCCCCAATCGCGCCATCTATGCCCTGGATAATCAGATCAGCCGCCTCGGTCCAGCCCATATAACGCAGCATCATCTCGCCGGAGAGGACGACCGAGCCGGGGTTCACTTTGTCAAGGTTGGCATACTTCGGCGCGGTCCCGTGCGTCGCCTCGAACACCGCGTGGCCGGTGATGTAATTGATGTTGCCGCCCGGCGCGATGCCGATGCCGCCTACCTGCGCGGCCAGCGCATCCGAGAGGTAGTCGCCGTTCAGGTTCATCGTGGCAATCACGTCGAACTCGGCGGCGCGGGTGATGGTCTGCTGGAAGACGATGTCGGCGATGACGTCCTTGATGAGCAGCCGGCCCGAGGCCAGCGCGGCCTTCTGCTCGGCGTTGGCGGCCGCCTCGCCCCCTTGCGGGTCTTTCTTCGTGCGCTCCCACTGTTCCCAGGTATACACCCTGTCGGCGAATTCGCGCTCGGCCAGCGCGTAGCCCCAGTTGCGGAACGCGCCTTCGGTGTATTTCATAATGTTGCCCTTGTGCGCGAACGTCACGCTCCGGCGTTGGTGGTCGAGCGCATACTGGATGGCCGCGCGCACCAGTCGCTCGGTGCCTTCCTTCGATACGGGCTTGACGCCGATGCCCGCCGTGTCAGGGAAGCGGATCTTTGCGTACTCCTTCGGCAAATGCTCTTTGAGCAGTTGTTTGAACCGCAGGTTGTCCTCGCTCCCGTTCTCGAGGTCAATGCCTGTGTAAATGTCCTCCGTGTTCTCGCGGAAGATCACCATATCCACATCCTGCGGGCGCTTGACCGGGGAGGGCACGCCATTGAAGTAGCGCACTGGGCGGACGCAGGCATACAGGTCAAGCAGTTTGCGCAGGGCCACGTTCAGACTGCGGATGCCGCCGCCGATGGGCGTGGTCAGCGGGCCCTTGATGCCGACCAGGAACTCTTTGAAGGCCTCCACCGTCTCGTCCAGCAGCCAGGTGTTGAACTGGCTGAAGCACTTCTCTCCCGCATACACTTCCATCCACGCGATCTTGCGCCGCCCGCCATAGGCTTTCTCTACGGCGGCGTCGAACACGCGCACGGACGCCTGCCAGATGTCCGGCCCGGTGCCGTCGCCCTCGATGAATGGGAGGATGGGATGGTCGGGGACGTTCAGCCTGCCATTCTGAATTGTGATCTTGTCCCCGGCGGGGACGCGAACGTGTTGATAGGGCATCTAAAAAATCTCCTTGAGTGCAACTGCTACCCGAACTTTCGTGAGGTGCCGATTATAGCAGAGGGGAATAAGTTATATAATCACAGCATGGAACTGCTCTCCCTGGCGTTTGCCCTCAGCCTGCTTGCCGCGTCTCCGCCGGCGGGTTCGGCGGATGAGTTGTGCGCGCCGCAATTGCAACTGATCCAACCCCAAGAGTGCCTCGCCCTCGGGCCGGGCGCGTATGCCGTTCAGGTCGCCGCCGCGCGCGTGCCTGAGTCCATACCCGACTTGCCCCTCGCACACCTCCCGCGTTATGACCTGGTCGTGGGATATACCTATGCGCGTGTGACCACCCCCGACGCGCCGCTCTTTGCTTCGCCGCAGGACGCCCTTGCGGGCGCGGCCAGACGCTCCATTGGACGGGGCTTCATCTTCGTCAATCTCACGGAGCCGTTTCAAGAGGGCGACCACGTCTTCTACAAGATTCGGAGCGGCGAATACATCCGCGCCGCCGATGTCAGCGTGGTCCAGCCAACCCGGTTTCAAGGCGTGGGCCTCAACGATAACCCGCCTTATCCTTTCGGTTGGATCGTGGCCTCGAGAGGGGTGCCGCCCAGCCTGCTCCCCGGCGCGCTCCCCCCGCGCTCGCGCCGCGCGCTGCCGCGCCGCTCCCTCGTGCAAATCTTCGCCGTGCAGCGCGTGGGTCGGTGGGACTGGTACCTGATCGGCCCGAACCAGTGGGTGGAACAGCGCGCGATTGCGAAAGTGGACTTCAATCCCCCGCCCGAGGGCGTGACCGACAAATGGATCCAGGTGAACCTGTACGAACAGACGCTGGCCGCGTACGAGGGGGGCCGCATGGTCTACGCGACCCTCGTCTCTTCCGGCCTCGACAAATGGGCGACCGAGCCGGGCCTGTTCCACATTTGGGCGCGGCTGAAAGTGGACAACATGCGCGGCTCATACGAGCCGGACGGCTCCGATTACTATTCGCTTGAAGCCGTGCCCTGGGTCATGTACTTCGACGGCCAGAGCGCTTTGCACGGCGAATACTGGCACGACCGTCTCGGCTTCAAACGCTCGCATGGCTGCGTGAACCTCGCTCCGCTCGACGCCCGCTGGCTGTTCGACTGGGCCGAGAAAGGCACGCCGGTGTGGGTCTACGACCCGTCGGGGCAGACGCCGGTGGGCGTCGAAGGCGGCAGCGCGCCGTAACGCCGGGAGAACTGAGGCGCTCACGGAGTTTGTATGTCCCCTCGCCTCCTCGTCGCCCTCTGCACGCTCTTCCTCCTCGCCGCCGGCCACCCGCCTCGCGCCTCGCGGAACACGGATCACGCCTCACGCTCCACCTCTCACGCCTCATCCCCGACCGACGATCTCCCCTCCCTCTGCCCTCCCCTCTACCATCTCCAGCATCCCGCCGATTGCCCTGATGTTGGTCCCGGGGCCTACGCTCAAAAACTGACTGCCGCCGGCGTATCCTATCCCCTGCCCCCGCTTGAAGTCACGCCGATATACCCGTATTTCGGCATTACGCCGGATGCTTACGGCAAAGTCCTCACCGACTCTGCGCCAGTTTATAGCCACCCTGTTGACGCGTTGGCGGGTTGGCCGCCCGTGCGAACCTGGGAAAATGGCTTTGTATTTGTCAGCCTGATGGGGCAGGTCATTGTTCAGGGCAAGACCTTCTATCAAATCAACCCCGGCGAATTCATGCGCGCTGAAGACGTAGAGAAAGTCCGGCCCTCGACCTTCCAGGGCACCGCCTTCACTGCGCCTCCCGCCACGGCCGTGGGCTGGCTCATCCACAACGTTCAATTGAGCGCCGCCCCCGGTCAGCCGCCCGCGCCCGGCGCGCCCTCGGCCGGCCGCTATCAGCCCTTTCAAGTCCTCGGCGTGCAGAAGGTCGGCGACTGGAACTGGTATCTGATCGGGCCGGAGATGTGGGTGGAGCAGCGCGAGGTCGCGCTCGTCCAGCCGGCCCCGCCCCCTGGCGCGGAGGCGAACGTGATCGCCGTGGACACTTACGAACAGACGCTGGGCTTTTACCAGAACGGCCAACTGGTGTACGCGGCGCTCGTCTCCAGCGGCTCGCGCTACTTCCCCACGCGCCCCGGCGTGTTCAAAATCTGGGCCAGACTCACGCGCGGCAAGATGAGCGGCGCGTACCTGGCCGATCGGCGCGATTATTACTTCCTTGAGGACGTGCCGTGGATCCTCTATTACGACGGCGACCGCGCCCTGCACGGCGCGTACTGGCACGACACATTCGGCGCGCGCTCGTCGCACGGCTGCGTGAACCTCTCGCCCAAAGACGCGCGCTGGTTGTTTGAGCACGCGCGTGTGGGGACGATCGTGGTGGTTTTTAGTTCCGGGGGGTAACGACGAGCGACAGAACTCGGCAGTTGCTTCAGCGCTTTGGCCAAGACGGCTTTCGGCTCAGTGGAGAGGCCCCCTCCCCTTTGGTATAATCCCTCTGAAACGAGTTTCTCACGCCTCCGACGCTCCACACCTCACATTTCACGCCCCATGAACTTCCTCAAGCGCATTGCCGAACACACCCCGATCCTCCTCGACGGCGCGACCGGCTCTGAATTGACGCGCCGGGCCGTGGATACCACCTTGCCGCTGTGGAGCGCGCGGGCCTTGCTCTCAGCCCCTGAGGTGTTGCACCAGATTCACAGCGACTATCTGCGCGCGGGCGCGGAAATCATCACGGCCAACACCTTCCGCACCCATCGCCGGAGCCTCGCCAAAGGCGGGCTGGGCGACCGGGCCGAGGAACTGACCCACGCTGCGGTCAAGATCGCCCGCCGCGCTATCCACGACTTCGCGCCTGGACGCGAATACTTCGTAGCGGGTTCCCTGGCTCCGCTCGAAGATTGCTATTCACCTGAACTCGTCCCGCCGCGGGAGGCGTGCGAGCGTGAACACGCCGAGATGGCCCGGCATCTGAAAGAGGCGGGCGTGGACTGCATTTTGGTCGAGACGATGAACACCATCCGCGAGGCAGTCGCCGCGGCCCGCGCCGCCCGCGCTACGGGCCTGCCCGTCCTCGCCAGTTTCGTCTGCCGCACCGACGGCAACCTGTTTTCCGGCGAATCGGTTACCGCAGCGGCGCAGGCGGTCGCGCCAATGCGCCTCCTCGGCCTGCTCGTCAATTGCACACCCGCCGCAACGATCCATCGGCCATTCATCGAACTACAAGCCGCCATCAAGAATTTGAACATCACGAGTCCGCCGCTCGTCGCCGGGCTGTACGCCAACATCGGCCACACGGACGACATCGCCGGTTGGACGGGCACGGATGACGTCTCACCCCTGGAATACGCCCGCCTGGCGACCGAGTGGCTCAAGCTCGGCGCGAATCTGGTGGGAGGCTGCTGCGGAACCACGCCTGCGCACATCGCCGCCGTGCGGATGATCATGCGATGATACGCACCCGGCACGCCCTGCTCCTCCTCGTCTGCGCGTCGCTGGCCTGCCAGACCCTGCTGCCCATCGCGGAGCATCCCTCTGGGACGCCCACCGCGGCGCCTACGACTGCGCCGACGGCGACGCCGCGCCCCACCTCGACGCCTGAACCCACCGCTCGACCAACGGACTCGCCGCCGCCGACGCTTCAACCCTGGATGGGCGCAGTCCGTGCCTGCGGCTACCAGCCGGGCGTTTCCGTCCCAGCGCAAATGCCGGCTGAGGTCCTCGCGGGCGCTGCCCCCACGCCCTACCCGCCGCCGACGCCGCCCACCCCCAGCGCGGTCGGGGCCGAGATCACCGCGCGCCAGTTGCGCGTTTATCGGTCGCTCTGGGACACGGCCAACGAAAATTACATCTACGCCGACTTCAACGGCCATGACTGGAAGGCCATCGGCCAAAAGTACCGGGCGCTTGTCAAAGCCGGGCTGACGGACGACGATTTTTACCGGGTGATGAACGATATGATCGCCGAACTAGGCGACGAGCACTCGTTTTACGAAAGCCCGGGCGAGGTGCAGGAAACCGACGCGAGTTATGCGGGGAACAACGATTACGTGGGCATCGGGGTGCTGATTTCGGCCGTTCCGCAGGCCGGACGCGGCGTGATTATTTTCGCGTTCCCGGGCAGCCCCGCCGCCGAGGCGGGGTTAGGCGCTCATGACTCGATCCTCGCCGTGAATGGCGAGCCGCTGCTTGACGAAACCGGCGGCCTCCGCGACATCGTGCGCGGCCCGGAGGGGACTTCCGTGACTCTCACCGTCCAGCATCCCGGCGGCGAGCCGTTTGACGCTGCGTTAATCCGCCGGCGCATCACGGGCGCGGCGCCGATTGATTACTGCCTCGTCCCCGGCGCGCGCCTCGGCTACCTCTTCCTCCCCGGCCTTGACGATGGAACCATCCCCGAGCAGATGCGCGACGCGCTGGCTGCTTTCGCCGAAGCTGGCCCGCTCGACGGCCTCGTCCTGGACAACCGGCAAAACGGCGGCGGGGCGAGCGACATCCTGGAGCAGGTGCTGGGCTTGTTCACGAGCGGCACGGTCGGCCATTTCGTCAGCCGCGCGGAGACGCGCCCGCTGGAGATCATGGGAGGAGACGTTGGCGGGTCGCAGAGCGTGCCGCTGGTCGTGTTGGTGGACGTAGACACGGCGAGCTTTGGCGAGGTGTTCAGCGGCGTCCTGCAAGCCTCGGGCCGCGCCCGTGTGGTAGGGCAAACGACTTTGGGGAACGTGGAAATCCTGTGGGGGTACGATTTTGAAGACGGCTCCCGGGCGTGGATCGCGCATGACACTTTTCAGCCCGTGGGCCTCCCGAACGGCGTCTGGGAGGACACCGGCATCGTGCCCGACGTCTTTGTCCCCACCCGCTGGGACTTGTTCACCGAGGCGACCGACCCGGCCCTGGCGAAGGCGGTGGAGTTGCTGAGCGCGCCTTGATCGGTTTACGCATCACGCCACACGCATCACGTCACTTGTGGTAGGATGCAGACGCTTACTGCCCTGTCGAGAGTTGCAAGGAAAGCCCCTATGCCCGACGCCCCCCGCAAATACTATCTGATTAACGAAGAACAATTGCAAGCCGCCAAAAAACGCTGGCCGCAGGTGAACGACAAAACCTGGGTGCTCACCCTCCGGCGCAGCGACGAGCCGATGGTGCTCAACAAGCCCGCGCACCGGGGCATCGGTTTCGTCACCATCGCCCTGCCCAAAGAGACGACCGAGGGCATGTTCTACAGCCGCGAGATTGACGTGCTCATCCTCATCAGCGGCGAAACCCCGCTGGCCAACTAATCTCCAACTCTTTAATCTTCAATCTCCGACTCCAATCTCAAGCTTCCCCTCACCATGTCCACCAGCCACATCTACATCCCAGAATCCGCCATGGCCATCGTCGCCCATCCCGACGACATTGAGTTCAGTTGCGTGGGCACGCTGGCGCGCTGGGCGAAGGCCGGAGCGCGCATCGCTTACGTCCTGTGCACGAGCGGCGACGTCGGCATCGCCGAGGACGGCATGACCCGCCAGAAGGCGGCCGAAATCCGCGAGGCCGAAACCCGCGCCGCTGCTGAGATCGCCGGGGCGAAGGAAGTGGTCTTTTTGCGCGAGCCGGACGGGATGCTCCAGGCCACGCTGGAGCTTCGCAAAAAAATCGTCCGCGAGATCCGCCGCTTCCGACCGGAGGTCGTGATCTGCGGCGACCCGACGATTGTGTGGGCGGGCGACGGCTACATCAACCACCCCGACCACCGCGCGGCGGCGACGGCGACTCTCGACGCGGTCTTCCCGGCGGCCGGCCAGCCCAACCTGTTTGAGGAATTAGCCGCCGAGGGCCTCACCGCGCACAAAGTCCGCAAGGTGTATTGCACGGCCTTTGGCAACGGCGACACGTACGTCTCGATTGACGAGACGATTGACGTCAAAGCGGCGGCCCTCAAGGCCCACAAGAGCCAGATGGGCGATTGGGATGCCGAGAAGAACATCAAGCAGTGGGCCGCCGAACGCGCCAAGGGCAAAGAGATGAGGTACGCCGAAATCTTCCGCGTGGTGACGCTGGAGAACGACGAAGAATGGGAGAAGTGGAAGGGCAGAGTAGTAGGGCGGAAGTGAAAGGCAACTATTTGGGATTGCGCTCACCCAGAATCCGCTTGCCGGTTTCCACGATGATCGCCGTTGAGGCTGCCCAGATGTAATACAAGAACTCACGCCGGGTCATGGGCGGCGTGTTGGGTGCGACGGGGGCCGCTACTGGGGTTTGAGTCACCTGAGTCACGGTCATTGCACACCTCCTGCTCGTCAGATGAGCCAATACAGCACTATCTCGTTGATCCCGATGAGGATAAACAAAGCGCCAACGGCGCGCTGAATCCAAACGTCGGCGGTTTTGAACCGCTTGACGAATTCCCGGACGTTGACAGTATCCGACGCCAGCAGCGCCGCCAGGGCCAGCACGGGCAGCGCCGTTCCGAGGGCAAAGAGGCCCGGAAAGAGCAGCCCACCTGGCGA